>MDTG01032149.1_pt1 | contig 84541 bp, 75 predicted proteins | sample 811421 | NCBI WGS metagenome assembly MDTG01 (sample SAMN05326645, study PRJNA326480) | marine metagenome | isolation source: seawater | place: Pacific Ocean: South East | collected 2011 | reverse complement strand
GAGATAATTTAAGAAACGTGTTTATATTACCAAGAACATCCCTAGTTGGGCCAATCGGTGTTCGAAGGGCAACACAAGTCTCAGCGCCGAGCTGTCGCGCGAAATCAGTGATTAATGTCCAATTATTTGGGGACAAAAACCTAGCTGGAATGGACTTCTTTTTGGAAAACTCCTCGATTGTATTAAGCACTGCGGACGTAACAAAATTCGAAACATTTTGACTTGCCCCCTTTGGTGAACGAAATTGCACCGTATCTAAACCAACAACACCAACTATCTCGCCAAAGGTTTTATAGGAGGTATCTATCCCAAGATCATTATCAGTGACGATTAACAGAGTTCTTCGGCCCCGAAGAGATTTATTCATCAACTGAAGCGGTTCAGCATTAAAACTCGCAGAATCATCTATCGCAAATCCTTTTGATACCAATTTTCCAACAGGCTTGTGGCGCCCATCTGTAAATTTGTTAATATTTTCTGCCCGCGCAAGATAAATTTTTCCGGGAGTTTGTATTCCAGCTACCCAGCGCCAAGAAAGCGTGTTTGAAGCAGCATCACCGTCAAGAAGATTTTGAAGGAAGAAATCTGCCCCTAGCACCCATGGTAAACGGAGAGTAAAAATCCAAATACTTGCAAACCACATGCGTGCATGATTGTGAAGATAACCTGTCTCTTTTAAGTCTATGACCCATTCATTAAAACATTCAATATTAGTATTCCCAGAAATAGCCATCAAATATTCCGTGTCATCCCGAAAGTCTGCCAACGCGGCATCTCTTTGCCTTGTAAATTCTCTCCACACCATTGGCCGCATTTCTAACCAGCCCTTCCAGTAAGTGCGCCAAAATACCTCCTGAATAAACTTCTCTGCATCACAAAATTTATGTGCGGAAAGAGCAGCATTTATTATTTCTTGTTCATACAATAGACGCAGGCTGACCCAAGGTGAGAGGGTTGTCACATATTTATGTTGACCAGCACCCGTATCATAATTTCTATTTTTACGATATTGTTTCCCCATGCGAGATTTGACCCTGGATAACCTGCTCAAACCAGCGCCCCGAGATGCATCAGATGAGTTGACTAGGGGTTTTTTCATATGCGCATTGCAAAAGCTACCGCAATTCGGGATCCGATTGCGACAGCTTTACACCAAAGTTTGGTAAACTGACTCTGTGATGTAGTAGCAAAATCACGTGCCTCATCTCGATGCAAAATTTCATCTGCTCGGCATTTAATTAAAAGTTCACGGATAGAGCTAAAATCGAAATCTACATTCTCAACTGAATCCAACTGATTAATTTGCTTTAAATAATGCTCATCAACAAATGATTCAACAGCATCGATTGTATGAAATACTAGCTCTTTTCCGACCAAACAAGGAATTGCCCCCACAATAAACCCAAATAATTTCCAAAGAGGTAATAATCGGCTTCTGTACTCGGGACTAAGAATGGACTCTATATCAATTAGGTGCTGGCTTTCAGTAAACAAGTGCTGTTCAGCAAAGGCCCGTAATTGTGTGTCTCTGCTTGCCCATAATATACCTCGGTATATCCAAACTGCTCCAAGCTCGCCCGCATGATCACTACGCAAACTACATTCGAGCCATCTCGGATAATCTATTGCCACGCAAACAAACCCGCTACTTTTGCTCAGCGACTAACATGTAATTAACGGACAAATCAGAACTGACATCCCACCGCCATTTTAGAGGCGAAAACGAAACTCCAATCCTGTCTATAATCGTTGGGCCGCTAAGCCTTATGTAATCACCCAACTCAGCTGGTGTCACAAAACGAGACCATTTATGAGTTCCAACTGGCAACCACCGCAGAACATACTCAGCTCCAATAATTGCAAGACCGAATGAACGATAGGTTCTATTCAGGGTCGCGACAAACAATAAACCGCCCGACGACAGAAGTTTAACACAATTTTGTACAAGTTTTCCCGGATTTGGAACGTGTTCAATTACTTCTAAATTAAGAATCACATCGAATTGCTCTTCAGCTTTCACTGAAGTTTCCAACGTGCCATGTCGATAGTGTAATTTTACATTATTTTGTTCAGCATGTTGGGTTGCTATTGTTATGTTTCTAATCGCTGCGTCAACCCCTACCACCTCGGCACCTAGTGCTGCCAACGGCTCAGCCATCAAACCACCTCCACAACCAACGTCTAATATTCGAAGCCCCTCAAATGTTCTAACTCCTGCCAAATCACGGTTAAACTTCTGTGCTATTTTATTTTCTATGTATGTTCGCCGGATCCTGTTGAATGCGTGCATTGAACGAAATTTGCCATTTGGATTCCACCATTCAGATGATAGTGAGTTGAAAAACGCTATCTGCTCTGGGTCACAAATTTCGGCAGTTTGCTTGGTAAGAAAATTCTTTTTAAGCATACGAATAATAAGTTGGTTATTTTTAATATACGTATTAAGTTTTGACTATGGATCATTTTCATACTTTTGTTTGTAAAAAATTAAACTAAGAAACATTAATGTCCGGCTCTCTTCCCGAGTAGAATTACCAAAACTGCCAACACTAAAACAACCAAAATTCCGGGTTAAACCTTCAAACTCAAAAACACAACTGCTAACAGAGAGCTCATTAAACCGGCAAAGTTTAACTGAACGCTCAACTTATGAAGTCGATTGAAACTTTTTTCAGCACGTTTATCGCCTGCACTGGATCTATCTCGAGCAGCGTTAATACGTGGCATCAGAAATACTCTCGCGATTAAGGCTCCAACAGAGGAAATGGCTAAACCAATAGCTGCGTAAGGCGCAATCATAGACATAATAACTGCACCACCCCCTCCTGAGACTAAAACAAATATATAATACCAAGGAAAAATTGAACGTATTAACTTTCCGGCATTACTCTCATCCAGATAAACAAAAATACAAGGTGCAATTAACACTGCAAAAAATGTCATCCCACCAAAGGTTAGCGCGGTGAGTATGAAAGCTGCAGAAAAAAAGATAGTGTCCATAATTGTGTAATTCCCTCATTTAATATACAGCAAATCGTGAGTCTTCTCGCTTCCCGGAAGATCAATGGCAATACTTTACCTAATATTCTGTTTTCCTCGCTTTGAAAAAGTTTGGCAACGTTTAGAACAATATTTTACTTGTTCCCAATTATCTGCCCATTTGCGCCGCCAAACAAAATTTCTTTTACATACATTACAAGTTTTAAACAGGAAGTTTTTTTTTTTCTTATACGCCCGCTCATAGATCCAAGGCCAATTGAGCTTCTAATACTTTAGATTTAATATTCCGCTTTCGTACGTGAGCCATTCCACTTTTTCTGCTTCCATGTTTTTCTTGTATACATTGGCTTTCGATAGCGAACTTGGTGTTTTTTCGACGGCTATAAACTTGTAAACGAGCGTTCTTTGCAGCTTCCAAGTGGTTTATAATTGGTTCTGGATACTGAACACCAACTACACACTTCCGTGTTTTCTGTTGTGCAAGTGTCATTTTCCAGGGTTCATGAATAAAATCATCATCTATTAACGATAGCTCGGGTACCCACCGGCGAATAAAATGACCTTTTGGATCCTGATCCATGCTTTGTTTTACGGGATTATATATGCGGAGAGTGTTGATTCCTGTTGTTCCGCTTTGCATCTGCACCTGGTTCCAATGAATTCCCGGCTCATAATCAATAAATAGACGCGCAAGATGCAATCCTGAAAAACGCCAGTGTATCCACAAATGATAGCTCGCGAATGCTTGTATCATTGCTCTCATTCGAAAGTTTATCCACCCTAGGTCGATAAGGGCCCGCATACACGCATCGACAAATGGGAACCCTGTTTTGCCAGTCGCCCACGCATTATAGCGCCTAATTAATAAACGATTTTCATCCCTCATGCCGTTATATGCAGAATGCACATTCTGCGTTTCAAACGTTGGATCATCCTCCAGCTTCTGGATGAAATGACAGTGCCAATGCAAGCGGGCATAAAATGATTTTAGAGATGAAATCCAGGGTTTCCTGACTGCAAACTCTTCACTTTTCAACTCTTCCATCCTGGCCCTTGTAGCCTGCACGACCTCGCGCATAGAGAGGCATCCATACACAATATAGGGAGAAATACGTGCACAACTGTCAAACGCTGTTAAAGGGCTGGATAAATTATTTCGATAATTCAAACTTCTGTTCTTTAAAAAACTCTCAAATACCTTTAATCCCATCGAACGCCCTCCGTGCTGACGGTCCTGCGACAAACGTATGTTTCGACGACGAAACATATTTTGCAAATATGGGTTTTTAGACGCAGAGTCAGGCATCTGCATCTTTTGCGGTGAGTGATGACATGGTTGGGTCATAAAGGAATTCCACTTTTTTGCCCAACCGTTACGACTTCTTAAACCCTTTATCACTCCAAATTGCTGGAATTCATTCCATAATATGCCAGTTTTTTTGCACCACACCCTGATTTTTTCATTACGTTCTCGTTGCCACAGATTTCCTGTTTCTTCATGGCTAAAAAGTCCATCAATACATTGGTTTAGGTGAATTTCCTTTAGTACAGTGAGAACATCCCCAAACTTCACTATTAACTGTAAATTTATGCTTTCGAGCTGTTTATCCAAATCACGTAAGCACTCTTTTGTGAATTCCCAATGCCGGTAGGAGGTATCAGGTAATTTCCAATATTCTTTTTCAACAACATAAAGCGCACATGTTTCACCTTTTGACACAGCTTTCACCAGAGGGGCATGATCATATATTCTAAGATCACGTTTAAACCAGACGATATTCATGGAAGGGCTACGTTATAATTTAAGTTTTAGATCAGTTTCGTTCAATTCAACCTCAGTTTATTTAAATTATAAATATCTCCCATGTTTCTCTTTTATAAAGAATTAAATCTTTCCCATCCTGGTTACCAAGAATTCAGGTGATGTTCTTCTATAATCTTTTCTTCCTCTCATCAGAAAAATAAAACCTGATCATTACTGCTTACGTTTAACGAACTATTTAGAAGTTACAATCTGTGTAGTCTCAAGCCAAAATGTTGTATAAATCAGACACCTGAGTTTTTTGCTTACACCACAAAGAATTTGATATAAACAAGGACAAAATTTATCTTTACAAATAATCGGTGGTAGTGGTGTTGTTGAGCAATTTAGCTTTTATAATAATGTCGTTAGTGCAACAATTTAAAGAGCAAAAGGTCACTAAATTTTATTAAAGTTAAAAACTATCAAACACGTCTAAAAATTCAATACGTTACTTTTTAGAAAAAATAGTGCACTACAAACACGTATATTTTTGCTGGATAAGCTAGAAATCCCTTGAGGCAATGTCATACCCAAAATGCAAAAGAATAATAATGCGGGTCCAATTAGTAGTTACCTTCTTAGTGGGTATACATTTCTTATACTTGCCGTAATGATTTGGGCTGGAAACTCGGTTGTAGGAAGATTGGCTTTAGATGAGAATGTTCCCCCACTTGCTCTAGCCTTCTGGCGGTGGGTTTTAGCTTTATTTGTTTTTATTGCACTTGCTGGACGTCAAGCATGGGGTCTTGTACCAGAAATGCGCGCAAATGCAGGATATCTTGTTAGCTTTAGTCTTGTTTCAGTGGTTGGTTATAACTGCACATTTTTTATTGCACTCCAGAAAACCACGGCACTTCAAGCAACCTTAATTCAGTCGATATTGCCGGTCCTCGTTCTTTTACTCGGTCTGCTTATTGTTAAAACCCCCGTTACAATGCGCCAGTGGCTGGGTGTTTTTTTTTCAATCTCTGGATCCCTTATTATTCTGATAAGAGGTGAATTTGCAGTATTGCAAGCGTTAGAAATAAGAGAAGGGGACTGGTGGGCACTTGCTGGTGTTTTTGTTTGGGCGATACAGTCCTTTATGATTCGCTGGAAACCTGAATCAATTCCCATTCTTCCCTTCATGACAATTCTCGTTGTAATTGGGCTCGCAGTGCTCACACCACTCTACATTTGGGAGACGCTTACTTACAAACCTATGCCGGTCTCAAAAAACAGCTTATTAATGGTGGCCTACGCCGGGATAATTGCTTCCGTGGGCGGCACTACAATGTGGAATGAAGGCACTTGGCGAGTGGGTGCTGCACAAGCTGGATATTTTGGTAATCTATATCCAATTTTTGCAGGGGCTCTGGCAATAATTATTCTCGGAGAAAATCCTCAATGGTACCACGGAGTTGGCGCACTACTCGTAGTCATTGGAATTTGGCTAGCAATATTCGACAAAAGAAATTGATGAAAAATTAAGGAAGTTCAAATGCCCATGATTAATATGACTGATGGAGATAGACAAAAAACGAAATTGCTTTGCACCGCTTGGAAGTTTTTCAACGCACGCAAAATGGTCGATGGTTTTGGCCATATTAGCGCCAGAATGGATGATCCGAACTATATAATAATCACACCACATAGCATGCGACCAAATTGTATACCCGAAGATTTCGTTATCGTTGACCTAGAAGGAAAACAATTTGAGTCTGGTGCAAGACTGCCCGGTGAATTACCAATTCACACAGAAATTTATAAAAACCGGGACGATGTTGGATCTGTCGCCCATTTTCATTGTCATTACACAACAAGTTTCTCCATCTCTGAGCAAAATTTGGATCCAACTTATTTCTTAGCTTCAATATTCTATGAGGGCATCCCAGTGCACCCCGACCCTAATTTAATAAATAATAAATCACGGGGAACTGCGCTTGTAAAAACACTCGGCCATTGCAGGGCCGCTTTGATGCGAGCTCACGGGTTTGTCATGACTGGCGCTGATATTTTCGAAATGACGGCTGGCGTTTTCATAATTGAGGACAATGCAAAGCGTACACAACTTGCGGCTTCAATGGGCAATTTTGATACATTGAATGAAAAAGAAATGTTCCAAATTGGTAGTGAAATTCTGACTCATAAAAGCCCCATCATGCGCATATGGACATTATGTGAGGAAGAGGCAAAAGCCTTCTAAAAATAGGATAACTACCCATACAAAAGTTTTTGGATTATTTCTTAATACATTCGAGTACTACAAAAAACCAAATTCGCTTTAAAGTTAACTGACTGGAATGAATAACGATGAAAAATGAAACAAAGTCTGATCGGTAATGATAGTTTGGTGTCTGCGTATAAAATAAATATTGATTAGCAATTCTGAAATTCAATTGAGGTTTTTTTTTCGAGGTAAATCGCAAACATTCAATTCCCATTCTACACAGAGTAAGTAACATTATTAATTGATCCACGAGGCTCAAATGCGTATAAAAGTAGCTCTACCAGACTTAGTATCCAACTCTTATTTTCCTGCCATCGCAGCCGTGGAGCTGGGCTTTTTCAAAAAAGAGGGAATTGATGCCGGTTTGGAATTAATTTTTCCCGTTCCATCTTGTTTCGAGTCACTACGGGAAGGCCAGATAGATTTTGTTGCGGGCTCAGCGCATGCACCTCTATGGGCTTTCCCCCGGTGGCAGGGTTCAAAGGTCCTTTGCTCCCTCAGCCAGGGCATGTATTGGTTTCTAGTAGCAAAGATTAATAGTCATATTAAAAAAGGGCATTTAGATGGTCTCGCGGGCCTAAAAATTGCAGCCGCTCCGGGCGTTGATATTGGATTGGTGCAATTACTTAAATCGGCTGGGGTGGATCCAAATAGGGAAAAAATTGATATAGGTCTGCCGTCTGGCGGAGTGCCCAAAGGTACGTCATTTGGAGTGGCTGCAGCCGCTTGGATGCAAGAGGGAATAATAGATGCGTTCTGGGCCAATGGCATGGGTGCGGAAGTAGCAGTCACTGATGAGATCGCCAAAATTATTATTGACGTAAGGCGAGGAGACGGTCCAAAGGAAGCTTTTTATTTCACACAACCAGCCCTTATAACAACAAAACGCCTAATTGAAAAAACTCCAGATGTAGCTGCTGCTGCCGTCCGTGCAATCGTAAACACACAAAACGCATTGCGCGAAAACATAGAGCTTGCTGCTAAGGTTGGTAAAAACCTTTTTCCTCCAAAGGAAGCTGGACTCATAGCTGATCTGATTAAACGTGATTTGCCATTTTATGATGCGAGGATCTCCCAGAATTTAATTGATGGAATGAATGTTTTCGCAATGCGCGCTGGGCTTTTGGATGCAACACCTGTTAGTTATGATGATATTGTAGCCAGAGAATTTTCCCACATTTGGGAATTAGGTAAATAATAGTAAGTAATGAGGGAAAATTTATCGACCGCGGAATTTTGGGTTGCGCTTTTCCATAAACGCCCTGCGACCCTCTACGTAGTCCCCAGAACCCATACATCTATCAATGGCTTTCTGACATTTCCCTACATTCCGTTCGGACTCTGATTTGATCAACTCTTCAATCGTAAGCTTTGCAGTCTGAATTGTAAGTGGGGCATTTTCTGCAATGCTACGAGCAATTTTCAACACTGCTGACTCCAATTCAGTCGGTTTTACAATCTTGTTTACAAGCCCCATAGATAATGCTTCCCGAGCGCTATAGCGGTTAGCGGTAAAAAGAATTTCCTTAGAAAAGGCAGGGCCAATTACATCAACTAGACGTTTCATATTCAAAAAAGAATAGCCGAGTCCAAGGCGGGCCGCAGGAAGACCAAAAACAGAATCATTAGTTGCCACACGAAGATCTGCCTGCAAAGCGGTTCCAAGCCCACCACCCATGCAAAAGCCTCTTATCATGGCGATCAGGGGAATCTGCAAATTATCAAAAGCAACACTCACTCGTTTTGACAGGTCATCATAAATTTTAACTTGCTCAGGTGTAGAGCGAAGTTTATCAAACTCCGAAATATCTGATCCAGATACGAAAGCTTTTTCTCCCGCACCTTTCATTACAATCACCCTAACACCCGGATCTCTCTCAAAATCTGCTATGATATCCAATATTGCTTCCCGCATAGCAAATCCTATCGCATTTCTGCGTTCGGGATTATTGAACGTTATCCATCCAATTCCATCTATTTTCTCAGCTAGCATTTTTTTCGTATTTAGTTTGAGTTTGGTCATACTGTTTCCGGATAAACAAAATTAGAATAATGGCATAAATTTTAGAAAAATTCAGATAAGAGTGTAATTCCTTGTAATTGATACTCTGCATCTATGACAAGCCCACAAATTAAGCAAAACTGAATCTAAGTAAAAAATTTTTTATTTAAGTGTTTTGATTAGTCGTTTATTAGCACGCCATATTACGATTTTTGCCTTCTTCTATTAAAAATTAGCTGTTTATAGTTTAGCCAGAATCCACAGATCGCCAAGAACAGGTTCACCATATTCTGTTCTTAAATCATCGCTTGTTCTCGATACCACATTAAATCCTGCACCAGCAGCAACCTGTCGGATATAGTATTGCCCGTGCACATAACGACCTGACTGAGTCAGTTTAAAATCAGACACCGAAGCACAATTTTCTACGGAAAAGATAAAGATTCCATTTTCTTTCAGAACCCGCGCGGTACAGTTGAACAAAATTTTCAAATCACCGAAGTAACAAATTGCATCGCCAGAAATAACCGAGTCATAACGACAATTCGTCTGGGACAAGAAACGGCCGAGCTCGTCTTCAAAAAGCGTATTGTAGCATCCGCGGCGCTGAGCATATTTTAACATTTCATTTGAGAGATCTACACCATCTATCCGTTCAACGTGAGGACTTAATAGTTCTCCACACAAACCTGTTCCACAACCGGCGTCTAGAACCACTGGTTCTTGATTAAATTTTACATAATCAGATTGAAAAGCTGCACAAATAAGATCTGGTACTCGATAATTGAGCTCCTCAATAAGATGTTTATCAAAGTCTTCAGCAAAACGGTCAAAATGAGCGATGAGATAAGCATTGCTTGCGCGTGTTGGAGGAACGCCCTCACCTAGTGCCGCTAACATGTGCATAGTTTCAGGCTCATCGGGTTCAAATTCAAGGTATTTTTTATACCACTCAATCGCCAGGCTAATTTCACCTAGCGAATGAAAACATTCTGCTATACCCCATACTGCATCAAATTCATCATCGTTATCTGAAAAAATTTGACGATAGAGCAAAAGAGCTTTTGCATAGTCACCAGCTGAAAAAGCCCTTTCCGCTTTTTTATACAGTTGCTGTTTAATTGAATTTGCCAGAGATTTTGGCTAGTAGATCAGATGTACTGTAACCTTTCTCAATATCAATAAGCTTGACTTCGCCGTTGTACTTTTTCAACACATCCAACCCTACCACGTCGCTCAACTCATAGTCCGACCCCTTTGTAAGCAGGTCAGGAAGAATAATTTTTATCAAATCTAGGGGTGTATCTTCGTCAAAAATTACGATTAAATCAACGCTATAAAAAGCGCCGAGAACAGCTGCTCGCGCACTTTCACGATTAATTGGGCGTCTATCACCTTTTAAACGCTTAACCGAAGAGTCAGAATTTAACCCAACAATTAAACGATCGCAGATTGCTCGAGATGATGACAACATTCTCGTATGCCCGGCATGAATTATATCAAAACAACCATTGGTGAAACCAATCCTATCACCATTTTGACGCCATCTTTTCACTATATTCACCGCTTCATCTGCGGTTACAAGTTTTGAAGCACCCGAGGAGGAATTATGTCCCTTAAATAATACTTCAGCTATATCGCTTCGCCATGTTACTGCTGTTCCAATTTTACCAACAACAATACCTGCTGCTATATTCGAGAGACGCACAGCTTTTTTAAGAGACAAACCTGCAGAGACCGACGCTGCCAGCGCCGCTACCACAGTATCTCCTGCGCCTGAAACATCAAAAACCTCTCTCGCATGAGTATCAAAATGAGACACTCGGCCCGGTTCAACTAACGTCATGCCGCGAGAACTGCGCGTAACTAACACATTTTCAAGCCTACAAGTCTTACGCAAGTGTTCAGCAGCAACTGCAATAGCCCCATCAGTATCAGTCGGCAAATGCGAAGCGAGTCCTAGTTCCATTATGTTTGGGGTGATTAAATAAGCACCAGCGTAGACACAGTAGTTTGGACCTTTTGGATCAACGATAACTGGTACATTTTGTCTTTGGGCCAAGTCTATAAAAAATGCCACCGTGTCTCTCGATAGCGTCCCCTTGCCATAATCAGAAAGTACCAATACCTTGTAATTTGGTATGGCTTTTGCCACTGCATTGCGAAATTTTTTATCAATCTCATTTCCAAGCGGCGCCGACACTTCACGATCAACTCTTATTAGGTGTTGTGAACCACTTATAACCCTTTCCTTTACAGTCGTACTACGAGTTTCATCAACAAAAAACATGGAAGATATGCTACTTAACTTATTCAGAAGCAACTGAACCAATTTTCCAGCATCATCATCTCCAACAACGCCAATATAATTTGCTGTTACTCCTAGCGCTGCAAGATTACGAATAACGTTTCCTGCACCACCAAGCATGGAGTTTTCATCAGAGACAAGGCAAATAGGAACTGGTGCTTCTGGTGAAATCCGATTTACCTCTCCGTATACAAACCTATCGAGCATAATATCGCCAACACAGAGAACTGTGGAATCCTGAAACTTTTCAAGATCTATATTTACAGTTTCCATATTGTTCATAGTTTGCCTCCCAATCTTTTAAAACAAGACTTAAAATGCTTGCTCAGTTTAAGTCCCTGTCTTTGATAAGATGATCCGGCATCAACGCCATAAAGGCGTTCAGGGACCTCCGTTAAGGCCTCATACCTTAATCTTCCAACCAATTGGCCGTGCTCAATGGTAAAGGGAACACCATGAGATCGAACTTCTAACACTGCCCGCGTGCCAGCCGCGCCGGTTGCTGCATAACCAAAGCCAGGATCAAAAAATCCAGCATAATGTGCTCGAAACTCTCCAGCTAACACGTCATATGGCACCATCTCAGCAGCATAATTCGGGGGAACAGACACGGCTTCTCTGGACGCCAGAATATAAAAATCTTCCGGATTTAAAATTATTGCTCTATTTGCTGAGGAGTAAATTGGCTCCCAAAAATGCACCGGATCATAGCACTCAACTAAATTTATATTAATGAATGGAGCGTGAGGCCGAGCCTTGTAACCAACAAAATCCGCTCCATCTATTCCGATCAAATCAACGGAAATTGGGACACCTCGAGATAGTGTTCCTAATTCAGTTTCTGAGAGGGATCTATCAAGGACTGCTTGTTCTTTTAATAATTTTTCTAGCTCCGCGTGCGGGATCTCGGGCTCGCCGCAAGTTAGACGTAATTGATTTAAACTTGCACCAGCAGTTGCTATTACACTAAAAGTTCGCGGGAATATTTCTACGTATAATGGACCACAATACCCCCTTCCTATTGTGTCAAAGTCTGCTGCACCGTCGGTAATAAGTCTTGTAAAAATGTCTAGCCTGCCCGTCGAACTTTTAGGGTTTGCTACACCGGAAAGATCTGGAGGTAAATCTAATGCCTCAAGCAAGCGCACAATGTATACACAGCCGCGTTCAAGCAGTGCACCACTGCTTAAATCAATCTCATGCAAAGAGAAATCTTTTATCTTTTCTGCAACTGCTCGCTTTGGACCGGGGAGGAAGCTTGCCTGTACACGCCACGCCTTCTGCCCAAGTCTCAAATCAAAGGATGCCGGCTGAATTTGATTATCATTAATTTCTTTATCAGCAAGTATTACACCCTCTTCAACAAAAGAAACCAAATTTTGGTAAGGTAAAACACCTGTCCTAGAGTTGAAATTACTTTTGTGGTTTACTTTCCTTTTAAACATACTTTTTTATCCACAAATATATCCCCCTAAGTAATTATTTTAAGCAATTCAAATTAATCATTTTTTTAAGTTATCCTTAAAATACGACAACTTAAACTAAACTCTGAACTATTATTTTTATTATCGCGTTTAAAATCTTCCTATCAATAAGCATTTTTATCCAGTTAGAAAGCGCAAAAATATACAACCAAAAATTAAATTCCCAATAGCTATGGTTAAAAAAACTACACCCTCAGTTAAAAAAGGAACCAAATCACTAATTTCAATTCTACCATATTACCGCTGGAGGTTAGCCAAGGTGGCAAATAATTTTGCAAGACATTCGCGTGTGGGTAACTCTACATCTCCCCATTGAAACCAGATAGCTGCCGCTTGTGACTCTGATTTGACAGTTGGCTCTATTACAATTTCATGAGCTGAGAGCTCTTGACCAAATTTTTGCCATACTGTGGCGTTGCCAGTGCAAGTAATACGACCAATTAAGTTTTCAACGCGGACCTGGGAGTTTTCTTGTGACGAAAATACCACATCTCTATTAGACAAAAATTTCCAATCCCCAGAAATAAGAAAACGAGTTTTTGCATCAAAATTATTTATACCCAGCCACTGGTCGCATATCAGCATTGCTTTTTCTGGCCACAACCCCACCCATCGGAGTGTTTTTACTCCAACATGTCGATAGCCAGTTTGTATGCCTGCCAACCAGAGTGGCGCAACACAAGATAATTGTGGATGAAAGATAGGCCATGCAGTGCCACGTCGCCCGACACGAAAACTTTTCCAAAATTCAATTGGTTCAACTCCCGTTAAGTGTGGACCATTATGATTTGCCGCCGATCGAGAAATATCTCTAAGTTCTCCGGCTGTGTAGGTTGGCACACCTGGATCAATAATAAATCTTTTTTTTCCTATGGACGCCTCTATGGATAAAAAGTCAGCATGAGCATGGCCCGGATTATCATCTGGGCCACATGGACCAAAATCCATTATGACTACATCATCATCTCCCCCGATACGACCATACCCAGTTATAGGGAGTATTTCTTGTGAAGATATCTCAGGGGTTTTAAAAAACTCAACATCCGGAGAACCCCCAAGCCAACTGTCATTAAATAATGCTATCTTCCCATCTGGATGAGACATAATCGCCAATGCACGTATCATTTTTTTTCGAATTTTTGTTAGATTTTTAATTGCTGGTATTTCAAAGATGCCACTGTTCAATAATATATCAATATCTAAAATACCCAATGCATGGTACATAGGGCTTCGTTCCGCGTGTCCACCGTCTGGTAAGATAATTTGGCACAAAGACTCTTCAATTGCACTTGGAAGAAATCGAAATTTTTTAGGCAAACATTCTAATCCCGCGCTGTAAGTTGCGAGTGCCACATAGTTTTTTAAAAGGTGATTATATTGTATGTCGCGTTCTAGATTATTGTAGACAAATGATGCACATAATCGTACATGCCTAGTAATTTGACTCTCGGCCGCCGGGTCACATGTTCCCCCAGCATTATTATAAAGGGAAATTCCGGCCAAAAGATTTATTAATCTGTGACTAACCGAATATGAATTCCAAACATCTCTAAAAACGTCTCTTTGTGACCAATTATTTTGTTCTTCAAATTGCTTTAAAAAAGTAGCCACCAGCTCTAATGCTCTCGGCTCTGCATTTGCAAGCAATGGTACCATGTAGTCCATATAGGCTAAATTCATACGCCTGAGTGGATTATCCCCCTCTTTAAAGTTTCCCCGCCAAAAAACGTTTTTTAATGATCCAAAATCAAATTTCTCATTAAGAATCTCAAATCGACCTAACCTCGGATTAGTGTATTGACTGCCATCTATCGTCAATTGCGAAAACAACACTCGTTGAGAAATTAATAATACATGCGCACTGTTTGGATTTGGTAGTTCTAATCTCCCTGAAATGAGCTCTGCATACCTCCAGCTTAAATTTGGCATCAACTTTCTTGCTAATTGTTTTCCGTATCGAATCCCTCTAAAAAACCATTGCTCGAAGCTAAGGTATTTTACAGTCCTAAAGATACGACCCAAGGTCATTTTGAATTGGTTTCATAATTAGATTTCAATTCGACGACCTTCGCGCAGCGACTCATTAATTGCCAGTGTAGCAAGGCTTACCTCTATTAATTCACTCTCTGGAATCTTTGGCGGATCTCCTGTGATTACCGCAGAAACAAACGAATTTATTTCATTGCCGTATCCTTTTTCTTGTCCTAATATGTTTTTATTTCGTTTTTCGTTCCCATCAGAAATAACAGACAAAGTCTTAAAATTATCTATAACGATAACAGTTCCACCAGCGTAACATTCTATTAATTCTTTCGAGAAAGAGGTGTCTCCTTTTGCTGTATAGGCAATTGTAGCTAGGCTGCCGTCTTGAAAAGATAGTATCGTGGTGAGATCATCGCATACCTCTCGAGTCACCCGCGCTGGCACAGCTTGAACAGAGGAAATTGAGGAGCCAACTAAACAACGCGCCAAATCAACAAAATGGCATAATTCCCCTAAAATTCTTCCATTTCCTTCTTCCGGCATATTTTGCCAACTATCCTTTGGCAATTGCCCTGCGTTAATTCTCAGCAGTAAAATTTTCGGGCAGCCACAAGTGGAAAGTTTTTTTCTTGCTTTAATTACCATCGGCGCAAACCGACGGTTAAATCCGACCTGAAAAAATGCATTGGATTGGTTGCGAGCTTCAATAACAATATTTAATTCGTCCCGATTTAGTGCTAATGGCTTTTCAACCAAAACGTTTTTTTCTGCGTACAGTGCATCAGCCGTCAGACTTGCATGGTTCGAGTGGTTAGTTGCTATAAGCACCGCATTTATTTCATCATTTTCCAAAACTGATTTCACGGAGGAAGACGCGTATTCGAAGTTAAATTTTTGTTTTGTATGTTCTGAAGAAATTCCTGTCTTCGTCACCACCGTATGCAAATAGCAAGCCTTATGTTTTGATAACTGCGGTAAAAGAACAGTTCGCGCAAATGCACCAGCACCAATAACGCCTAATACACAAGTATTTTTTTTCTTTACGCGAGAGACATGAATAGGAATTCTAAGACCTGAAACATGATCAGGTTTTTCATACTCGTAATTTAGAACAACACCAAGATGAGGCTCTGTATGGTTAATCACTAAATCATAAGCTGAATTTGCTTCCGCAAAAGGAAACCGATGGCTGATTAGTGGTTCAACTGCCAGACGATGATCTCTTTTTCTTGACATCCGGCGAATTGTTTCCTGCAAGTTGCGGGTTTCAGTCCAGGGTATGAATCCAGCGGGATATGTTAATCCGCGACCCTCAAAATCTTTGTCATAGCGCCCCGGTCCGTAAGAACGTGAGACTACTAAGGAGAGTTCTTTTTGCATAAAATCGCGGTAACTAAAATCTGTACCCGTCATACCCACCAAACTTATAATGGCGCGATCACGAGCAAGTTCCGCTGCCAACTTTAATGGCTCAGATGTCGATGTTGCTGCAGCAATCAAAATCCCATCGCAACCACGGCCATTGGTTAAATCCTGCACTGCTTCTTTTGGATTACCTTCCGACAAATTACAGATTAGCTCGGCTCCGCCGTACTGCGCAATTTCCAGACGATCGCTGTTTAAATCACATACTATTACTCTACACCCCGCAAGATTAAGAATTTGCGCAGCCATCTGTCCTACTAAACCCGCACCAATGATTGCGACAAAATCTCCAATTTGGGGCTTAATCAACCGAACCGCATTCATTGCAATAGCGCCAACCGTGCCAAAACATGCTTCCTCATCATTGACATCTTCGGGCACTGCACAGGCTAAATTTATCGGCACCACATTTAACTCGGCGTGGTTGGCGAGCCCCGCCCCTGCCACTGCCACCCTTTGACCAGCATAGAAACAGCCTTCCACCCCTCCACCAACTTCAAGTACAGTTGCACAGCAGGAATAACCGAGTGGCAAAGGTTCATCTAGCCGAGATAAAACCGCCCGGATAGTTGCTGAAACACCGTCGCGTTTTGTTTTTTCAAATACCTTTTTCACTAGATCAGGCCTTGCCTTTGCTTTAGCAGCGAGACTTTTCTTAGCAAAATTGGCGAGCATTCTATCTGTCCCGGCAGATATTAAAGACGTTCGGCTTTTTACTAAGAGGTGGTTATCGCGAATGCCTGGATCAGGGACTTCTTGGATGGTTAATTTTCCATTTTTTGAGCTTTGAACAATTTGTTTCATAATGGCCTAATTAAGTTCCAAACTTTGCTTCAAAATACAGGTTATTTTTTTGAAAATGAACACCCATAGAAAAAATAAGATATACTTCATTAGTTGATTGCCCGACTTATATTAAAGATTATTTTTCGAAGGCAAAATAGTTTCAAACTATAGCATTTTAAAATGTTTCAAAATTTTGGTTTAGCGGCATTCATTCCTTCCAGCGGCATTCTATAATTGTTACAATAAGTAGCTAAAATACTTCATGCGAGTCTAAGCTCGATTAAAATGCCTAAAAAGTTTTACATATATATTCAGATAAATACAGGATTATAAGGACTAAAAAAACAGGATATACACATATCAAGTTTTTCCCTGTTTAACTGTAATAGTAAAATCTTTTGTTTGAGATCATCATATTAATCGGAATGTATTGGGGCCTCCTTCAAGCCTCTGCACCAAAGTTCGATAGCCATCATCGGGAAAAGAACCATCGCCGCATCATTGGCACCTGAGAGAAAGTTGTCGCGCAGATTTTTGACAGCAACTTCATCAAAGAAACCCCTGTTTTTTATTACAGTAGAACTTGTAAGCTCTTCTAACATTGGTCGTGCTGGACCACTAAGCCAACTGCGCACAGGTACACCTAGCCCCTGTTTAGACCTGCGTATAATACTACTAGGTATTTGGCCTCTTTGAGAATTCCGGAAAATTCTCTTAGTAGTTCTCAAATTAATCAACTGACTCAATGGGAGACGGGAAGAAAAAGAAACAATCCTTGGATCGCAAAGCGGCACACGAATCTCAACTCCAGCCTGCATCGCCATTTTATCAGTATAGTTTAAGTTGTGATCGGGTAGAAATCCATTTATTTCAAGATCCAGCAATCTCTCTACAGGATGCAATCCATTTGTTGCATCCAACGACCTCAAAAATGCCTCGGGCAAACTATCCCTTCGAAATGATTTTCTGAAAGACTTTGAGAATAGCTCCTTCTTCTCCCACTCGGTAATGTCCGACCATCCCATTGACTCAGCTAACATTTGACTTTCAGGCCTAGAAAGAAGCGTGACAAGCCGTGCAACACGCCTACCAATCACAGAGCTTCTGGGGGAAATTTTTGATATAAGTTTGCAGAAACGATAACCAAAATCAATCCTTCCGAATATAGCATAGAGTAGTGCAGCAGTGTGTCGCCCGTACCCGGTAAAAAGATCATCGCCACCAACACCAGACAGCAATACTTTAATCCCATTATCTTTCGCGGCACTGGCTAAAGCTAATGTCTGCAATCCAGCGAAGTCGGCGGTAGGCTCGTCCAATGACCAGACCATGTCTGGAAGCTTCCCTATTATATCGGTTTCCGTAGGTACCTCTACAATATTTATACCCATTGACTTGGCTACTTCGAGAGCGTACTTACGATCATTCCCAAAATTATCAGCACTAGAACCACCCCCACTTTCATAAGCGCAAAATGCGGTAATGTTTATAGGGTCACTTCCACGCACCATAGATGATAAAACAGCACTAGAGTCCAAACCTCCAGATAACAAAACCCCAACCTCAACATCTGCAATCATTTGTTCAGAGACGACTTCATCCAAAAGTTCTCTTAAATCAAGGGCATTCAAAGACAAATTCACTTCAGATCCATGGAGTGGTGCTTGATAATAACGAGCCCTTTTAACTGCGGTGGCTGAAACAGTTAAAGTAGTTCCGGGACGCATTTTTTTAACCGATTTGAGCATCGTGTCAGTTCCACCGGTCCATATAAAACTTAGATGATCTGAAACTGCTACAGGATTAATATCCCGCGGCAATTCTGGACAGAGGGTCAACGCTTTCAATTCTGACGCAAAAAGAAAACCATTCTTAAGCTGAGAATAATAAAGAGGCTTTACTCCGATATGGTCACGGGCTAAAAATAATTCGCATTTCTTAGCATCCCATACCGCAAACGCAAAAATTCCTCGCAATCGACTTAAACAATCGGCACCCTCACGCGCAAAAAGTTTGAGCAATACTTCTGTATCACTTTTTGTGCGAAAAACTTCTCCAGAGGCAGTAAGTTCCTCTTTCAAGGAGAGATAATTGTAGATTTCCCCATTGAAAACAATTATGAACCGTCCATCACTCGTTTTCATGGGTTGGGATGCGTCGTCCGAGAGATCAATAATTGAAAGACGGACGTGAGATAATACCGCGGGATAATCTGGGTCAACCCAAGTATCACTGCCATCAGGGCCACGGTGAGCCTCAGCAGAGGCCATTGCTATTGCCAAACTCTCTTTCCATGGACCCAAAAATCCAGCTATTCCGCACATGAAATCTCTTCTTTACTAAACAAGACTGCTGCCTGTATTTTTATTCATTCAAGATGCAAGTTTCAAAATTTATCAACGTTGCCGCACTATCGGACATGGCTAATCTTAGAGAGGAATTTTTCAATATCAAAGCTACACTTAATAAAAACAAAAATAAATTTTAAATACTCAATACGTTTCAATTATTTCAGTTTCGAATAAACTCGAGGGCGGAGTGTTTTCTTTGTTCTAAAAAATTAATCAGAAAAGTTAAAACAAAGCTTTCATGCTAATTAGTGGAAAAAAGTGCGTCAAAATAATCAATGGTCTTACTCAGACCCTCCGCGAGTTTAACCTTTGGTTCCCAGTTCAGTATATTTTTAGCATATGTTATGTCAGGTTGACGCCTCACAGGGTCATCCGAGGGCAACTGTCTAAAAACGATCTCTGATTTAGAATTGGTCAGTTCTAATATTTTCTCCGCAAGAAACAAAATTGTAAATTCTCCCGGATTGCCCAAATTCATCGGCCCAGTAACATCATCATCGGTCTCCATAAAAAGAATAAATGCGTCAACTAGATCATCGACATAACAAAAAGACCGGGTCTGTGAACCATCTCCATATATTGTTACCGGATTATTCTTAAGGGCCTGTACAATGAAATTAGAGACCACTCGTCCATCGTTTGGATGCATACGTGGCCCATAAGTATTAAAAATACGCGCAACCTTGATAGCAAGACCGTGCTGACGATGATAGTCAAAAAACAGGGTTTCTGCACACCGTTTACCCTCATCATAGCATGACCTTAGCCCAATCGGATTTGTGTGACCCCAATAGTTCTCCGGCTGGGGGTGAACTTTTGGATCGCCATATACTTCGCTTGTTGATGCCTGAAATATTGGCGTTCCTAAACGCTTAGCAAGTCCCAACATATTTATAGCACCATGAACGTTGGTCTTGGTCGTCTGAACAGGATCATATTGATAATGAACCGGTGAAGCAGGGCATGCGAGATTAAATATTTGATCAACCTCTACAAAAAGAGGAAATGTTACATCATGCCGCATTATTTCAAATCGTGGGGAATTTAATAAATGTGAGACATTATCCTTATTTCCGGTACGATAATTATCAACACATAATACATCATAGTTACCATTTACCAGCCTTTCACATAGATGTGATCCAATGAAACCTGCACCACCAGTTACAAGTACTTTTTTCTTTGAAATCATAACCAACTTTCCCAATTTTTGAGTCGGGGATAAATTTTTTAATGACACTTCCAATTCACTTTTGGAATACTTAAATTCTTAACACTGCTATCAGTATCAAAATTTTTCTTAATGGCCACAAGACATAATAATTTTTACAGTAATCATTTCATAGCAAATGTTCTAAAAAAATATTTACGGTTTTTTTCCGGTCAGGTGTATATCTATGTTATTAATGACAGATCAAAACACATATTCAACGCAATAAACGGAAGTATTTTTTCTATATCCCGCACTTCATCCATTTAGAACGATACAAAAGTGTAAAAGTCACAAACTGGTACAGAGTGTTTCAACTATAACCTTAGCAGCATCTGCATATTTGGAATAGGACAACTGGTACCCAGCAATTTCATTGGAAGCAAATCGCGTGTGCTGAATAAAATAACTTTTATCGAAATCGCTTAGCTGCGCGCTTTCTAATAATGTTTCAAACAACTTTGTGTTAGTAGCTGGTAATACCTCGCAAGATTTGGTTTTATTTGCATTTAAAATAAAAAATGCTCTAAGTGGTTTTTCCTCCATAAATGAAGCAGCTTCACCATCCCATAGTTTGAGATAAGCTGTATTACATATGGTTATCTCTGTAAATGCATCAATGAATTCTCGATATTTCAAATTAACAGTATCGGGAAGCGGGAACTGAACCTTTGGTGGGATATTTAGAGAAATACCATTAATGACACCATTATTTATGCTCCGAACTAATAAATTTTTATTTCCAAAGAAACGATGTCCTGTTGCTGTTAAGTGTAATGCTAAAGTATTTCTTTCGACATCAGTCGCGCCTAAAAAAACTATAAGTCTATCATTCACCAAAACACTCGAGGCATTAATACAAACTTTATCAGTGTTCCGGGCAGTAAATATTGCCACCAACTTATCTGCAAGGTATCTGCCAGCAACAAACTCAGATTCAAATTTTTCAAACACAAGTGCATTAGAAAGTTTAGACACATAAATATTCCCATCCGAATTTTCCGTGATCAAAATATCAGGTTCAATATCATGCTCAGTATCTAAATGGCGGAATGTCCACCCACCTAAAAATATTGGCAAATAAGGTAACAAATATTCAACATTACAAACTATCACCTCACATTCTTTGGGGCCAAAAGCCCAAAAACTTTTTCTTTCGGAGACCCGGACATTTTTGTGTTCAAACATCAGATATTTTAATCTCGATTACATTATATATTTACTTCACGTGGCGCTCGCTTCGCCAAGATACGCTGGAGAGTTCTTCGATGCATATTTAAACGCCGAGCAGTCTCAGAAACATTTCGATCACACTGCTCATAAACACGCTGAATATGTTCCCACCTGACCCTATCCGCCGACATCGGATTCTCAGGTGGGGGTGGTAATGTGGAACTTTGAGTTAACAAAGCCGCTTCTATCTGATCAGCATCGGTTGGTTTCGCCAAATAATCGATAGCACCGGCTTTTACTGCTGCTACCGCAGTTGCAATATTACCATATCCTGTAAGTATTATAACCTGAGCGTCTGTTTGATTAGCACGAATGTCTGGTACCAAATCAAGCCCACTTCCATCCTGCAAGCGTAAATCCAACACAGCATAGGCTGGCTTGATAGCCATAATTTTAGCTCTCCCCGCTTCAAAAGACGCAGCGGTTTCCACTTCGAACCCTCTTTGTGTCATGGCTTTTGCCAACCGATCTCGGAATGGTGCATCGTCATCTACAATCAAAAGTGATCCGTTTAACCCCTTTCTATTTTCTCGTTTCAAACCCTCTAACGCAATCATATTTCGGATCCCAGGTTTCGAAACGCCTGAAGTGGCCAGACTACAGAGACTTCAGCACCGCCGTTATCACAGTTGCCGAAAATAAGTCGCGCTCCGGTTCTTTCTAGTAATGTTTTCGCAATAAAAATTCCAAGTCCCATATGCCCTGTTCCTTTGCGTCCGTCTGATATATAAGGTTCACCAATTCGATCAAGCACTATCTGCGAAAAACCTGGTCCGTCGTCGCGTATTGTTACAGACGCAACGTTTTCATCCCACCGAGTTTCAATATTTACTTCCTTCACTGCAAATTGGACCGCATTATGGGTCAAATTTCCAAATCCATGAATGATTTCTGGCGCCGAACGGATTTTTGGTTCTATATTCTCCTTGTTGTTATAGGGATGTAAATTAAACACAATTTTAACATCATCAGTTTTATGCATACTAGCAGAGTGCTCCACTACAGCACTTAGAGGAACTTGCGAAAAAGCAACAGCGTCTCCTTCTGGTCTCTGCGCCAACGCTGCTAAAATATCTCGGCACCGATGAGTTTCACTAACCAGAAGCCCTATATCCTCCGCCAGTGGACTACCTTCGGGTAATTCACGTGAAATTTCGCCTGCTGCAACTGCAATAGTACCTAAAGGACTTCCCAACTCATGTGCTGCCGCTGCCGCAAGCATGCCCATTGCTGACAGTTGTTGCTCTCGTGCAAGCGCCATCTGTGTGGCATACAGAGCTTCAGAGAGCTGACGTGCTTCTTCAGCGACGCGGAAAGTATAAAATGCAAAAAAAAGAACACCAATGGCTAAAGAAACCCAGACACCGAGAATATAAGTTGGAGGAAATGGCGGAAAATGATTGTTCCAGGGCAGGGGTTCATGCCATATAGCTATAAGTGTAATGGCAACCGTAGCTAGCCCTCCTATCAAGATAACGCTTACAAATGACAGAATTGCTGCTGAAACTACAACTGGTGCTAAAAGTAAAAAAGCGAATGGATTTTCCAAGCCGCCGGTGAGATAAAGTAATGCAGAAAGCTGAATAAGATCAAATGCAAAAAATCCAGCCACGGTAGGCTCTCCTGCACCACTCCGACTAGTTCGCGATATAAAAAGAGAGTTTGCAAGTGCGGAGGCCGCAACCACTAAAAGTGCTGGGCCGATGACAACTTTAAAACCAAAACCATAATGAACGACCACAAGAGTCGCTGTCTGCCCTGCAATTGCAACCCAGCGAATAAGTGCTAACGTCCGAGACTGTGCACGCCCCAATCCTCCGATCATGGTCTCAGGGTCGAACCCAGTCATAATTTTTCCAGAATTAATCATAGACACTCATAAAAAAAAAGAAGTTACACTCTTATTAATCAATAGAGTTTATACTTTGCTCATTCTTCATTATTAAGCAATACTGAAATCATGACATCAATTGCTGTACACGTTTCCGGATTAACAAAAATTTATGGGCATACTCCAGCTTTAACCGATGTATCATTCCATGTAACTCAAGGTTCAATTACGGCCCTGCTTGGTGGAAATGGTGCCGGAAAAACTACTACCATCTCCTTGTTGCTTGGCTTATTGACACCAACAAGTGGAAAAATAGTTTTAATGGGAAAAGAAATGCCGAAGGGAAGATCGCGCGTATTACCCCGCATGAATTTCGGGTCGCCTTATGTCGACTTACCTAAAAGATTATCTGTTAGGCAAAATCTAAATGTTTTCGCAAGACTTTACGGGCTTAGAGAACCAGAGCGTCGTATAGATCAGCTCTGCAACGAACTTGGGCTGGAAAAATTTATTGACGGTCCAACAGGCAACCTCTCATCGGGTCAAGCAACTCGAGTGGCCCTTGCAAAAGCACTAATTAATGCTCCATCGATCTTACTCTTAGATGAGCCAACGGCCTCTCTTGATCCGGACACTGCAGACTGGGTGCGCTGCTACCTTGAAAATTATAATAAAATAACTGGAGCTACTATTCTATTAGCATCACACAACATGTCGGAGGTAGAACGGATGTGTAGCTCCATACTGATTATGAAAAATGGAAGGATCGTTGAACGAGGAAGTCCTGAAAATCTACTCATTAAACATAAAAAAAAGACTCTTGAAGAAGTTTTCATAGAGATTTCTCGTTCATCAATAGACCTTTGCTTTCACAAAGATAGTTAAATGACAGCGAAGCCTAAAATTTCTAAACCCAAAATTGAACAGCATGTTGATACTGCATTTTCTATTCGCCGCATCGCCGCAATGGTAAGGAGGTACATTTATCTTATACTCAGTGGATGGATAAGAATCATCGAACTTGCTTATTGGCCAACCATGCAAATGATTCTTTGGGGTTTTATGACTGAGTTTCTTCTCAGTGCTTCCTCAAAGATTCTTCAAGCGGGCGGAGTGTTGATAGCGGCGGTATTACTATGGGATGTTATGTTTAGAAGTAATATCGGTGTTGCAGTTTCTTTCTTGGAGGAAATGTGGTCACGGAACCTGGCTCAACTATTCTGCAGCCCGCTACGACCATACGAATGGGCCTTGTCTCTTCTTCTTGTAAGTTTCGTGCGAACGCTAATAGGCGTTGTTCCCGCCGCACTATTAGCAATCCCACTTTATCAATTTTCTATTTTCGAAATGGGCCTGCCACTAATTGTATTCTTTTTGAACCTAATGATATTTGGCGCTGCAATTGGACTTGCAGTATCTGCTCTAGTCTTGCGCTATGGTTTAGGGGCAGAGAGTTTGGCGTGGGTCGGTATATTCCTTATAGCTCCAATAAGTGGCATTTATTATCCTATAACAATTTTACCGGAGTGGCTTCAATATATTGCAAATGCGCTTCCTTCTTCCCACGTTTTTGAGGGTATGCGTGATGTGTTAGCTCAACAAAATTTTCGGCTAGACCTACTACGTAATGCCGTTGCACTTAACATCCTTTACCTAACTGCAGGTTTTTCTATTTTTCTCCTGACCTTTCGAGTTGCAAAAAAGCATGGATTATTAATGCAGATCGGAGAGTAAAAAATCATAAAATTTCAAACTAAACGTTTCTGTTGCATCCATAATAAATTTTCTCACGGTTTGGCACGCAAAAATCTTACTACCTGCAGATGATTGTTCCTCTCTGCCCACATTAGCGCCGTTCGGCCGGTGAAATCGGATACTGTTGCATCAACATTATTCTCAACTAAGAAACGAACCGACTCCAAACGACCATTGGACGATGCAGCGATTAATGGCGTTGTGCCCTGACGATTTTCAATGTTAAAATTTGCACTAGCTTTTTTTAACAACCATAAAATATCCAAATTACCATCTCGAGCAGCATAGAACATAGAGGTATTTCCAAGATAATCACGCACATTTAAAGAGGCTTTATGTTTGATAAAAATCCGTACTATTGACGGGTTTCCTCGCTCCGCTCCGAGAACCAAACCAGTCTTTCCCTTACGATTCTGAATATCAGGAGAGACACCGTGATGTAGTAACAAATTAATTTTCTCTGTATCTTGTTTGTCTATCGCAACGAATAATGGATGCCCTTCGAGGAGATCAATATCTGCATGAACGTATGTTGCTGAAAGGATTTTTATCACACCCACCAAAACAATAGTCTGCAAAAAAATTACTTTTAAGCGCATGTCAATTGTCCAAAGTTTGGATTTATTAAAAATAATTCGAACCAGTTTAACACTGTGAAAACAAATACACACTTTGTTTTACATAAAACGATAGTGTTAACTACATTACATCAATACTTAAGATGGTTAAAGCATTCACCAACAAAGGTAAAATTGAATGAATAAAAAATTACTTCGGATTTTTGCTATTATTTTATCCATTATTATTATTGGTTTCCTATTTGCCTGGCAATATGGTTTCCTATCACCAGAAGGTTCAACGCCAACAAGCAGGGGAATTGCAAAGATCGGCGGCCCATTTACTCTTATGGACCATAACGGAGTTTCTCGAACAGAACGGGATTACAAAGGGAAATTTTTATTAGTCTATTTTGGTTTCACATTTTGTCCCGATGTTTGCCCAACAGCCTTACAAATAATGACTGTTGCACTTACAAAAATCGGTAAAAAAGCCAATCTGGTTCAACCAATTTTTATTACAGTTGATCCCGAACGAGACACAAAAAATCATTTAAAAAATTATATTTCTAACTTTCACCCAAATTTTGTAGGATTAACGGGAAAACCGGAACAAATCAAACAGGCTGCACAAAAATATCGTGTTTATTTTCGAAAAGCTGAGCCTAGAAATCATGAGCGATCCGCTGATTATATGATCGATCATTCCTCTATTATTTTCCTTATGGACAAAAAGGGGAAATATCTCACTCATTTTTCTCATACATCACTACCATCACAAATAGCCGCAAAACTTGAAACCCTCCTTTAGTCGTATTACCAACAATTTAAATATATTTTTTGGCGAATTAAATATTTAAATGAAATTCCGACAGAAAGCGTTGCTTATGTGACAATTGTGCAAATTGCGCCGATAAACAAACGGGGAAAAATGTGAGCCCAATACCTTTTTTGCATTTCCGGTGTCAATCAGCAGAGGTTTACGAAACCTAAACCATGTTCTATTTAGCGAGATTAAAAGCGCTATTTGATTAACTCATGAATCATATAGTCACGCCAAATCCTTGCTGGAATTGAACCACCAGTAATGTTCTTCATGGGTCGCGCTCTATCATTTCCAACCCAAACCCCAGTAGTAATTCCGTCTGCGAAACCTACAAACCAAGCATCTCGAAATCTTTGACTTGTTCCGGTCTTTCCGGAAGATCTGACTGGCAATCGCGCCACCTGTCCAGTTCCCTCGTTTACTGCGCTTTCCAGCATACGGGTCATATCATTAACCACGGAAGGATCCAACAAACGATTTGATTCTTTTGACCGTCGATATAGAAGGTTACCAGCGGTGTCGCGAATGTCTACGATACCATACGGCCAAGAAGAAAAACCTCCATTAGCAAGCACTGCATAAGTTGAGGTTAAATCAAGCAAAGTCACCTCGCTAGATCCAAGAGCAATACTCGGATGTGATCTAAGCAGAGTTGTAATGCCTAATCTTTCAGCCATCGCTACAGTACGATGCCGACCATTTTTTTCTGATAATCGGACAGCTGCCATGTTCAACGATTTTGCCAAAGCATGAGTGAGTGATATCTCACCCCGTGATCTTCTATCATAATTTCTTGGAGACCATCCATCAATTGATATTACATGGTCCGAAACCTGATCGCTTGGCTTCATTCCTGCTTCCAATGCTGCTAAATAAACAAAAAGTTTAAATGCTGACCCTGGCTGCCTTTGGGCCTGAGTTACGCGATTAAATTGAGAGGACTTATAGCGACGACCACCTATCATAGCCCTGATAGAGCCACCTCTCCCAAGTGCTACTAATGCGGCTTGTGTGCCTCCCCGGGATTGGATTTGTTTATTTAATGTAGTGTCAATTATACTATTAGCAATTTTTTGAACTTTCGGCTGCAATGTGGTCCTCACAATCAAATCACTATTGGGTTGTCCAACGAAACCAATTGCCCTGTCCAGCACCCAGTCTGTAAAATAGAGCACCTGATTACCAAGGTGTGGCGCTAGCCCAATTGATTGCTGTTTTATCTTTGCTGCCATTTTGGCTGACAAAAAATTAGCAGATACCATGTTGAGCAATACTTGGTCACCTCGTCGAACAGCTGCAATTCGATTACTTCTTGGTGAGTAACGGCTTGGTGCTTTCAATAAACCAGCAAGAATTGATGCTTGCCGGAGATTTATCTCCATTACTGACTTAGCAAAATACCGCCGTGTCGCAGCAGATATACCATGTGTTCCTGCACCCAGATAAGCACGATTCAGATAAATGGTTAAAATCTGTTTCTTGGTAAATTTGGCTTCAAGCCAAAACGAGAGCATTGCTTCCTGAACCTTTCGCTTTATTGACTTTTCTGGCGTAAGAAACAGATTCTTAGCCAACTGCTGGGTTATTGTGCTTCCACCCTCCCGAATGTACCCAACACGTATATTGGTAAAAAACGCACGAAAAATCCCAAAGGCGTCAATACCATAATGACTGAAAAAACGTCTATCTTCAGTTGCGATTACAGCTTGAATTAAGAACGGTGGAATGTCCTTGTAGTCTACTTTATCACCATAAAGGTCACCATAAGCCGCTAGAACAGATCCATCTGCACCAATCACAGTAACACTAGGTCTTCTTAAAGAAGTGGTTAATTCCTCAGGATTTGGAAGTGACCAAGCATACCAAGACAAGATGCCGCCAAATAGTAATGTGGCCCAAATTGTTATGAGAATTATATAACGCAGAATTCTTGTCATTAGATTTTTACAACTGGAGGAGATAATAGAAGTAACATTTTGGTTGTTGTTTTGGAATTATGGCATTTTGCAAATTTAAAGATATGTTATTTTGGAATTTATATTTTGAATGGTGTACTGACTCATAAAGAAATTTTGTATTCCAAATCCTATTTTATCAAAGAAAGTCTATGATTAGTTGTGAATATATTTAAAAAAAAACACCCTTCTATTAATGAATTAGTCATCATAAGGGAAGCTACCTCCAATGACGCTGAAATACTAGTGAACTTCATTCACTCGCTAAATTCTCTTAACAAAATAAAAAGATCGAATATGACATGTAAAATACTCCTGAAAGACGCTTTTGGTCCAAATCCAGCGTTCCATATCTTATTGGCAGAAATTTCTAATGTACCGGCTGGCTACGCTCTTTATTGGTTAGGGTACGACACAAATAAAGCTTCACACGGTGTTTACCTGTCGGATTTATATGTTGAACAAAAGTTTAGAAGGAAAGGTGCCGGTAAAGCGTTGATGCAAGCCGTGGCTTTAAGCAGTTACAAAAATGGAGGCCAATGGATGTTCTGGTCGGTTCAAAAACATAATAAAAACGCCCGAAAGTTCTATCAAAAAATCGCCCCAGAACTGAATAATGTTATCATGTGTGCGACCTCACATGATAATTTTGAAAAATTGGCTCTAAGCTACCAATGCAAATAACTTATCACAGGACTCACTGTTTTTTACGAAACTTAAACCCTCAACTTCCTTCCTATTTTTCATTTTCAAAATGAAATTGAAACTGCAGATGATTTCAAGGAAGCATATATTTTATACAACAAAGAAAACTCAATTCAATTAAATATCAAGATTTACTACTTTTAGTGCATTTGACTGAATAAACTCCCGACGGGGCTCTACCACGTCACCCATCAAAGTCGAAAATACTTCTTCTGCATCATCACGGTGATCAATCCGCACCTGAAGCAAAGAACGATCATCAGGATTTAATGTAGTCTCCCATAGCTGATCAGGGTTCATCTCACCGAGCCCTTTATAACGCTGTAACGAAATTCCGCGACGCCCTGCTCTTAACACCGATTCCGCAAGACCAAGTGGGCCTGTAATTATTTCTGTATTGTCTTTAATTTTCAATTCGGCCGGACGACCGTATATTTCCTGTAATCTAGGTGTCATTTCATCTAATCGGCGTGCCTCTGCACTGTTAACCAGCGAGCCATCAATAATATGTTTTTCAGTAACACCGCGGAGAGTTCGGGTAAATAAAAACCCCCCTTTGTCGAGAATTTCAACAATCCATCCCCTTTCAGCCTCAACTGACAAACCGTCCAAACGCCGCGCAAGAGCAAGTGCTAATTCACCAGACAAGTTCATATTCTCAAGTACCTCTTTATTAAAAGCACTTAAAATTGCCGATTGCTCTACCACCATTGGATTAGAGACTTTTTGTAAAATTGGTCTCATCAGATTACGAGCCCTAAATGCCTCCTTAACAGTTGCCTGAAGATCTTCTCCACCAATTTCGGCACCATCCCCCACCAAAAGCACACAATCCCGAAGCCCAACCTGGATTAAGTAATTTTCCATGCGAGCATCATCTTTCAAATACACTTCCTCACTGCCACGCTTTGCACGGTAAAGCGGCGGTTGAGCAATGTAGAGATACCCGTTTTCAACCACCTCCGGCATTTGACGAAAGAAAAATGTTAACAGCAAAGTTCTGATATGGCTTCCATCGACATCCGCATCTGTCATAATGATTATTTTATGATAGCGAATTTTTTCGATGCTAAAATCTTCACGCCCGATCCCAGTTCCGAGTGCTGCTATGAGAGTGCCTATTTCTGCCGACGACAGCATTTTATCAAAGCGTGCTCTCTCTACATTCAAAATTTTACCACGAAGCGGCAATATTGCTTGGGTTCTACGGTCTCGGCCTTGCTTTGCAGAGCCTCCGGCACTGTCACCTTCAACAATAAACAACTCCGCCTGTGTTGCATCACGCTCCTGACAATCTGCCAGTTTTCCGGGCAAAGAGGAAATATCCAACGCTCCCTTGCGCCTCGTAAGTTCACGAGCTTTACGAGCGGCCTCTCGCGCTGCCGCTGCTTCTACAACTTTAGCAACAATACGTTTTGCCTCGTTAGGGTGTTCTTCAAACCATTGGCCCAGCTTATCACTGACTAAACTTTCCACTGCTGGTCTCACCTCAGAAGAAACAAGTTTTTCCTTAGTTTGAGATGAAAATTTGGGATCTGGAACCATAACTGAAAGAACGGCTGTCATGCCCTCCCGCATGTCCTCGCCCGATAAACTGACTTTATCTTTTTTAGCTATTCCGGATGAATTTGCGTATGAATTTACTGTGCGAGTCAATGCAGCGCGAAAGCCAGCTAAATGCGTACCTCCATCACTCTGCGGAATGGTATTAGTAAAACAAAGTACAGACTCGTGATATGAGTCCGACCATTCAAGCGCCACTTCGACTACTACAGCCTCCAATTCACCCTTTATAGATACTGGATCACCAAATAACGGTGTCTTTCCGCGATCTAAATAATTAACAAACTCTTTGAGTCCACCTTCGTAACACATTTCGACAATTTTGGGATCAACCCCTCGGCAGTCATTGATTTCTAAAGTAATCCCGGAATTCAAAAACGCCAGTTCCCTCAATCGATGCTCCAGACGAGTAAAATCAAATTCAATATTATTAAATATCTCCGCTGAGGCAAGAAAGGTTACTTGACTGCCAGTTGGACCCTCCCAATCTGACACCTTGTGTAATTCTCCAGTGGCAACCCCTTTTTCGAATCGCATGTTCCACTCGGCACCGTCCCGCCAAATACACACCTCCAACCAATCCGACAATGCATTAACCACTGATACCCCTACGCCATGCAATCCTCCGGAAACCTTATAAGCACTTTGATCAAACTTTCCTCCAGCATGCAAATGCGTCATAATTACTTCTGCAGCCGAGACACCTTCCTCCTCATGAATGTCAACTGGGATACCACGGCCATTATCTTTGATGGATACTGACCCGTCTCCATTCAATGTTATTATTACACGATCACATATTCCCGCTAATGCTTCATCGATTGCATTGTCAACAACCTCATAAACCATGTGATGTAGTCCAGAGCCGTCATCTGTGTCACCAATGTACATGCCTGGCCGTTTCCTTACAGCATCCAGACCACGAAGCACTTGAATTGAGTCCGCGCCATAAGCGCTCTGATTTTGCAGATCATTTTGATCAGTAGTTTTTTTACTTGATGACATTTTAATTTTCTACCATTTCCTCTTTAATTTAATTGACTTACAGCGGCGTTAGCGACGGTGAAGTGTCTTGCAAATTTATCAACCGATGAAAATAATAATGGATCAGTTCCTGTCATCCATGCTTGTACATCAAGCTCGATTAGTTCCTCAAAAAGTGCTTCACGATGAATTTCATCTAGATGAGCAGCCACATCATCCAAAAGTAATATTGGTACAAATCCTGTATCAAGTCTCTGTAAACGCGCATTGGCGAGAACAATACTAAGTAACAACGCTTTCTGCTCGCCGGTAGAACACTGCTTAGCCGGCGCATTATGGTCTAAATGTTGTACTTTTAGATCAGTTTTATGTGGGCCTTGGCTAGCACCACGTAAAATTGAGTCTTCCTCTCTTCTTCGGCGCAATTCAGCATTAAAGTTTTCTTCTACCTCAACGGCTGGCATTTCTGACAGCCAACAATCTATTGAACCAGACAAATTTAAACCTGCCGCTGGAAATGGACCAATCCCCATCATACAGGCTGGATTCAATCTGCGCACTAAGTTTGCGCGTGCCGCAGCGATTGCCACTCCATATTTTACCATATTTGTCTCTAGTGCATCAAGCCAACCACTATCCGGTAGACGGTGTTCACGTCGTGCATCAGACAAGACTCTAGATCGGTTGCGTAATGCTTTTTCATATTCCTGTATTCTAATCGCATGCGCCGGATCATTAGAAAAAACCATCCGATCTAAGAAACGTCGCCTACCAGAAGCACCATCTGTGAACAGTCTTTGCATGTCAGGGGTAAGCCAGAGCATAGAAATACGCTCAGCCAAAGAAGATTGACTTTGTTTCTGATCGCCATCAATGTGTACGATCCGTTTATAATCTTTATTTGTGCTAGGCTTTACTCCCGTACCAACATCAAAGTGGCCGTCCCTATCTTCTATTGTCGCCGAGACACTCCAATAACCAAGATCATTTTCAGAGAAATTATCCATTTTGCCTCTCACCGGCTCACTAAGACGTGCTCTTCGCATACCACGTCCTGGAACTAAAAACGACACAGCTTCCAGCAAGTTTGTCTTGCCCGCCCCATTAGGTCCCGAAAGCACCACCATTCTGCCGCGAGTATCAAGAGAAAGTTGCTTGTAACAACGAAAATTCAATAATTTGAGCCGAATTACTGCAATGCGACACATTTGTGCTTTGGAATCCGGTCTAGGGTTTGTCAGGGTGTCCAGTTTCTATCCCCTAGCGTCAAACGCGCATCGGCATCAAAACATAAAGAGCGCCCGAACCATCTTTTTCACGTATCACTGTAGGCGACGCCGAATCAGACAAAGCAAATCGGGCAACATCCCCCTCAATCTGTTGGGTAATATCTATAAGATATCGCGAGTTAAACCCAATCTCTAATTGATCGCAAGCGTAAGCTACTTCCAATTCCTCTGTTGCACTTCCAGCGTCAGGACTAGTTGCAGATAGCAATACCGTATTTTCTGAAAGACTGAGCTTTATTGCTTTTGATTTCTCAGTCGAAATGGTTGAAACGAGGTCAACTGCTCGTTCAAAGCGCTTACAATCAACCTCCATGATTTTATCGTTCCCTTCAGGAATAACACGATCATATTCGGGGAATGTGCCGTCTATCAATTTGGACGAAAGATCAATACCATTAATAGCAAAAAGAATTCGAGTTTCAGATAATTTTACTGAAATCTCTTCATCAATATTATCAACTAATTTCCTCAATTCATTTACTGTCTTACGCGGAATAATTACACCGGGCATGTTTTCCGCACCGTCAGGCAACGGAGCCTCCATAAGGGCCAAGCGATGACCATCGGTTGCCACAGCACGCAAAATCTTTCCTTTGTCTCCTTCAGCCGCATGGAAAAAAATTCCATTCAGATAATAACGCGTCTCCTCCGTCGAAATCGCAAAACGGGTTCGATCGATTAATGATCGTAAAACGCTAGAATCAAGTACAAATTCAGACGGCATATCATCATTTGACAAAGATGGGAAATCTTCACTTGGAAGCGTGGCCAACTTCAAAGTAGACCGTCCGGATCTTAGAGCTATTTGTCCCTCTTTCGATGTGCCACCAATTTGTACCTGAGAGCCATCTTCTAATTTGCGGACGATATCGAACAGTGTATGAGCCGGTACTGTTGTCGAGCCTGATTGTGATACTGATGCAGGAACTTTCTCGACAATTGCAAGATCCATATCGGTAGCGGTTAGTTCAACTGACCCACTCTCATCCGCTTTTAATAAAATATTTGCTAGAATTGGAATAGTGTTGCGGCGTTCAACTACACTTTGAGCATGAGTTAACGACTTAAGAAGTGCACCGCGATCAATACTAAAATTCATGGCTATACCAATTGTCTAACCTCTGATGAATATATCATAACAAAAAAATCTGACGAGAACTAAATTAATTTCATTAAATATAATCGTATTTTTTTCTTTAAAAAAGCTAATTTTGTAATGCACAACTGTGGAAGAAACGGAGTATGCATTTGGTAAAGAAATCTTGATAGTTAATTCCTCAACACTACATATTAACCTTCAAGTAAACGCCTCAGCAAGTCGACGTCTTCAGCAAAACCGGTGTCACTCTGACGCAATTCCTCTACCTTTTTTACTGCATGCATAACGGTTGTGTGATCACGGCCTCCGAACTTACGTCCTATTTCCGGTAAAGATCGTGCTGTCAGTTGCTTAGAGAGGTACATTGCAACTTGCCGAGGTCTAGCCACCGCACGCGCGCGGCGTGCAGAGTGCATATCAGCTAGACGTATGTTGAAGTGCGCTGCTACTCTTTTTTGAATTTCTTCTATAGTAACCCGTCGATCATTGGCGCGAAGTATATCATGAAGAACTTCTTGGCAGGTTTCTAATGTTATATCACGCCCTACGAGGGTCGCATGAGCAACTACACGATTTAATGCACCCTCAAGTTCACGGACGTTAGAGGTGATTCGATGGGATAAAAAGTCAATAACACTACTTGGTATCTCAACACCTAGCTTTGCAACTTTTGCCTCAATAATTTCCAGTCGGAGATCTAAGGTAGTAGATTGGATATCAGCAACCAGACCCCAACCAAGCCGTGAACGCAAACGTTCCTCCATTCCTTCCAAATCTGATGGCGGCTTATCCGCTGAGACTACAACCTGTCTTTGATTATCAACTAATTCGTTAAAAGTGTGGAAGAATTCCTCTTGGGTCGATTCTTTGCCATTTATAAATTGAACATCATCAATCATAAGCAAATCGACGGATCTAAACTGGTCTTTGAAAGAAACTGTATCTTTGTATCGTAATGCACGAACGAAATGGTACATGAACTTTTCTGCGGAGAGATAAACCACTTTCTTTTTGGGAAATCTCTTCTTTGTATGAAGTGCAATGGCATGAATCAAATGGGTCTTGCCGAGCCCAACCCCTCCATAAAGAAACAAAGGATTAAACGGTGCAACTTCAGAGTCTGCTACGCGTCGCGCTGCAGCGTAAGCTAGTTCATTTGGTTTTCCAACAATGAAGTTTTTAAAGTTGAAGCGCGTATCTAATGGCGCATTGATTCTATTTGTATCTACACCCTCCTTAGGCGAGACCGAAACAGAAGTATTTATTCCTGAAGGGCCAGAATGACGAGCTTGCCCGACGGGACGAACAAATTTCTTGGGCGTAGGAGGTTGCACAAAGACATCAACCATATCTACATCCGGGTTTTCGTTTGCCCAGAGCTCTCTCAATCTGTCACCATAATGGCTAATTACCCAATCACGCATAAACTGTGTGGGAACAGAAATCCTTACCTTCCCATTTTCTACGGAAACTAATGTTAGTGGTTTTAACCAACTGCGGTATGAGGCATCACCAACTTCTGATCGGAGCATTCCCCGGACTTTCGCCCATCTTTGAGTTACTGCTGGATCGACGTTCTGATCGGCCATTTTTCCAAACCCTTAATGCGCACTGTTAGAGTGTCCTAACTTCTGACTATCCAAAATAATCCGAAGCTATGTTTCCTTGGCAGCTAACAAAACTTTGGAAGAATAGATTAGGAAAAGTTTTAAATATACAAACCCCTCCAAAAGCGTTTTATCTTAAACAGATATAAATGATGACAAAAAACAAATGAGAATTGTGTTTATATGGAAAAATTTAATACTGTTAAATTAAAAACTCTAAAAACTATTCTTTCCCCCCATGCTCGAAAGCTATCACAAGCAACTTATAGTGGAGACCCGCACCCCGCAATGTTTTCCCATGGAAAAAATGTAAATATTTTTATTGACAAAACTGTGAAGTCTAAATTGTTATTTTTCTTCAGATGCTTGGCGGGATAACCTGAATTCGAATAGTATAGGAAGCCTCTAAACTACTATTGTTTCAAGTACCATAAAAAAACCCGCACAAAAAAGCGGGTCTTCACTACTTTCTAACAAATTTAACCCAAATTTCGAACTGACATGGAAAGGCGGGATATTTTACGCGCCGCGGTATTCTTTTTAATTACACCGCGCGCAACACCACGCATAATTTCCGACTGCGCAGCCATTAATGCAGTGTGAGCAACGGATTTTTGCCCCTCCTGAATAGCATTATCAACTTTTTTAATGAAAGTTCTTATTCGGCTGCGACGTGCCCTGTTAACTTCAGTTTTTCTGGCGGTCTGACGTACTCGTTTTTTTGCAGATTGTATATTAGGCATTCTCTTTTCCTCGCATTAAATGCAGGGATTGTTTAAAGTGCGAAATGCGGCACGTCAAGTATATCAACTTAACCAGCAACGATTTCTCATTTTTTGAATTGAAAGTCAGGTTTACGTTTCTCAACAAATGCCCTCATGCCCTCTATCTGGTCAGGTGAACCAAAAAGTGATTGAAAAATTCTTCGTTCATAAAGTATGCCCTCACCCAAACTTGTCTCAAAGGCACGATTAATCTGCTCTTTGACGAACATCGCAGCAGGCCGCGGCATTTCCGCAATCGACTGCCCGGTCTTCAGAGCTTCTTCTACCAAATTTTCTGCAGCTATGACTCTCGACACTAATCCCGCCTGTTCCGCTTCCTCTGCGGCCATCATCCTTCCAGTCAAACACATCTCCATTGCTTTTGCCTTTCCAATTGCTCGGGTGAGTCTCTGACTACCGCCAGCTCCTGGAGTGACCCCTATTTTTATTTCTGGTTGACCAAACTTGGCAGAATCGGCCGCCAAAATAAAATCACACATCATAGCTATTTCACAACCTCCTCCTACCGCGAACCCTGCAACTGCAGCGATGGTCGGTTTCCGGCAATGCGCAACCCTCTCCCACCCATCAGTAATGAAATCGTGCACAAATGTCTCCGGATAACTTTGACTTTGCATTTCTTTGATGTCTGCTCCGGCAGCAAAAGCTTTCTCTGATCCAGTCAGCACTATGCAACCTATGGAGTCGTCAGACTCTAATTTATCCAGCGCCTTTACTAAATCGCTAATAAGCTGTTTCGACAGAGCGTTAAGTGCTTCCGGGCGATTCAGTGTCACCAGTCCTACATTGCCATGAACCTGAACGAGAATGGTGTCAAAAATCATTTATTTCTCCTGTGTTGTGTGGTGTTATGGCGAGGTATAAGTATAAAATTCACGTGCATAACATCATTTATGTTTTCTAATTCAATGGTCAATTTTTCTGCACCACGGTGCCAAGTGGCGACCCACTTGAGAGAAGAGTAATGCCAGCCTTTTTGTATAGCGTCAGATTTCCAGCCAAGCTGAGGAAGACTTAGAGAATAAAATCTCTTTACGGTCCCAAAAGTTGTTGTCCCAATGGCAGTTGCGTAAGCAATTCGCCCCTGGGAAGTTTCGAACATTATAGTGGAGTTAGATTCCTCCGTTAAATCATTGGCCAATGGCATGTCATCGATGACTGTCAAAAAACTACTCTCACCATGGAGAGGTGACGCAAGAGATACCACGAAACAAAAAAACACTATTTTGACACTGATGATTTTCATGCAGATTATGTTAAAATATTTCTAGAGGGAACGAAATAGTTTCCACTAAAAAACAAGACTAACTTTTACCGCTGACAATTGGGACAAAAAAATGTAGATCGCCCTAACTGAATCATCTTCTGCACTGGCTTATTGCAGGAAAAACAGGGTGCTCCTGCTCTTCCATAGACTTTAAATGAATTTTGAAAATATCCCATTTCTCCATCAGGAGAAACATGATCACGCAAAGTTGATCCCCCCCGCGAAATCGCTTCAGTGAGAACTTGTTTTATAGATTGAGCCAAACGCTCGGCTCTTTTGCCCGTGATCGTGAGAGCATTCCTCCTAGGTGAGAGGCAGGAATACCAAAGAGCTTCGCACGCATAAATGTTTCCAAGCCCAGCAACCATGTGTTGATTTAAAAGTGCAGCTTTAATACAAATCTTCTTATTTTTGAACGCTTTTTTTAAATAAGCATCGCTAAACTCCTCAGTAAGAGGCTCTAAACCAAGATGAACAAGAAGTGGATGGGAGCTTAATTTATCGCGAGTGCAAAGGTCAATAAGACCGAATCTTCTGGGGTCGACAAACCGAATCGCAACCCTGTCACCTATTAAAAATGTAACGTGTTCGTGTTTCAATTTCTTATTGGAACCATTCGAATCAATATCAATTAACATTTTTCCTGACATGCCGAGATGAATTAATATGACTTTTTCTTTATCTAGGAAAATCTGCAAATATTTGGCTCGTCTGCCAACCCGGTGGACGAACAGACCTTTTACCGAATCAGAAAAATCCTGTGGAACGGGTATGCGTAAATCATCTCGCCAAACGGAAACTTGTGATATTGGTTTTCCCTCCATTGTCTTAGCGAGGGACCTGCGGACAGTCTCAACTTCAGGTAGTTCAGGCATTGCCTTCTTTCGTTCTCTATCTTTTAGAAAGTAGGGGCACTTTAAAAAATGTGATACATGTAAAAGTAGCCTAAAATTTGACATTAGGCTAATATAAGTAAATGAACGTAATAAAAAATTCTACCAAGCAGCGCAAAAATTTTGGCTTTGAAGAAGTCGACTTTAATGAACACAAAAATAGAGTAAGAAGTGTTTTTGAGTCAGTCGCTAGCCGATACGATAAAATGAATGATCTTATGAGCTTCGGGCTGCATCGGTTATGGAAAAGGCGTCTAGTAAGTCAGCTAAATCCAAAAGCGGATATGCGGATCATTGATATAGCTACTGGCACGGGCGACATTGCTTTTTTATTAAAAGATTGGCTCAAAAACACTAGAAATCAAGAATTTCACCAACCAATAACGATGTGTGACCCGTCAACTGAAATGTTAAAGATAGCAAACAATCGTGCGATTGACCTTGGCCATCTCTGTGATTTGAATTTTGTTGCGACCTCAGCTGAAGCGCTCCCTTTTCGGAACCATTCCTTTGACGCCGTAACCATTTCTTTTGGTATGCGTAATATAACAGATAGAAGATCAGCGATGAAGGAGTTCCATAGAATAATGGATTTTGGTGGGCATTTTCTTTGCCTTGAATTTTCTCCAGTTGTGCTGCCAATATTAAAACCTTTTTACGACGCGTACTCCCTAAAATTCATTCCAGTAATGGGCAAATACATTGCGGATGACCCAGGTGCATACAGATATTTGGCTGAGAGCATAAGAGAATTCCCTTGCCCCGAAGATCTCGCCGCGGAATTAAGCGATGCGGGATTCAGTAATATACGTTCTCAATCAATCAATGGCGGAATTGTTGCAATTCACTCTGCTTGGCGCATCTAATTCGATGATCAAAACCCTGAAAAACATTAAACGACTACTAGTAATTGTCCGCATCCTTGCGAAATACAACACTTTTTTTTTGTTAGAGCGTGCTGGAGTGTTTTCAAACTCATTGCAGCGCGCTCGCCGTTTAATAATTATTGGGCAAAAAAGCCCTTTTGGATTGAGCAATAAACGGCCAGGCGAGCGATTGTCATTAGCATTTAGGGAGTTAGGTCCAATATTTATTAAGTTGGGTCAGGCGCTATCAGTAAGACGTGATCTCGTTGGAGATGAAGTTGCAGAGGATCTCTGTTCATTACAGGATGAACTTGAGCCTTTTCCAGCAATTGAAGCCATTCAGGTAATTGAAAAAGAGTTTGGACGATCGATTAAGGAACTATTTTTGGAATTTAACGAAACTCCCGTCGCAGCGGCCTCAATTGCTCAGGTTCATTTTGGTGTCACTTCAGAAGGAGAGAAGGTGGCAATTAAGATTCTAAGACCTGGAATTGAAAATATCTTTTCTCAAGAACTTGATTTGCTGTTTTGGCTTGGAAAGACAATAGACCGTTACATTCCAAACTCTAAAAGATTACGCATTCCGGATGTCATAGCAGTTCTTGCAGAAACAGTGTCCGACGAAATGGATTTTCGCTTAGAAGCCGCTGCGGGTGACGAATTGCGAGAGAATTTCGCAAACGATCCAATTTTTCACGTGCCACGCATGGACTGGAAACGCACCAGTAAAAGGGTCCTTACGTTAGAACGAATTGAGGGCTTTCCTGCCGATGAAGTCGAGGCTATTAAAGCAACTGGTCAAAATACAAAATATTTAGTGGCAAATATGGCTCGTTTATTTTTTTTACAAGTGTTCCGGGATGGTTTTTTTCATGCAGACATGCACCCGGGAAATATGATGATCAGTGAAGACGGCACTCTACAACCTATTGATTTTGGCATAATGGGTCGGATCGATCGTCAAACCCGCTTCTATCTGGCCGAAATGCTAGTTGGGTTTTTGAATTCCGACTACGATCGTGTAGCAAAAATTCACTTTCAGGCTGGTTATGTGCCTGCAAATCAATCGGAAAAGGCCTTTGCCCAAGCAGTTCGCGCAATTGGTGAACCAATTTTAGGGCTCCCACTCAATCAAATTTCACTTGCTCGACTATTAGCACAGCTATTTGATGTAACAAAACGTTTTAAGATGGAAACCCAACCTCAGCTGCTTTTATTACAGAAAACAATGCTTGTTGCAGAAGGCGTAGGAAGACAACTGCATCCAGAAACTAATATGTGGGAGCTTGCGCGGCCTCTTATCGAGGACTGGGTGAAAAATCAAATGTCGGTGGAAAATCGTATCTCAGAGGTAGCAGAAGAAGCTAAACTTGCTATTGAGCGACTTCCGTTTTTGATTTCTGAAATAGGAAAAAATATTGAGTCATTTCGTCGAGACGGGATCAAAATTAATCCCGGTGACGTGCAACCTTTTAATTACCAGCGCAAGTCGAAATCTAAATGGATGTTATGGACATTTACTATAGTAATAGGACTAGTTTACTTAATTTTTTTACGCTCCTAATTCAACTCAAAAATTAGTGTGTATTTTTTTCTTGCACTACCGAAATATTTTTACAAAATGGGAACGGAAAAATTAAAACTATTGTTTTCGTTGATATGACTTACATCAGATTATGAGAAAAAACTCATTATTTTGTTTTAAGCTAAAGCATTTTTCTGGACGAATATGAGCTTCCGCTTTAGATTTTAATTTTAATTCCTGAAATTTTTTAGAGTGGCAACTATGCTGCATGGCAAAAAAATACTACTAATTGTATCAGGGGGCATAGCTGCGTATAAATCCCTCGATCTCATACGTCGTTTACGGGAACATGGTGCAGTAATTTCGTGCGTGCTGACTGAAGCAGCTTGTAAATTTATTACACCACTTTCAATTACGTCTCTGTCCGGACAAAAAGCGTACAGCGATCTTTTTTCCCTAACCGATGAAAACGAGATGGGGCATATTGAACTATCCCGGCAATCCGATTTGATATTAGTTGCACCAGCAACTGCAAATATTTTAGCAAAGATGGCTAGTGGTATCTGCGACGACCTTGCAACCACAGTGCTGATGGCCACCAATAAACCAGTTATGGTTGCACCATCCATGAATGTTCGTATGTGGAAACATATGGCCATGATTTCCAACACTAAAAAACTTCGCGATCGAGGCATTGTATTTGTTGGTCCAGAGACCGGCGATATGGCTTGCGGAGAATATGGGCCTGGACGAATGACTGAGCCCTTAGAGCTAGTGGGTGCGATATATAAACATTTTGATAGTAACAATCCTCTGGGAGGGAAAAAGGCACTGGTGACTAGCGGCCCCACACATGAACCAATTGATCCGGTCCGCTATATATCAAACAGATCTTCGGGGAAACAGGGCCATGCTATCGCAGCAGCACTTAATCAATTTGGCGCAGAAACAGTTCTTGTTACAGGTCCAACTAATGAACCAGATCCTCCGGGAGTTAAAGTAAAACGGGTCGAGAGTGCGAGAGAAATGCTAGATGCCTGTCGAGAATCATTGCCCGTAGATATTGCAGTCTGCGCTGCTGCTGTTACAGATTGGTGTCCTTCTGAACCGTGTGAACAGAAAATTAAGAAAAATGGTAAAGCTCCTGCTGTACAGTTAACAAAAAACCCCGATATTTTGAGAGAGCTTGCAAAAGACTGTAACAACCGTCCACATCTTGTGATTGGATTTGCCGCTGAAACCGGTGATGTTGTAAAGAAGGCCATTCCTAAGCTTGAAGATAAAGGATGTGATTGGATTCTTGCAAATGATGTTTCTAGAGGGACTAAAACATTTGGTGGAGATCAGAATACCATATACTTTATAAATGGTGATTTAGTCGAAGCATGGCCAGAGATGACAAAGATTAACGTCGGCAACCTTCTCGCCGAGCGGATTGCTAAACAGTTTAAGGAAGAACTGAAAAATGGTTAAGCCAAGACTTTTAATAAAACGACTTGAAAATAATGATGATTTACCACTACCGAAATACGAAACTACCTCAGCAGCAGGAATGGATTTACCCGCTGCAGTTAAAGAGGAGGTAGTTATAAAAACAGGAGAAACGGCGCTGGTACCAACCGGTATATCAATTGCACTTCCTGCAGGATATGAAGCGCAAGTAAGACCACGGTCCGGACTGGCAGCGCGGGACTCGGTCACCGTATTAAACTCGCCTGGGACCATTGATGAAGATTATAGAGGGGAAATCCAAGTTATTTTGATTAATCATGGAAAATCTAATTTTATAGTCAGCCGTGGAATGCGTATTGCACAATTAATCATTGCTCCAACAACTCAAGTGGAAGTCGACGAGGTCGATACATTAAGTTTTACGGAACGTGGTTCTGGTGGTTTTGGCTCCACCGGACGATAAGATCAGAAATTTGATGAATTTTTCCGAAGAACAACTTCATCGCTATGCCCGAAATATAATACTTCCCGAAGTTGGCGGTGAAGGACAAAAAAAACTGTTGAACTCTAAAGTTCTTGTAGTTGGCGCAGGCGGGCTCGGAGCGCCAGTACTTCTTTATCTGGCTGCTGCAGGCGTCGGCACTATTGGTATAATTGATGATGATTTAGTCGAATTAAGTAATTTGCAGAGACAAATAATACACGGCTCATCTCGGATAGATATGGCAAAGGTAGAGAGTTCTGCCTTAGCTATAAACGAACTCAACCCAGATGTGTGCGTCATTCAGCATCCAATGAGATTAAGAAAGGAAAACATTAAAGCTATTTTAAATGACTACGAAATAATTGCCGACGGATCAGATAATTTTGGTACCCGATTCCTTCTAGCAGATGCCGCCCATTTATTTGGGCGCACGCTAGTTTCCGCAGCAATCTCTCGTTTCGAAGGACAAATTTCTACTTTCAAATCACACAAAGGCTCTGGATTTCCTTGCTATCGTTGTTTGTACAATGAGGCACCACCCGAGGAGATGGTTCCAAATTGTGTGGATGGAGGTGTACTCGGCGCACTCGCGGGAGTTCTTGGTTCTATACAAGCGATAGAAATTATAAAAGAGGTATTGGGATTTGGTGAGACTCTTGCCGGAAAATTACTGTTGTATGATGCCCTTGAGTCAACCTTTAGGAAAGTTAAACTGAACCGTGATCCAGATTGCAAGCTCTGCGGATTAAATGCATCTATCGTCGATATTTAAATGCCAAAGACCATGCTTAAAAACACTAAGAGGAAACGATTATCCGTTATACTGCATTCAGGAGACTACGATCGCATTCATTACGCATTTGTAATTGCCGCAACTGCCGCTGCAATCAATAGGCCGGTAACACTGCTGTTTACAAAATCTGCAGTAAGGGCGCTTACTCCAGATTGGGCAACAAAAATGGACATAGCCTTTTCAAAAACAGGCATGGCAAAACTATCCGAAATGATTAATGCTTGCACAGAATTAGCAGTTTCTTTTAAAATATGTGAACTTGGGCTTATATCCGAAGGCTTAGGCATGAAAGATTTGAGAACTGATGTGTGCTTGGAGCCAGATGGAATCACAAGCTTCTTGATCGAAGCCGAAAATGAAATGGCACAAATACTTTTCGTGTAGAAAACTATCTTTGAATATTTAGAATTTTAATTTTCATAATATATAAAAATATTTCAAGGATTTCTATTTAGAACAAGTGCTAGTGTATACTAAAAACCTCCTATATATCGGATACAGTGTAGAGACAGTATTCAAATGTCGACACCAATCAATATTCGATCAGGTATAGTATGACCATCTGCAAAAGCCCTTATATTCATTACAACTTTTTCACCCATTGCTATTCTACCCTCATGCGTGGCCGACCCAAGGTGCGGGATTGCAACCACATTATCAAGTTCTAATAATGCGGGATGAATTTGCGGTTCATTAGCATATACATCAAGTCCAGCACCAGCTAACCTACCTGATGCTAGTCTTTCAGCTAATGCAGCCTCATCTATTATGCCACCCCGTGCAGTGTTAATGATAACAGAGTGCTTCGGCAAACAATCCAATCGCTCCGAATTCAGAAGTTGCTGTGTTTCTTGAGTCAAAGGACAATGTATCGAGAGTAGATCAATATGTTCTAACATCTCGTCAAGGCTTTCCCACCAAGTAGCTTCTAGTTCACCTTCGATCTCCTGATGGACACGATTTCGGTTGTGATAATGAACTTGAATACCAAAACCTTGAGCGCGTCTCGCAACAGCCTGACCAATTCTTCCCATCCCAATAATTCCTAAACGCTTCCCATTGACCCTATAACCCAGCATGAAGGTTGGCCTCCACCCTGTCCATTTACCAGTTCTTGCCAATCTCGCTCCTTCCACAAGTCTTCTAGGGACTGAAATTAGAAGTGCTATTGTTAAATCTGCCGTATCTTCCGTCAAAACTCCTGGTGTGTTTGTTACAATGATTCCGCGTGCAGCAGCAGCATTGCAATCAATGTGATTAACACCAACCCCAAAGTTTGCTATTAATTTAACGCTACCGGGCAATCGTTCGATCAGAGCAGCATCAATTTTATCCGTAACACTTGGTACAAGAACATCAGCGCCATCACAAATAGAAATAATTTGGTCCCTAGACATTTGCATACCTGTTGCATTCAGGTTTGCATCAAACAATTCCTTCATCCGCGTTTCAATAACAGCGGGTAGTTTATGTGTCACAACAACAATTGGTTTTTTCATCTCATGCCATTCACGGTATTTCAAACAATATTCCTAAGTCAAAAATTTAAATTAATTAACATCATGCCCATCAGAACTGGAACAGTCTAGTATGTCATCGTATTATATAAATATGTTAAAAAGTATTATCATATTGAGAGATTTCTTGTTTAAAATTATGAAAAAACAATTACTAATATTAACTTTTACTGGATTTTTGTTTTCAGGGGTAATACCACATAACCCCCTAAACGCTCAAAAAACTGGTGTGAGCACGGGGCTTGAAATTCCAAGATTCGTCTCGCTTCGCTCAAACAAGGTAAATCTCAGAACAGGTCCTGGCAGACGGTACCCAATTGATTGGGTTCTGGTATATCAAAATATGCCAGTTGAAATTATTAGTGAATTCAAAGTTTGGAGAAAGGTTCGTGATTGGCAAGGATCAATTGGTTGGGTTCATCAATCACTGTTGTCCGGAAGGCGCTGGGTGATTGTGCACCATCATCAGATTCTTCTTCGTGCTGACCCACGTCCTGATGCTGCCGTGGTAGCAAAAATATCTAAGAAAAGTCTCGGACGTTTGAAAACCTGTCGAGGACCTTGGTGCAGAATTACATTTTCAAAGTATACTGGCTGGACTAAGCGATCAAATATTTGGGGAATCTACCTTAATGAGAGCCCTTAGTGGCCTTCTCTTATTATAGAAATTCCCCCCCAAAAAAATAATGTAATGATCATTTATAGCAAATAGATTTCTAATTTAGTTTATTGTACTTTGAAACGTATCCTTTTTAATATCGGAATAACCGCTCAATCATCTCTGTATCTTAATAAATCTGGCACACCAACTACATTAAATCCTGAGTCCACGTGCATAACTTCACCGGACACACCAGCTGCTAAATCGCTCAGAAGGTAAAGGCCTGCACCTCCCACATCATCTAAAACTGTATTACGTCTTAGTGGGGAGAATTCTTTGTTCCAATTGTAAACTTCTCGTGCGCCACCAATTGCACTTCCTGCAAGCGTCCTCATTGGCCCAGCAGATATTGCATTAACTCGTATAGCTCTTGGGCCAAGATCAGCAGCAAGATATTTTACACTAGCCTCGAGGGCCGCCTTAGCGACCCCCATTACATTATAGTTGGGCATTACTCGTTCAGCGCCAGAATAGGTAAGTGTAATTAAACTGCCACCTTTGGCCATCAAGGGTGCGGAACGTTTCGCCAACGCAGTGAAAGAAAAACACGAAATATCGAGTGTGCGAAGAAAGTTTTCTCGTGTTGTTTCTGTATATCCCCCGTTTAGCTCATTTTTATTGGAATGAGCTACAGAGTGGACTACAAAATCTAGTCTGCCCCATTCTTCCTCTAATGCCGAGAATACAGCGCCTATACTATTATCATCTGTCACATCGCAGGGTAAAACAATTTGTGACCCCGCAGCCTTAGCCAACGGTTTCACTCGCTTCTCAAAAGATTCTGATTGATAGGTGAACGCAAGCTGTGCTCCTGCATTAGAAGCCGCATTCGCTATACCCCACGCAATGGAATGATCATTTGCCACTCCAAGAATTAATCCTTTTTTTCCAGAAAGAAGACTCACTCAGCCACCGATTTAAATATAAGAGACGCATTCGTACCACCAAAACCAAAACTATTTGACAATACACAATTTAATTCTGTGTTTTTACACATTTCGGTTACTAATGGCATATCACCTACGCCATCATCCGCTTCGAATACATTTGCAGAAGCAGAAATAAATTTTCCTTCCATCATTAACAAGGAATAGATTGCTTCTTGCACGCCAGCGGCACCTAAGGAGTGCCCGGTCAATGATTTCGTTGACGCAAACGGTGGTATTTTATTTTTGTCTGCAAAAACCTCTCTCAATGCCGCTAACTCTTTAACATCACCTACTGGCGTACTCGTACCATGCGTGTTGATATAATCTATTGGATCTTCTACATTCTCCAAAGCCATTTTCATACAGCGCACTGCGCCCTCTCCGGAGGGTTGAACCATGTCAAACCCGTCAGAAGTAGCTCCATAACCGACACACTCGGCATATATTTTTGCACCCCGAGCCAGTGCATGCTCCAATTCTTCTAGAACAACCACTCCACCACCTCCCGCAATTACAAACCCATCTCGTTTCGCATCAAATGGGCGGGAGGCGCATTCCGGTTGATCGTTATACTTACTTGTTAAAGCACCCATTGCATCGAATAGTACAGTCATGGTCCAATCGAGTTCCTCACCGCCTCCCGAAAAAACAATGTCTTGTTTACCTAGTTGTATTAACTCCATTCCATTGCCGATACAATGCGCAGACGTTGCACAAGCAGAACTAATTGAATAATTAACACCTTTGATGCCAAAAGCCGTTGCAAGTGTTGCAGAATTAGTACTTGACATTGTCCGTGGCACCATAAATGGCCCAACTTTTTTTGCTCCTTTTTCGCGCGCAGTATCAAAAGCGCTTAGCAAATTTCTTGTTGATGGTCCGCCGGATCCCATAATTAAGCCAGTGCGTGGATTTGAAATCTCTTGGTCAGAGAGCCCTGAGTCAGTTACGGCCTCTTGCATTGCAATATAATTATAAGCTGCGCCATCACCCATGAAACGCCGCAACTTTCTATCCATTTTTCCTTCAATGTCTATCGAAGGTAATCCATGCACATGACTTCGAAAACCACGCTTTCGGTACTCTTCACAGAATGAAATTCCAGACTTTCCTGTCAATAATGATTGAGAAACCTCGCTTTTATCATTACCTATACTGCTTACAATACCTATGCCGGTTACAACCACTCTTTTCATTACAACCTCGTCAATCCTTTGAATCAATGAAAAGCCCAACACGTAGATCTTTCGCTTCATAAGCAACATTCTGATCCACAATTAGAGTTCCATCAGCTATGGCAATAGAGAATCCTCGGCGCACAATCCTTTTGATATCAATTTGATAAGTTATCAGCTTTGCTTCGGGCGTCACTTGGTTATTAAATTTCAAATTACCGAGACCAAGCGCTCTTCCCTTCCCCGGGTCACCAGTCCAACCGAGAAAAAATCCTGTCAATTGCCAAAGCGCATCAAGTCCAAGGCATCCGGGCATTACTGGATCCCCCTCAAAATGACAACTAAAAAACCAGTGAGAGGATTTAACATCCATCTCTGCAACGATTTTTCCTCGATCATAACTACCACCACTTTCAGAAATGGACGTAATGCGATCAAACATAAGCATTGGCGGTAGGGGCAACTGTGCATTACCTGGCCCAAATAATTTCCCATGTCCACATTTAAGCAGGTCATCATAGGAAAACTCATTCTTGTTTTTCACGCTCATTGCGTGTTCAGTCCCCATTTATTTGCGCCTCTATAATCAGCTATCATTTATTAGCACTAATTATTTTCAAAGTGCTACTATCTTCACAATTAGTTTCTTACTGTGTTATATGAAAGAAATTTTGAAAGAACAGTCCTTTTTAACAGTTTTTTGAAGTCAAAATTATGCACACGCGAATAATACAATGTTTTTCATGTGATAAATGCTTATTTACTTTAGAAAAATCCCATCATTTGTGTGGTTTTGATTGACCATTTAAGTTTTCTGTATAGTGAAACCAGTGGGCGCTTTAAAGCATGCAAATGCAATTCCAGATTAACTCCACCTACTAACTAAATAATAAAAACTAATCCATCTCAATTGTCGGCACCCTTTTGATCTGTTTCCGCAACTTTTGTGTCTGAATTAATTTCAGCCCCGGTTTCTTGATCAACAACTTTCATCGACAATTTAACTTTTCCTCGATCATCAATTGCTAAAACCTTAACTTTTACTTCATCACCTTCATTAACCACATCGGTTACCTTATTAACACGCCGTGGCTCCAATTCACTTATATGCACTAATCCATCTTTAGGGCCTAAAAAATTTACAAAAGCCCCAAAATCAACTACCTTAACCACCTTTCCGTCATATATAACGCCCACTTCGGGCTCAGCTACAATGCCCTTTATCCAATCGAAAGCGTTCTTCCCAGCTTCTCCGTCAACAGCCGCTATTTTCACTACTCCCTCGTCATCGATATCAATCTTAGCCCCGGTAGTTTCACAGATGTCCCTTATAACCTTACCACCAGTTCCTATAACATCGCGTATTTTATCCTTTGGTATGGATAAAGTAGTTATACGCGGAGCAAACAAGCTTACATCCTCCCTCGCCCCTGACATTCCTTTCGCCATTTCACCAAGAATGTGTATCCTTCCATCCTTTGCCTGACTCAACGCAGTTTCCATTATCTCCTCGGTAATACCTGTAATTTTAATGTCCATTTGAAGTGACGTTATACCGGTTTTAGTGCCTGCAACCTTGAAGTCCATATCGCCAAGGTGGTCTTCATCTCCAAGAATATCTGATAATACTGCGTAACCACTATCCTCTTTAATCAAACCCATAGCTATGCCAGCCACCGGCTCTTTAATAGGAACACCCGCGTCCATCAAGGACAACGATGAACCACACACAGTTGCCATCGAAGACGAACCATTGGACTCGGTAATCTCCGAGACAACACGAAGCGTGTACGGGAACTCTTCTGCACTTGGCAAGACTGCACGGACTGCACGCCAAGCAAGTTTTCCATGTCCAATTTCTCGCCTACCAGGAGATTTTAAAAACCCGGCCTCGCCAACCGAATACGGCGGAAAATTATAATGCAGCATAAACCGCTCCCGGTACTCACCCTCAAGCGCATCAATAACCTGCTCATCCTGTCCAGTCCCCAGCGTTGCAACACACAATGATTGTGTCTCCCCACGCGTGAAAAGTGCACTTCCATGAGCTCGTGGCAAAATTCCTACCTCTACATCAATATGCCGAACGGTCTTAGTGTCGCGACCGTCAATTCGTTTACCAGTTTCCAATATGGTACCACGCACAATTTCTTTCTCTAAATCCTTTAAAAGAGCAGACGCAATCTGGGTATCAATTTCTGGTTCTTCCTCAGTGAGCGTTGCCAATGCATTTTCTTTAGCTGCGGTTATCATTTCAACGCGTGTTTGCTTAACGGTTTCAGAGTATGCTGCACGCAACTTGTCTTCAGCCAAGTCTCTGATCCGGGGCCTCAAAGTTTCTTTTTCCTCAAGAGGCTCTGGAACCGCCCATGGATCTTTTGCACATTGCTCAGCTAATTCAATTATCGCCTGAATTACAGGCTGAAATTCTTTTTGTGCAAACATAACGGCACCAAGCATAATTTCTTCAGAAAGCTGTTTGGCTTCAGACTCGACCATCAGTACTGCATCGTTTGTGCCGGCTACCACCATATCAAGTTGAGATGTCTCCATTTCCTGGGGTACTGGATTAAGAATAAAATTACCATCTAGATAACCAACACGTGCTGCGCCAATCGGACCAAGAAATGGTATCCCGGAAACAGTCAAAGCTGCCGACGCGCCAACCATTGCAACTACATCCGGGTCATTTTCTAGATCATGACTTAAAACAGTACAAATTACTTGGGTTTCATTTTGAAAACCCTTTGCAAAAAGAGGACGGATGGGTCGATCAATAAGCCTCGACACCAAAGTTTCTTTTTCATTTGGTCTTCCTTCACGTTTGAAGAATCCACCAGGTATTTTACCTGCAGCAAATGTTTTTTCTTGATAATTTACAGTCAATGGAAAAAAATCTATGCCAGGCTTCGGGGCCTTCTGCGCCACAGCCGTGGCAAGCACCACTGTATCTCCATATGTCACTAAAACAGCACCATCAGCCTGACGTGCAATTTTACCTGTTTCCATTACGAGCGTTTTTCCGCCCCATTCGATTTCCTTGCGATAAACGTTGAACATTTCTCTAGTTCTTCCTTCCCGACCACAAGCACCCTATGTGCTCCGGTCAATCAGCTCTGACAACCCTGTCGCGCTGTGTGTAAAAATATCAAAACCTTGACGCCCTTGTAGCAATACAACACCTTATCCGCGGTGCTGTTATAGAAATGCAACTCGTCTTAGCCGGACAATAGACGGGCTTCACCTACAAAAACTTCCTGGCACTAACGACGTATACCAAGATTTTTGATTAAATCTTGGTATCGCTTATCATCTTTGCTTTTTAAATAATCTAACAAACGACGCCTTTGACCAACCATGACGAGCAAACCACGTCGCGAGTGAAAATCTTTGTTGTGCTCTTTAAGATGCTCGGTCAAATTTTTAATGCGCTCAGTAAGAATCGATACCTGAACTTCAGGTGAGCCGGTATCGCCGTCTGCCCGCCCATATTGCTTTATTAATTCGGATTTCTTTTCCTGTGTTATCGACATCATCAACTCCTAATTGTTTCGGTTAAGTACGCGTTTCGGATACAACCTTCCACCCTCTAACCGCGCAAGTGCAATAAGCTGCCCATCAGCCATCGCACACACAGTGTTGTTCCCCAGCCGCACTCTAAGTGTTTCGGGGTTATCAACCTCCTCTAGATCAACAAGTGACACAGCGCGGCCGTGACGAATATGATCCACTTGCTCCGGATTGAGAAACACTGCCGGGATGTCGTCCAGCACGGCCTCAAGCGGGAGCAAAAAGCTAGGAGGAAAAGCAATATGCACTACAGAGTCATAATTATCCAGAGGAATTGCATTTTTTTCGCTAAAGGGACCATTTACCGTTCTGCGAAGAGCGGAAATATAACCGAATGTATCCAAACGCCGCGCAATATCACGGCCTAAACTTCGCACATATGTTCCCTTGCCACAGCAAACAGAGAATTTCGCTTTGTCCTTATCAACCACTTGAAGAAGTTTTAGAGAAAATATTTGCACCTGACGAGGTTTCATAATTATTTCTGCACCAGCGCGAGCTAGGCTATAAGCTCTTCGCCCGTTTATCTTTATTGCAGAAAACACTGGTGGTGTCTGATCGGTTTGACCAACAAAATCAGGTAGAACTTTTTCAATTTGTTCAAATGAGGGCCGAATGCTGCTAGTTTTCATTATTTCACCAACTGAATCATCAGTATTCCGCTCCTCACCCCAATTTATAGTGAAACTATATTCTTTTTTTCTGTCCTGGAGAAAAGGTATCAATTTTGTTGCTTCTCCCAGTGCAATTGGCAGTAAACCACTCGCTAATGGGTCCAAGGTGCCGGCGTGACCAGCCTTTCTAGCGTCGAACGCACGCCGAACCATCGAAACCGCTTGAGTTGAACTAATTCCAATTGTCTTATCAACAACTGCCCATCCATTGATGGCTTTGCCGCTGCGTCTTTGACTCATTTCTTATTGGAAAACTCAACAAAATCACGGGACTCTCGTTCAGTTTTTAGAATGTTCTCAATTTTTTGCCCGCGATCAAAGGAATCATCGACTGCGAAAAATAAGCTCGGCAGATAACGTAGGGTTACTATCTTCGCTAATTTACGACGCAAAAAGGGCGATGCATGATTGAGAGCTTGAGTTATTTCTTCAGCATTATTTCCCCCAAGGGGCATAACAAAGGCCATGGCCCTTTTAAGGTCGGCACTCACTCTTACCTCTGCAACTGTCAACGACACGTCTGTTAAGATGGGATCATGCAATTCACCGCGAATGAAAGTTTCGACTAAAGCATGCCGGATTATTTCACCTACTCTAAGCTGTCGCTGGCTTCTTTCTGTTACACGCAAACTCGATCTGGTTTTACGCTTCATTAAACTTTATCCGAGAACATTTAGCATACTTCAGAAACAAATTACAGTGAACGAACAATCTCCTCGACGTCAAAACATTCTACACGATCACCCTGCTTGATATCTTGGTAATTCTCAAAAGACATACCACATTCCATACCCTCCCGAACCTCTCGTACATCATCTTTGAACCGTTTCAAAGTTGAGAGAGACCCCTCGTGTATTACAACATCATCGCGGAGCAGTCGCACTCCAGAGCCGTGTTTGACCATTCCATCTGTAACCTTGCAACCTGCTATTCGACCCATCTTACTAATATTAAATACTTCTAAGATTTCAGCATAGCCAAGAAAAGTCTCGCGTTTTTCAGGTGCCAGCATCCCACTTAGCAGTCCCTTAATATCGTCGATAAGATCATAGATTATCGAATAGTAACGAATATCAAGCTTTTCGCGCTGCGCTAATTCACGCGCTTGAGAATTGGCTCGCACATTAAAACCAACGATAAAACCGTTGGAAGCTTGAGCCAAGCCAACATCTGATTCATTAATTCCGCCAGCACCAGAATGCAAAACCTGCACTTTAACCTCATCTGTACTAATTTTTTGGAGGCTACTGATTATTGCTTCAACCGATCCATGCGTGTCTGCTTTTATAAGCAATGGAAGAATTTTAACTTTCCCTGATTCAATTTGACTAAATAACTGTTCTAAAGAACCTTTAGGTGCTACCGCTGTTTTCTGAAGGCGAGCCTGCCGTTGTCGAAACTCAGTAATTTCTCTGGCGCGGGTCTCACTTTCTACAACTGCAAATTCATCACCTGCAGCGGGCGCTCCAGATAAACCCATTATCTCGACTGGTTGAGATGGAACTGCAGTCCTTACCCTTGCACGTGTGTCATCAGTCATTGCTCGCACACGACCCCATTCAGGTCCAGCAACTACAATGTCCCCAATGTTTAAAGTCCCCCGCTGTATCAACGCAGTAGCAACAGCCCCTCGGCCAGTTTCCAAATTTGACTCAATAACAACACCTTCGGCAGCACGATTAGGATTTGCTCGAAGTTCCAACACTTCGGCTTGTAGTTGAATGACTTCTGTCAATTTTTCAATATTTGTTCCTTCGGTAGCCGAGACCTCTGCGGACAAAACGTCTCCACCTACGTCCTCCAAGATAATCTCATGTTGCAGCAATTCATTTCGAACTTTTTGTGGGTCAGAATTAGGCCTGTCAATCTTATTAATTGCTACAATTATTGGGACTTCCGCTGCCTTAGCATGATCAATAGCCTCCACCGTCTGAGGCATGATACCATCATCAGCAGCTACAACTAATATGATTATATCGGTTACATTTGCTCCGCGAGCACGCATTGCGGTAAACGCTGCGTGTCCCGGCGTATCAATGAAAGTTATTTTATTCCCCTCATCATTTGTAATCTGATAGGCTCCGATATGTTGAGTAATGCCGCCTTTTTCACGCTCTGCAACATTTGTTTTACGCAGTGCATCTAGCAATGATGTCTTCCCATGGTCTACATGCCCCATCACCGTAACTATAGGGGAACGGGGGCGCAATAAATGGTCGGGATCAACGTCTCCCTTTAGACCTATTTCAACATCCGATTCACTGACCCGCTTAGCGGTATGCTCGAATTCCCCTATTACAAGCTCAGCTGTATCAGCATCAATTGTTTGTTGTAGTGTGGCCATAACCCCAAGCTTCATTAAACAACGAATAACATCTACACCACGTTCTGCCATTCGATTTGCAAGCTCCTGCACCATAATCGTTTCAGGTAGGATAACCTCGTGGCTAATCTTCTTGGTTTCAATTGGCTGGGACTGCTGGTTTCGACGAACTCTTTCTCTTTGACGGCGAACAGAAGCCAAACTACGAGTTCGTTCTTCCTCGTTTAGAGCCTGATTAACAGTCAGTTTCCCCCGGGACCTTCGCCTTGGCTCACCTCTTCTTGCACTAGGACGCCTTGTTTCTTGCCTCTCGTTTCTCAGTTGCCTCTTGTCGGAGTTATCACCGGACCTTCGTGCCGGATTTACTTCCGGTTTAACCTGTAAACCTTGTTCCTCTCTAGCCTGTAACTTTGCAGCCTGCTCTGCGGCACGTTTTGCCGCCTCTTCTTCTTGCCTTTTGCGGTTCTCCTCATCCTCCCGACGCTTTTTATCTTCTTCTTCACGGCGCTGACGGTCTTCATCCTCACGCCGGCGTGCAGCATTTTCATCTTTTGCGGCCTGACGTCGGGCCTCAGCCGCAGCAGACGTCTGCTCTAACACTCCATTAACTGCTCCACTCTGCTGTGCACTCTCTAGGGCCCGCCGTCGGGCTGCTGCTTCCTCCTCCGTCAATGTTTTTAAGACTGCAGGCTTGCGGGAAGTAGTAACCTTGTTTTTAGAAGCAGAGGCAGATTTAGAAGTCTTAAAGCTATCATCCTTTAAAGACTTTTCATTTTCGGTCTTTGTAACCTTACCCAAAGTGCGTTTTTTGCGAACCTCTACGGAGACCGATTTGGTGCGGCCGTGAGAAAAACTCTGCTTCACTTGCCCTGCATCTACTGTTTTTTTTAGCTCGAGGCGTGGACGAGCTCGTAATACCCTCTTGGGTGTTTCCTCTGAGTCCGAATCTTGCTTAGTCATCCTATATAGCCTTTACACCTATTGCTTTTTATTCCACAGCCGGAAAAGTAGTCCTAAAACCAGCAAGTTTATAAGTTTCGATTTGCAACTTCATTGCTAATCCTAAATTCGAAAGCGCAACAAATACAACATTGTCTCGATCAAATACACATCCTAATTCACGTCGAAGAAAAACATCTATTACCGGAAAATTTAATCGGCCAGATAATAATTTTTTCTTACTTCCTTTTGCTCCATCTATAGCTACTATAGCCAAAACAGCTTTACCATTGACTATAGACGTCCGTGTCTTCTCAAAGCCTGCTACGGCATTACCGGCACGACGAGCCAATCCTATTAATTCAATACATCGACGCAATAATAATTGCTCCACCATATCAGCAAGAGCAGATGAAACGCTTACTTCTTGCTTCATAACCCTATCGAAAGCCTTAATATCACATGCCGTTTCAACTATATCTCGCCTCGCCTCCAACCACAATCCACGGCCGGGCAAGCGTTCCCAAGGATCTGGAACAATCGTTTTCTCGGGGCTAAGCACAAATCGTATTAGCATTTCTGTTGAATATAATTTGCGAGTGACAATACATCGCTTTTTGCGCAATTTGTTCTTGCTCTTGATGTTAGTTAACCACCGCTCAGAAGCTTTCGAGTCACTAAACATTATCCTAGATCCTTTCATAGAATAAGAAAATTTAAACGATCGGCTTCTCTTTTTCCTCATCAGTATCTGGATCATTGCCCTTTTCTTGGGTGGGCAACTCATCTTCAAACCAATGTGCTCTAGCAGCCATAATTATATCATTTGCTTCTTTTTCTGAAAGATCGAATTCCTTTAATAGACCATCTTCAGACGATACCAATTCATCGCCAGATAAGTCACCCAAATCATCAAGCGTTTTAATTCCTGACTCCCCGAGAGAAGCCAACATCGGAGCGGTTAAGCCTGCGATTTGTGCCACCTCATCTGATACTCCAAGTTCTTTTCTAACAGTTTCTGCCTCAGAGTCGCGCTCGCTTAAATATTGCACTGCACGGTCACGTAACTCTGCCACCAACTCTTCATCTAAGCCCTCTACACCCAGCAAATCTTCAATTGGAACAAAAGCAATTTCTTCAATAGAGGTAAACCCTTCAGCTACTAGCAAATGTGAAAGAACATCATCAACGCCGAGCGTATCCATAAACAATTTAGTCCTATTCTTGAATTCCTCCTGACGACGTTCAGACTCCTCCTCTTCAGTGAGGATCACGATATCCCAACCGGTGAGCTGAGATGCTAGTCTCACATTTTGACCGCGCCGTCCAATAGCTAAAGACAATTGATCATCAGGCACAACAACCTCAATACGCCCTGCTTCCTCATCTAAAACAACTCGGGAGACTTCTGCTGGTGCTAAACCATTTACTACAAAGGTTGCTGGTTCATCTGACCACTGAATAATATCGATTTTTTCACCCTGCAGCTCACCAACAACCGCTTGCACACGACTACCGCGCATACCCACGCATGCTCCCACGGGATCGATGCTAGAATCATTTGAAATAACAGCGATTTTTGCACGGCTACCAGGGTCACGAGCGACTGCTCGCAACTCGATGATAGAGTCATAGATTTCTGGAACTTCTTGTGCAAATAGTCCTGCCATAAATTGTGGATGTGTACGAGACAAAAATATTTGGGGCCCACGTGTCTCTTCTCTTACATCACAGACGTAAGCACGCACCCGATCTCCCGGTCTGTAACTCTCGCGAGGAATAACTTCATCTCTTCGCAAAGTTGCTTCAGCGCGGCCCAGATCAACTGTAACATTGCCGAATTCTATTCGCTTAACAATACCATTAACAATCTCGCCAACACGATCTTTGTATTCATTATACTGTCTCGTTCTTTCAGCCTCTCGGACTTTTTGGACTATCACTTGTTTTGCCGTCTGAGCGGCGATACGTCCAAAGTCTATCGGCGGTAGGGGTTCTGTTAAATAATCTCCCACATCCGCATCAGGGTTTAACTCACGCGCTTCTGACAATGAAATCTGAGTTGCTTCATTCTCTACAGGATCTGCGACCTCCAGATATCTCGCAAGCTTGATTTCCCCATTTTTGCTATCAATCTCAGCTCGCACGTCATTTTCCAATCCGTAACGCGTTCTTGCAGCCTTTTGAATGGCTTGTTCCATGGCGTCTATAACTTCTGCTTTTTCTATACCCTTATCGCGGGCAACCGCCTCCGCCACCTGAAGGAGTTCTAAACGATCATACCCTACGCCAGTTACTGTATCTTCCTCAAAATCGCTTTTCACGTCCCTAGCCCTCATTTTCCGCAGCCGCCTTCCATGCGCTCTGCGTAGCTTCAATTAATTCATCCGTCAAAACTAAAGATGCACTCCATACTGAGGAAAAAGGTAATCTTACATCCTCATCATTGCACACCATTTTTATATCTCCGCATTCAACGCCGACAAGTTTGCCAATATATCGCCGTTGACCAAAAATTTCGGTATCCAACTCTATGTTTACCAGAAATCCAGAATACCGATCAAAATCCTCCTCACACATCAAAGGTCTATCAATCCCAGGAGAACTGACTTCTAGAACATAGGCTCCTGCAATCGGATTTTCTACATCTAATAATGCCGAGATCATTTTGCTGACATCAGCACAATCATCAACCGTAATCAAAAAACCATTTGCACGCTCTATCATGATCTGAAGTTTTTTTTGTCCATCATCAACAAAAAAAACTCGCACCAAATTAAATCCCATTTCTTCAATTTGATGAGAAACAAGTTCAACAACTTTACGTTCGCGATACCCAACCTTCACTAGCTTAACATGACCCTTGCGTTGCGTTTTCATGAAAAAGGCGGACCAGTTGGCCCACCTCTGTAAAATACTGCGTTAAATTTTTAGCAGGAATTATATAAGATATCTAGTCTTTATAACTCGAGAAAGATTAACTCCGCAAGGTGTTTAGTAAATTTTCAAAGTGTTTCTTTTAAATGAAAAGTACGCGCAATTCCGGTTAGAACCCAATGCTTTGATCTCATATCTGGTTACAGGCCAGTCGATCGGCCGCTCGAGCCAGTCAATTGGCCTTCGAGCCTCCCAGCTGAATTCGCCACAATTGAGAATATGTTGTAACATCCAGGTCTTGTATTCAGAAACATCTGTTGCTGTTCTCAAAATCCCACCAGGTTTTAAAACTCTCGCAAGTTCGTATACGGTGGACGGTCCAATAATACGCCGTTTGTGATGTCGTGTTTTGGGCCATGGGTCCGGGAACAAAATATATATGACATCTACGGATTCATTAGGCAATGCCTCTAGTAATAGTCTCCCATCGTCGATCCACAAACGAATATTTTTTAGTGATTTCTCATTAATATCTAATAGCAAACGGCTTATGCCGTTTATATAAACCTCACTGCCAATAAAAAAGTTTTTGGAGTTGTTTTGAGCTTGCCAAATTAGATGCTCCCCAGAACCAAACCCGATTTCTATGCATAACTCACGACCTAGATTTTTACATAGACCAATTTCTTCTACATCGATTGTTAATTCATGCAGAAGTGTATCGAGAAGATTCTGACGCTGGGGGCGCAGCGGGCGGCCTTTTCTACGACCGAAAAGTCTTCGATCCATAATTTTTTCTGCCCAATTTGCCTTATCTTTGCTAAACTTTTACAGGAACGCCTCAAAAAGCTGACCTTAAAGTTTGCGCAATATCTGTCCGTTCCCATGAAAAACCACCATCTACATCAGCATCACGTCCAAAATGGCCGTAGGCACTAGTTCGAGCGTAGATTGGGCGGTTAAGTTTCAAATGCTCCCGAATTCCGCGCGGACTAAGATCTACAACATCCTGAAGAATTTTTGCCAACTTATCTTCATCAACTTTTCCAGTATTTTGAGTGTCCACATAAAGAGACAAAGGCTTTGAAACACCAATTGCGTAAGCCAGTTGTATCACACAGCGCTCTGCTAGATCCGCTGCTACTATATTTTTTGCAAGGTAACGAGCTGCGTAAGCAGCGGAACGATCCACTTTGGTTGGGTCTTTTCCAGAGAAAGCTCCGCCTCCATGGGCAGCCGCCCCGCCGTAAGTGTCAACAATTATTTTACGCCCCGTCAAGCCACAGTCTCCATCCGGACCGCCAACCACAAAACGACCAGTAGGATTAACATAAAATTCTTCTTCAGGACACATCCAACCATCTGGTAAAACTTTTTCCACGTGTGGCCGAACAATTTCTCGTATATCTGACTGTCTCAACTTTTCCTCGTGTTGCGTAGATACAACGATTGATGTAGCACACACCGGTTTATAGTTTTCATAGCGCAGTGTTACCTGACTCTTTGAATCTGGCTCAATTCCAGGAATATCCCCAGCATGACGCGCCGCTGCTAATGATCTGAGAATTTCATGCGAGAAGTGAATTGGAGCAGGCATCAGCGCTTCAGTCTCTTTGCAAGCGTAACCAAACATAAGCCCTTGGTCGCCTGCCCCCTCATCTTTGTTACCATGCGAATCAACACCCTGCGCAATGTCGGCTGATTGCTGGTGCAACAAAACATCTACAACTACTTTATCCCAATGAAAACCGTCCTGAGTATACCCGATATCCTTTATTGCTTCACGGGTTTTGTTCTCGATTAACGAAGCATCCACTGATTGAGGACCCCGCACTTCCCCAGCGAGCACTACCTTATTAGTAGTACATAAAGTTTCACAAGCAACACGCGAATATGGGTCAGCAAACAGGAATGCATCAAGAACGGAGTCAGAAATGCGGTCGCTAACCTTATCAGGATGACCTTCGGAAACCGACTCACTAGTAAAAACAAACGAACCTTTTGGCAAGTTAAATCTCCATTACTTAGTTGGCGCCTCTAAACAATCAAACGAGCATTGTGAAATCAGAATATTTAGGACACTTAACACTGCTCTTCGTTATATCCAAATTTATTCAATAAAAATGTTTAGTACGTCAAGAGTGATATTTTTTATTTGTTAAATGGTTTGGCATGTAAAAATATCAAAATAGAATGTTTAAAGTTTTAACATGCTTTAAAAATTCATCATTTTGAGCCATTTGTTAAAAATTTTAGAATAATAAAAATAATATTAATTTCGTAGCCTGGTAATACTGGTTAAACCTAATATACAAGAAACAATTATCACCACTAGATGCTCTCCAACGCCGGTGTATACAGTAGTTGGCAACGCTTGAGGTAGACCTACATCAATATAACCCGATTTACCAATGTCAAGACTATCTACAACTCGACCCCAAGGATCTATCATTGCCGATACACCTGTGTTCGCAGCCCTTGCAACAGGCAGGCCGAACTCCACAGCTCGCATTTTTGAGAGTGCAAAATGTTGTTTCGGGCCAGTACTATTACCAAACCATGCATCATTTGTAATATTTATAATCCAACCAGGACGTGGCACAGAAAACAAAACGTTGGGAAATATTATTTCATAACAAATAAGTGGCAAAAACGAAGGTAATTTGGGTAGCGTTAAATTCTTTGGCATCAACCCAGCTGTAAAATCAGTTCTGCCCTTTGTAATTTTTGAAAAGCCAAAAATGCTGCGAAATGGAACATACTCGCCAAAGGGCACCAAATGATTCTTATCATAAGTCGCCACAATTGAACCATTAGCATCCAGTGCGTGAAGACTATTCCATAAACGGAATGGGCCATTACTTGGTGGAGTGGTGCGTAAAGAACCCGTAAATAAAAAACCGTTTCTTGGCACAACAACAGAGATTTTTTTTCTAGTTACTTTATCTTGGGAAATTATAAACGGTGCTGCAGTTTCCGGCCAAATTATGTGGGTTAATCCATCAGACTGGAAATTACGGGAGAGTTCCAAAAGATTGTTTAAATGTCTGTCACGTAATTCTGACTTCCATTTGAGATGTTGCTGAATGTTCGGCTGGACAATCCTCAATCGAATGTTTTCTATTTTTGCCGCCGGTTCATTAGGAAGTCTTATTTCACCAGCTATCCAGATAAAACCAACCAGTACTATTGCTGAAACAGGTCCTGCTGCACGGGCCATGGGTTTGGAAAAGGCTAACGATGCTGGCAACGTTGCAATTATCAAAGTAACAAACCCTAATCCATACGTGCCAATCCAAGACAGCCACTGAAGCGGAGCAGGTTCGACTGTCCAGATCACCGCAATAGGATTCCATGGAAAACCTGTTAGCAAGTAAGCCCTCGCCCATTCTAGTAAGCACCAACTTGCTGAAAATGCAACTAAACGGGCGTACCCGGCTGGTGCTATGTGGGAAATTGCTGCTGCAAGAGCGATAAAACAAGCTAGTGCTGAGGGGATCAAAATAAGCGCGAGAGGCAGCATCCACAAAAACTTTTCACCATCTACAAATAATGCAAAACTGATCCAGTGAACGCCACCAAAAAAATAGCCAAGTCCAAACCACCAACCATCAAATCCAGCTGCCAGACTATTGCGGGCAGTATTTATTAACCAAAACAAACACGGCAGCGCGATCCACAAAGATGGCAGAATATAAAAAGGGGGTAGGGCACAGGCGGCCGTCAGACCCAGAGATAATAATAAGATGCAACGACGTTTGCCACGCAAAGAGGAAACGGCGAATTGCAACCGAGACAGATCGGGGATTAATCGCATTTAACTATATTCGACTACTTAGCTGTCTTCCATTAGTAAAGCATTAGTGATCCGCATACTTCTTATTCGTCTTGGATCCGCCTCCAATATTTCGAATTCAAGACCCGAACTATGCTTAATTATTTCGCCCTTTGCCGGAACCCGCCCAGCCAAGAAAAATACTAATCCACCAAGTGTATCAATATCTTCAGCTCTTTCGTTATCATTCAAAAATTCGCCCATTCTTTTTTCAAAGTCTAAAACTTGAACGCGGGCATCTACCTCGACCGAGCCATTTTGGTGTTCCACCATATGCGGTGTCTCATTTTCATCGTGTTCATCTTCTATTTCCCCAACAATTTCCTCTACGAGATCCTCAATTGTTGCTAAGCCGTCAATTCCACCAAATTCATCAACTACCAATGCCATGTGCACCCGACGCGACCTCATTTGTAGTAAGAGTTCCAAAATTGGAGTTGAGGGCGCAACAAAAAGAACTGGCCTCACCAGACCGGCGAGATTTGCAGATCGATCTTGCGTCCAGCTCTCTAAAACATCCTTGATGTGAATCATGCCAGCTATGTCATCAAGGGTTCCGTTGTAAACAGGGATTCGGGAATGGGCCTCATCGCTCATCAAGCCTACCAATTCTGCGAGTGTGGCGCCTATGTCTACCGCAGTAATGTCAACACGCGGAACCATTATATCATAAACAGTAAGGCCATGAAGATTTAGAATATTTTTTAGCAGAGTAAGTTCATCTGCTGAAGCAGGTAACTCTCCAGCCCCTTCTTTTTCTTCAATCAACCCCTCAATAGTGTCCCTTAAATCACCACCAGTACTTAGTGATCGAAAAAAAAACTTTCTCCACCATCCTTTTATTACTCTACTTACGGAACCAACATGATCCCGCTGCTCTAATGTATTACCATCTTCCGAATTTGGTGTTCCAAGGCCTGCCATCAATTAAAGTCATCCATTGAAGTTATTAAAATCTTGTCGCCATAAGGATCCCTTATTCCGAGTCTGTTCAACACTTTAGTTTCACAAGCTTCCATAATTTCAGCTGCTTTTGTATCTAAATGGTCATATCCTAAAAGGTGATAAACACCATGAACAATTAAATGGCAAAGATGATCCCTTAAAGTAACACCTTGCAAGCCTGAGTCCCTCACAGCAACCCCTAATGCCACAATCACATCCCCTAAAAGCATTGGACGACCTTGAATATAGTTTTCGCCACAATTGCTAAAGGACAATACATCTGTTGCGGTATTTTTACCTCTCCAGTCGCGATTTAAGTTTTTTACCAGACCATCACTCGCTAGGACAATACTTACCTCCAAGCCCGTTTGGGGCACGTTCTCAACCTCAATCACCTCACGGGCCGCCTCGATGCATACTGCAACAGCTTCTGGTAACTCCTCGAGCCATTTACTCTCTTTTACGCTTACGATAACGCTGGCACGCGGCAAATCAGTCACCACCGTTTTTTCTAATTTTATTTATATTGCGGCGGCGATCTTCAGCTTCATAGGCACTCACAACCTCTGTAACTAGGGCATGACGCACTATATCTTTTTCACTAAAACTTATTGTCTTTATACCTTTAACATAATTCAATGTTTCCACAGCATTAGTTAAACCCGACACTGCTCCACTAGGCAAATCAATTTGGCTTGGATCACCAGTTATAACCATTCGAGACCCCTCTCCAAGCCGAGTAAGAAACATTTTCATCTGAACTCGAGTGGCGTTCTGAGCTTCATCTAAAATAACAAAAGCATGACTGAGTGTTCGGCCACGCATAAAAGCCAGCGGGGCAACTTCAATTTCTCCTGATCCGATACGGCTAACAACCTGATCAGCAGGAAGCATATCATAAAGAGCATCATACAGGGGCGCCAGATACGGATCGATTTTTTCTCGCATGTCACCAGGTAAAAAACCAAGTCTTTCTCCTGCTTCAACAGCAGGACGGGATAAAATAATCCGATCAACTTCACCCGACAAAAGTTGGGCGGCAGCTGTTGCAACCGCCAAATACGTTTTTCCAGTTCCAGCGGGGCCTATACCGAAAACTATTTCAAATTTTTTTAAGGCTTTCAAATAGGATGATTGAGCTACGGAATGAGCGGTTATATGCCTTTTCGGTGTGATTATTTTTGAAGTATCTGGACTTTTTTCTACAGACTTTATTCCCATTACATCATCCGTAATGGATAGACGCAGTGCAGCATCGACCTCTGCCGCGTCAATCGGCAGTCCTCCTTTTAATCGCTGATATAATTTGTTTAAAGCCCGTTGCCCAACCTCTAAAGCCTGACTTTCGCCGTAGAGAAAAATTTGATTTCCTCGAGATGATATACGGATATCAAGCGTTTCTTCGATGCGTAAAAGATTTCTATCGTATTCGCCAAACAGAACTGGCAAAAGTCTATTGTCATCATATTTGATAATCAGAGGAGCCAACTCCGGTTTTTTTTTATAGCGGCTGCTCACAACTTATCCTCTCTCACTACTCTTTTCTTCAACAATGCATGCTGCGAGAGAACTTGGGCGGGCCGCCTCCACATAAACCGGCACCGTTTTACCTAAGAAGTCATTTTGGTTCAAACTATCCGGAATTTTAACATGAACCGCCTGATTGTATGGCGTACGGCCCGCAAGCTGCCCCTTTTTACGGCCAATCCGATCCAATAACACATTTATATATTTTCCTACAAAATTTTTATTATATTCCAGTTGCTGCAAACCAAGCAATTCTTGAAGCCTACTCAATCTTTCTATCTTTACCGCTTCAGGAACTTGATCTGTCAGCTTGGCTGCCGGCGTGCCCGGCCGAGCGCTATACTTAAATGAATATGCCTGCGCAAAATTCACCCTTTCGATTAAAGACATTGTTTCCTCAAAGTCTTCTTCTGTCTCTCCAGGGTGTCCGACAATAAAATCTGATGATAACGCAAGATCTGGCCTTGCTGCGCGGAGACGCCTGATTATGTTCTCATAATCTTTTTTAGTATGCCGTCGATTCATTCTTTCAAGAATTCTGTTTGAGCCAGATTGCACGGGTAGATGGAGATATGGCATTAATGAAAGTACTTCGGCATGAGCGGCAATTAAAGCATCTGACATATCATTTGGATGCGAGGTCGTGTATCTAATCCTATCTAACCCATTAACCGAGTCTAAAATTCTGATGAGCTCTGCAAGCCCGCCGCTACAGCCATGATAAGCGTTCACATTTTGACCAAGCAAAATAATTTCTTTTGCTCCCGCCTCAACTAAGAACTCTGCCTCACAAATAATTTCTTCAATTGGGCGCGAATATTCCGCGCCACGCGTATAAGGCACTACACAAAACGCGCAAAATTTGTCACAACCCTCCTGTATAGTCAGGAATGCTGAAACCCCTATGTTATCCGGTGGGGGTAGTTTGTTAAATTTTGTTTCTACTGGAAAATCAATGTCAATTAAATTTTTACTATGATTTAAATTACGGAGTAATTCCGGCAAGCGATGGTAAGTCTGCGGTCCAACCACCAGATCCACGTTTGGGGATCGCCGCATAACCTCCTCTCCTTCTGCCTGCGCAACGCAACCTGCAACTGCGACCGTTGGCCCGTCAATTTTTCGCAATCGGCCAAGTTCTGAATACACCTTTTCCGCTGCTTTCTCGCGTATATGACAAGTGTTCAGAATAACAAGATCAGCATTTTCCGCTTCATGTGTTCGCGAGTATCCATCTGTGGCCAGGATATCAGCCATTCTGTCAGAATCATACATATTCATCTGGCAACCGTAGCTTTTGATAAAAACTTTTTTAGCCAAGATGTCGTACGCCGAATTGTTTTTTGAAAATAATAAACTGACCACCTTTTTTCAAAAAAGTGCGACCATAATCTTTCAAGGTTATCAACTTAATATGCGCTGTCAAGAATTTCGATCCGACGAAGTGCTTTGTTGCCAATAAATACCAGCATTCAATGCTATTGTATCTTTCATTACAATTTGGTGACAGTAATGGGCAAGATCGTGTCTAGTTTTGAAAACTGAAGGATCAACTGGTTCGTGAAATTTAATCTCGACTGTAATGGAGCCAAACCCAAGCAACTGGAATAAATGTGGCAACAAGCTCATATCACCATACCACGCCAATTTTGGCATAAATGTCCGTCCAATTGGTATGTCGTCCAACCTGGTATAAGCGATAGAAATTGGCTGCAAGGTGATCCTTTTCTCGTCAGCCACCCCATGCAGAAGTGAAAAGAGTGCACTTTTGAAAGGTTGCACATGAATACCATCGTTACTGGTGCCCTCAGCGAAAAGAACTACTTTTGCACCTTGTTCTAAGCGCGACAGTATTTCTTCCCGTTGTCCGCGAATTTTTACACGTCGGCGTTCGACAAAAATAGTGCGCTGCAAACGCGCCAAAAAACCTAAAACAGGCCAATCAGCAACTTCTTTCTTTGCAATAAAATTTATATTATCAATTGCACCCAGCGCAACAATATCAAGGTAAGACGCGTGATTCGAGACATACAGTGTCCGAGTATTTTCACTCACTTTCCCGTACGTAAGGATACGCAAACCAATGATCCTTCCAGTGATTTTGTGCCATAGTCTTGGAATTGAATTCGCCACGGGTAACTTAAATAATACACTAATTAACTGGGCTGGAATAATAAATGTGGTAACACCCGCCAGCGCAAAAGTTCTGCAAAGTGATTTAGCAAAAAATTGAATTCTATTTATCTCCAACTTTTGTATGTGCCGCTCTTTCATAATGCCTTAGGTACTTTTCTGTAACGCGCTCTGTCATTACAACGACACAAACATCAGTGGTATTAAACTGTTCGTCCACCACCGCTCCGTTTCCAACAAATCCTCCAAGGCGCAAATACCCTTTTATCAGTGGAGGAACCTCAGCAAGCGCCTTCCTTTGATTTATATTTTTAGGGTCCATTAAGTTCATTTCCACATATCTATTGGCTACAGCAATCGGGCGTATTTCCTCTGGAGCAAGATGAAAATGATGAAGGTATGAGAGCACCGTAGAAAGCGATGTTGGATCAGACCCAGGTAGACTTGCACAACCAAATAACACTTTTACATCATTCGAAAATACATATTGTGCGATTGCTCGCCATAGCAGATGCATGGTCGGTTTATTACGATTTTTGCAATCTACACATGACCTCCCCAACTCCATAATCTGACCATCGAATGCAAGTAATCTTCTGATATCATATTCAGTCGAAGAATAAAAACCAAGCTTGGACTCTGCTACATTTTTCAACAACAATCGATAAGTTCCAACAACCCCACCAGGTATATCTGTTCTGGACTCGTCAACAACTAAAAGATGATCAGAAACGTTATCGAAAGAATCAAAATCCCGCTGCATTTGTGCAGTGACCAGGTCCGGTCTTGCATTCATTTCATCGTAGAATACCCTATATCGCAATGCTTGCGCAGCATCTAAGTCTGCCGCGCTGGTAGCCATCCGCGCAATTAATTTCCCGGCACGAACAGGCTTTATAGTAATGCCATTCGGAGATTCTACCAACTGGCCCAATGAATTCAATATCAGATTTGACTTTTCTATTTTAACCACTGGGCTTTTTAGTTGTTTTTTTGATTGTGCAACATATTATTTTGAGTCTTCGTCCTCAAGGGATACGCCGTAAAGGTCAAGTCTATCACCAATCAGTTTATAACCTAGGTCATTTGCTATGCGTGCCTTAAGATCCTCAAGTTTTTCATCCTCAAACTCTACCACTTGCCCAGTTTTCATATCTATTAAATGGTGGTGGTGGCCAACTTGGTCTGACATTTCGTACCGCGCTCGCCCGTCTCCAAATTCGTGGCGGTCGATAATATTTGCTATATCAAAGAGTCTAAGCGTTCGATAAACGGTAGCTATGCTGATACCCGAGTCATATTGTGTTGCTCTATGATACACCTCCTCAACATCAGGATGGTCTGTTGACTCTGACAAAACGCGCGCGATCACCCTGCGCTGTTCGGTCATTTTCATGCCCTTCTCTATGCAAGCGCGTTCAAGTTTCGATATCTTTTCTTTATCCTTACTCGGTTGGGTAGATCGCATCATCATAAGTCATTATGCCTTGTTTTTAAAACCTTACCATATAAAATTGATAATACATTCTTGTAAAGTTTAATTCTTCGCATACTATTTGGCCACAAAAAGAAAAATAGTTATATCCATGTTATAAGTTTAAATTACCCATTACCCAAATGAAATATCAAGCTGAACACCCAAATGAAAAATCAAGCTAAACATCGTTTAGACATTACAAAAGATCTTTGTCCTCTAACATTTGTTAAAACTCGGCTCCTCATCGAGCAATTAAGTATAGGAAAAATCGCAGAGATCACACTTCAGGGTGAAGAGCCGCTAAAAAACGTTCCTGAGTCGATAAAAGAGTTGGGGCACAAAGTTTTATCACTAGAACGAGAAACAGGTCAGCCACCAACTGGGAGACACCTCTTGAGAATTCGTAAGGAAAAAAACAAATATTAATTATGTCTATTGAATAACGCTTTTAAATCGCATCTCATTGTACATGCGTCAGTACGACTGCCATCTTCATTTTCGTAGTAATCAGGCCTATTACCTATTTTTACAAGTCCATGTGCCAAATATAATCGCATTGCTGCATTGTTATCAGTAGCAACTTCTAGAAAAAACCAACACGCCTTTTTAGAAAAAGCACGAGACATAGAGCCTTTCAAAAGAGCTTTCGCAATACCGCGACCGCGACATTCTGGTGCCACTCCAAGTGACAATAACTCACACTCGTCGGCCACAACTCGAGCTAATGCAAAGCCTGCCATGGAATCAAATCGCGGACGTCGAACTGATATGCCGAATGACCCGGGCATATCGAGAATTTGTTGCAAAATTTTAGTGTCCCAAGCATCAAAAAAACATTTTGCGTGGATGTTGGCAATTACATTTAGGTCCTGAGAAGAGACAGAGTTGATCTCATGGTCATGCCATACGCGCCTTTCCCTTTCTATCTTACTCATTGAAAACTCGACCCTTTTTCTTCGGTAGTGTTGCTAGAGGCGGATGAATGTAAAACGGGTGGGCAGATTTATAAGCATTGGAATCGGTTTTGGCTGCGATTTCTGCTACGATGGCAGAATCCGGAAATTCACATGAAGGCACTAGTTTAACGTGTTCAGGAGAGGGCAAGTGGGTTTTTAATCTTTCCACACCATCTCCAGCAATATAAATGTCCTTTCCAATGTTGGCTATGAGAGACTCAATTGAAGCTGACCTGGGGTCACCAGCCTCTATAACTTCAGAATTTCTGATGCAAAACTCTTGTAGAAAAAAATCAGTTCGACGAGTCTCCAATATTACTGTCAATTTATTTATACCTTTAACGTGAATCCTTCGAGCAGCAGCCATTCCAATCGCTTCAAATACAGTTACACCACAAATTGGAATGCCGAGGCCCAGTGACAAGCCCTGGGCAGTAGCCAAACCCACTCGTATCCCAGTGAATGAACCTGGGCCGGTTGTAACACTTATTAATCCGATTTCATTGTAACCAATGTTGGCTCTATTAAAAAGAAATTGAATTGTTGGCATTAGTGCTTCAGCGTGTCCACGCATCATTTTTTTCTGGATCTTTGCCAAAACGATACCATTTTCCCAGAGTGCTACAGAACACGCAGCACCAGAAGTATCAATTCCAAGTACGATCATGCGATTTCTCATTTGGTGTGCTACACTCACCTAACCAAGTTACATTTAAATATAATTTATTTTACTGATGCTGATAGAAATTAAAGAGTCTGAATATAAGGTAGATATTAACCTTATATATGCTACCAACGAAAACTTCACCGGTATACCGGTTTACAAAAGGCCAATCTGTTATCTCCACGAAGATGCTGCTAAGGCTTTATTGAGAGCCTCCCAGGAGGCTTCTTCTATCGGCCTTAAGCTAGTAATTTTTGACGCATTACGGCCGACGGAGGCGCAGTGGAAACTTTGGAATCATACACCGGATCCCAATTTTCTTGCTAATCCAGAACGGGGGTCCCCACATTCTCGTGGGGTAGCAATTGACCTTAGCTTATTAGATCAGAATGGGAACCAACTCGAAATGGGGACAGAGTTTGATGCATTCACCCCTCTTTCTCATCACGGCAACAAAGAGATCTCTATTATAGCTAGAAAAAACCGTCTTCTATTGCTTGGAATTATGACTTCTGCCGGTTGGGACTTTTATAAAAATGAATGGTGGCATTATCAACTTTTTGAATCCAGGAAGTATCCACTTATTAATGATGAAGATGTTCCACAGAGTATAATGATGTAAAGAAACAGATTATGTTGCATTTTGTTTTTAAATACGCCAGAAGTTTGTATCAAAAATATTTATCGTGATAATTTATTTAAAGTTTTTTAAAAACGCTAATGGTAATCAATATGATCCTATCGAAACGCGCACTCGTAAGAACTTTTGTCTTTATAATAACACTTGCTCTTTTGGCAGAACAAGCATTGGCAGTAAGCTCTGCAGCGATATTGATGTATCACAGGTTTGGTGAAAGTGAGCATCCATCAACCAATATTCGGCTTGATCAATTTGATGCCCACTTAAAAACTTTGCGGGGAGGGGAATTTACGGTAAAGCCGATTGAGGAAATTATATTGAAATTAGGCAAAGGAAAAAAACTTCCCGAAAAGACAATTGGAATCTCTATCGATGATGCATTCCTATCTGTTTACCAGAACGCTTGGCCTCGACTGCGCAACACAAAATTACCTTTCACTTTATTCGTTGCAACCGATCCTATTGATCGTAATTTACCAGGGTATATGACTTGGGAACAGATTAGAGAACTTCACCGGGCCGGCGTCACTATTGGCAGCCAAACTGCGTCACACCCACATATGCCAAGATTGACTGCGGAAAAAATTACCAAAGAGCTTAGAAAATCCAATGACCGTTTTAAAGTAGAACTTGGATTCAGTCCCAAAATGATTGCATACCCCTACGGAGAGTACAGTTTGGCTGTAGGCGCACAGACAAAAAAAGCTGGGTTTGTTGCAGGCTTCGGTCAACATTCGGGAATTATACACAACAAATCTGATTTTTTTTACCTACCTAGGTTTGCATTTAATGAAACATTTGGTGGGGTGTCACGTCTAAAATTAGCGGGACGCGCTCTACCTCTTAAAGCATCTGACATAACCCCAGCGGACCCGTATTTGCTGGTTGGAAAAAACCCACCTGCGTTTGGATTTACTGTAAACGGCATCGATAGTGAAGAGCTGAAAAAACTTAATTGCTACGCTTCAAGTGAAGGGAGATTGAGAATTGAAAGATTGGGAGAAACCCGTTTTGAGGTCAGAATGACAAAACCATTTCCGGTAGGGAGATCTCGAATAAATTGTACAATGCAAGAAAACAGTCGACGCTGGCGTTGGTTCGGAAGACAATTTTTTGTCCCCCCGAATTAGTTATTGAAAAACTGCATCAGAGAGGTAAAAAAATCACCTCAATATTTTAAACACATAATACTTTGTTAAATTTTTTAAATCTTAAAATAGTCTTAATAACGCGTTATACATATATTCCGCTTCTGAAATAATTTTTTTATGTAAGTTCATCAATTTGCTGGTCTGATAATGTCCCAGGAACGACTGTGATTGGAATAGGAAATTCACCAGAAAGCTTCCCAACAAGGGAAGTAACCAATGGACCGGGGCCTTTTTTGTCTACTCCAGCACCTAGCACTAAAATGGAGATATTTGGTTCTTCCATTATCAACGCAATAATTTCATCGCTTACGGTTCCTTCCCGAACATATAATGTTGGCATGTCACCGGTAATACCCGTAACCTCAGCACCTAATTTCTTGAGCAACTGCTCAGCGTCTTCTCTCCTCTCCTCTCGCATTTTTTCTTCTACAGCTATCCAATGTTGAAAATCTGCAGGCTCTAAAACTGAGAGTAATGCCACCCGACCCCCTGTTTTTTTTGCCCGTTGCGCAGCGAATCGTAGAGCAACACGAAGCTCATCAGAATCATCCACAACAACCAAAAAGAATCGTTCGGCCGGAATACCCGTTTTTGAAATCGAACCCACACCCAATTTGTTCATTTTATTTAGGACCTTCTGAAGACAACACCGGCCAACCAACCAGCTAAAAGGGCAATTACCACAGCAATGATACCGTAAACAACTGAATTTGTATGAGCAAAGTTAAATACTGCAGCTTCTACGCCAACCTTTGTAACATGCAATTGTTTAGCATAAGAGCTGATGTGATTACCATCACGGAAAAGATGAACAACTGCCCTGTAGGGCCCGGTCGGGACGCTTGATGGGAAACTCAAATCTACCCGAAATAAACGATCGTTAATTAATTTTACAACAGATTGTTGATTGACATACAATGCTTGGGATTCTCGCAATCGTATTAGTGCGTCTCTATAATCACCTGAGTGGAGAAGTTCAAAAGAATCATATCCAATCAAATGATCTCGCAATGTCTGGACTGAAGCCACATCCTTCAACGTGCGCGATGACGCCAAATAATAAAAACCAGGGGCATTTTCAAATATCCGTGCTGGCCCGTTGACCCAAATTCCTCCTACTCGCCGTTTCTTCCTCACAACTTCTCTGATATCCGGACCGCGCACAACCACTACAATATCACCAGGCCCATTAATCGACCCAAATAAAAGTAACCGTGTTCCGGAAAAATCTGTGGTTATATCAATTTTTGTATCGGATAAATCAGCAACTAATGGAGAAGCATTAATCTGACTAGAGTGAAGTACTCCAGAAACAAAAAACAAATAGACCAAAAATTTTAGCATCAGCTTCCACCCGCCCCAAGGGTAAACAACTCTAATGGGGTAACAACCAGGGTCCAAGCAACTTTAAAACCCACGGCCAATACAATTAAACCAAGAAGAACCCGAAGTTGTTCTCCACGTAACTTTGCTCCGAAAATTGTGCCAAGTTGTGCGCCAATCACACTGCCAAATATAAGTAGCAATGCTAGCATTATATCAACCGTTTGATTATTTACGGACTGCAAAAAAGTTACATTTGCCGTCACGAAAATAATCTGAAATAGCGATGTGCCAATAACAATGGAAGTTGGCATGCCAAGCAAATAAATCATTGCTGGAACCATTACAAACCCACCACCAACGCCCATGATAGCCGAGAGGATACCTACAAAAACTCCAATTCCAAAAGGAAGGAGAGCACTTATGTAAAGCTTGGAATGGCGGAACCGCATCTTAAATGGTAGACCATGCAACCAAATATGGCGATGTAATTTTACACGCGGCTTAGAAGGATTGCGCGCCCTCATCCAAGCACGAACACTCTCAGTTACCATAAGTGAACCGATAATTCCTAAGAACGTTACAAAAAAAATTGAGATAACAACATCAATGTGTCCTAATTGGCGAAGCCAAGTAAAAATAAAAACCCCTGTTGTAGAACCCAGTAAACCGCCCAACAAAAGTACAAGGCCCATTTTAATATCAACATTCCCCCGCCTCCAATGAGCAAGCGCACCCGACACTGACGCAGCAACGACCTGGTTTGCTTCAGTAGCTACCGCTACTGCCGGTGGAATACCAACAAATATCAACAAAGGCGTCATCAAAAAGCCGCCTCCAACACCAAACATCCCAGACAAAACACCGACACCAACACCCATGCCAAATAGCAGGAGTGCATTCAGGGACATTTCTGCAATGGGAAAATAAATATCCATAAGATCTGTTCAGAATTGTGGAAAATGAAAAAAACACTCATGTTGTGCGCCCTATCCTGCACTTTCGCAAGATACAATCTATAATCAAAATTTGCATTATTAATTATGGATTTAAAAACCCCATAATGCCGTGAACTTCTTTGATGATTGGCTCTGAAATGGAGCGGGCTCGATTTGCACCATCCGCTAACACCCTGTCGATTTCAGCTGGATCATTTAATAAATGACGCATTTCAGTCCCAACTGGGCCCAGAGACGTTATTGCCGCATCAGCCAGAGCCGGCTTAAATTCCGAGAAAGGTTTGCCGCCAAATTCTCTCATAATTTCGGTTCTTGAACATTCAGTTAGGGCACAAAATATATCAATTAGGTTAAAAGCCTCTGGCCGAGTTGCAACAGTGCCTAGCGATTGAGACCCATCTGGTACAGGCTCGGAGTCTGTTTTCGCGCGGCGGATCTTTTTTGCTATAGTGTCGGCATCATCAGTTATATTAATCCGCGCATTATCAGAGGGATCGGATTTGCTCATTTTTTGACGCCCATCTCTTAAGCTCATCACCCGGGCAGCATCTTCTAAAATTAAAGGTTCAACTATTGGAAAGAAATCGACATCATAGTCATTATTAAATTTTTGAGCGATATCTCGTGTTAGTTCGAGATGTTGTTTTTGGTCGTCACCTACAGGGACATGCGTCGCAAAATATGCGAGAATATCTGCTGCCATTAATGCAGGATATACGTAAAGGCCGACACTTGCGTTTTCACGGTTCTTTCCGGCCTTTTCTTTAAACTGGGTCATTCGGTTTAACCAACCCACCCTAACAACACAATTTAATACCCATGAAAGCGTTGTGTGTGCGGATACCGCACTTTGGTTAAAAATGATACTTTTTTTTGGATCCACTCCCGCAGCAATAAATGCGGCAGCCACCTCACGTGTGTTACAGATAAGGTTTTTAGGTTCTTGCCAAACTGTAACGGCATGCAAGTCTACAACACAATAAATACATTCATTTCCTTTCTGCAGATTAACAAAATTACGTATTGCACCCAAATAGTTGCCTAGGTGTAGGTTACCCGTAGGCTGAACACCGGAAAATATCCGCGCCATCTTTTATCCTTTTTTTCTCACAAGTGGCGTTATCCCGCCATTACTGATGCCGGTCAAGCGGGGATTGTTTATAAAATGCCGCTTTGACTTCTTTCAGGGAAGCAGCGCCTATCACAAGACTAAATATTATATAAGACAATGTTCCCACAAAAATGACAGTTATCAAGGCGAATATTCGGTCACCTAACAACACCGAAAAATGAGTCTCGAAGGGAATTCGCATAAGCCAAAGAACACCTCCCATCGCGGCAGAAGCAAAACAAATTTTTAAAGCCCTAGTCCCCAGTCTTATGTCAAAGCGATGATACCTCTTGTATTTCACAACGATGGCTAAAAACAAAACATTTATCCAAGCAGATATCGCAGTGGCAAGTGCAATACCCGCATGCCCTATTATATTAATAAGAGTTAAACTAAGAATAATATTTATTGAGATACACAAAATCCCAATTTTGACTGGTGTACTTGTGTCTTCTCGTGCAAAAAAACTAGGCGCTAAAACTTTTATAATTATATAGGCTGGAAGGCCACTAGCGTAACAAATAAGTGCAAGGGATGTTTCTCGTGTTGTGGCTGCGTCGAATGCACCATATTCAAAAAGTGTTTTGATAGTTGGCTCAGCGATAACTATCAGTGCAACAGCCGCGGGAATGGAAAAAAGCAACGCTATTTCAACTGCACGGTTCATCGCTTCGCGCGCAGCAGAATAGTCGCCGTTTCGAAGTTGTCGAGACAGCAGGGGAAGCAGAGCCGTACCTATAGCAATCCCAATCACCCCTAACGGCAACTGATTCAATCTATCTGCATAGTAAAGGAATGAAACTGCTCCAGTGGGAAGAGTTGAAGCAATAGCAATATCAATTAGCAAATTTAGCTGCACAACACCTGCTCCCAAAGCACCCGGAGCAATCCGACCCAGCAAATTCTTTACCTCGGTATTCAAGCGCGGCCTCGGCAATCGAAGATCAAAACCCTCCCGCCTACAAATAAAAATTAGCCAGAGAAACTGCATCACACCAGCAAAAGCCACACCCCAAGCCAATCCGTGACCTGGAGTTTGCAAATATGGCGTTGCAGCTAGCAGCCCAACAATAAGACAAACATTCAGGATAATCGGTGTTGCAGCCGCCGCGGCAAACCTATTTAAAGAGTTAAGTACTGCACCCAACAAAGAAACAAGAGAAATAAAAAGGAGATATGGGAATGTTATTCGTGTCAACTCAATGGCCAGACTGAAACGAATAGGATCATTAGAAAAACCTGGTGCGAAGCCCAACATCAAAATTGGCATAGCCACTTGAACCAAGGCAACGAGCAAAAAAAGAGTTACAACTAGAATTGAAAGCACTGAGGTCGCAAATTTGAACGCGGCAGCTTGCCCATCCACCAAAAGTCGTCTTGAAAACATTGGAACAAAAGCAGCACTAAATGCACCCTCGGCGAATAACCGACGGAAAAAATTTGGCAATTTAAACGCAACGAAAAAGGCATCTGCAACTGGCCCTGCACCCATAAATATAGCAATTAAAATGTCTCGCAAGAAACCCAATATGCGACTAACAAAAGTATAGCCGCCAATAGTAAAAATAGCTTTAAAAAGAAGCATCTAAATTGCTACAATTTTATCGATGTAATTGCTATACAAAGCATTAGAATTAGCCAGCTAATTTTTTTGAAAAGCTTCTGGATCGGTGCTGATCAGCTTTAACGCCTGATATTTGATCCATATTTAAAGGTTTATTCGGATAACCATCTATCACTTCACCCAATGTGCTTAAAAGTGCATTCTTGATTTGTAATAGTTTACGCTCATTTGTGATCTGCATTCCGAAGCCATCCTTTACATAGAAAACATCAACAACCCTCTCGCCGTAGGTGGTAACCAAAGCGCTGGATACCTGCAAGCCCAATTCAGCCAATGTCAAAGTAACATCATGTAGAAAACCAGTTCTATCTCTCCCATTTATTTCAATTACTGAATGCGTCAAGCTTGCGTTATTGTTGATTAATACTCGTGGCAATACTGAAAATACATTATCACGACCCTGTATAATATTTTTTTTCTTCAACTCTTGAGTCGGATTCCATTCTCCACACAATGCTTGCTCAACTCGAGCAACAAGTCGCTCGAGATCATTCTTACTTTCAAATATATTTCCATTCGAATCCTGGACGGCGAAAACATCTAATGCCATTCCATTTGTCATTGTAAAAATTTTTGCACCTACGATATTTGAACCGGAAATCGCTATAGCTCCTGCGATCGTTGAGAACAAACCAGCATAGTCTGGCGTATAAATAATAAATTCTGTGATTGCCTGATTGTTATCCTCACGTGTATCGAACGCAATATTATTATTATTTTTATGTGCTTCACGCATAAGTTTGGCGTGACGGAGATGCGCGTCTTTATCGAACGACAACCAATATGACGGATAACCAAGACTTAAAATTTCTCCTACGTCCTTTTTAGACCAATTCTCATTTATTAAAGCTGCTGACAGACAAACCTTTGCACTCTCCACTCGTGTCTCACGCCCTGTAGTATTATGTCCTCCAGAAAGCTCGTCCTCTGTTGCATAATAAAGCTCACGCAGTAACGAAGCCTTCCAATTATTCCAAACATTTGGGCCCACAGCCCGGATGTCAGCAATTGTTAAACATAGCAAAAGTCTGAGCCTCTCTAGGGACTGAACCTGTTTAGCAAAATCAACAATGCTCTTAGGATCAGATAAATCGCGGTGGAATGCAAAATGGCTCATAAGCAAGTGATGGCGAACCAACCATTCAACAGTTTCACTTTCTTCAGATATTAAACCTAGTCGAGGACATAACTCTCTTGCAATATTACCACCCAAAACTGAATGATCGCCATTTCGGCCTTTTGCTATATCGTGCAGAAGAATAGCAACATAAAGAGCTCTTTTTGATGATAATTTGTGAATTACTTCTGAAGCAACTGGCATGTCTGACTTGAACCTACCTTGTTCAATTCCATGGAGAATACCAATTGCAAAGATTGTATGCTCATCCACGGTATAAACATGATACATATCGTGTTGCATCTGAGCTACAACCCGTCCAAAATCTGGAATAAACCGTCCGAAAACTCCCGACTCATTGAGCCGCCGTAATGTTACTTCGGCTCTGTTTGAGTCTGTAAGTATTTGTAAAAAAAGTGCATTGGCTTCTGGATTATCGCGGATGGAGTCAATCAATTTTAAGTGCCGAGTGATAAGTTTCAATGCGCGAGGATGAATATCTCTTTTATGAACCTGAGCCGTTCTAAACAAGCGAAAAATATTGACAGGATCTGCAAGAAATTCTGTCCCCATTTCAACACTTAATCTACCACTCTCTAATTTGAAGCCCTCAATATCACGCCTGAATATATCTAGGGCCCTGAAACTAAAAACATTATAACTTTGGAATTCTGCTTCGAGAGCGGCGCAAAAAATACGAGTCAAGTCACCAACTTCTTTCACAGTTAAATAATAATGTTTCATAAATCTTTCTACACCAAGTGTTCCGGAATGGTCTCTGTATCCCATTCGACGACCAATTTGTTCCTGAACATCAAATGTAAGCCGATCCTCTCCGCGCATAGCGAGGTAGTGTAAATGAGAACGCACAGTCCACAAAAAATTCTGTGCTTTACTAAAACGCCTGGATTCCGCCATGGTAATAACACCTTTTTTGACCAAATCATGAACCGCATCTACTTGATAGAGATATTTCCCGATCCAGAATAAAGTATGGAGGTCTCGCAATCCGCCTTTCCCTTCCTTAAGGTTTGGTTCCAGTACGTAACGTGAGTTACCCATTCTTTCATGGCGTTGGTCGCGCTCAGCAAGTTTGGCTTGAGCGAATGCCGAACCAGTTTCAGAAATAATTTTCGTTCGGAATTGCCTACGCATATGCATAAACAATTTCCGATTCCCCCATAAAAAACGCGACTCCAATATTGCAGTCCGAATGGTGATATCATTCCGAGACAAACGTATCACTTCTTCCACTGTTCGTGTTGCATGTCCTACTTTCAATCCGAGGTCCCAAAGCATATAAAGTATTGACTCAACTATTTGTTCAACCCGCGGATTTAGTCGATATGGTAGTAGAAACATAAGATCTAAATCAGAAAATGGGGCCAATTCGCCTCTTCCATATCCGCCTGTACAGACTAAGCAAATTCTTTCTGCTGAAGTAACCTCAGCAGTTGGATAGATGCGAGTAGTTGTTATGTTCAGAGCAAAACGGAGCAATTCATCGATTAAGAAACAAGTCGCGCGGACGTTATCTGCCCCACTCGCATTGTTTTTTTCAAAATTGTGGCGGATTAAGTCAGATCCTGCAACTAAAGACTGTCTCGCAAATTCAAAAAGTCTTCTTCTGTTTTCTACAGTAGATCTATCTTCAGACCAATCTGACTCATACGCTTTTGTGATTGCCTTCAAATCAAATAATTTCTCTCGTTTAATGGCCGATGCCATAACTGCCTACGCCTTCAAGTGTTGAATCCTAAATTTAAATTTATCTATACCACGATCATAATGTAAACGTTAAATGGAACTCTAAAGTTCTGCTTGTTAGAATTTGTCTTCATTTAACATATTCTTCAGTTTGTAAAGAAATTCAAGCGCCTCAAGTGGGCTCATTGAGTCTATCTGAATTTCTTTCAATGCCTCTTGGAGCTGCGATTCTTTTTCTATTTCAATGGAATTAAGAGATGATTTTGTTTTAAACAGCGGCAAATCGTCCGCCAGCCGAGAAATCGCGCTTCCTTGTTCTCCCTTCTCTAGCGCTGCCAACACTTCCTCGGCTCGGTTGATTACTGCTCGAGGCAACCCAGCCAACCGCCCAACATGAATTCCATAAGAACGATCTGCTGAACCATTGGCAATTTCATGCAAAAATACAACGTCACCCTTCCACTCTTTAACCCGCATGTAGTGACATTCGAGAGACAAAAGGCGCACTGCCAATGAGGTCAGTTCGTGATAGTGGGTGGCAAATATTGAGCGGCACATATTTACATCATGAATATGTTCAAGTGCCGCCCAAGCTATCGAGAGCCCATCAAAAGTTGCTGTGCCACGCCCAATTTCATCAAGAATTACAAGTGATTTCTCAGTCGCCTGATTTAGAATAGCCGCTGTTTCAACCATTTCAACCATAAAAGTAGATCGCCCACGGGCAAGATCATCAGAAGCGCCAACACGACTAAAAAGCCGGTCTATAATCCCAATTTTTGCACTTGAGGCCGGAACAAATGAGCCCGCCTGGGCAAGAATGGCTATTAATGCGTTTTGGCGGAGAAACGTGCTCTTTCCGGCCATGTTAGGCCCTGTTAACAGCCAAAGTCGTGTCTGCGGATCCAAATTACAGTCGTTGGGAACAAATTCCCTCTCTCCAGAGGATTGTAGGGCAGCCTCCACCACCGGGTGACGGCCACCCTCAACAATAAAAGAATTACTGTTATCCATAATTGGGCATACAAAACTCCTTTTTACTGCTAATTCTGCGAGGGCAGCAGTTACATCTATGATTGCAAGTACATGAGCAGCGAAAGCAATCTCATAACTCATACCCTTTATCAAAAAAACCAATTCTTCGAATAATTTATTTTCTAAGAGCAGTGCTTGATCCGCGGCACGAGCAATTTGTCTTTCCAAATCATTGAGCTCTACTGTCGTAAAGCGAGTAGTGTTTGCGAGGGTCTGTCTATGAATAAAAATACCGCCCTCATCTGTCGGAACTTTTTCGACATTTGCTGAAGTTACCTCTACGAAGTATCCCAAAAAATTATTATTTCGAATTTTTAAAGAAGTAATATTAGTTTTCTTTACGTATTCAACTTGTAACTCCGCTATCAACTGACGACTTGAGTCCCGAAGAACCAAGAGTTCATCAAGTTCATTTGAGTAACCTGTGGCAATAAAGTCACCATCACGTGCACTGATAGGCAAACTACTTTTCAGTGCCTTCCCTAACTTTTCGCGCAGAAGTGAAAAATTTGACACCTTAGAAATCTTCTCTAATAACAAATGTGGAAGAGATACAGCACAGTTATTTTCACTTAATCGGTTTAAAATTAAAACACTGAGATCAAGCCCATCTCGAATACCGGCTAAGTCACGGGGCCCAGCCCTATCAAGGGTTATGCGAGACAAAGCTCTTTCCAAATCCGATAATTTCCTAAGGTATGCACGTGTAGCATTGCGGCAATCAGGATCTTCGTAAAACCAGCTTACTGAATCATGCCTGGCAGCAATATCCTCTAAATTGGTAAGAGGCGCCGTTAACCAATTGGCAAAAAGTCTTCTCCCTGCACCAGTGACAGTTAAATCAATGTTATCTATCAAAGAGCCACTTTTTTCATTTGATAAACTTCGAGAAATTTCAAGATTACGCCTTGTTGCAGCATCAACCTCCATGACTTCGCCTGCACGCAATTGCTGAAGAGGATTTAGCCTCGGCAATCGCCCTTTTTGGGTGAGTTTTATATAATCCAGAAGAGCACCTGCTGCCGAAATTTCTGCTCGGGTAAACAAACCAAAAGCCTCCAACGAGGCAACCTTATAAGCTACTTCTAGCTGGCGGCGCCCATTCTGACTATCAAATCGTACAGAGGATATCGGCACCACCCTAGCGCAGGCATCCTCTAGAGATTTTAATAAGACCGAATTCGCTTCTAGATTTTCCGGTATCAGCAATTCATTCGGTTCGATTCTTGCTATAACAGATGTTAACGAACCTGCTGTTACTTCCTGTACAAAGAAGCTACCCGTTGATATGTCGAGCCAAGAGAGGCCAAAAACACTCTGCACTTCCCCGAGAGCGGCAATAAAATTATGTTTTCCTGACTCTAAAAGAGCTTCTTCGGTTAAAGTTCCAGACGTAACAATTCGAACAACTTCCCTTTGCACTACTGACTTCGAGCCGCGCTTTTTAGCTTCATCCGGATTTTCGGTTTGTTCACAAACCGCAACACGAAAACCTTTCCTAATCAAACGCGCAAGATAAGTTTCAGCAGTATGAACGGGAACACCGCACATTGGTATATCGGCACCTCTGTGCTTTCCACGCTTAGTAAGTGTTATATCTAATGCAATCGATGCATTAACTGCATCATCGAAAAAAAGCTCGTAGAAATCACCCATGCGATAAAATAATAAACTATCAGGGTGGGCACTTTTTATCGTTAAATATTGTGCCATCATTGGTGTTGGTTCCAAATCTTTATTCGAATTTTTTTTGTGTTTTTTCATTCTGTTTTTAGATCTGTCCTCATTAATTACTGAGATATGTTTACCGATGCTACCTTGACCCATTGATAATGGGACATCTGCAGTCAGTCAGTCAAACGCTTGCGCCGAAGCAGCATTACCATCACAGTGCAAGTTATAAAGGTCGAAGAGGAAAAACTCGTCATGGATAGAAAGAAAGAAAAAGCACCAGTGGCTGAAAAATTGACTACGAATAAAGCTTCGATATCGAACCTCGAGCGAGAAGCTTTAGCTCTTCACGCCGGGCCACCACCCGGAAAATTATCAATCCAACCACTGAAATCCATAACCACTCAACGGGATTTATCCCTCGCATATTCTCCCGGGGTAGCAGCCCCTTGCCTAAAAATTGCAAAAAATGAAGACAGCGCATTTGATTATACCAACAAAGGCAACATGGTTGCAGTGATCTCTAACGGAACTGCAGTATTAGGACTAGGTGATCTAGGAGCCTTAGGGGCAAAGCCTGTGATGGAAGGCAAATGTGTCTTGTTTAAACGATTCGCCGATATCGATGCGGTAGATTTAGAAGTTGACACATCAAACATCGATCAATTTGTTAATTGCGTTCGCTATCTCGGACCCGGGTTTGGTGGCATAAACCTCGAGGATATTGCAGCTCCCGCCTGCTTCGTAATAGAGGAACGATTGCGTGAGCTCATGGACATCCCAATTTTTCATGACGATCAGCATGGAACTGCAGTAATAGCTGCTGCTGGATTAATCAATGCCTTAGAAATAACAGGTCGAAAACTCACTACGCCAAAAGTTGTAGTGAATGGAGCCGGGGCAGCAGCAATTGCATCCCTTGATCTCTTTTTGGCGATGGGACTTCCACGCGATAATATAATTTTGTGTGACTCAAATGGTGTTGTTTATCAAGGTCGAGAAGAGGGGATGAACCAGTGGAAGTCTGCATATGCAGCAACTACTAAAGCTCGCTCCTTGGAGGAGGCTATGATGGGTGCAGACATATTCTTCGGTGTATCTGTAGGAAATGCGGTCACAAAAAAAATGATTCAATCCATGGCCAACGCGCCTATAATTTTTGCACTAGCTAACCCTAACCCTGAAATAACTCCGGAAGATGCAAGATCAGTGCGCGATGATGCCATTATCGCTACAGGCCGCTCGGATTATGCTAATCAAATAAACAATGTTCTCGGTTTTCCATATATATTTCGCGGTGCGCTTGATGTACGGGCGAGGAGAATAAATAATGAAATGAAGATTGCGGCAGCACAAGCGCTTGCAAAACTCGCACGTGAAGATGTACCGGATGAAGTTGCGGAAGCATATTCAGGACAAAGACTAACCTTTGGGCCAGATTATATTATTCCAACCCCGTTCGATCCTCGTTTGATAACTGCCGTGCCACCAGCAGTAGCCGAAGCCGCTACAGCAACTGGTGTCTCCAGAATAAAAATACCTGACGCAGAAATTTATCGCCTATCACTAGCTGAGCGCATGGATCCAACGGTGGGTCGACTGCACACTATTTTCGAGGCGGTAAAACGTAACCCTCGAAGGATTGTTTTTGCTGAGGGAGAAGAACAGCCGGTGATCAGGGCAGCGCTTACCTTTCGTAACGCTGGATATGGAACACCAATCCTAATTGGACGCGAAGATCTCATTAAAGAAAAAATAAAAACACTCGGCCTACCAGGCGCTGACAAATTAGAGATCCACAATGCAAAGTTATCAAAAAACAATGCAAGATATACAAACTACCTTTACACCCGACTACAAAGACGGGGACATCTTCGGCGCGACTGCCAAAGAATGGTGGTAACAGATAGGAATATTTTCGCAGCATGTATGATTGCAAATGGCGATGCAGACGGCATGGTTACAGGTCT
>MDTG01205427.1_pt1 | contig 84779 bp, 68 predicted proteins | sample 811421 | NCBI WGS metagenome assembly MDTG01 (sample SAMN05326645, study PRJNA326480) | marine metagenome | isolation source: seawater | place: Pacific Ocean: South East | collected 2011 | reverse complement strand
GATCGACAAGAAGGAGATCGACCCCATTCTCAGCATTACCACGAAAGCCGCCTGATCATGACCTCAGGCCATCCGGGAATTTACACCACCTTGACGGACACGACCCACGTAATTTATTCTGCTGGGAATGACCGCTTGCGCCCCCGAAACTACCGTTCACGACATCTTCAATTGGGTTCCTGGGTTGGCGCGCAACTTTCATCTACATCCAAATCGGGCAGCGCATTCAATGTCGCTTCCCAATTCTCCAGTTCCTTGAAAGGATCGTCTTCAAGATAACCAAGGCGGTTCGAAGTTTCTCCTCGACTCCCCGGCAATGCACCGGCGTGGCGTCGGCTGCGGGCTCACACGCCCGGAGGGAGTTTGGAGCGCATCATCTCCCTGCGATCCAGCCTGTTGCCGTCCACGATGAAGGTTCCGTCGCCAACGGCGTGCAGCGTGCGTCGTTCCTCGCGGGTCTCGTCCAGATAGGCCGCGACACCTTCCAGCACCACGATGTCGTGCCGGTCGACGAAGTCGGTGACACGACATTCAATGTTGGCGAGGCAGTCCGCGATGAGGGGAGCGCCCACATGTCTTGCGGGCGCGGCGGTCAGTCCGAACGTCTCGAACTTGTCGGTGTCCTCGCCGGAGCAGGTTCCGATCCCGACGACGATGTCGATCAGGTCGACCGTCGGGATCGAGATCACGCATTCGCGTGTCGACCGCAGGGCGGCGTAGGAGTGATTCCAGGCGCCGGTGGTGATCGCGAAATTCGCCGAAAAGCCCATGACCATCGTCCAGGTGATGGTCATGATGTTGTTCTTCACGCCATCGTTGGTGGTGACCAGAACCACCGGTCCCGGCTCGACAAGGGTGAACGCCTTTTCCAGTGCGAGCGTTTGCATGTCGTGATCCCCTGCTTTTGTGCAGGGGGCATTGTACACGCATCCTTCCCGCGCTCACCGTTTGTCCGTCGAGGGCTGCCTACCGGTCCGTGTCCTCGCGATAGTATCCAAGGTCCGCCGAAAGCTTTTCGGTAAAGTCGGTGAGCCTGGTGATCGCTGTGCCGTCCGGATGCATGTCGACCGCGGGGCTCGGGCCGATCAGGGTGATGCCGAGCTGCAGGCGTTGCGTATGGTCGAAGACCGGCGCCGCGATGGCGCTGACGCCGGGGATGGGAATGTCCGTCGTCGTCTCGTAGCCCCTGGCGCGGATCGTCTCGAGCCTATCCCGGAACCAGGCTTCGTCGATGCCGTAGTGCGCGCTCTGGGAGCTCTCCAGCGCCTCGAATTCCGCCCGGATGAGCGCGTCGGTGCGTGCCACCGGCAGGAACGCGGCGAACAGCCGTCCGGTCGCGGTCAGGCTGAGCTGGAAGATGTTGCCCGGCCGCACGTAGGAGTGAATCAGCTTGGGGCTGTCGCGCACGTAGACGATCGTCGTGCCATGGGCGCCCCAGACGGAGATCGCCACCATGAGATCGGTCGCCTCCGCGAGTTCCCCGATGCGGCGGATCGCTTCGGGGTAGGCGTCCTGGCCGCGCAGCCGGGCAAGGCCGAGTTCGAGCGCGAAGGGGCCGAGCGTGTAGAGCGCGCCCTCGATCTGTTCAACGAGATCCGCGTTGCGCAGGCTCACCAGATAGGGGTGAAGCTGCGAGGGAGCGATGCCGGTGGCATCCGCCAGTTCGCGCAGCTTCATGGGCTGGGGCGTGCGGGCAAAGGCCCGCAGGATCGCTCCGGCCGTCTCGACCGTCTGAACCCTGCGCTGCGTCTTTGCCGGCTTTTCGTCGCTCATTCCGCTCGTCCTCCACCCGCCCGGGAAACCGGGGTCGAAGTCCTATCCCCTTGTCGCCGGAGCGGCAATCCCGCCTTTCAGGTCAAGCGAGATCGCAAGCCCGAGCGTTGCCAATCCCACGCTTGCCCACTGGATCGGCGCCGGCCAGACACCGGCGACCGGTATGGCGAGAAGCACCGCCGTGGGCGGAACGAGCGCGGAGAAGAGTGCCGCGCGCCCGGCGCCGAGCCGCAGCACCGTGGCCGCCTGGATCATGAAGGCCAGGGCTCCGCCGATGACGCCCTGGAAGAAGGCCTGCGCCAGCCATTGCGAGGCGGGAAGGGAGGGAATGCCGCCTTGCGCGAGCCACAGCGGCGCATAGCCGAGGCACGACACGAGCGCGATTGCCGCCGTCGTCTGCACCGGCTCCAGCCGCCAGCGGCCCATGGCGAAAACATAGGAGCCCCACAACATCCCGGTGCAGATGAAGCACAGGTCCCCGACCAGGACCGACAGGCCCTCGCGCTTGGGTGGCGGGGCGTCGAACGCGATCGCCAGGAGTCCGGCCAGCAGCAGCACGATGCCGACGATGCGATTGGCGCTCGGCAGCTTGCGGCCGGTCAGATGCACCAGCGTGTTGGCCGTGAGCATGGACATGCCCGGGCTCACCACCACCGCGTGACTGAGGGGCGCATGCTGGAAGCCGGCGTTGAGCAGCAGCGAGAACAGCGGCCCGACGAGAACCGAGAGCGCCAGCACCTTGATGACCGGCGGACGGCCCTTGCGCGCCATCAGCAGCACGGGAAGCAGCAGGAGGCTCGCGACGGAAAACCGCAGGAAGGTGAGGTCCGAGGGTCGGAACCCGGCCGCCTGGCCGAGTTCCGAACCCACGTTGAAGATGCCCCAGGCAAGCGAGGCGGTGCAGCCGAGCAGGACGCCGCCCGCCAGTCCGCTTCGCAAGCCCGTTGCGAGCCCGCCGGCCTGGGTGTCCCGGTCAGTCATTCGCCCCGGCCATGTGCCGCGCGGCGATCCAGCCGAAGGTGATCGCGGGGCCGAGCGTGATGCCGCCGCCGGGATAGTTGCCGCCCATGATCGAGGCGGCATCGTTGCCCGCGGAGTAGAGCCCGGGGATCGGGCGCCCGTCGCGATCGAGGACCTGTGCGTTCTCGTTGGCCTTCAGACCCGCGAAGGTGCCCAGGTCGCCCACATAAAGCCGGACCGCGAAGTAGGGGCCCTTCTCGATCGGTGCCAGACACGGGTTGGGACCGTGATCGGGATCGCCAAGGGAGCGGTTGTAGCTGGTCGTGCCCTTGCCGAATTCCGGATCCTCACCCTTGCGGGCGGTTTCGTTGAACCGGGTAACGGTGCGCTCCAGTTCGCCCGCGTCGGCGCCGATCTGGGTCGCAAGCTCTGCAAGCGTCCTGCCCTCGATCAGGTATCCGTTGCGCACCAGATGGCCATAGGGCACGGGCGCGGGCTTGGCGAAGCCCAGCCCGTACTTGCGGAAGGCGCGATGGTCGGTGACGAACCAGGCGGCGATCTCCGCCTCTTCGCCGCCTTCCTCGCGGCAGCGGCGAACCATTGCCTGACAGAAGTCGTGGTAGCTGTTTGCCTCGTTGACGAAGCGCCGTCCCGAGCGCGTCACGGCGATGACGCCGGGCTTCGAACGGTCGACGAAATGCGGGAAGGTGCCGAGTGTTCCGTCGCCGTTTGGCGGACGCGAGATCGGTACCCAGGCCGCGGAGTGAGGCAGGGAGGTGTCGACCACCGCCCCCGCGCTTTCACCGAGACGCAAGCCGTCACCGGTGTTGCCGGGAGGGGCCGGCGACACATGCTCGTAGCCCGAGGGCGAGTGCGGCATCAGTTCCTTGCGGCGTACCGGATCCTGCGGGAAGCCGCCGGCCGCCAGAACGACCCCCTTGGACGCGTAGACCTCGACCGGACCGTCCGGCCGGTCGATGCGGGCGCCGATAACGCGGCCCGCGTCGTCGCGCAGGAGCTGGCGCACGGGGGAGGACGTCCAGATCGGGACGTTCTTGTCGATGGCGGACTTGGCCAGGCGACCGACCAGCGCGTTGCCGTTCATCAGCCGCATCGGACGCCCGTGGAAGGCCATGTCGCGCAGGAATTTCAGGAACAGCTTCGCGACGTAGAAGGCGGAAACGGGTGAGCGGGTCACATTGAAGAAGTGGAGCAGCTCCTTGCCCGATCCGATCATCATGCCGAGGAAGGTGATTTCCTTGAGCGGCGGCCGCAGGCGGCGGATCTCGGGTCCCAGCTCACGTCCGTCGAAGGGACGCGCGACGATGGACCGCCCGCCGTCCATGCCGCCGGGAGCGGTGGGGTGGTAGTCGGCGAAGAACGGTCCGAGGTCGAACTGGAGCGAGGTTTCGCTCTCGAAGAAGTCGACGGCCCGGGGCCCCGAATCCAGGAATGCCGCGACGCGGGCCGCATCGAAGTGCTCGCCGGCCTCATGCTTGAGATAGGTGGTGGCCTTCTCCTTGCTGTCCTCGACGCCGGCGCGCCGTGCGGGGGCATTGCAGGGGATCCACATCCAGCCGCCGGAGCGTGCGGTCGTGCCGCCGAACACGGGCTCCTTTTCCGCGACAATGACATTGAGCCGGCGATGGGCGGCGGAAACGGCGCTTGCAAGCCCGCCCGCGCCCGAGCCGACGACGAGGACGTCGGTGTCGATACGCTTCATGGTGTTCATGTCTCCCTTCAGGCGGCCAGATAGCCGCCGTCGACCGGCAGGAGGGCGCCGGTCACATAGCTCGATGCGTCGGATGCGAGGAACAGGACGGGGCCGACCAGTTCCTCCGGCTTGCCCGGCCGCTTCATTGGCGTGTGCGCCATGAACCTGCCGATGGATTCGGGGTTTGCCCGTGTGACCACGGTCATCGGGGTTTCGATCACGCCGGGGGCGATCGCGTTGACACGGATTCCGTCGTCGGCGAGGTCGTGCGCCAGCGCCTTGGTCATTTGCAGGACCGCGCCCTTCGAGGCGGCATAGGCGGTCTGCCCCGGGCCGGCGGCAACGGACATGATCGAGGCGATGTTGACGATCCGGCCCCGGTTGGCGCGAAGCTGGGGCAGGAAGGCGCGGATCATCTGGATCGTGCCGGTGGCATTGACCGACATGATCGCGCTCCAGTCGTCGGGAAAGCTTTCGGCGTCCGGCGGCGTGCGGCGGATGATGCCGGCGTTGTTGACCAGAATGGCCGCGTCCCCGAGTTCCGCCTTCACCTGGCGGGCCGCGTTGGCACAAGCCGCCTCGTCGGAAATATCCAGACGCACGGCAATCGCCGTTCCGCCCGCCCGGGTGATGAAGTCGACCGTTTCGGCAAGCGCTTCCGTATTGATGTCACAGCAGGCGACTCGCGCGCCCGCCGCGGCCAGCCCTATGGCGATGGCGCGGCCATTGCCTTGCGCGGCGCCTGTAACTACCGATGTCTGTTGGGAAATTCCCTGCATTCTGTCCTCCCTTGTCCGAACCGGGATGCACGGCTCCGCTTCGGCTGCTTGGCCGCAAACATGGACAAGGAATTTGGATCTTGCAAATAAATTTGAATATAACTAACACTTGGCAGTGCCGAAGGAGCATTGCACCCTCGGCAAAACCCCGGAGGGCAATCGCCCTTCGAAAGGGCCCCGCCCAAGGCGGGAGAGGATTTGGGAGGAATTCGATGAAGCGGACCCTGACCGCGGCCCTGCTGGCCGCGACCACCTGCCTTGCGCTGCCCCAGGCCGCCTCGGCGGAGAGCTACGACCTGCAGAGCGTTTTCGGCCTCAACACGCCGTCGATCGGCCCGAGCCCGAAGCTGTGGGCCGAGCGCGTGGAGCGCGCCACGAACGGCGACGTGACGATCAAGGTGCACGGCGCGGGTGACTTTGTGCCGCCGTTCGAGGTGTTCGGTGCCGTGTCCTCTGGCGCGCTGCCGATGGGCTTCGACTGGATCGGCTACTGGGCGCAGCAGATCCCGGTCGCCAACCTGGTCGGTTCCATGCCCTTCGGTCCGTCTCCGGACGTGGCGCTGGGCTGGATGTTCGAGGGCGGCGGTCTGGAGATCATCCAGAAGGCCTATGATCCCTTCAACGTGAAGGTGCTGCCTTGCCATCTGGTCGGCGCGGAAGCCGGCGGCTGGTTCAACAAGGAGATCAACTCGGTCGAGGATCTCAAGGGCCTGAACATGCGCATCGCCGGTCTCGGCGGGCTGACCATGGCCAAGCTCGGCGCCAACACCCAGCTCGTGCCGGCCGGCGAGATCTTCCTCTCGCTCGAGACGGGCCGGATCGACGCGGCGGAGTTCTCCGCGCCGCAGCTCGATGTCGGCCTCGGCTTCCAGCGCGTGACGAAGTACTACTACTTCCCGGGCTGGCACCAGCCGTCGAGCTGGGACAGCATCATCATCAACATGGATGTGTGGAACGGCTTCGACGAGCGCACCCAGCAGATCATGACCGACGCGTGCCAGGCCAACATAGCTTACAATCTGGGCAACCAGATCGACGCCCAGGCCGACGCGATCGCCGAGATCCGCAAGGCCGGCGTAGAGGTCAAGCGCTTCCCGGACGAGGTGCTCCTGAAGCTGCGTGAGGCGTCCGCCGAGGTGATGCAGGAACAGGCCGAGGCCGATCCGATCTTCGCCGAGGCTCTGGAGTCGCTGAACGCCTACATGGACTCGGTCGGCGAGTGGAGCTCGCTGCAGGCGCTTCCGCCGCGCTGATGAGCTGACGGATGCGGACGGCCGGTACTTCGGCCGTCCGCCACTCCGGCTTTCCTGCCGGTCCGAGGGACCGGCGTGGCCGGCATCGAAGGATAAGGCACGCGGACCTCAAGGCGCCGCGCTGCCGGTCCCGGACCGTCCTTCGCGTCATGCCTCAAACGCACAGGACGCCTCATGCCCCGCTTCTGCACGCGCATCCTCGACCTGCTTTGCCTTCCGGGCCGCCTGCTGAGCTGGCTCACCCTGCCACTTGTCCTGGCGATTCTCGTCTCGGTTCTGTCGGCGGCGGCCGGCATCACCCATCTGGCCGACTGGGAGGGGTCCGTTCCGGTGCTCGGCAAGGCCGTCACGGTCAACACGCTCACCGACGTCCAGTGGTACATCTTCGCGCTGCTCGTGCTCTTCGGAGGCATCTGCGCGCTCAGGGACAATGCGCATGTCTCGGTCGACTTCCTGTCGCTGATGATGACGCACCGCCAGCGCCTGTGGGTGCGCGTCGTCGGCGATCTGGTCTTCCTGCTTCCCTTCTGCCTGATCATCTGCTGGTACGGCTGGTCGTTCGCCGCGACAGCCTGGCGCACGGGCGAGGGGTCGACCCAGGGCGGGCTTGGCGCGCGCTGGCTCACCAAGGGCGCGCTGCCGGTGTGTTTCGCCATGCTTGCCACCTTCGGCCTTGTGCGGGGCATCGGCACGCTGATCTGGCTGGCGCGTGGCGGCGATCCGGCTCACGAGGCCGGCAAGCCGGCAGGGGAGATCTGAGATGGGTGAGTATTTCTGGCCCCTGCTCATGCTTTGCGGCCTCATCCTCGGCATCTTCTCCGGCTATCCGGTCGCATTCATCCTGGCCGGGACGGGCGTGCTTTTCGCCGTCATGGCGGACGTGCCCATGCTGTTCCTGTCCATGGGCGTTCAGCGCATCTATTCCGGCACCCTGACCAACTGGCTGCTGGTTGCCATCCCGCTCTTCGTCTTCATGGGGCTGATGCTGGAGAGGTCGGGCATCGCCGAGCGCCTCATGCGCTCGCTTGCGGCGCTGTTTCGTGGCCTGCCTGGCGGTTACGCCTTCGCCGTCGCCATCATCGGCGTGATCATGGCGGCGTCCACCGGCATCATCGGCGCCTCGGTGGTGCTGATGGGCATGATGGCGATGCCGGCCATGCGCGAGGCGAAGTACGACATGCGTCTCGCCTCGGGGCTCATAGCCTCCTCGGGAACGCTCGGCATCCTGCTGCCGCCCTCGATCATGCTGATCATCCTGGGCGACCAGATGCGGCTGTCCGTGGGCGACCTGTTCATGGGCGCGATCTATCCGGGACTGCTGCTGGCCGGCCTCTACTTTTTCTATCTGCTCGTGGTCGCGATCTTCACGCCCCACCGCATGCCGCCGCCGGAGAAGCGCGAGACGGTCGCTCTCGGCAAGGCGGTCTGGGGCCTTGTGCGCGACCTTCTGGCGCCGATGCTGCTGATCCTTTCCGTGCTCGGCACGATCATCACGGGCCTTGCCACGCCGACGGAGTCCGCCGCCATCGGCGCTGCCGGCGCCATGCTGCTGGCACTGGTCTCGGGACGTCTCAATCTGGAGACCCTGCGGGCTTCGCTCTACGACACGTGCAAGACAACGGCCATGATCGTCTTCGTGATGATCGGCGCGTCGATCTTCTCTGTCGTGTTCCGCAGGCTCGGCGGCGACGACATGATCATCGACTTCTTCGACATCCATGAGAGCAATCCCTATTTCGTGCTCTTCATCGTGATGGCGCTGATCTTCGTGCTCGGGTTCTTCCTGGACTGGGTGGAGATCACGCTGGTCGTCGTGCCGATCGTCGCGCCGGTGATCGCGGCACTGGACTTCGGCCTGCCGGGGGACCAGGTGATGATCTGGTTCGCCATCGCCCTGGCGGTGAACCTGCAGACCTCGTTCCTGACCCCGCCTTTCGGCTACGCGTTGTTCTACCTGCGCGGGGTGGCCCCTGAATTGCCCATATCGACCATCTACAAGGGAGTGACACCCTTCGTGCTGATCCAGATCATCGCGCTGTTGATGGTGATCTTCTTCCCCGCCATCGTGCTTCATCTGCCGATGAGCATGCGCTGAGGCGGGATGACCCGAACCCGGTCGGCCCCCTTGTGGCGCCGGCCCGCAAACCGACCAAAGGAGCACTCATGTCCAAGGCATTTGCCTCACAGGGCGACCTTTCCGAGAAGAAGACGAGCTTCACCGAGATCGGCGAGGGGCTCTACGCCTTCACCGCCGAGGGCGATCCGAACTCCGGCGTCATCATCGGCGACGACAGCGTCATGGTGATCGAGGCGCAGGCGACCCCGCGTCTCGCGCGCAAGGTCATCGAGGCCGTGCGCAGCGTCACCGACAAGCCGATCACACATCTGGTGCTGACCCACTATCATGCGGTCCGCGTGCTCGGTGCCTCGGCCTACGGCGCGCGCGAGATCATCATGTCGGACGCGGCCCGTGCCCAGGTCGTGGAGCGCGGCCAGGAAGACTGGGACAGCGAGTTCGGCCGCTTCCCGCGCCTCTTCCAGGGCCATGAGGAAATCCCCGGCCTGACCTGGCCGACCACCACCTTCTCCGACCGCATGACGGTCTGGCTCGGCAACCGCCGTGTCGACATCATGCACCTCGGCCGCGCCCATACCGCGGGCGACGCGGTCGTCTGGGTCCCGGACCAGGAGGTGATGTTTACCGGCGACATCGTCGAGTACCATTCCGCCTGCTACTGCGGCGACGGTCACTATCAGGACTGGGGCAACACGCTCGACGAGATCCTGGCCTACGATCCCGCCTCGATCGCGCCGGGACGCGGTGACGCGCTCGTCGGCCGCGAGATGGTCGCCAGGGCGGTCGCCAACACCCGCGACTTCGTCGAGAGCACCTACAACGCGGTTGCGCGCATCGCCGCGCGCGGTGGCACCCTCGAGGAGGCAACGGCTGCCGTGCGCGCGGCCTGCGACCCGAAGTTCGCCGACTACGCGATCTACGAGCACTGCCTGCCGTTCAACATCGGCCGTGCATGGGACGAGGCGCGCGGCATCGAGACGCCGCGCATCTGGACCGCCGAGCGCGACCAGATGATGTGGAAGATGGTTCAGGGCTGATCCTGACCGCTCCCGACCGAATGCTGACGCCCTGCCGGCCCGCCGGCGGGGCGTTTTCGTGTCGGCGCGCGCCTCAGGCCGGGGAAGTGTCCCCGGACGGGGTAAGAGGGTGGTCGCCGGCCAGGAGCTCTTCCATGAATATGCTGAAGAGCTGGGCGCGCCCGTCGACGCCGGCTTTTGCGTAGATCCGCGTGCACTGCGCGCGCACCGTGCCGGGCGCCGTTCCCCGAAGGCTGGCGATGGTGTCGTTGTCGATGCCCTTGAGGACCATCAGCGCGACGTCCCGCTCCGAGGGGGTGAGCGCCCAGCGGTCGAAGAAATCGTCCAGCAGGTGGGCCATCTCGCCCCGGGCCGCCCTCAGGCCGGTCGTCATCGTGTCCATGCGCGCGAGCATGCGTCTCAGTTCGAACATCAGGAAAATCACGCCGCCGGAAAGCGACAGTGCCGCGACGGCTTCGAGAAACATGTGAAGGTGGTCGAGGTGGTCCCCGTCGTTCAGGTCGATCATCACGTCGGCCATGAAGAACAGGGCGCAAAGGCCCTGCAGCAGGATGAGAGCGGCAAGCGTCATCGCCCGCCGCTCTCGCGTGAAGACAGGAAGCCACCAACCGTTCATTCAACCTTCGCTCCGTCGGGCACGCGCTTGCGTCCGTCAATCATCGCCCGCACCAGGGGCACCTTCGAGAGCCAGGTGTCGAAGGCGACGCCGCCAACATGCAGCGCCACGGAGATCACAAGCCAGTTGAACGCGGCCTCGTGAACCTCCTTCACCCAGTCGATCCCGAAGAACCTCACCGTGCCCATCATGTATCCGGTCACCGCCATCGCGGCGACGGTGGCCCAGATGTTGTAGACCATCAGGGCCCCGAGCGGATTGTGCGACAGATGCACGGTCCTGTCGCCCCGTCGCAGCGCGGCGAGGTGGCGCAGCGCGCGTGCGGGGCTCGGCGGAAACGAGGTGAAGCGTGCCGGGCGCGGTCCGATCAGGCCCCAAAGCAGCCTGACCGCCAGAAGGCCGGCGGCCGTGTAGCCGACCCACATGTGCAGGTTCTCCTCGGGGTCGGTGAACACCCCGTTGAGAAGGATGCACAGTGCGAGGCTCCAGTGAATGAGGCGTACCAGCGGATCCCAGACGGCAAACTCGCGGGGCTGCCCGTCGCGGGCGCCGAAGCGCCCGCCGATCCGTTCGTCCACGGTGTTCATGGCCGGCTCACTTGATCTTGAGCTTGGCGACCTTGCCGGTCGAGGCGTCGACGTAGACCTCGCCCATCTTGCCGTCCTTGACGAAATAGACCTCGATCCGGCCGTCCTCCATTTCGGACTTGCGAACCTCGTACCCCATCTCCGTGAGGCTGGCCTTCACCGCGTCCATCGTGGTGCCGAGGGTGCTGTCCATCGTCAGGTCGGCGGCCAGCGCCGGGGTGGCGAGGGCGACGGTGGTGGCGAGAATGACGAGAAGCTTGCGCATGGGACTTGTCCTTGGGTTGGTGCCCCCATGTGTCGTCCATGCGAGGAGACCGGGCGGCACGATGCATTGGCCGGTCCGATATCGGGCCGGTGCCGTCGATCTGGCCCGGGCGGGATGCCTTGCGCCATTGGCGTGGCGTTTAGGAGGAGGCGCGTAAGCGTGTGCTTACGGGTCTGAGGCCGCCGGGGAACGGATCGGCGGCCCGCCGCGTTGGTCTATGGAGCCACACCCTAGCCAAGCACCTTGCGACGTCGAACACGCAGGAGGTCGCCATGACCACCGGTTCCCCCACACGCAAACATGCCACCCTCTGGCGGATGGTGATGCCCGGGCATCTGTGCCCCTTCGGTCTCAAGTCGAAATGGCTGCTGCGGCACAAGGGGTACACGGTTGAGGATCATCATCTGAAGAGCCGCGCCGAGACGGATGCCTTCATGCGCGACGAGGGCGTGGAGACGACGCCCCAGACCTTCATCGGCGGCGAACGTATCGGCGGCTATGACGCGTTGCGCGCGCATTTCGGCTATCGCGTGATGAAGGAGGGCGACACGTCCTATCGGCCGGTCATCGCGATCTTCGCGGTTGCCGCACTCATGTCGCTCGCACTTGCATGGCTTGTGGAGGGCGCGCTTTTCGTCCCGGGCGTGCCCGAGCGCTTCATCGCCATCTCGATGGTTCTCCTCGGACTGCAGAAGCTCCAGGACGTGGAGGGCTTCTCGACCATGTTCCTGAACTACGACCTGCTCGCCCGCCGCTTCGTGCCCTATGGCTATGTGTACCCTTACGCGGAAACCGGTGCCGGCCTGCTGATGCTGGCGGGGCTGCTGCCCTGGCTGTCGGCGCCCGTGGCGCTGGCCATCGGCACGGTGGGAGCGGTGTCCGTGTTCAAGGCGGTCTATGTCGAGCGTCGCGAACTGAAGTGCGCCTGCGTCGGCGGCGGCTCGAGCGTGCCGCTCGGCTTTGTTTCCCTGACCGAAAACCTGATGATGATCGTCATGGCACTCTGGGTCGGCCTTCGCGCGCTCGCCTGATCTGAAAGGCTTGCGCGACGTGACGCGGCGTGTCCCGCGCGCCGCCCTGGGCGAGTGGGGAGGCGACTGCGGGGGCGATTGACGGGGACGGTCGCCTTCTGTCGAAAGCCGGCATTTGCAACATGGAAATGGACGGGAGAACCTCTGATTCTCTCGTCCAAATTGCCTATGAAAGACAATTTCCGTAGCGCGAATATGGCGTTGCACACTGCATCAGAAAAACGGATTTGATAACTCGATCAGAGGTCTATGATGATCGACGACGCTCTGGCCGGGGAGGGCCGGAGCCGAGGGAGGGCTTGCAGAACATGCGATGACGTGCCGGCGCGGCTGCCATGTGGCCGCGATCAGGGGCGCGCGTCTGCCGGCCGCCTTCAGGATCAAGACGGGAGGATGACGTGACCGGAGCACCAAAGGCTGCGGGCGGAGGAAGCAGTGCACGCTGGTTCGGCGCGGGATCGCGCAAGATCAGCCAGGAAGCGGTCGTGATCGCGATCTCGTGTGTCCTGTTTGTCCTCTTCTCCCTGTTCCTGAACAAGTTTCTCACGCAGGGCAATATCGTCACCCTGCTCAAGAACGTGTCGATCCTGGGAACGCTTGCCGTCGGCATGGGCTTCATCGTGGTCGGTCGCGGCATCGATCTGACCATGGTTGCGGTCATGGTGGTCGGCGTCGCGTTCAGCATCTGGCTGTCGACGCTGGGGGTGAACTTCACGACCGCGATCCTGGTCGGTGCCGTTCTGGTCGCGCTGATCGGGCTGTTCACCGGCATCATGGTCGCGGTTGCGGAAATTCCGCCGATCTTCGCCACTCTGGCGATTGCCTCCACGGTCTACGGGGCTGGCCGGATCCTGTTCAATTCGGACGTTCTCTACGCGCCGTCCGATGCGAAATGGCTCACCTTCGTCGGCGGCGGAAGCATTTTCGGCATTCCGGTTTCGGTCGTCGTCTTCGCGCTCGTGGCGTTTGTCATGAGCCTGTTCCTGAAGCGCACGCGGTTCGGCCGTTTCGTCTACGCGACCGGTGACAATCCGCACGCCGCGCGTACGTCCGGCCTGCCGACCCGGCCGGTCATCATCACCCAGTATGTGGTCAGCGCCCTGATCGCGTTCGTCGCCGGCATCATTCTCACCGGCCTGGTGACCGGCATCAACACGCGCCTCTACAACTCGACGCTGATCTACGACGTGCTGCTTGTCGTGGTGCTTGGCGGCATCGGCCTGTCCGGCGGTCAGGGCGGTGTCCGCAACGTGATCGTGGGCACGATCCTCGTCGGCATTCTCATCAATGGCATGACGATCCTGAACATCAGCTACACGAGCCAGAGCCTCATCAAGAGCGTGATCCTGCTGCTCGCGCTGGTGCTCGACGCGCTGATCAATCCGCGAGACGAGCAGACCTCGCAAAGCGGGGACATCTGAAGTCCGAACAGTTCAACAGCATGCATATGCGGGAGGAAACAAGCATGGGTATTGCAAGGAAGATGTTGTGGGGGGCCGTTGCGGCGCTGACCCTTTTCGCTCACCCCCAGGTGACGCAGGCGCGTGACATCGAGCAGATCGGCCGGTCCGCCTATCTCGAGGCGATGAAGGGCAAGAAGGTCATCTTCGTGCCGATCTCGCAGGGATTCGACCTCAACCAGGCCTGGGTCGCGGTATGGCAGCGTCATGCGGAGCGCTACGGCTTCACGCTCGAGGTGCGCGACCCGAACATGGACACGAACGCCGGCATTCGCGCGCTTCAGGGCGCGATTTCCGAGCGCCCGGATCTTCTGATCGTCCAGAACCCCGACGTGCAGACCTATGCGCGCATGCTCAAGCAGGCGCAGGCGTCCGGCATCCGGGTCATCCAGGTCAACATGCAGTCGGCCACCCAGACCGACAGCTACGTCGGTAACGACTGGATCGAGATGGGGCTGCTCGAGGCGCGCGAACTCGCGAAGGCCTGTACGGGGCCGGACGCCCCCTCGGGCAAGATCGTCTGGCTCGCCGGCGTGCAGACGGGCGCCGCCAACATCTTCATGCGTGCCGGCATCGACCAGGTCCTGGCGGAGAACCCCGAGCTCGAACTCGTCTCCGACCAGCCGGCCGACTATGACAGCGAGAAGGCCCGCCAGATCACGGAGACGGTGCTCCAGCAGCATCCCGACCTGTGCGGCATCATGGGCATCTGGGACAATGCCGAGGTCGGCGCCGGAGCCGCGGTCCTCGCCGCCGGCAAGCAGGATCAGGTGACCATCGTCACCAATGGCGCGGGCAGTGCGACGGGCTGCGACAGCATCCACAAGGGCCTGCTCGACGTGATCTACAACTTCAATGCGCCGATCCAGGGCGAGATCGCGGCCCAGCAGATCTCCGAGCTTCTGCAGCATCCCGAGCGTGAGGCCGGCGCGCAGAAGACGGTCTTCTTCGGCCCCGTGACCCGTGTCGACAAGTCCAATGCCTCCGGCCGCAACTGCTGGAAGCTTGAAGACCTCAACTGAAGACGGAAAAGCACGGCATGGCCTTGTCTGAAAGCATCGTACGCTGGCGCTACCGGTATCTCCCCGACCATGTGGTCGGGGAGGTTCTCAGCAAGAAGTGGATCGACAGTGTCATCCCCTTCCTGGCGCTGCTGATACTGGTATCCCTGTTCGGCAGCATCGTGCCGCGCTTCTTCCATCTGACGACCCTGGCCGACCTGAGCGGCCAGGTGGCGGAACTCGGTCTCGTGGTCCTGGGGCTGACCATCGTGATGATGTCGGGCGGTATCGACCTGTCGGTCGGCTCTACCTTCGCCATCACGGTGCTGACCGCGCTGTACGGCATGAACGTCGGCCAGTGGGACTTCGGGACCGGCCTTGCCGCCACCCTGGGCGTGGGGGCGCTCTGCGGTGCTATCAACGGCTTTCTGGTCGGCATTCTCAGAATGCGGGCCTTCCTGACGACGCTCGTCACGCTGATCATATTCCGCTCGGTCTTCGAGATCGTCTTTCCCATGGTCTCCACCGACCTGGTGATGAATTTTCCGGATTCGCCCCTCTACGACCTGCTCGGTATCGGCAGGCTATGGGGCATGCCGGTCTCCTTCCTCGTCTTCGCCGTCATCGCTCTGGCCCTTCACGTGGTCCTGTCGCGCGGGCGCTACGGCTGGCGGTTGCTGGCGGTGGGCGGAGCGCGGCGCTCGGCGTACAACGCTGGCGTCAATGTCCGTTTCACCGTTTTCAGCGCCTACCTCGTCTGCTCGATGTTCGTGGCGCTCTCGGCGTTCTTCTTCTCCGCGCGCATCGGCAGCGCCGCCTCGGACGTCGGGTCCGGCCTTGAGCTTCAGGCGCTGACGGCTACCGTGCTCGGAGGGATCTCGCTCGGCGGTGGGCGCGGGTCCGTTTCCAAGGCACTGATGGGAACGGTGTTCGTGCTGATCCTGTCGAACGGTCTCCTGACCCTCTCGGTTCCAGGCCCGGTCAACGACCTGATCCTGGGCCTGGTGCTGGTCGCGGCGGTCTTCCTCGACGTGCGCTGGGTGAAGAACCGCCACAAGATCCTGCGCAGCGTCTACATCTCGCCGACCTACAACAAGATGCCGCCGGCGATCTCCACCGAACCCAGCTCCCCCATGGCGCCCAACGACAGGCTGCGTGACGTCGGCGTGATCGGCCTCGGGGTTCTGGACGGCGCCGAGGACGTGATCTTCGATCGCGACGACAACCTGTACACCGGCAGCCGGCAGGGGGACATCCTGCGATGGTTCCCGCCGGACTACACCCGCCACGAGATCTTCGCCCATATCGGCGGGGCGCCGATGGGCATGGTGTTCGACGAGGTCGGCAACATGGCCGTCTGTGTCGGCGGCATGGGCCTCTACCGGATCACGCCGGAGGGCGAGGTGAGCCTGCTCACGGCGGAGACCAACCGCAGCCTGACCTCGGTCGCCGACGACAGCTCGATGCGGCTTGCCGACGACTGCGACATTCTTCCCGACGGACGCATCATCTTCTCCGAGGCGACGGTGCGCTTCGAGATGCACGACTGGTATGCCGACGCGCTGGAGAGCCGCGGCAACGGGCGCCTGATCTGTTACGATCCCAGGACCGGGGGAACGCGGACGCTGATCAACGGCCTGGTGTTCCCGAACGGTGTCTGCACCTCCTATGACGGGGAATCCGTCCTCTTCGCCGAAAGCTGGGCCTGCCGCATCAACCGCTACTACTACGCCGGACCGAAGAAGGGACGCGTCGAGCGGGTGATCGAGGGCCTGCCCGGCTATCCCGACAACATCAACCGCGCCTCCGACGGTACCTACTGGCTGGCGCTGATGGGGATGCGCACGCCGGCGCTGGACCTCTCCCTGGAGATGCCCGGCTTCCGCCGACGCATGGCGCGATGGGTTTCGGAGGACGCCTGGCTCATGCCCAACCTCAACACGGGCTGCGTGCTGCGGTTCAACGAGAAGGGCGAGATCCTGGAAAGCTTCTGGGACCAGGGCGGCCGGAAACACCCGATGATCACCTCGATGCGCGAGCACAAGGGCGTCCTTTATCTGTGCGGCATCTTCAACAACCGCATGGGCACGCTCACGCTGCCCGACGCCGATCCGGACTGGTGCGGTGTCGACACCTACTGGAGGAAGCCGTCATGACGTTCCTCGGAGGATTTCTCGATCGCCTGCTGGGGCGTGGCGACTGGTCGATCACGCTCCCGGTCCTGGACGGGCCGCTGCTGCCGAACCAGGCGCTCGAGGAGGCGGAAACCTTCGCAACCCTCGAGGCGGCCGACAATCTCGTCGCGAGCGGCAAGCACCTCTATGCCAGCTCCGGCAATTGCCTCCACCGGTATCCGGAATCGGGAGGCCCCGGAGAGGTGGTCGAGGACTACGGGCGTCGCGTGTGTGCGCTTGCCGGAGCCAAGGACATGCTCGCGGTGGGCATCGACGGATGCGGCGTGGTCATCCGGGGCGGCCCGCATGACGGAAGATCCTTTTCCGAAGCCGAGGGGCGGAGCTTCGGAGCCGTCACCGCGCTTGCCTTCTTCGATGCGGACACGCTCCTGATGGCCAACGGGTCCGGGGAGGTCGGTGCCGGCGAGTGGCGGCGGGACCTGATGCGGAAGGGAAGTTCCGGCAGCATCTGGAAACTCGACCTGCGCAGCGGGGCGGTGCAGAAGCTCGCCGACGGTCTGGCCTGGCCGGCGGGCATCGCGGTGACCGGTTCGAGCATCGTCTATCTGTCGGAGGCATGGCGTCATCGCATCCTCTCGCTCGACATCGCGACGGGAGAGCTGCGGCCGGTTCTCGAGCACCTTCCCGCCTACCCGGCGCGCATCGCGCCGGCGTACAACGCGGGCTATTGGCTCTCCTTCTATTCCATCCGCAATCAGCTGGTGGAGTTCATCCTGCGCGAGGACGGTTTCCGGACCCGCATGCTGGAGGAGGTGCCGGAGCCGTTCTGGATGGCCCCGTCGCTGGCGTCTGGCCAGGATTTCCGCGAGCCGATGCAGGGCAGCCAGTTGAAGCAGATGGGCGTCCTCAAACCCTATGCGACGACCCGCTCCTACGGTCTTGTCGTTGCTTGCAACGCGCGGATGCAACCCTACTCCAGCTTCCATTCGCGCGCGGACGGAAGCGCGCACGGCACGGTCTCCGCCTGCGAGATGGGAGACGACCTCATGGTCGCCTCGCGCGGAGGCGGGCGAATCTTGCGCCTTTCCGCCGTTGCCGGCGGCAAGTCCGGGTGAGGGGGCTGCGGGTCATGACGAAAACGAGCGCTGCGAAAACCAACCGCGAGATTCCCGGGGAGGCGAGATGAGCGACATCGTCCGGTTGCGTGGAGCGACCAAGACTTTCGGCGGAAATTCGGCCTTCCGGAACGTGGACATCAGTCTGCGCAAGGGCGAGATCCACGCGCTGCTCGGCGAGAACGGCGCCGGCAAGTCGACCCTGACCAAGGTGATGGCCGGTGTGCACAAGCTGACGTCCGGCCAGTTGCTGCTCGACGGCGAGCCCGTGGAGTTCTCCTCGCCCGCCGATGCCCTTGCCGCCGGCATCGTCATGGTGTTCCAGGAGACCAATCTCGTTCCGGCGATGACGGTTGCCCAGAATATCTATCTCGGCGAGGAAAAGGTCTTCAACCGGCTGCGCGGGCTCTATGTCGAGGCGCGACAGTTTCTCGTCGGCATGGGCTTCCAGGTGGACCCGACCGCCCAGGTTTCGACCCTGGGGGCGGCTCACAAGCAGATGGTGGAGATCGCGCGCGCCGTGCATCACAAGGCGCGGGTCATCATCTTCGACGAGCCCACGGCGACCCTCACGCCGGAGGAAAAGCGTCACTTCTTCAACCTGGTCGACCGGCTGGTGGCGAGTGGCGTGACCATTGTCTTCATCAGCCATGCGCTGGAGGAGGCGCTCGAGGTTTCCGACCGGATCACCGTGATGCGCGACGGCGAGATCGTCGCCAGCGGCGCGGCCGGGGAGTTCACCCGTGCCTCCATCGTTCAGGCGATGGTCGGTCGCAGCCTGACGGAGACCCTGCACGGCGAAGCCGCCCGCGCGCCCCGCCCTTACGGCGAAAAGGTGCTGTCGGTGGAGAACCTCTCCTATGCCGGGCTTGTCCGGAACTCGTCGTTCTCGGTCTTTGCCGGGCAGGTGACGGGCATGTTCGGCCTGGTGGGCGCCGGGCGCACGGAGATGGCCAAGGTCGTGTCCGGCGTCCTGAAGCGGAACCTCTTCCATGGCGGCGAGGTCCGCCTGAACGGGCGCTCCGTGCGTTACCGCGTCCCCCGGCAGGCCATGCTCGACGGCATCGTCTACGTGACGGAAGACCGCAAGCAGGACGGCTTCTTCGAGACCATGACCGTGGGCGAGAACCTGCATCTTGGCGAACTGTCGAACGGGTCCAATCCGGTCAGCGTCGTCTCCATGGCAAGGGCGCGCAAGCTGGCCGCCGAATGGGGCGAGAAGCTGCATCTCAAGTCGATCAGCGACCGGGCGCGGATGATCGAGCTGTCGGGCGGAAACCAGCAGAAGATCGTGATCGCCAAGGCCCTGATCCAGAAACCCAGGCTGATCATCTTCGACGAACCGACACGTGGTGTCGACGTCGGTGCCATCGTGGAGATTCACCAGCTCATCAGCGATCTTGCGGACCAGGGCATGGCGGTGGTCGTGATCTCCTCCTATCTGCCGGAGATCATGGCCGTTGCGGATCGCATCCTGGTTGCCAAGCGCGGTCGTATCGTGGAGGAAATGATGGTCTCCGACGCGACGGAGGAGCGGGTCATGTTTGCCGCGGTTCATTGACGCAAAGGCAAGCGGGAGACCGGATCGCACCTGTCGCCGGCGGCTCGATACGTGGCGCCCGGCCAGGACTTGCATCCGCCGTGCGGAGCGGGCCTAATCGCACGTCCCACCTGACCGCATCCCGGGGTGCGGGCTCATGAACGAGGCATCCACGGCGTGAAAACAGCTTCGATCCGCAGTGTCGAAGCCCCTGGCCGGGCAGCAGCGTTGCAAGCCCTTGAAACACGGTTGGTTTCACGCAGTCTTGCGCCTCGTGTCCGGCCCGGCGAACAGGCAGGATCCGTCTTGCGCGTTGGTTTGCACCCTAGATGAGCAACATAAACCTGAAGCTTCTCCAGACGTTTCTGCTCGCGGCCGAGCATGGAAGCTTCCGCCGCGCGGCGGAGGAGAGCAATCGCTCGGCCTCGGCGGTCTCCATGCAGATTCGCGATCTGGAGGAACAGATCGGCATCAGCCTGTTCCTGCGCACGCCCCGTCGGGCGAACCTGACCCCGGAGGGGCGTATCCTGTTCGACCAGGTGCGGCGCGCCATGCAGGACGTGCAAAGCGGTCTCGACCGGCTGGCCGAGATCGCGGTGCAGCGGCAGGGCCGGGTCCGCATCGCCTGCGCGCCAACGCTTGCCTCCAGCCGCCTGCCGGACATTCTCGCCACGTTCAAGGTCCGCTATCCGCGCAGCACCGTCGAGGTCAAGGAGACCTCGCCGACCGCGGCGCTGGAGCTTCTGAAAGACCAGGAGGTCGAGTTCTACATCGGTCCCGAAGTGCCGCATCTGGCTGATTTCCAGTTCGAATCGATCATCGACGATCCGCTGATGGTCTGCATGCCGCCGGCCCACGAGATCCTTGCGCAGACACTCACTTTCGCGGAAATCAGCAATGCGCCCCTGATCATGCTGAACGACAAGACGGCGGTGCGCGGGCTGATCGACCGCATCATCGCCGACGAGGGGGTGGTGCTGGCTCCGCAGTACGAGGTTGAAAGCGCCCAGACCGCACTGGCGCTGGCGTCAGCGGGACTTGGCGTCTGCATCCTGCCGAGCATCGCGATCGGTGGCGGCCGTGAGGACGGCCTGCGCGTCGTGCCGCTTTCCCATCACCAGGCCCACCGGGCCGTCGGCATCATCACGGCGCGCGGCTATGTGCAGCACGGGTTTTCCGAACAGCTCATGGCGCTGATCAGGACCAATCTTCGCGAGATGGCCTGACAGCATTCGCGCCGGCGGGGCGGTTCGGCGCATGGCCGGCAAACCGACAGGAAACCTCAAGGCCTGTTCAGATATTTCGTCTGTTCAGCCTGTGTTCCTCTCCGTATGCCTTGCCCGACCAAGGAGGACGACATCATGCGACTTGAAGGCAGGACTGCGATTGTGACCGGCGGTGGCTCCGGGTTCGGCGAGGGGATCGTGCGAAAGTTCGTCGCCGAAGGAGCCCGGGTCGTGCTGGTCGACCGCGATGGCGACGGAGCACGCCGGGTCGCGGCGGAAGCACCGGACCAGATCGCACCGCTGGTGGCCGATGTGTCGCGGGCCGAGGGCTTCGCGAGCGCGCGCGACATCGCGCTGTCCCGCTTCGGCCGCCTCGACATTCTCGTCAATAACGCCGGCGTTGGTCATACGCCCAAGCCGCTCGACGAACTGGACGAAGCGGACTTCGACCGCATCGCCAACGTGAACATGCGCTCCATCTATCACGGCGCGCGGGCGATCGTTCCCCACTTCAAGGAAAAGGGCTACGGGGCGATCCTCAACGTGGCGTCGACCGGCGGTGTGTCGCCGCGTCCGAACCTGACCTGGTACAACGCCTCCAAGGGCTGGGTGATCACCGCGACGCGCGCCATGGCGGTGGAACTCGCGCCCTTCGGCATCCGCGTGAACGCGATCAATCCGGTCGCGGGCGACACGCCGCTGCTCAAGACCTTCATGGGCGCGGATACGCCCGACGTGCGCGAGAAGTTCCTCGCGACCATCCCCATCGGGCGCTTCTCCACGCCCGAGGACATGGGCAATGCCGCCTGCTTCCTGTGTTCGGACGAGGCGTCCATGGTCACGGGTATCGCGATGGAAGTGGACGGCGGGCGCTGCATCTGAGGCGTGACGCCATCAAGGGCACCTCCGGCAGGGGGTGTCAGCCGCGTGCGGCGACTTCCTGCCGGATCCGGGCGCGAAAGACGTCCGGCATCGCCCAGTTCGGCTGATGGCCGAGCAGCATCTGCAGGAACCCGGCGGAGAAGCTCGCGTTCTGCCGGGCGTTTTCCTTTAGCGACCACCAGTGGCGCAGGTCCTCGATGGCGGCGCTCGGCTCCGGCTCGACGCGAAACTCCTCGCGCGCCGCGGCGGCATGAACCGACAGGCAGAACAGCACGGCGACGTAGCCTTCCGGCCAGAAGGCGGCGGCACTGTCGGTCTCGGCCCTGGTCGGTGCCGAGACCGCGCGCAGCGGCATGTCGGCGGTCAGCTCGCGGAGCATGATCGCCGCCGCGAAATCGAAATACTCCTTGCGTGCCGTCTTGTCGGACGGCTTCTGCTTTTCCACCGTCCTCAGCCAGCGCACGAAAATGCCGGCGAGCTTCGCGTCGTCGACGTCGAAGCGGCACCCCATGTCGGCGCCGAAGGCCTCCACGTGTCGGTGAAAGGCGGTGGTGAACCAGCGCAGGCGCCGGACCGCGATCCTCAGCGGTTCGTTGGTGCGCGGGAAGGCCTCCGGGTGACGCGGCAGAACGCGGGCGGTGTCAGACATGGGAGGCGAATTCCGTATAGAGCACGGCGAGCCGGTCCGTGTCGCGCGCGGCGGTCGCCGCCGTAATGTCGTCGGCCAGCACCACCGCAAGGTCGGTCGCGGCCAGAAGCGCCGCCGCGTTTTCCTCTTCCCGGGCGCCGGATTGCAGCCACAGCATCAGGGAGAAGAGCGCGACCGGCTCCAGGGCGGCCGCCGGCACGCGGGTGTTCGTCGCACCGGAAAGTCCGCGCAGCGCTCGGGTCCCGATCATGGCGAGTGTCAGCCTCGCGGCAAGACGGGCCTGGGCGTTCGCGCTCCGCTCCTGCGGCTCCCGGATGTCCGCCCGTTCGCCAGCGGCCGGAGGTTCGCCGGAACCGGCCACCGCCTGGGCGAAGGCGGAGCGCGCCGCCGCCTCGCTGACGAAGGCATCCTCCACGCCGAGACGTCCGAGAATGCTGCCAAGGGCCGGATAGGCACCGGCCGCGAACAACGCGCCGTCGTTGCCGGCGGCCGCGAGATCGTCGAGAGAGGCGGGTGAGAGCTCGGTGCCGCCAAGCACCTTCTTTGCCAGGTCCGAGGCGATCCGGTCCGCACCGCGCGCCAGATGCTCCGCGTCGCGCAGCACGCTTCCGGCAAGGTCGGCGGCCGGACGCGGAAGGACGTCGACGCTCAGCGTGTCGCGAAACGTCGCGCCGCCCCGGCGCATGACGTGGCGCAGCCCGCGCAGCGCCTCGCGCAGCGGCATCGGATCGGGTCGAAGAGGCGGATGGCTGGTCAAGGCGGTGATCCCTCGATCTGAGGCCGAGACCTTATCCTATCCGCCGTGCGACACCAAGTGGTCCGCGTGGGCGCGAAGGGGTGTTTCGCGAATGAAGGCGCGCGTGGTCTCGTAGTCGACCACGCCGGCCTGACTGCCGAGCCCGGTGGCGTTCTGGGCCGAGCTTGCCTGGGCGATGCGAACGCAGTCTTCCGGGTCCAGCCCCTTCACCAGCCCGGTCGCGAAGCCGCCGTTGAAGCAGTCACCGCAGCCGCAGGTGCACTTCACGCCGATGACGAAGGAGGGGGTGTGGAACTCGTGCCCGGCGCGGTCGCGGTAGAAGGCTCCGTCCGCGCCGAGCGTGAGGATGACGCAGTTCGCGCCACGCTCGAGCAGGAAGTTGGCGAGATCCCGGTTGTCCGTGAGGCCGGACAGCGCCTGCGCCTCTTCCTCGGAAGGGAGAAAGAAGTCGGTGTGCGGCAGAAGCCGTTCCACCTTCGGCAGGTCGTCGGGGGTGGAGGCGAAGACGTCGAGGGTTGTGATGACGCCGCGCCGCTTCGCCTCGGCCATGATCTCTTCCGTGCGGCCGCTGTCGTCCATCCGGTTCATGAGGCCGACGCCGCCAACATGCAGGATCCTCGTGTCGAGCAGGTCGTCGACCTGGTCGTCGCGGATGAAGAAGCCGTCCGTGGCACCGCGCTTGTGCAGGGCGGGTCGGGCGCCGTCCGGACGCGTGGTGACGATGGAGGACGAGGTGGTGAACTCCGGGCATCTGGCCATCAGCGACGTGTCGACGCCGAATTTCGCCAGCTTCATCATCACCCAGTCGCCCATGTCGTCATTGCCGACGCCGCCGACGGCCCGGGCCTTCAGTCCGTGCTTGGCGGCGACGATGACGGCCGATCCGGCCGCCCCCGAGACGGCGAGCGTCAGCTCCTCGACGAAGAGCGTTCCCCCGCCCGGCGGGATCTGCTCCACCGGACGACACAGGGCGTCGAAGGTGATGAAGCCCATGGAGGTGAAATCGAAGCGCGGGGTCATGTGAGATCCCTGATGCGATTGCCGTTTGCGTCGAAGAAGTAGAGCCGCTCGGGATCGAAGCCGATGGTGATCGGGCTGTCGATCGCGGCGCGGAAGTCACGCGCGGCCTTGACCTCGATCTGCCGCGTTCCCGTGTCGACGGTCAGATAGGTCACGTCGCCGGTCGGTTCCACGCCGTAGGCGGTGCCGGTGAGTTCCTGCCCGCCGACCGTGCAGTCCTCGGGCCGGATGCCGAGGGTGACGGGTCCCGCCAGCGCCTGCGGACAGGCGCAGGACACGCCCTCCGCCGTGAAGCGTCCGTCGCCGGCCTCGCCCGCGATCAGGTTCATCGGGGGAGAGCCGATGAACCCGGCCACGAAGGTGTTTGCCGGATCGCCGTAGATGTCGTCCGGCGTGCCCACCTGCTGGATCTCGCCCCGGTTCATGATGACAATGCGGTCGGCCAGCGTCATCGCCTCGATCTGATCGTGGGTGACATAGACCGTGGTGACCCTGAGCTGGCGCTGCATGTGCTTGATCTGCACGCGCATGGAGGCGCGCAGCTTGGCGTCCAGGTTGGACAGGGGTTCGTCCATGAGGAACACCTGCGGCTGGCGCACCACCGCGCGGGCAAGCGCCGCGCGCTGGCGCTGGCCGCCCGACAGGGCGCCCGGCTTGCGCTCCAGGTAGTCGCCAAGCTCGACCATCTCCGCCGCCCGGCGGATGAGCGCGTCCTGGTCGCCCTTCGCCACGCCGCGCATCCGCAGGGGAAAGCGGATGTTTTCGTAGATCGTCATGTTGGGATAGAGCGCGTAGCCCTGGAAGACCATGGCCACGTCCCGGTCGCGGGCGTCGATCTCGTTGACGACCTCGTCGGCGATGATCACCTCGCCCTCGGTCGGGTCCTCCAGACCCGCGATCATGCGCATGGTCGTGGTCTTGCCGCAGCCCGAGGGGCCGAGCAGGACGAGAAACTCCTCGTCCGCGATTTCCAGCGACATGTGCTTCACGCCCGTGAAGGTTCCGTATCGCTTGACGATATTCTCAAGACGGATGGAGGCCATGGCTCACCCTTTCACCGCGCCCATCGTCAGTCCGCGCGAGAGGTGCTTCTGGATCGCGATCACGAGGATCAGGATCGGCACGAAGGCGAGGAAGGAGACGAGGGCGATTGCATTGTAGATGACGCCGTCGGAGCCGCCGGTGAAGTTCGCCAGCGCCACGGACATCGTGTAGGCGTTGGCGGTGGAGGCGATGAGCAGCGTGAACAGGAATTCGTTGATCGCGAAGATCGCCGCGATGACGGCCGCGGTGATGATGCCGGGCAGACAGGCGGGAATGATGATCTCCCGCAGGATGGTGAGATCGCCGGCGCCGTCGGTGCGGGCCGCGTCTTCCAGTTCCTTCGGGATGTCGAGCATGTAGCTGCGGATGATCCAGGTCACCAGGCTGAGATTGATGGCCGCGTAGACCATCATCAGCGCGAAGACCGAATCCAGCAGCCCGATCTGGCGGAACAGGAAGAAGATCGGCACCGCGACGATCGCCGGAGCCATCATCCGCGTCGACAGGATGTAGAAGCCGATGTCGTCGCGGCCGCGGAACTCGTAGCGCGACAGCGCGTAGGCGGCCGGGATCGCCAGCACCAGGTCGATGACCACCGAGCCCGAGACGGCCAGCAGCGAGTTGATGAGGTACCTGGCCACCGGCCAGTCGCTGATCAGCAGCCGCCAGGCGTCGAGCGAGAAGGTCGGCCAGTAGATCGGCTCCGGCACGATGATTTCCGTGCGCGGGCGGAAGCCGATGGTGAGGAACCACAGGATCGGCGCCAGGCACACCAGAGCCCACATGCCGAGAATGAGGTAGCGCAGGAGGCGGTTTTCGCCGCGCTTGCGTCTGAGACTGGCCATCACGACCTCCCCGAGCGGAATGCGCGTTTCACCACGGTCTGGGCAATGACGAGGGTCAGCGCCAGCATCAGCACCGAGGCGGCGGAGGCATAGCCGAAGTTGAACATGCGGAAGCCCTGCCGATAGATGAAGAAGCTCATCGTTTCGGTGGCCCCGCCCGGCGAGCCCTGCGTCATGATGTAGACGTTGGTGAACATGGTGGTGATGTCGATGCCGCGCAGCGTGATGGCGACGACGATGATCGGCCGCATCATGGGCAGGGAGATGTTCCAGAAGATCGCCGGCCAGCTCGCGCCGTCGAGGCGCGCGGCCTCCTCGATCTCCTGGTCCTGCCCCTGCAGGGCGGCCACGAAGATGATGAAGAGGAACGGCGTCCACTGCCACACGTCGGCGACGATGAGCGTCAGCCGCGCCAGCCAGATGGACGAGAGCCAGTCGACGTTGCCGTCGACGAGGCCGAGTGCCATGAGAAGGTCGGAGATGACCCGCCCGTCATTGAAGGCGAGCTTCCAGATGTAGGCCACCGCCGAGGGCATGAAGAGCATCGGCATCAGGAACACGATGCGCCAGCCACGGATCATGGGGTCGCGATAGGCGAAATACGCCAGCGACATGGCGATGACGGCCTGCAGAACGAGCGAGATGCCGCCGATGACGGCTGTGTTGCCGAGCGCGGCCCAGAATTCCCGGTCCGTGAGCAACTGCTCGTAGTTGCCGAGCCCCGTGAAGGTCCAGTTCACGAAGCGGACCACATAGAGGCTCTGATAGACAGCGAAGATGCCGGGATAGAGCGTTATGGCAAGGAGATAGACCACCGCCGGCCCGACCAGAAGGTAGGGCAGGGCGCGCTTTAGTCGGGCCGAGCGCCGGCGCATCGGCCGGCGCGTGCCCGAGCGGTCGCCGGGGATGGGCGTTGCCATCCCCGGCCTGTCGTTTGCGGATGCGATCGACATGCGTGTCCTCAGAACGGCAGCGGCTTGCCGCCGCCCACATACATGCCCGGCGCCACGTCGGCATAGGAAACGGGGCCCTTGCCGCCGGAGAAGCCGTTCTTTTGCATGATGCGCTTCCAGGCGCTTTCGCCGTTCTCGAGCGCTTCCTTCGCCGAGATCTGGCCGGTCACGGCCCGGTTGATCTCGTTGCCGAGCACCTGCTCCATCTCGAACATGCCGGGCAGGCGCGGAGCGCACCAGGCGTGCTCCAGGCTGTCGGCCCACACCTTCATCGGCTGGCTGACGGCCCTGAGGCGTTCGTTGGCGAGCACCGACTTGTAGCCCGGGCCGACGCCGTTGGCGTTGGCCTCGTTCATGGCCATGATCGAGGCGGTGGTCAGGAAGGCGAGCATCAGGAACGCGCCTTCCGGGTTCTGCGACGACGCAGCCACGCAGGACGTGGAGCCGGCGATGTTCGGCGGGGCGAACACGCCGCCCTCGATACGCGGCTCGTAGATGGTGACGAAGTCGCCGACGATCTTGGACTGGTCCGGGCGCATGGCCTGGGTGCCGCTGTCCTGCCAGGAAACGGAGGAGGCGATCTGCCCGCCGAGCCAGGCGGCGCGGTTCTCGCCCCAGCCGGCGCCGGCCGTGCCTTCGATCGCGTTCTTCTGAAGCGCCATGATGATGTCCATGGCCTTCATGCCCGCGTCGCCGGCAAGGGTCGGGTTCCAGTTCTCGTCGAAGAGCTTCAGGCCGGCCTGGGCCGCAATGTGCTCCCAGGTGTAGGTGGCCCAGAAGCCGCGCGCGAGCATCAGGCCGACGCCCGCGACGCCGCCGCCGAGCTTGTTGGCCTCGCCGGAGATGCGGATCAGCTCGTCATAGGTCGGCACGGAGGTCGCCCGGTCGATCTCGCCGCCCAGGATCGGCTCCATGATCGACTTGCGCAGATGTACCATCTGGATGTCGCAGTCGAACGGGATGCCCACGAGCTGGCCGCCGAAATAGCCGTAGTTCAGGCGGTAGGTGTCATAGAAGTCGTCGAGCGGCAGGCCCCACTTGGCGGCGTAGTCGTCGAGCGGCGCGAGGAAGCCCGGCGCCGCGAAATCGCCGAGCCACGGCGAGAAGAACTGCAGCGCGTCGAAGGAGGCGTTGCCGGAGATGAACTCGGCCACGGCCTTGTCGTAGAAGCTGTCGTCCGGGATCGGGACCAGCTCGACCTTGATGCCGGAGAGCTGCTCGAAGGGCTTCAGGCCCTCGGCCGCGGACTCCTGGTCGGCCGCGCCGATGGCGAAGCGCACGGTCTTGCCGGCCTGCTCCTGGCGCACCTTTTCCCAGTCGACGGTACGGATCCAGTCCATGGCCGGGTCCCAGAGCGGTTCGTCGGACATGTCGTAGAGCTTGCGGTAGTCGGCACGCACGTAATCCTTGACGGAAATGCCGTCGAGAACCGTCTGGATGTCCGGCAGGCCCGACTGGGCAAAGGCGGGCATCTTCAGGCCGAGGGCGCCGGAGGCAACCCCGAGGGCCGCGCCGGCGCGCATGAACGAGCGACGGGACAGGCCCGTCTTCTGCACTGTCATTTTCTGCATCCTCCCTTGCGATCAATAAAGCAGGTGACCTGCAGCCCGACAAGCCGCTCGGGGGCGTGCGCTCCTCAACGCGCGCCTGGCTCGTGAAAGGCTCGTGTGAACTTTCGTTACACAAAAACATCATGTGTGCACGCGCATGAGCGTGTCAACAGGTTTCGACTCCGCAAATATGCTGCGATGCAGAATGAACTTTTGATTGACAGAAAAACACATGTGCATACCTTTGGGCTCCGGAACTGGAGGAGAAACAACATGCCCACGAATGTCGCCCTCACGGGCCTCGCACGCGACCTTGCCGCCCGCGCAGAGGGCGGAAAGCCGATCCGCATCGGGCTTGTCGGGGCAGGCGAGATGGGCACCGACATCGTCAGCCGCGTCGCGCACATGCAGGGAATCACTGTCGGCGCGATCAGCGAGCTGAAGCCCGGCGCCGCGGCGAAGGCGGTGGAGATCGCCTGGGGCGATGACGACCGCACCCGCGCGGTCGGCACGGTCGATGCCGCCAACGCGGCGATGGAGGACGGACGCGTCGCGCTCACCGAGGATGTGAACGTGCTGCTCGAATCGGGCCTCATCGACGTGGTGGTCGACGCCACCGGCGTTCCCGCCGTCGGTGCCGAGATCGGCCTGTCGGCCATGGAGCGCGGCAAGCATCTGGTCATGATGAATGTCGAGGCCGACGTGACCATCGGCGCCTATCTGCGCGCGGAGGCCGAGCGCCTTGGCGTCGTCTACTCGCTCGGCGCGGGAGACGAACCCTCGAGCTGCATGGAACTGATCGAGTTCGTGTCCGCCATGGGCCACCGCATCGTGTCGGCCGGCAAGGGCAAGAACAACCCCCTCAACATCGACGCGACGCCGGATGCCTATGAGGAAGAGGCGCATCGCCGTCACATGAATCCGCGGATGCTGGTCGAGTTCGTCGACGGCTCCAAGACCATGGTCGAGATGGCGGCGATCGCCAATGCGACCGGCCTGGTGCCGGACAAGCCGGGGATGCACGGGCCGGCCTGCTCGCGCGAGGAACTGAACCAGGTTCTGGTGCCCGAAAGCGCGGGCGGCGTTCTCTCCTCCGGCGAGGGGCGGGTGGATTACACCATCGGCAAGGGCGTGGCGCCGGGTGTCTTCGTGGTTGCGGAGATGGATCATCCGCGCATATGGGAGCGGATGGAGGATCTGAAGATGGGCAAGGGGCCCTACTTCACATTCTTCCGTCCCTACCACCTGACCTCGCTTGAGGTGCCGCTCACCTGCGCCCGCGTCGTGCTCTACGGCAAGGCCGACATGGTGCCGCTGGAGCGTCCCGTCGCCGAGGTCTGTGCCGTCGCCAAGCGCGATCTGCAGCCGGGCGAGAAGCTCGACCAGATCGGCGAGTATTGCTACCGCGCCTGGATCATGACCGCCGAGGAGGCGCGCGCCGGCGCGGCCATCCCGTGCGGACTTCTCGCCGGAGCCACCGTCACGGCGCCGATCGCGAAGGGCGCCCTCATCACCACCGCCAACGCATCCGTGCCGGCCGACAGCCGGATCGCCGCGCTGCGCGCGCGCCAGGATGCCATGCTGGGTCTTTGAACATGACGAAACGAGACGATACCGCGCAGGAGGGAAGCGACAACCGCCCCTTCGCGATCCGCACCTACGCGCCCGAGACGCTGCGTGAGGCGCTGAAGCGCATGTACCTGATCCGCCGCTTCGAGGAAGGCGCCGAGCAGAGCTATATGCGCGGGCTCATTCACGGCACCATGCACCTGTCCATCGGCCAGGAAGCGAGCGCCATGGCAAGCTGCATCGAGCTTACCGACGCTGACAAGATCACCTCCACCCATCGCGGGCACGGTCACTGCATCGCAAAGGGCGCGGACGTGGCACGCATGTTCGCCGAGTTCTTCGGCAAGGAGACGGGCTATTGCCACGGGCGCGGCGGGTCGATGCACATCGCCGACGTGGCCACCGGCAACCTGGGAGCCAACGGTATCGTCGGTGGCGGACTTCCCATCGCCGTCGGCGCGGCGCTTTCGGCGAAACGGCTCGGGCGCGACGACGTGACCATCTGCTTCTTCGGCGATGGCGCCAACAACGAGGGGGCCTTCCACGAGGCCCTCAACATGGCCGCCATCTGGAAGCTTCCCGTCATTTTCGTCTGCGAAAACAACAAGTACGGCATGTCTACCTCGATCGAGCGTGCCACCGCCGTCAAGCGCATCTCCGAGCGCGCGGCCGCCTATTCGATGCCGGGCGTGACCGTGGATGGAAACGACTTCTCGGCCGTTGCAGAAGCCGTGCATGTCGCCATCGCCCGGGCACGCTCCGGGGAAGGGCCGAGCCTGGTGGAAAACATGACCTACCGCTGGCGCGGACATTCGAAGTCCGACCGCAACAGGTATCGTACCAAGCAGGAGATCGAGGACTGGATGGAGCGCGACCCGATCTGTCGCTTCGAGGAGGAACTCGTGGCCCATGGCGTGATCGATGCCGAGGAGGCGGCGGCGATTGCCGCGGAGGCCGAGCAGCTCGTCGAGGCCGGCATCGAGTTCGCCAAGTCGAGCCCGTCCCCGAGGCTGGACGACCTGACCGCCAATGTCTACGCGGAGGCATGAGATGAACGCTCCCCAGGCGACCCCTGCCGTGCCGGCCGACACCGCTGGCGCCCCCCGCATCCTGTCCTATGCCGAGGCGGTGCGCGAAGCGATGGCGATCGCGCTCGAGAGCGATCCCGCCGTCGTGCTGATGGGCGAGGATATCGGTGTCTACGGCGGCGCCTTTCAGGTGACCCTCGACCTTGTCGACCGCTTCGGTCCCGAGCGGGTGATGGACACGCCGATCTCGGAGCTCGGCGGTGCCGGCGTCGCGGTCGGTGCCGCGCTCACCGGCCTCAAGCCGATCTTTGAGTTCCAGTTCTCCGATTTCGCCGCGCTCGCCATGGAGCAGATCGTCAACCAGGCGGCGAAGCTGCGGTACATGCTTGGCGGCGAGGCGTCGGTTCCCGTCGTCTTCCGGATGCCGGCCGGATCTGGCACGGGGGCGGCCGCCCAGCACAGCCAGAGCCTCGAAGCCTGGTTCGGCCATGTTCCGGGCTTGAAGGTTGTTCAGCCATCCACGCCGGAAGATGCCAAGGGCCTGCTGCTCGCGGCCCTGGCCGACCCGGACCCGGTCGTCATTTTCGAGCACAAGCTGCTTTACAAGATGAAGGGCGAGGTGCCGGAAGGCCACTACACGACGCCCATCGGCAAGGCGGCGGTGCGGCGCAAGGGCTCCGACCTCACCATTGTCGCGAGCTCCATCATGGTGCACCGCGCGCTCGAGGCCGCCGAGAAGCTTGCGGCGGACGGCATTGAATCGGAAATCGTCGATCTTCGATCCGTTCGCCCGATCGATCACGAGACCATTCTGGCGTCCGTGCGCAAGACCGGCCACCTCATGGTCGTGCACGAGGGCGTCAAGAGCTACGGCGTCGGCGCGGAGATCAGCGCGATGGTTTCCGAGAGCGATGCGTTCGACTTCCTCGACGCACCCATCCTGAGGCTGGGCGGCGCGGAATCTCCGGTTCCCTACAATCCCGATCTGGAGCGCGCGGCGGTGCCGCAGGCCGACACCATCGAGGCCGCCGCACGGCGCCTGGCGCGCGGCGAGGTCTGACCATGCCGGTCGAGATCATCATGCCGAAGGTCGACATGGACATGAGCCACGGTACCGTGGCCGAATGGCATGTCGGCGAGGGAGAGATGGTGAAGAAGGGCGCGGCCCTTTTCGACATCGAGACCGACAAGGCGGCTATGGAAGTGGAGGCGCCCGCTGAGGGGCGTCTGCATCACATCCAGGCACAGGCCGGCGCGCGCATCGCGGTGGGCACCGTCATCGCCTGGCTCTATGCGGAAGGCGAGGAGGTCGGCGATCCGCCGGTCGTCGCGACACCTGACAATGAAACAACGCGCCCGGCGGACCAGCCGGAGCACCCCCCGGTCCCTGACGTGGGGGCGGCAACGACGGGCGCGGATGGCGCGTGCCAGGACGGGAGGAGCTCCGCCTCCACGCCCGCCCGTCCGGCGCCGCCTGTCATTTCCCGTGAGGGCGAGGTCGAGGGTGGCGCGTTGCGTGCGACGCCGGCCGCCCGGGCCTTGGCCCGCGAGCACGGGCTGGATCTTGCCGGTCTTGAGGGCTCGGGCCCGCGCGGGCGCCTGCAGAGGCAGGATGTGGAGATCGCGGCGGTGCAGGCGCGTTCCGCTTCCGGATCGCAGGCGTTGCGTCCCGCATGGTCGCCCCAGCCCGGCCCGCTCTCGATCACCCGCAAGCCGGGCGAGGGAACGCCGATCGTCCTGCTGCACGGATTTGCCTCCGACGGTCCGTCCTTCCTGCCGCTCGAGAAGGCGCTCGGGCGCGGGCGGCCGGTCATTCGCATCGAGCTTCCCGGCCATGGCCGCAGCCCGCGCCGCAAGGTGGAAAGCTTCGCCGCGCTCGCGCGCATGATGGTCGAGGCCTTCGACGAGGCGACCGCCGGGCAAGACAAGGTGCATCTCGTCGGCCATTCGCTGGGCGGGGCGCTCGCCATGGCGATTGCCGACGTGCGGGGGCGCGGGATCGCGAGCCTCGGTCTCATCGCGCCGGCGGGCCTTGGGCCCGAGATCGACGGTGAAACCGTGCGCGGCATCGCGCGGGCCAGCCGCGAGGACAGCCTGGCGCCCTGGCTGCGGCGGCTGGCGGCGGATCCCGCGACCATCGGCGATGACTTCGTCAAGGCCGCGATGGCCCCGCGCCGCGATCCGGCCCTGCGCGCGGCCCAGCTCGCGCTTGCCGACGTGCTGTTTCCCGACAATGTTCAGGCGTTCGACCTGCGCCCGGCCCTGCGCCGGATCGCGTCCGGCGAGGACAATCTTCCGGTTGCGATCCTCTGGGGGCGCCATGATGCCGTGATTCCCTGGCGTCAGGTGCTTGCCGTCGGCGGGGAATACGGTATTCATCTGGTGGACGATGCGGGTCACGTGCCGCATATCGAGTGTCCCGGGCGCGTGGCGCGGGTGCTGGGCCGCCTGATGAACGCGGCCGGGTCCGCGCCCTGACCTCGCCGCCCGCCAAGGAGAGCCAGGAAGGAACCCGGATGGAGGATGCATCGCTTGCCGTCGGCGCCCAGAACGAGGCCGACCGCCTGCGGGCGCGTGCCGTCTGGCTCTACCATGTGGAGGGCTGCACACAGAACGAGATCGCCCGGCAACTGGGCGTGAACCGGGTGATGGTGGTGCGTCTTCTGGCGGACGCGCGGCGGCGCAACGAGGTGCGTGTCTCCATCTCGGCACCGCTTGCCGAGCTTGTCGAGCTCGAGCGGGCGGTCGAGAGGAAACACGGCATCGCGCGGGTGATCGTGGCTCCCTTCTCGGATCCCGAGGGCGATCCGGTGAAGGTGATCGCAGCCGCCGCCGGAAGCTTCATCTCGTCGGAGATGCGGCCCGGCATGACGGTTGGCGTCGGCTGGGGGCGCACGCTTTACAACACGCTTCCCTTTATCGTCGGCCAGACGCTGGAGAACTTCCGCGTCGTGTCGCTGCTTGGCGGCATCGCGGCGGCCCGGCGCTTCAACCCGGCCGAGTTTGCCTGGCAGTTCGCCGAGCTGTTTCAGGGGGAGGGCTTCCTCATTCCGGCACCCGCGGTGGTGGACAGCCCCGAGACCAAGCACGCGCTTCTCGAGCGTTGCGGCCTGGCGGCGATCTTCGAGATGGCGGACAAGCTGGACATCGCGCTCATCTCGGTCGGCGGAATCTCGACGCTCACCACGAGCTATCGCACCGGCTACCTGTCGGAAGCGGACCGCCGTTCGCTGGTCGATGCGGGCGCGGTCGGCGACGTGCTGTACAATTTCATCGGCGAGGACGGAGCGCTGGTCGATCACGAGGTGAACGCCCGCGCCATCGCGGTCAGCCTCGACCGGTTGCGGCGCACGCCGGAGCGGGTCCTGATTTCCGGCGGCCGCGACAAGCTCGTGGCGCTGGCGGCGTCGATCCGCACGCTGGAGCCCACGACGCTGATCACGGACGAGCAGTCGGCGCTTTGGCTGGCCGGCCGCTCGGCCTGAAACCGCAAAATTCAAGGCAACTTCCGGCGCGATTTTTCGAAGAATTGCGCGAAAATTGAGTCGGCTTGACGTGACGCCGGCCGAAGCGGAGCCAGAACGCGACAAGGGCCGCCGGAGGGATCCGGCGGCCCTTGTCGTTCGTGTCGCGGTCTCTCCCGGAGGAGAGATGTCCCCGCCTATTCGGCCGGTGCCGGTTCGCCCTTGTCCCCGTCCTTGCGGTCGCTCGTCTTGTCGTCCTTCCAGCCGACCAGCCGCATGACGAACATGAAGAAGACCGGCACGAAGAACACGGCAAGCACCGTGCCCGAGATCATGCCGCCCATGACGCCGGTGCCGATGGCGTTCTGGCTGCCGGCGCTGGCGCCGGTGGCGATCGCGAGCGGCACCACGCCGAGGGTGAAGGCGAGCGAGGTCATGATGATCGGACGGAAGCGGAGCTTGGCCGCCTCCACCGTCGCCTCGAACAGGCCGTGGCCCTCCGCGACGAGATCCTTGGCGAACTCGATGATGAGGATCGCGTTCTTGGCCGACAGGCCGACGATCGCGATCAGGCCGACGGTGAAGTAGACGTCGTTCGGCATCCCGCGCAGGGTCACCGCGGCGACCGAGCCGATGACGCCGAGCGGCACCACGAGCATGACCGAGACCGGGATCGCCCAGCTTTCGTAGAGCGCTGCCAGAAGCAGGAACACGAAGAGCACCGACAGGCCGATCAGGTAGGGCGCCTGGGAGCCCGACTGGATCTCCTGGAGCGACTGGCCGGTCCATTCGTAGCCGAAGCCCTGCGGCAGGGTGGCCGCGATGCGTTGCATCTCCGCGATGGCGTCACCCGAGGAATAGCCCGGAGCCGCCTCACCGGAGATGCGGACGGAGGGATAACCGTTGTAGCCAACGATCTGGGCCGGGCCCTTGCTCCATTCCGCCGTGGCGAAGGACGACAGCGGGACCATGCCGCCGTTGTGGTTGCGCACGGAAAGATCGAGCAGGTCGTCGGTCTGCATCCGTTCGTCCTGATCGGCCTGGATCGTTACGCGCTGCATCCGCCCGGCGTTCGGGAAGTCGTTGATGTAGCTCGAGCCGAGGTTGGCCGAAATGGTCGCGTTGATGTCGGAGAAGGCAACGCCGAGGGCGTTCGCCTTCTCGCGATCGATCTGCAGGTTGACCTGCGCCGCGTCGGGCAGGCCGTCGATGCGCAGGTTGGTCACGATCGAGCTCTGCGAGGCGGCGGCCATGAACTGGTCGCGTGCCTGCGCGAGCGCCTCCGTGCCCCGGCCGCCACGATCCTGCAGGCGGAAGGTGAAGCCGTTCGACGTGCCGAGGCCCTGGATCGCCGGCGGTGCCAGCGCGAAGGAGATCGCGTCCTTGATCTGGAAGAGCTGGCCGTTGGCCCGTCCGGCGATGGCGCCGGCGGAATCCTCGGGACCGCGCTCGGACCAGTCCTTGAGCGTCACGAAGGCAAGGCCCGCGTTCTGGCCCGATCCGGAGAAGGAGAAGCCGAGAATGCTGACGATGCGCGTGACGGCGCTTTCCTTGCCGAAGATCTCCTCGACCTGCTTCATGACCTCCAGCGTGCGGTTGGCCGAAGCTTCCGGCGGCGCCTGGACGTTGACGATCAGGAAGCCCTGGTCCTCGACGGGCAGGAAGGAGGCGGGCAGGCGCATGAACGCCCAGCCGAGCCCGACGAGAAGCGCGAGGTAGATGATCATCATCCGCCCCGCCCGGCGCGACATGAAGCCGACGACGCCGCCGTAGCCGCGCGTGGTCTTGTCGAAGCCGCGGTTGAACAGGCCGAAGAAGCCGCCCTTGGAGTGGTGATGCCCCTTGGGGATCTGCTTCAGGATGCTGGCGCAGAGAGCCGGCGTGAAGGTCAGCGCCAGGAAGCCCGAGAACAGGATCGACACGACCATGGTCAGGCTGAACTGCTGGTAGATGACGCCGACCGCGCCGGGGAAGAAGGCCATCGGCACGAACACCGCCGTCAGCACCAGCGTGATGCCGACGATGGCGCCGGAGATCTGGCCCATGGCCTTTCGGGTCGCCTCGCGCGGGGGCAGCCCCTCCTCGGCCATGATGCGTTCCACGTTCTCCACCACCACGATGGCGTCATCGACGAGAATGCCGATGGCCAGCACCATGGCGAACATGGTGAGCACGTTGATGGAGAAGCCGGATGCCAGCATCACCGCGCAGGTGCCCAGCAGCGCGACCGGAACCACCAGGGTCGGAATGACCGTGTAGCGGAAGCTCTGCAGGAACAGGAACATCACCACGAAGACGAGGCCCACCGCCTCGATCAGCGTATGGATCACCTTCTCGATCGACGCCTCGACGAAGGGCGTCGTGTCATAGGGGATGTCGTAGGTGATGTTGGCGGGGAAGAAGCGGGACAGCTCGTCCATCTTGGCCCGGATCGCCTCGGACGTCGCCATGGCGTTGCCGGTGGGGGAGAGCTGGATGCCGATCGCCGCCGACGGCTTGCCGTTGAGGCGGGTCGAGAAGTTGTAGCTCTCGCCGCCGATCTCGATGCGGGCCACGTCCGACAGGCGCACGGTGGAGCCGTCCGGATTGGCGCGCAGCACCACGTCTCCGAAATCGTCGATCGTGCTGAGCTGGCCGCGCACCTGCACGGTGGCGGAAATCTGCTGGGTGATCGGGTTCGGCTGGGCGCCGATGCGTCCCGCCGCCACCTGGGCGTTCTGGGCCTGAAGCGCGGCGCGCACGTCGTCGGCCGTCAGGTTGAGGCCCAGCATCTTGTTCGGATCCATCCAGATGCGCATCGCGCGCTGGGTGGCGAAGAGCTCCGCCCGGCCGACACCGTCGACACGGCGCAGCTCGCCGATCACGTTGCGGCTGACATAGTCGCCAAGCCCGATCACGTCGAGCGACCCGTCGCTTGACGTCAGCGAGATCACCATGAGGAAGCCGGCGCCGGCCTCCTCGACGTCGACACCCTGCTGGGTCACGGCCTGGGGCAGGCGGCTTTCGACACGCCGGATCGCATTCTGCACGTCGACGGCGGCCTGGGACACGTTGGTGCCGGGCCGGAAGGTCGCGGTGATGGAGATGCGTCCCGAGGCCTCCGAGGTGGACTCGAAGTAGATCAGGCCCTCGACGCCGTTGATCTCCTCCTCGATCGGACGCGTCACACTCAGGTAGACGTCATCCGGCGAGGCGCCGGGATAGTTGGTCGAGATCTGGATCTGCGGCGGGGCGACGCTGGGATATTGCGAAACGGGCAGGAAGGGGATCGCGATCACGCCCGCGAGCGTGATGAAGATCGCGATCACCCATGCAAAGACCGGCCGGTCGATGAAAAAGGAGGGCATTTCAATCCAACCTTGCTCGTGCCGGACCGCCTGTCACCGGGAGGAGTGGCGGGCGGCCGGAGAACGGGAAACGGCCCGGGACAAACATCCGGAACCGGAGCGGGAGGGCGCGCACGCGAGCGCGCGCCCGTCGCGTCACTTGGCGGCCACTTCGGGCTGTCCTTCGGGCTTCCACGGCGTGCCGGACACCGGAGCGCCCGGACGCAGCTTCTGGAAGCCTTCGACGATCACCTTGTCGCCGGCCGAAAGACCCTTGGTGATGATCCAGCGGCTGCCGACAACCCTGCCGGCCTCGACGGGGCGCACTTCCGCCTTGTCGTCTTCGCCGATCACATAGACCTGGGCCTGGCCGCCGGCATTGCGCTGGACGGCCTGCTGGGGAACGGCGAGGGCATCCTTCTCCTCGCCCTGCTCGATGCGCACCCGCACATAGAGACCGGGAAGCAGTTCCGCCTTGGGATTGGGGAACTGGCCGCGCAGCGTCACCTGGCCGGTGGTGGCATCCACCGAGGCCTCGGAGAAGAGCAGGCGGCCGGGATGGTCGTACGGCGTGCCGTCGTCGAAGAGCAGCGTGACATTGGTCTCGCTCTTCGCCGTGTCCTCGAACTCGTTGGAGTCGAGGAGGCGGCGCAGCTTGCGGATCTGGTTCGCGGACTGGGTGAAGTCGGCATAGACCGGATCGAGCTGCTGGATGGTGGCAAGCACCTCCGCCCCGTTCGGCCCCACCAGAGCACCCTCGGTGAGCATCGCGCGGCCGATGCGGCCCGAGATGGGTGCGCGGATGTCGGTGTAATGCAGGTTCAGCTCCGCCGCCCGCAGTCCGGCCCGCGCGGCCGCCACGTCGGCATCCGCCTGGGCGAGCGTTGCGATGGCGGTCTCGAGCTGCTGGGCGCTCGAGACGTTGCGCTGGCGCAGCTCCTTCTGGCGGTCCGCCTGCTGGCGGGCCTGGAGCTGGGCGGCCTCGGCGCGCTGCAGCGTGGCCTTGGCGCTTTCCACCTGGACCCGGAACGGCTCCGGGTCGATGCGGTAGAGCACGTCACCTTCCTTCACCATGCCGCCCTGCTCGAAGACGCGCTCGACCAGGATGCCGGAGACGCGCGGACGCACCTCGGCGATGCGTGTCGGCGCGACACGGCCGGGCAACTCGTTGGTGATGGTCAGCGTCTCGGGCTGAACCTCGACGAAGCTCACGCCGACCGGAGGACGCGCCGGTGCGCCGCCGCCCTGCGACTGGCTCGCGCTCTCGTCGTTGCAACCGGCGAGAAGGACGGCAACCGCCGCAATGGCGATCAGGTTCTTTCGCATTCCCAGTACCTCTTCAACGGGCCGGGAGACCACGCCGGGGACCGCGTCTCGCGCAGCACCGTCCGGGCGTCCGTGACCGGCAAGTTCCATGTTTCCGATTGAGCTTCACGTGCCCGTTTCCCGACAGCCGACGGTTTCCGCCGGTTGTCCTGTCGCCACGTCCGCGCCATCCGCCGGCTCCGGTCGCTGCGCAAGCAGCCGACCGATGTCGCTGAGCAGGGTGGCACGCTCCTCCTGCGCCCATGAATGAAGTCCGAGCCATTCCAGCGACCTGAGCCCCTCAAGGGCAAGAAAGGCCAGCATTGCACCGCGCGGCTCGGCGGCGGTGGTGCTGACCTCGCTCAGGGCTGAGCAATAGGCTTTCCGAATCGGTCCGCGCAGCTCCTCATCCTGCGCGAGCGAGGCCAGAAGCCCGAAGGTGAGGGCCCGATCCTTGTCCGGGAGCGGGTCCGATGCAAGAGCAATTCGCGCCCTGAGATACGCGTCCGGGCCGTCCAGGGAGGAGGCCTTCGTACGCACGCGGGTTTCCTTGCACTCGATGCAGCGCTCGATCACCGTGCGGATGAGCGCCTGCTTGCAGCCGTAGTCGTAGAGAACGCTGGCCTTGCTGATGCCGGCTTCAACGGCGACCGCGTCAAGCGTGAGCCGCGCGGCACCGTCGCGGATCACCACGCGCTCCGCCGCGTCGAGCACCGCTTCCCGGTCGATTGTCCGCCTGCGTCCCATGGGGGCGTCTTTCCGGTCTTCGAGTTCGTTTCCGACCGGGTGGTTATATATATTTTCGGACGCCCGGCAAGACGCGTATGCCGAGTTTTGCGGTCGCCTTCGCGCGTGTTGCAAAGATGCACGCCCGTAACCGTGAAGGGGCGGTCTCCGGCTCGCGTCGCCGCGGTGCAATGCAGGCGGGAAATCCGCGCGAATGGGGCGGGAAAGTCGGTGTCCCGCCATTGACCCGTTCTTGCCGCGCCACGTAGACTTGCGCCCGTTTTCCCCCCCCGCCGACAGGATGTGGTTTTTCCGATGATCGAGTTTTCCCAGCGTTTTGGCGCGCCGCTCGCACGCCTCGCCCGTTCCGCCGCCCGCGTTCTCGCGCTCGCCGGCGTCCTCGCCCTGGGGGCCGCACCTGGCTACGCGCAGACCGCGCCGGCAGCCGGGGATGGCGCCACCGCGCCGGCCGAGAACTGGGTCGTCCAGTGCGGCGAGGCGAAGGAAGGCGCGCCCAAGCAGTGCCGCGCGCTCCAGAACATCGTCATGAAGGACAGCGGCCAGCGGTTGCTGACCGTCGTGGTCGAGCCGCGCGAGGGGGCTCCCAATCATGCCATCGTCGTTGCCCTGCCTCACGGTGTCTTCCTGCCGGCCGGCGCGGTCATCAAGATCGATGACGGCGCGGAGCAGAAGATGGTGATCCAGACCAGCGATGCCAATGGTGCCTACGCCGGAATGGCGATTTCCGACGAGATGCTCGCCGCCATGAAGAAGGGGCAGCGGCTGGTCATCGGCTTCAAGACCGCGCAGCAGCAGGATCTCGCCATCCCGGTGACGCTGATCGGCTTCACTGCCGCCTACAACAAGCTGGCGCAGTAAGCGGCCGGGCCTTGCGGTCCGCCTGACGTTTCCGGTTTTGGGCCGGCGCCACCAGGCGCCGGCCCTTTCGTATCCGGTCAGGTGTCCTCCTCCGCGCGCAGCACCATGTGCGGCGTCCCGTCGGAGGTCGCGGAGGCCGAACAGCCCTGGCCGTCGAGCGTTGCCGTCACCTGGCGACGCAGTGCCGAGAAGCTCTCGAACCGCACCACGTCCACCGCCTCGTCGAAGCGCACCGTCACCCGCGTGCGTCCGGGCCCCACCCGCGAGAGCGCGATGATCTCGCCCCGGAACGGTTGCCCGAGATAGCGCCCGCGCACCCGCTGGCGCAGGCCGAAGGAGGAGGGCGACGCCGGTGCCTTCGCCGGTGCCGCGGGTGGCGGCACCTCCGCCGCGGCGAGCCGGGCGTGCAGGGTGTTCCAGTCGCGCGCGCCGTGCTGGTGGGCGACGAGCTCCAGCGCCTGCGAGTGCGACACCGGCGTTCCGCGTGCGGCGAGTGCCTCGCGCAGGGCGCGCGCCTGCGCGCGGGCCGAGGTGAGGGCGGCGGGTTCCTGTCCGCGATCGCGTTTCATGCCGCTCCCTCCGCGTTGCCGGCTGTCTGATCACCCACCTCGTCTCCTGCGGGCGCGTCCCTGCCGCTGGCGCGCCACAAGACGCATGCGAGGCCGACGGCGAGAGCCGCCATGGCCGCATCCGCCAGGGGAAAGGCGTACCAGATCGCCGTGCGACCGGCGAGCAAGGCCAGAAGCGCAACGAGCGCTGGAAGCATCAGGAACGGCTTGGTCAGCGTCAACACCGCCGCGCGCCCGGGCCGGCCGCTGCCCTGCAGGTAAAAGGCGGCCACCAGCAGCGGTCCGGATGTCACGTAGAGGGCGGCCATGACCGGCAGGATCCGTGTTGCCACGGCAACCGGTCCGGGATCCGGCAGAAAGGCTGCGGACATGCCGCCGGCTCCCATGACGAAGGCGACCTGCACGGCGAGGCCGAAGGCGGCCGCGCCCGCAAGCGCCGTCACGAGCACCTTTCGCGCCCTCGCCCCGTCGCGGGCCCCGACGGCCGCGCCGGCCAGGGTCTGGGTCGCGAGCGCGAGCGCCAGGAACGGCAGGAAGGCGAAGCCGAACAGGCGGGTCGCAAGCCCGTAGGCGGCGATCTCGTCGAGCGCCTGCGGGCCGCCGAAGCCGTTCAGCGCGGCAAGCACCGCCGTGGCGACCGTGGCGATGCCGGCAAGGCCGAGGCCGAGCGGCGCGCCCTCGCGCAGCATCGCGGACCAGTCGTCCCGCGAGAGCAACGCCCGCCAGTGCGGCCGCAGCGCGTCGGGCGTGCGGGCGCGCAGTCCGGCGAGCAGGGCAAGGCCGGCCACCTGGGCGAGAATCGTGCCGATGGCGGTGCCGGCCACCGCGAGACCGGCGCCCAGCACGAACAAAGTGTCGAGGGCGATGTTCGCCCCGGTGACCACCACGGACAGGAGCGCCACGATGCCGGCCCGCCTTCGGCGCGGAAGGCATCCGCCTGAACGGCAAGCAGGAACTGCACCGGTGTGGCGCCGACGAGGATCGCCAGATAAAGCCAGCTTTCGCGCGCCACCGCGCCCGGAACACCGGGACCCGGCAGGGCGAGGCGCCAGCCGGCCAGCGCGAAGACGGCAATGGCGAATACGGCGAGCGCGAGCGCCAGTCCGTGTCCGCCGGCAAGAAGGGCCGCGCCCCGGGCGCGTTCACCGGCACCCAGATGACGGGACAGGCGGCCGGCCATGCCGCCACCGACGATCATCGCGAGCGCGTTGATCAGCATGAGAACGGGAAAGGCGAGGCTGACGGCGGCCATCGCCTTCGCGCCCACGAAACGGCCAAGCAGCACCGCGTCGGCAAGGCCGAGCAGCCCGTTGAGGCTGAGGATCAGGGCAAGGGGAAGCGCCTGGCGCAGCAACGCGGGTGCGGGCGCGCCGTCAAGCAGGGCCGCCGGGCGCGGTTTCGGCGCCGGATCGGTCGGGGATGTCATGTCTCACTCCTCGCAAGGAGCGTTTCGTCTTGGGGAGGGGGCCCGCATTGCCCACCGTCGAAACGCTTCGAGGGTGAGATGAAAGGGCGCCGCAGGGGCGCTTTCGACCGGCTTCACCAGGACGCGGGACGCGTCTGCGGGCGGCAGGTGCCGGCAACCCGTCCGCGCTATCTAGGCGCCAAAGCCGCATCTGTCAACGCCGGGGGGCCGGAGAAAGGTGCCGGAGGCAAGGTGGGGGCAAGACGGAAGGGAACGAGGGGGAAGTCCCCCTCGTCCGGATGCAGGTGCTCAGGCGGCCTTGCCGGCTTCCAGGAGGCGCAGCAGCGTCGGCCAGTTGCGCATGGACAGCAGGTGGCAGTAGATCGCCGAGAGGGCGCCGGAATGGCGCAGGTCCAGGAAGGCCGCGTCGTCGAGCGCGTTGAAGCGGGTCTCGTCCACGACGCGGAAGTCGTTCACCGTCAGCACCTCGCCGGAGGGCAGGGTAAAGCGGCCCTCGTTGGGCACCAGCAGGTCATGCTCGGCGAGCTTTGCGAGCACCGCCTCGCTCTCGCGGGCCTCGCGCTGGTAGGCGGCGCAGAACTCCAGCGCCTTCTTGGTGATGTCGGAGGGCTCCAGGCCGTCGAACAGGGCCGTTTCCTTGTCCGTCCCCACCTTGTCGCTGTCCATGTCGAGGCAGAGCGTGAACTCGCTGCCCTCATCGTTGCGCGCCAGGATGAAGGGATAACGGCGGATGTAGGAGGGGATGTAGGTGTCCTCGACCCACTTGCCGGCCGCGTCGACGAAGACATTCATGTCCCGGCGCAGACCGAGCACGGCGATCGCCGCCGGCTTTTCCGTGTTGGCCGCGAAGACGATCGGGTAGTGACGCGAGGCGGATGCGAACTCGACCGCGTTCAGCGGCGCGGCATGCGTGGTGCCCGCGAACCGGTAGTCGGGGGCAAGCGTCACGCGGGTCTCGCCGTGCAGTTCCGCGCGCAGCGCCTCCGGCCGGGAGTAGAAGAGCGGAAGTCCGGTCGGGGCAGGGGTGCTGGCGTCGCTCATGCGGTCTGGTCCTCGTGCAATCGGTTCAAATCCGTGGTCGCGGCAAAGGGCGGGATCTCGCCTCATGCACCCGCGCAATCGGCCCCCGGGAGAGAGCCGTGAAGAACAGGCGGCCGCCGACGCAAGGATGCGCCGGTCCGCCCCGCGCCCGTTCTAGCTGCATGGGCCCCGGTTGCCTAGGGCGTGGACCCACAAACGGCGCCTGAACGCCGTGAAAACGGTGGGGAGCGCGCGCCCCGTGGCCGACGAACCTCATGCACCCTCCGGGCAACGGCCTGTGCGCGGATCCCTCTTCCTCCCTTCCACCTCAGGCTGAAGACCTCTAGGATCGCGCGCAAGGCGTAGTCCGCATCTTGCACCGGCACAGGCGATCCGCATTCCATGACCGACAGACCAGACGAGCGCGACGCCGCGAAACGCCCCGTTGCAGCCGGTGTCGTCCATCGCGGGGAGACCTTTCGCGATGCGGAGATCCTGGTGGACGGGCGTGCCTTCGAGGGCTGCGCCTTCGAGCGCTGCCGTCTGGTTTATGCCGGCGGGGCGACACCGGTCATCAACGGGTGCCGGTTCTCCGATTGCGCCTGGACGTTTTCGGGGGGAGCCGCCGACACGCTCGCCATGCTGGCCGGGCTCCATCAGGGCGGTTTCGCGCCGATGGTGGAGGCAACGCTCGAGGCGGTGCGCAAGGGAGCGGTCGCAAGCCGGCCGGCCGCGCCGGCGGCGGAAGGCGGTGGTGGCAAGGCGCAGCGCATGATCGATCTGGGCTTCGGGCGCTTTCCGGTGCCACGTGTCCTGGTTCGCGGCCCGGGCCGGGCATGAGTGCGGCCGGCTCCCGGGCCGGCCTTGAGAAACGGGGAGAAGAGACATGAGCGGAACCGGTGATCCCAGCGAGGAGATCGCACGCCTGACGGCCGAAACCTTCGAGGCGGAGCGTGGCAAACCGCTGCCGCTCGCCGGTGCGCCGGATGCGGCGCTCACGGTTGTCGACGTGAGCCGCCTGGCGCATGGATTACGCGAGGGCGGCGCCTTTTCGGTGCTGCTGGAGGGGCCCTCGGCCACGCCGCTGGAGCAGGGCCTGCACGAGGTTCTCATCGCGGAAAAGACCCTGCCGCTGTTCCTGGTGCCGCTGCTGCGCGATGGCGATGTCATGCAGTACGAGGCGGTCTTCACCTGAGCGCGCAAGGGCGGAACCGCCGCCGTCGGGCGGCCGGCGGCGGTCCTCACGACCGCTGGCCGGGCCGCCAGTGCAGCAGGTGATAGATGCCCTTGTCCTCGCTGAAGGCGAAGCCAAGCCTGCGGTAGAGCCGCATGGCACGGTTGTTGTGTTCGACGTGAATGCCCACGGCACGCCCCTCCCGCTCCGCCATCGCGAGAATATCCGCCAGAAGTGCCGCGCCGAGGCCGTCGCCGCGCGCCGCCGGAAGCAGGGCGATGTCGATGATCCGGATTTCAGAAGGCCAGCGCTCCAGATAGAGCCTGCCGATCGCCTCGCCCTCCCGCTCGACGATGAACCACGCCGCGTCGGGATAGTTCTGCATGTAGTGGGTGTGCTGGGCGTGGAACTGCATGTCGAGGAAAGCGGTCTTTTCCGCCTCGCTCCACGGCACGGGAGCGAGTTCCTCGGCGCGTGTCGATGCATACAGCCGGCCCAGGAACGCGAGATCCGCGCTGCCGACGCTGTCGGCCGTGAAGGTGCGAAGGGCAAGGCCCGCCCCGCGCGCCGACGGAAACTCCGCCGGCGTGAAGGGCGCGCCCGCCGGTGCTGCGTCCGTGGTCGTCATCTCAGCTGTCAGGCGGCGTGAGATCGCGCACGATGCCGTAGGTGAAGATGCCGGAGGAGGCGATCTGGCTCCAGCCGGCTCCCCATGTGGTGGAGTTCAGCGCGGTCTGGCTGATCACGGACACCGAGTTGTTCTGGGAGGCGCCCAGGAAGTAGCTCAGCCGCCCGTCGGAATTGTAGTCCATCGCCGCCAGTCCGAAGCCGGACGCCGTCGCGATCTTCTGCCAGCCGTTCCAGCGCTGGCCGGCCACGTGGGTCTGGAGGTTGGCCCATATGCCGCCGTCCTGCGCGACGGCGACGAGCATGATGAGGCCGTCACCGTCGAACCCGCTGGTCACATTGATCAGCGTGGTGTCGGTCATGCCGGGCTTCGTCCATTCCGACCAGCCTTCCTCGTCGGGAACGGTCTGGCGCAACTGCGCGACCTCGTTGTCCGATGAGACCATGAAGATGTTGATCGCGCCGGTGTCGTCGAGCACGCCGCAGGGGATCGACTTCGCGGTTCCGCTGGTGGCGTCGTCGATACGCTCCCAGCCCGTCCAGTCGCCGGCGGTCAGCGACTTGAACTCGGTCTGCGCGTTGACATGCACCTGCGCCTGCGCGGGGTTCTGTCCCATGGCGATCAGCATGATGCGCCCGCTGGCGTCGTTGACGAGGCTGATCCGCGAGACGTCACCCGCCGAAAGTCCGGTCCAGGAACTCCAGAGCGTTGCGGGCGGGGCGGGAACCTCGACCGTGACCTCGATCGGCGTGTCCGTGCCCGGAGGCGTGACCCACTCGGTCTTCTTCTGCGTGGTCAGGGGATTCTGGTAGCACCACCACACGATCCCGCTGTCGGCGTCGACACCGAAGATCTCGACGCGTCCGGACGGACCGCGGCCCATGACGAGCTGCTGGAAGCCGGCGACGCCGTCGGGCATCCCGAGGTCGTGCGGCGCGTTCCAGCGCTGGCCGCCGCCCGGGGCCTGCTCGACGGCTTCGTCGATGTAGTGAACGGATGCGGGCGAGCCGGTGGTCTGGGCGACCATGGCAACGCGCCCGTCCAGTGTCGATCCGGTGCCGAGCACGATATAGGCGTGGCCGGTGTCGATCGGCGTCAGCGTCCCGGTCCACGGGCCGTTGGGCGCGATCTGTGCCGTCCAGACAAGCTGGTTGTTGTCGGAACTGATGCCGACCATCATCAGCCGGGACAGTTCCGCGAACGGCGTCTCGCCGACCTCGATCTCGATCATGTCCCCATGCTCACCGGGGATCTGCCGTGTCTGGCTCATGCGTCTTCTCCCTGTCTTCCGGCCGGGCCGGTCGTCGCCTGGGGCCTGAAAGGGCGCGCGGGGCGACGGATCATCCCGCGCGCCGCCCTTCAGCCGCGCGACGGATAGAGGCCCTGAAGCGCGATGATGAAGTTCATCGCCAGATAGGGCTGCATGTTGTTGTGCGCCTGGCTGCCGCCGCTGTCGGTGATCGTCTGGTAGGCCATGCTCGTGTTCGCCGTTCCGGTGGCGTAGGCCAGGCTTCTGGCCCGGCCGAACGTGACGTTGGACGCGGGCTGGGTCTCGTCGGCGATCAGGGTGCTGGCGAAGAGCGAGTGCGAGTGGTTGGGCAGTTGTGCCTCGGTCAGCGTCACCGTCTCGGTGCCGCCGCGCTGGCCGAGCCGGCGGGAGGTCAGGCCGGGGCCGCGCCCCTGGTGCATCGGCGCCCGGCCTTCCATGTTGGGAAGGGCGGTGGTGGTGCGCCCGTCCCCGCCATAGGTGGTGCCGATGAGCGAGAACAGGGCCGTGTTCTGCGAGATTGGCAGAAGCTGGCCGTTGCAGAAGGCCCAGCCGCGCGGGGCGAAATTGCCCGCGAAGATCCGGATTTCCGCGATGAAGGGTTCAGACATGACGGACCTCCCTCAGTGCCGGCTCGGGTACACGCCGAAAAGCGCGATGATGAAACTCACGCAAAGATAGGGCTGCAGGTTCGTGTGCGAACGGCTGCCGCCCACATGGCTGAGCGAATTGACGGCCATGTTCGTGACCGGCGTTTCCGTGGTGAAGATCGGTGCGATCTGCTCCGCGAGCACACGGCCCATCGGCGAGTCGTCGGTGCCGGAGGTCTGCATCGCCCTGAAGTCATGGCCGTGGCTCGGCATCTGGTTCACCGTCAGGGTCACCGTCTCCGAGCCGCTCTTGGAGCCGAGCCGCCGTTCCGACAGTCCCGGGCCCTGGCCCTGGTGGAGGGGAATGCGCCCGCGCATGTCGGGCAGGCCGAAGGTCGTGCGGCCATCGCCGCCGTAGATGGTGCCAAGCAGGCTGAAAAGGGCGTCGTTCTGCGACACGGCCAGCAGCTGGCCGTCACAGAAGGCCCAGCCGCGCGGGGCGAAGTTGCCCGCGAACATGCGGATCTCGCCAACATAGGGCTCTGACATGAATTGGGTCCTCCCGGAAAACGGTTTGGGCGGAATGCGCCTGGCGCTGGGTCAGTTGCGTGAGGGGAAAAGCCCCTCGATCGCGATGCAGAACGAGACCGTCAGATAGGGCTGCATGTTCTGGTGCGCCTGACTGCCGCCCACATGGGTGACCGTGTTGCTGCGCAGGCTGGTGACGCTCGCGCCAGGGTCCGTGTACCCGGAGGGAAGGTCGGCGAGATAGGCATTCTGCGGAATGGGCGTTGTGCCCGGTCCCGAGATCGCGTCGGCCGCATGCATGTGCTGCGGCATCTCGTTGACGCTGAGCGTATGCGTTTCCTCGCCCGACTTCTGTCCTTCGCTGTGATGGGCTCCGCCATCGGAACGCCCGACGTGGATCGGCGTGCGTCCGCGCAGGTCGGGCAGCGCGAAGGTCGTGCGACCGTCACCGCCGTAGGTGGTGCCGAGCAGGGAATAAAGCGACTGGTTCTGGCTGATCGGCAGGATCTGGCCATCGCAGAACGCCCAGCCGCGTGGCGGGAAATTGAAGCCCATCATGCGGACTTCCGCGAGAAATGGTTCTGCCATGGCGCATACCTCCCATTCTGTGCCAAAAGGGGTGCCTTGTAAGAAATATCAATTATTGGTTGTGTCGCAGGGCGGACTCCGCCCCTGACACCCTGCAGGTCTCCTGTTCACTCATGCGGCGTTGCAGCCAGCCCTCAAGGGCAGGCGGCAACGATGTTGTAGGTGCCGTTGTTGCCCCCGACCGCAGGCGGGCTGAGCGTGTTGGTGCCGTTGAGCACACTTGCGATCGCCGGGCCCGTGGAACTGCCCACGGGCGTACCGACGAGGTTGAACGTGTGGCCGCTATCCGACGTGACGTAAATGCCGCCGACAAGGAAGCCACTGGAATTCGTGACCGTGTTGCCGGTGATGTTCGCGCACATGGAACCGGTGTTGCCGCTGCCGGCGTCGATCTCGATTCCGGCAACTGGGAAACCCGCTCCGGACGTGTGGTTGACCTGGTTGCCGGTGATCACCGCCGTGACATCCTGCGTTGCACCACCGGGCTGGAAGAACTTGATGCCTGAGTCGTTGTAGTCGTGGATGATGTTGTTGCTGACCACATAGCTGGCCGTGCCACCGCCATCCGCGTCGAACTGCATGGCAAAACCGCCAAAACCACTGCTGCCGCCGGCACCGGATCCGGTGACACCGGAAGTGCCGATGGTGTTGTTCCGGACCTGCGAGGTCAGCGTTCCGCTGAAGAGGCTGCCCGTCTGGATCTCGATCGGGCTGACGCCACTGCCGGCGCTGTAGATCGCGCTCATGTCATTGTCGAGAATGTCGAGTGCGACCGTGCCGGACCCGGTGAATGCGGCGTTGACGCCACCACCGCCGTTGGTCGGGTTGCTGCCATGACGCTGGAAGGTGTTTCCGACACCCGTGCCGCCGATGTCGAGATCGAGGTTGGCGCTTTGGGAGGCGCTGATCTGGATGTGATTGGCCAGGGCGCCCGCGAAGGTGTTGTTGGTGATCGTGCCGTTGATGGCTCCCCCCGACACGCTGATCTGCAGGGCGTCATTGCCGAAACCGGGGGTCGCGTCGTCGCCGGCGAAGATCGTGGCGCCGGAAATCGCCAGCGCCAGCGAGCCGCCGTTGGTCTTGTCGATCTGGATGGTGTTGTCGGACGCGCCGCCGTAGGTGCCGCCCGAAATCGTCAGCGTGCCGCCGGAGTCGTACATATAGACGGTGCCCTGTCCGGAGGACGAGCCGAAGGAGCCCTGCGTGTCGATGTTGACAAGCTGCAGGTCGACCGTGGACTGGCCGCGGATACCGTGATTGCCGCTGCCGTTGACCACCATGTTGGCGAAGCGAACGTCGTTGACATTCTGCAGCCAGATGGCGGTGTCGGTCGTCGCGGCGAGCGTGCCGCCCGAGCCGTCGGTGGAGCCGGTCCCGGTGACGGAGAACGTGCCGGACGTTCCGGTGTTGACCAGCGAAATCGCGCGATCCGCGCCATTCGTCGAGACCGATTGCAGCGTGATGCCGCTGGCCCCGATGGTGGTGCTGTTCAGATCGACGCCCCGGCCGCCGCCGGTGGAACTGACGGTGTTGCCGGTTCCGGTGATTGAAAGGCTGCCGCCAAGGGCCGAGATGATACCGCGACCCGTCGTCGTGGAGACAACCAGGCCACCATTGGTGAAGCTGACCGAACTCGAGGCGTCATTGCCGTTCATGCGGATGGCATCGTTCGCGCCGCTGGTGATCGTCTTCGAGGTGCCCGAGAACGTCACGCTGGTGCCGCTGGCGAGATTGGCGAGGTCGAGGGCCGGACCGCCGGTGGCGGAGGAATTGTTGAGGTTCAGGGTCCCGTTGACGGCGACCGTGCCCGAAATCCCGTCGAGGCGGACGCCGCGTCCGGTGCTGGTCGGGGCCGAGACGTTGTTCAGCGTCAGGTTCACCGTGGTGTTGGTGATGTCGAGTGCCGCCGTACCATAAGAGGTGACACTCACCGCCGAGACGGTGCCGATCGAAACCGTGCCGGCGTTGCTGGCGGAGATGCCCGTCGTGTTGCGTGCCGCAAAAGCCGAGGCGGATTCCAGAGTGAAACTGCCGGTGTTGTTCTGCAGATAGATGCCGCCGCCGCTCTCGCCGGGGTCGTCGGTGTCGATGGCCACGCTGTCAAGCGTGATATTGGTGGCCGTGTTGCGGATGTCGATCGAGGCGACGCCGTCGCCCATGGCGTTGTTGGAACTCACGCTGCCGCCACCGATGGTGACCTGTCCGCCAAAGTTGGAGACGATGCCCTGGCCACCCGGGCCCGATGCGCGCTGGAACTCCGTGAAAACGAAACGCGCCATGTTGATGGTCGAGCTGGAATTGTTGCTCGTGAGCACAAGCCCGTCGCCGCCGGCCGTATACGAGGCATCGTTGCGGTTGGACGCCTCGATCTGCGCCTGGAAATCGGCACTGAAGGTGCTCGCCGCGTTGGCGATGCGGATGCCCGCCGCCTGGGCGTAATAGATGATGCTCGATGCCGTCGTCGTGAACGATCCCGAGTTGCCGTCGAGATTGAGGCCGTAGGTCATCGGGCCGGCCGCGTTGATATCTCCCAGCGAAATCTGGTTGAAGATGAAATCGGCGGAGGAGCTAAAGATACTGATGCCGGTTCCGCTGACGCCCAGCGCCGAGGTGTTGTTGACCCGCAGCGTGCCGCTGCCGCCGATGGTGTCCAGATCGATGAAGTTTCCGGTGGCCGTGCCGCTGGCCGTCGCGTTGGCGAAGGTGATGCCCGCCGCGCCGACGTTGACGTTGGACAGGACCATCCCCTGACCGGTCGTCGTGTTGATCGAACGGGTGCCCGTCGCCGCGACGGAGAAGTTGACCGTGCCGCTGCCGGTGCGCCCGCCGGTGATGCCGGTGCCGGTGGACGTGTCGATGTCCAGCCCGCCGGTGAAGGCGATGTTGGTCGTGTCGCCCGTCGCCGCCGTGAACTCGAGGCCGCCACCGCTTGTGCCCGTATTGTTGATGGTCGTCGCGCCGAAGCTGAAATCACCGCTGGAATCGATGATCTGCACACCGGAGTCACTGGAGCCGGAGATATTGAGCGTGCCGATCGTCAGGGCGCTGTTGCCGCCGCCGCCGACCGCGTCGCCGCCATCCACCAGCACGCCGGAGCCGCTGGCGTTGGTCGAGGTCACCGTGCCGAAGGTCAGGTTCATCGTGAGCGGGTCGAGGAACAGCGCCGTGCCGTTGGTCGTGTCGACCGTGCCCGAGCCGCCGCCCGTCATGGTGAAGTCGGTGTTCAGCCCGTTCGTCTTGGTGTCGACCAGGAGGCCGGTGCCATTGTCGTTGTAGATGTTGAGCGTCGTGAAATCGATCGCGCCCGTGGTGTCGATGAAGGCGACGCCGTCGCCCGAGACGCGCGTTCCGGTCCCCTGGCCCACGTTCAGCGTGCCGGCCGAAACCGTCGCGCCGGCGCCGTCGCTGTCGAAGTCCACCTTCTCGAAGCGGATGCCGCCACCCGTGCCGTTGCCGATCACGGTGTTGCCGGCGAAGGCGCGCACCTGCACGGAGTTCTGCACCGTCGAGACGTTCTGGCCCGTGATCGAGACTGTCGGCACGCCCGTCGCGGCACTCTCGAAGGTGGTGTTCGAGATCGAAAGCAGGACGTTGTTCGCTGTTCCGGCTCCGGTCTCGTCGACGTCCAGCGCCTGGCCGCTTGAACGGATGACGTTCGTGCCGGTCATGTTGAGCGTGAGCACGCCGCTGCCGGAGGAGTCGACGTCGATACCGGCACCCGCGACGTCGGTCGTGTCGCCGTTGCCGCCGGACCCCATGGTGATGTCCGTCAGGGTGACCGTGTTGGAAACCCCGTTCGAGTTCACGATATGGATGCCTGCACCGGCCACGTCATTGCCGGTGCCGGTGTTCGACGAACCGATGATCAGGCCGGAGAGCGAGGCATCCGCGTCCTGAAGCAGGATGGCTTCCGCATCGGTGTCATCGACCCGGTTGATGCCGGTCGAGGTGACCGAGAGGGACCCGCCGCCGCTGCCGTCGAAGCTGAGCCCGCCGTCCAGGTCGAGACCGGAGAACTCGACGTTGGTCGCCCCGCCCGTCGTCGCGATGTCGATCGATCGCGCGGAAGAACTGACATCGATCTGGCTGGAGCGGATGCGGGCCGTCGCATTGGCCGCATAGGACGCGGAGATGCCGTCGCCCGAACCGGTGTTGCGGATGGTGGTGTTCTGGATCGTCGAGGATCCGGCAAGTGCCACGGTGCCGTTCGCGGAACTGGAGGTCAGGATCGCGCGGACATCGTCGATGGTGCCACCGGACGCCGTCACCTGCGTGCTGGAGGTGATGCCGGTGAGCTTCAGGCTGGCCGGTGCGCCCGAGCCGCTGAGGCCGAGCGTGGCAAGGTCCACCGTCTCGCCGTTGACCATGGACACCAGAACCTGGCCGTCCGCGAGCGTGAAGGTTCCGTCGTCCTGCGCGACCACATCGATCACGTCGCGAATATTGTCGTCGTTGTTGTCGACGAGAATGATCGCGTCGGCGCCGGAGGCTTCCGCGCCCGCGATCGTGCCCGGGGTCAGGAAGGTGCCGTTGCCCGCGCCCGTGCTGCCGTTGCTGCCGACGACATAGTAGGACGGTCCGGCGAGGTTCGAGGTGTTGGTGGTGCCGAGCACCGTGCCGAAGGCCACATCCTCGAGGTCGTATTCGCCGGTCGAGCCCATGCCCGTCGTCACCACGGCGAAGCCGGTCGTGTCGATGGTGCTTTCCGTGCCCGGATTCGTGGCGTCGCCGTCACCGTACTGGAAGCGGACACCCGCGCCGATGTTGGCGTTGGTGAAGTCGATGCCGGTCTGGACGTTGAGGATCGCGCTCGAATTGGTTGTGACCACGTCCTTCGTGTTGACATAACCGGTGAGGTCGATGGCCTTGGACCCGGCGCTTCCATTGCCGGTGATGTCGAGGGTCGCGAAGGTGATCTGTCCGTCGAAGGTGCCGCCCGACAGGTTGAGGCCGGTGCCCGCACCGAGGTTGACCACGTCCACGTTGCCGAAGGTCATGTTGCCGTTGGCATTGGTCGCGCGGAACGCGTTGCCCGAACCGCCGGCCATGTCGATGGTCGTGTCGCCGGCCGTGAGCGTGCCGGAGTTGCCGTTGAGCAGGAAGCCGTCGCCACCGGCAAGCGTCAGGTTGACCGTGCCGAGATCGATATTCGCGGCCACGCTGGTCATGGAGATCGCGGAACCGGTCGTGCCGCTGATCGTCGTGGTGCCGGTGACGGTGAAGTCGCCGCCCCCGAAGCCGTTCATGCCGAGGGCCACGGCCCCGACGGCACCTGTGTTGCTGAACGAGGTCAGGGTGATGCCGCCGGCGGCAATGTCCGACCCGGCGAGGTTGAAGCCCTGGGCGTTCGTGACGTTGAGGCTGCCGGTCGTGATGCCGAGCGAACCGCCGTTCTGCATCAGGATGCCGAAGCTGCCGTTCGTATCGATGTCGAGGTCCGCGAAGCTGAACACGCCGTTCTGCCCGGCATTGTCGACCGCCAGGCCGGAACCGCCCATCGCGGTCGTGGTGCCGAGATCGACCGCGCCGGTGAAGGAGACGGAATAGTCTCCGGTCGCGCCGAAGGACGCGATGCCACTGGCACCGTTGCCGTTGGCCGCCACCGTACCGGCGTGGGTCAGGCTGCCGCCGGCGATGTTCAGAAGGGTGATGGCGGCACCCGAGGTGATGTCGATCGAGCTCGCGGCATCGAAGGTGTAGGCCGCGTCGCCGCCCTCGATGTAGAGCGCCTCGCCGTTGGTTCCGGAAATGTCGACATTCGTGCCGGTGAACGTGCCGCCGGCATTGAGGAACGAAAGCCCGGTGCCGCCTGTCACGGACGCGATCGAGACATTGCTCAGGCTGTTCGTGCCGGAGCTGCCGCTGAAGAAGATCGACCGCCCCGTGGCGCCCGTCGACGTGATGTTGGACAGCGAGGTGCCCGACGCGTTCCCGAGCGCGATGTCATTGGCATTGCCCGAGAACGACGAATTGGACACCTGGGTGCCCGTCGACGTGGTGATGTCGATGCCGGTTCCGGTAAAGTTGCGGATGATCGAGCGATCGACGGTCAGCCCGGTGGAGGAGGTGCCCGAGATGCCTGTGCCGACCGTTCCCCCGCCATCGAGAATCACGCCGACAATGCGGTTGCCGGCGGAGCCGAGCCCCACCAGCGGATCCGCGGCCGTCGAGGTCACGACCGCGCCGCCGTTTCCGGTCGGGTCGGCGATGGTGATGCCGGAGGCCGAGAGCAGGATGGTCGGCGGAACCGTGAGGCTGACGGTGATGGCCTGGCTGCCGCCCGCGCCGTCGCCGAAGCTGAGGAGCTGCATCTGGTCGAGCAGGTTCAGCGTGTCGTTGCCGTTGGTTCCCGCGACATTGATGGTCGCGCCGTTGTTGATCAGCACGATGATGTCGCCGGCGCCCGCGGCAGCCTCCGCGGCGGCCAGCGTCATCGGGTTCGAGGCATCGCGGCCCGAGCCGTCGCCGCCACCCGTCGCGCCGTCGGAATCCACGAAGTAGATGGCACCCGTGCCGAAGCCGAGGCCGGGGCCGCTGGTGAAATTCACGTCCCGGAAGTCGTAGCTGCCGACGGTCGGCGCGGACGACGCGTCGATGGCGGTGTTGGCCGAGATCGTCGACCCCTGGTCCGTGCCGTCCTCGCCGTCGCCGAAGGTGAAGATCGCATTGGTCGAATTGTCGAGCCAGACACCCGTGTTGACGCCGGCGATGCTGCTGGACTCGCCCGTGGCCGAACTGTCGCCGAGGCGTACCGTGCTGCCGCCCGTCGTGCCGCGCAGATCGACGCCGATGGTGTTGGCGGACCCGTTGCCGGTCACGTCGAAGTCGTTGGCGGTGACGGCGGCGTTCAGTGTTGCGCCGTTCAGCTCGATGCCGGTCGTCTCATCCGAATTGAGCGCGATGTCGAGATCGTTGAAGGAGATCGTGTCGTCGATCGTGCCGGAAATGTCGACACCGGCGCTGTGCGCCTCCCGGCCGGTGCCCGCGACAGCGGGGCCGGTGAACGGGTATAGATCCGCACGGGGATTGACGATGGAGACCTGGTTGAAGGCGATCGCGCCGCTGGTGTCGGCGATGCGGATCGCGTCCTCCACCGTGTCGGTGATCGTGACGGTCCCCGTGGAGGTGAAGGTGCCGCTGTTGCCGGCCAGGTTGATGCCGACGGTCGCGCCGCCGGTCGTAAAGACGGTGCTCGCGGGCGGGGTGCCGCTCTGGGTGCCGATGGTGATGTCGCCAAACGTGAAATCGCCCGAGGAGTTGGAAATCGACAGCGCACCGGGAGTCGAGAGCCGCTGGTAGCCGGTCGCCCCGAAATCCTGTGACAGCTCTGCGTTGCTGATGTTGGTGGCACCGGTGACCGTGAAGTTTCCGGAATAGTTGTTGGCGATGAAGCCTCCGCTCCCGCCCACGCCTGTCGTCCTGGTCAGCGTCATGCTGGACAGGGAAATCGAGCCGTCGAACCCGCCGGTCGTGCTCTCGAGCTGCACCCTGCCCGCGTCGATGCTGCCGCCTGCGATATTGAGGGTCAGGCCGTTGTTGCCGTAGCTTGCGAACAGGCCGCCGTCAACGGTGTTGACCGTGTAGTCGCTGAAACTGACGCTGCCGCTGTTCCCGCCGCTGAAGAAGACGCCGTTGCGGGTGGCCAGGCCCGGCGTTCCCGACGCGAAGGTGCCGCCGTTGACGGTCTGGATGCCGGCTGCGCCGAGATCCGCATCGAAGGTGACCCCCTCGAAGGAGACACCGTTGTTGAAGAAGTCCGGATCGAAGGATGTCGCACTGCCCAGAAGCGTGTTGTTCGCGAAATTGGTGACGGTCACCAGCTGGTTGGAGGCGGTTACGCGGACGGCTGAATCCTCGGTCGCGAATGTGGAGTTGGACACGGAGACGACGGCGCTGTCATCTCCATAGGTCGCCACCACGATGCCATGTTCGCTGGGCCCGACGCTTCCGAAGGACGCGTCGTGGGTGATCGTCAGCCCGTCCACGGCAAGCTCGAACGCGCGTGTCGCTGCCCCGTCGCTCTGGACGAGCTGGAAACTGTTGAAGCTGCTGCCGGAGGCAACCGTCGCCAGTGTGCCGCCGTTGACGGCGAGCGATCCGTCGAGATCGCGAAGGGCCACCGAGCCCATGTTCGAATTGCTGGTGTCGATCGAGTCGAACGTCGCCTGCACGTTGAGGCCGGTGAGCGACAGCGCCATGGCGCCGGTCGTCGTGATCGTCTCGCTGGCGAAGTTGCTGACCCTGAGCGTGCCGCCGCCGGTTCCCACGAGGCCCGTCTGGCCGGAAGTCGTGATCCGCAGGCCGCCGTCGAAGGCAAGGGTGGACGTGGTGCCGTTGTTGTCGAAGGAAACACCCGCGCCGCCGCCGAGCGCCGTGGTCTGGCCGAGGGACACCAGCCCGCCGAAGGTGACGTCGCTCTGGCCCGTCGCGCCGCTCACCGAGATGCCGCTGGAGCCGGCGCCGTTCGCGGTGACCGTGCCGAAGTGACTGAAGCTGCCGCCGACGCGGCTCGCGATGGAGACCGCCGTTCCGCCGCTCGACGTGATCGAGCTGGACGCGTTGAAGGAAATCGCGGCGTCGCCGCCCGTGACCGCGAGCGTGTCGGACCCGGTGATGTCGACATTGTTGCCGGTTACCGTGCCGCTCGTGTTGGTGAGCGACACGCCGGTTCCGGTCGCGTCCACCGACACGTTGGTCAGCACGACGGAGCCGGAGGTGCCGTTGAGATCGATGCCGTTCTGTGCGGTGGTGCCGCCGGATCCGATCGTCACGCCTTCGATGGTCACGCCCGCGATGCCGGAGCCCGAGATCGCCGTGCCGGCGGCGCTGCCGATCGTGATGTTGCGGACCGCGTTGCCGTTGGCGAGGCCGATGGTGCTGACCGCGCCGGACGAATTGGTCAGTGTCGCCGCACCGTTGCCGGTCGGATCGGTGATGGTCACCGCGCCCGACGGCAGGTTCGAGCCGGTGATGTTGGCGGCGATCACGTAGCCGGCGGAGGAGAAGGTGCGCCCGTCGCCGAAGGTGTTGATCGTCTGGCCGTTGGCGAGCTGGAACGTCAGGCCCGAGGTGTCGATGGCCGATCCGTCGTTGACCAGGATGAAGTTGACGGTGCCCAGGCCCGCGGCCGCCGCGATCGCGGTGGAGATGGAGGCGCGGTTGGTCGAGGACGATCCGTCGCCGGTTCCCGTCGCGGTGGCCGAGATGAAATAGTTCGGCACGCCGGACATGGTGAAGTTGAACGGCGCGGAAAAACTCGTGGTGCCGAGTGCGTAGCTGCCGTTGGCGGCATTCACGCCGACGCCGTCGAGGCCATAGATGGTGCCGCCGATGGTGCCGCCGCCCCAGTTGAACACGGCATCCGGCGCGGCCGCCGCCGCTCCGTTGGTGCCCAGGACAAGGCCGGTGCCCACGTTGGAGATGTTGCCGCCGTCGATGATGTTGATCACGCGGCCGTTCTGGGTGCCGGAAATGTCGACGCCGCGGCTGGCCGTCACGCCCGTTCCGGTGATGTCCAGGCTCTGCATGAGCACGGAGGCATCCGCGCCGGCCATGTTGAGGCCCGCGCCGCCGCCCACGCCCGTGATGTCCACGTCGCCGAAGGTGAGATCGGCGTTGGAGGTGCCGCTGAGATCGATGCCGTCGCTCGACGCGCCCGCGCCCAGCCCGTTGATCTGGGTCGTGCCGGAGAACGCGAAGGTGCCGCCGCCGCTGATGACGATGGCGTCGTCGCCGGTGTTGGTGGCGGAGTAGTCGTTGACGTTGATCGCGCCGGAATTGTTGGTGAACGTCAGCGCGTCGCCGGAGACGTTGCTCACCGAAATGTTGTTGAGGGTCGTCGTGCCGGTGTTGTTGGCGATGACGATGCCGTTGGTGCCGCCGTCGATGGTGATGTCCGACAGGACGGCACCCTGGTTGTTCAGCAGGATCGACGTGCCGGTGATGTTCGAGAACGACAGGTTCGACATCGACGTGTTCGACGCGCCGATGATGCTGATGCCGTTTGTCGCATCCGTGATCGTCAGGTTGGTGAAGGTCGCGCCGTCGACGTTGTTGCCGTCGAGCACGGTGGTGCCGCCGCGAAGCGTCAGGCCGGTGACAAGCGTGTTGTCGGCCAGCGTCACCGTGGTCACGCCCGGGTCGCCGTCAATGGTGCCGGCGGTGCCCGAGAGCAGGAAGTTGGTCGTCGAGCCGTCCGAAAGCTGTACGCCGATGGTGGAACCGCCGCCGGCCAGGACCTGGCCGTTCTGCAGCGTCACGCCGGCCGTCGTCACGTCGCCGTTGGCGCCAAGCACCACGACGATGCCGTTGGCGCCCGCACTGGTGATGGCGTTGGACAGGCTGGTCGGATCGGCGAAGGAACCCGTGCCGCCGCCGCCCTGGGTCGCGTAATAGATGTCGCCGTAGGTCGCGCCGGTGTTCGGGTTCACGACCGGGATCGAGGCGAGTGACGTCGAGCTCTGGCGGCTGCCCGCGCGGATGCCCTTGTCGCGCCGTACGCCCTCGTCCATGCGGTCGAGCAGCCGGCTCTCGTCGCGCGCACCATGGGTCGCGGGCGCCTGGCTGCCGCCGAAAAGCGGGATCCTGAGCCGCGCCGAGGCGACGGCGTCGAGCTTGTCGGACTTGTCGTAGACGAGTTCCGCGCCGAGCGTGAAGCGCGAACCGGTGAGGCTCAGCACGTCGTCGATGCGGTACTCGAGGCCGAGGCGCCCACCGGCCTCGGTGTCGAAACCGTCGCGATCATAGAAATAACCGCCCGCATAGGCACGCAGGCGCTGGTTGTCGCCGAAGGGGGAATCGAACAGCGCACCGATTTCGCCGGTCAGTCCGTACAGCAGGGCGGTGGCGTCGTCCTGGCGGACGCGGGTCTCGAGAAGCTGGTTGTTGGTGACCGTGACGCCCGTGCTGCGCACCTGGGAGCCGGTGCCGGCGGTGCCGCTGAGGGGAACATGGGCGTTGATGCGCAGGTCGAAGTTCGACGTGAAGGCCTCGAGGCCGAGCGTGGCGCCGAGCAGGACCTTGCGGTTGTCCGTGCGCACCACGTCGACAAAGGCATTGGCGCCGAGGATGAGGTCCGCGCCCATGACCTGGCGCAGGCCGAGACCGAAGGAGGAGGAGCCTTTCGCGTTCTCGCCGTAATCGAGGCGCATGTCGAGGAAGACGAGGCTGTCACCATCCTGCCCGATCGGCATGAAGCCTTCGAGGAAGGCGCTCGATTCGGATCCCGCCTGGGCGCCGATTTCACCCCAGGCGCCCCACTGAGGGGCTGCGTCCTGCGCGACCGCGGAAGCGGAGGTGCCGGCGAGGAGCGCTGCCGCGCATGAGGACGACAGCAACTCGCGACCCGCTCCCGACAGGAAGCGACGATGGGGACCGACGTACGAAATGACACCCTCCCAGGTGTTGGAAACTCTTAACGGAAACGCGCCGCGCCCCACGCAACACGGGGCGCAACCAGCGGTAAGGTTTCCGATACGTCAGGAGATTGCAACGCCGCTTGAGCCGAAACCGACGAGAAGGCACAGAATTCAGCGGTTTGTTGCCAGTCTGCTACACCGTTTTCGTGATATGGATCATTCACAAATACTATTATCGGTAGAATGAATATAGTGATATTTCGTAGCGGAATGAGACGCCAGACCCGACCAGCGCACCGTTCCGCTGGGTGAAAAGATTAACGCGGACGGCTCTGGACGGCGGGTGCGAGGCCGGGTTTGATGCGGCGGAATGGAGCGTCGCGGGGACCGCCTGCCGCTCGCGACAAGGCCCGTGCGGAAGACGGGAATTTCCGGAAAAGGAAGGAAAGCATGAGCGTACTGGTGCCCGAGCCGCTGACGGCGGACGCCTTCGCGCCTTTCGGCCAGGTGATCGAGGCGACCCATGCCGTGAGCCATCTCATAAACGGGGGGCGCACGCGGCGCTATCACGCGCTGGCGACGGCGGAGCCCGGTGAGGGTGGTGAGGCGATCCTGTCGATCTTTCGCGGCACGCCCTGGCCATCGCCGGTACGGATCAGGATGCTCGAGCGTCATCCGCTCGGCTCGCAGGCCTTCGCGCCCATGGAGCGCCATCCGTGGCTCGTGGTCGTCGCCGAACGGCCCGAACCCTCCGCGTGCCGGTGTTTCCTGGCGCGCGGCGACCAGGGCGTGCAGATCGCCCGTGGCGTCTGGCATCACCCGCTTCTGGTGCTCCAGCCGACCCAGGATTTCCTGGTCGTCGACCGCCGGGGCGAGGGCAACAACCTGGAAGAGGTGTTCTTCTCCGAGGACGCGACACCGACGCTGGCGCCCGTTTGAGGCGGCAGCGCCGGGGTCTCAGACCACGTTGCGCTCGCGATAGGTCTGCAGGAAGGCGCGCACGCGCGCGTCGTCCGGTTCGCTGGAGAAGATCTCCTGCGGCGGACACAGCGTCACGAGCCGGCCCTTGTCGAGGAAGGCGACCCGGTCGGCGACATGGGCGGCGAAGCCCATCTCGTGGGTGACGACGACCATCGTCATGCCTTCGGCGGCCATTTCCTTCATCACCGTCAGCACCTCGCCGACGAGCTCGGGATCGAGGGCCGAGGTCGGCTCGTCGAAGAGCATCACGCTCGGCTCCATGGCGATGGCGCGGGCGATCGCGACGCGCTGCTGCTGGCCGCCTGAGAGGTTGGCCGGGTGACTGTCGGCCTTTTCCGCCAGGTGCACCTTGGCCAGTGCCGCGCGGGCGGCCTCGTGGGCACGCGCCTTCGGCATCCGTTTCACCTGCATCAGCGCCTCCGCGACGTTCTCCAGCGCGGTGAGATGGGGCCACAGGTTGAACTGCTGGAACACCATTCCGATGTGCTGGCGCTGGCGGCGAAGTTGTCCCGCCGGCACGGTCCGGCGCGACCCGGTGCCCGTCCCCTCCTGCCAGCCGATCAGTTCGCCCTCCAGGCGCACCTCGCCCTGGTCGTAGGCCTCCAGGAAGTTCAGGCAGCGCAGAAGCGTCGACTTGCCCGAGCCCGAGGGACCGATGAGGCACAGAACCTCCGAGCGGTTGACGTCGAGCGTGATGTCCTGGAGGGCCTTGAAGTCCTTGAACGACTTGCCCATTCCCCGGACGGTGATCATCGGTGCCGTCTGGTCGGCTGGTGTTTCTTGACGCATGGGGATCCCCGTTTGCGATCGGTCTCAGGCGCGCTTCAGGTGGCGCGTGACGCGGGCCTCGACGCGCCCGCCGAGCCAGCTCGTGGCGATCACCATGAGCCAGTAGAACAGCGACAGCACCAGGAACGGCTCCACATAGGTGAAGGTCTCCGAGGCCATGGTCTGGGTTTCGTAGAGCAGCTCCGGCACGGTGACGACGGACAGGATCGCCGTCTCCTTGCTGAGGATGATGATGAAGTTGGTCAGCGGCGCGGTGATCGGCACCAGCATCTGCGGCAGGATGATGCGCCGCATGATGCGCGTCTCCGACAGCCCGACGCAGCGCGCCGCCTCGATCTGCCCCTTGGGAATGGCGTTGAAGCCGGAGCGGAAGATCTCCGCGAAATAGGGGCTGCCGTAGACGATGAAGCTGAGAATGCCGGCCTGCACGGGCGTGAGCACCAGCCCGAGGTAGGGGCCGCCGTAGTAGAGGATGAAGAGCTGGATCATGAAGGGCGTGCCCCGGATCAGCTCCACATAGAAGTCGATGAGCCAGCGCAGCGGGGCAAGTGGGGCCCAGCGGTAGAGGCAGGCGACGAGAAAGCCGAGCACGAGCCCGCCGGCCGTGCCGACGATCCAGCACAGGATGGTGACGCCGAAGCCCGAGAGAAGGGCGGGTCCGTAGCGGACGAAGAGGTCGAGTTCCATTTCGCCGTCTCCTATCCGATCTGCAGCCGGCGCTCGGCCAGGCGGCCAATGCGTGACAGGGTGAAGTTGATGACGAAATAGATGGCGGCCGCCGTCACGTAGATCTCAAGCGGGCGGTAGGTCTCTCCGGTGATGTTCTGCGCGACGCGGGTCAGTTCGGCGATGCCGACGACGGAGGCGAGCGAGGACACCTTGACCAGCAGGATCAGCTCGTTGACCAGGGAGGGCAGGCCGATGCGGATCGCCTGCGGCACCAGGATGCGCCGCCAGAGCGCCAGCGGCGGAATGCCGAGCGCCTCCGCGGCTTCCGACTGGCCGCGCGGGATCGCCTGCAGTGCGCCGCGCAGGATTTCCGCCGTATAGGCGGCGGAGCACATGCCGGTGGCGGCGATGGCCGCGCCGATCGCCGGCAGGTCGATGCCGATATGGGGCAGCATGTAGAAGAACATCAGCAACTGCACGAGCAGCGGGACGCCCCGGAAGAAGCTGATGTAGAGCGCGGCGAGCCGCGACAGGACGAGAGAGTGCGACAGGCGGGCCGCGCAGATCAGGACACCGAGCACGATCGCGATCGCCATGCCGGAGACCGAGATCACAAGGGTCCATCGCGCGGCTGCCAGAAGGTAAGGCAGGTTGTGCGCGATGACGTCGAAGGAAAAATCCACCGGCTATCGCTCCCCTTGGGCGATGTGAACGGACGTCGTGAACGCCGGGCGGTTCGCGGGCCTGGGCGGCCGGTGCCGGGCGTCCTGAAGCGGCCGGCGGAGACATGCCCCGCCGGCCGTGCGGCGCTTACTTGACCGCGGGCATCTCGGTCGGCAGCTCCGGCGCGGTGCCGAGCCACTTCTCGTTGATCGCCTTGATGCGGCCGTCCTCGTGCATCTTCAGCAGGGCGGCATTGATCGCCTCGACGAGCGAGGCGGTCTCGTCGCCCGGACGCGCGACCCAGCCGAAGTACTTCGGGTCGCCGAAGGGCGGGGTGACCAGCTCGAACAGGCCCGGACGCTGCACGGCGGCATAGCCCATCAGCGGCATGGAGTTGGCGACGCCCTGGATGCGGCCGGCGGCCAGGTCGGCCAGGGCCTCGTCGATGTTCACGTACTCACGCACGTCCGCCGGGGTGTCGAGCTTGGCGGAGAAGGCCTTGAGCTGCTCGAGCTGGGCGGAGCCCTTCTGCGAGCCGACGGCCTTGCCGGCGATGTCTTCCGGCTTGGTGATGCTGTCGTCGCCGGCCTTCTTGGCCAGCGCCACCGTGGCGTTGCCGATCGGCAGGGTGAAGCTGTAGCGGCTCATGCGCTCGGCGGTGATGGTCACCGGCGCGTTGACGATGTCGAACTTGCCCGCCTCGAGGCCCGGCAGGATCGACTGCCACGGCAGGTCGAGGAACTCCACCTCGACGCCAAGCTCCTTGGCGACTTCCGTGAAGAGGTCGTGGCAGATGCCCTGGTACTTGCCGTCCTTGAGGATGTCGAAGGGCGCGTAGTGCATTTCGGTGGCGGCGACGATCTTGCCCTTGGCCTTGATGTCGGCAAGCAGATCCGCCTGTGCGGCGCCGGAAAGGCCGAAGCTGAGGCCGAGCGCGGCCACCACGCCGAGGATGGTCGATTTCATCACGTTCTGTCTCCTGGTCTCTGGAAGAAGGAAGCTTCAAGCTCTCTTATTGTTTTTGATGGCGTCAGCCAAGAATGGCCGGAAGATTCAGGTCATGCTCGCGTGCGCAATCGAGCGCGATGTCATAGCCGGCATCCGCATGGCGCATCACGCCGGTCGCGGGGTCGTTCCACAACACGCGCTCCAGCCTGCGGTCGGCGTCCTCGCTGCCGTCGCAGCAGATCACCATGCCCGAGTGCTGGGAAAAGCCCATGCCGACGCCGCCGCCATGATGCAGGCTGACCCAGGTCGCACCGCTCGCGCAGTTGAGCAGCGCGTTCAGCAGCGGCCAGTCGGACACGGCGTCCGATCCGTCCTTCATCGCCTCCGTCTCGCGGTTGGGCGAGGCGACGGAGCCCGAATCGAGGGGGTCGCGACCGATGACGATCGGCGCCTTGAGTTCGCCGTTGCGCACCATCTCGTTGAACGCGAGGCCGAGGCGGTGGCGATCGCCGAGCCCGACCCAGCAGATGCGCGCCGGCAGCCCCTGGAAGGAGATGCGTTCCCGCGCCATGTCGAGCCACTGGTGAAGGTGCGTGTTGTCGGGCAGAAGCTCCTTCACCTTCTGGTCGGTCTTGTAGATGTCCTCCGGATCGCCGGAGAGTGCCGCCCAGCGGAACGGGCCGACGCCCCGGCAGAACAGCGGGCGGATGTAGGCCGGCACGAAGCCTGGAAAGGCGAAGGCGTTCTCAAGGCCTTCCTCGAGCGCCACCTGGCGGATGTTGTTGCCGTAGTCGAGGGTGGGAACGCCGGCGTTCCAGAAGTCGACCATGGCCGCCACATGCTCGCGCATGGAGGCGCGCGCCGCCGTCTCGACCGCTTCCGGATCGCTTTCCTGCATGGCGCGCCACGCGCCGACGTTCCAGCCCTTCGGCAGGTAGCCGTGCACCGGATCATGCGCGGAGGTCTGGTCGGTGACGATGTCCGGGCGCGGGCCGCCGGCCTTCATGCGTTCGACCAGTTCGGGGAAGATCTCGGCGGCGTTGCCGATCAGCGCCACCGACTTGGCCTCGCCCGCCTTCGTCCAGCGCTCGATCATCCCGAGCGCCTCGTCGAGCGTGTGCGCCTTCTCGTCGACGTAGCGGGTGCGGATGCGGAAATCGGCGCGGGTCTCGTCGCATTCGACCGCCAGGCAGCAGGCGCCGGCCATGACGGCCGCGAGCGGCTGGGCGCCGCCCATGCCACCGAGACCGGCGGTCAGGATCCACTTGCCCTTGAGGTTGCCCTCGTAGTGCTGGCGTCCGGCCTCGACGAAGGTCTCGTAGGTCCCCTGCACGATGCCCTGGCTGCCGATGTAGATCCACGAGCCGGCGGTCATCTGGCCGTACATCATCAGCCCGGCCTTATCGAGCTTGTTGAAATGCTCCCAGGTCGCCCAGTGCGGCACAAGGTTCGAATTGGCGATGAGCACGCGCGGCGCGTCCTTGTGGGTGCGGAACACGCCGACCGGCTTGCCCGACTGCACCAGCAGGGTCTCGTCCTCGTTCAGCTCGCGAAGGCTCGCGACGATCCGGTCGAAATCCTCCCAGGTGCGCGCGGCGCGTCCGATGCCACCATAGACGACGAGCCCGTGCGGGTTTTCAGCCACGTCCGGATGCAGGTTGTTCATGAGCATCCGCATCGGGGCTTCCGTAAGCCACGACTTCGCGGTGATCTCGGTGCCGGTCGCCGGATAGACGTCGCGGGTGTTGTGGCGCGGGTTGGTCATTGTGTCCTCCGGATCAAAGCTTGCCGTCGAGCGCGAGGCGCTCGAGACGGGTCAGGATGTCTGCAAGATGGGGGCGAAGCCGGGCGGCCTTCGTCTCGTCGTAGGCAAAGGGGGCGCTCTCGGCTGCCAGATGGGTCGACTGGGCGAGTTCCATCTGGATGGCGTGGACATTGTCCGAAGGCCGGCCGTAGTGGCGCGTCGTCCAGCCGCCCTTGAAGCGGCCGTTGAGAACGCTGGTGTAGCCGTCCGCCGCGGCACAGGTCTCCGCCACCGCCTGTTCGATCAGCGGATGGCAGGTGGTGCCGCTGTTCGTGCCGATGTTGAAGTCGGGAAGCGTGCCGTCGAACAGGAACGGGATGTGCGAGCGGATCGAGTGGCAGTCATAGAGGATGGCGACGCCGTGGATCGCCTTAACCCGTTCGATCTCTGCGGCGAGCGCCGCGTGGTAGGGGGCATGGAACGCCTCCCGGCGCGCGGCAACGTCGGCGTCGTCCGGGCTCTCGCCGTCCTTCCAGATCGGGTCGCCGTCGAAATCGGTCACGGGCACCAGGCCGGTCGTGTTCTGCCCCGGATAGAGGCTCGCACCGTCCGGGCCGCGATTGGCGTCGATGCAATAGCGGTGGAACGTGGCGCGGACTGTGGTCGCCCCCGCCAGAAGCCCGTCATAAAGCGTGTGGACATGCCAGTCGGTGTCGGCGAGCTCCAGGCCACGGTCGTTCAGTCTTGCGCGGATGTCGGCGGGAACCTCGGTGCCGGTGTGCGGCAGGCCGAGGATGACGGGGCTCGACCCCTGGCGGATCTCGACGGGCGTCATGCGATCTCTCCGACAACCAGAAGCGGCGCGGTGCTGGTCGCGGCGACGAGCGCGCGCGTCGAGACGAGGCGGGCGGCCGCCTCGATGTCACCCGCCATGTAGCGGTCGGCGGTCAGCGGGGCGACATGCTCGCGTAGCTTCGCAACGGCCGCCTGCAGCGGTCGGCTTGTCACGAGCGGCGCGCGGTGTTCAACACCTTCCGCCGCGCACAGCAGCTCGACGCCGAGGACCACGGCGAGATTGTCGTTCATGCGTGCAAGCCGCCGCGCCCCGTGGGCGGCCATGGAGACATGGTCCTCCTGGTTGGCGCTGGTCGGCGTGGAATCGATCGAGCAGGGGTGGGCGAGATGCTTGTTCTCGCTCATGAGGGCCGCCGTCGTCACCTCGGCGATCATCATGCCGGAGTTGAGGCCCGGATCGCGGGCGAGGAAGGGCGGCAGGTCGAAGGAGAGGGTCGGGTCGACCATCAGCGCCACGCGGCGCTGGGCGATGGCGCCGAGCTCGGCGATGGCGAGCGCGATCTGGTCGGCGGCGAAGGCCACCGGCTCGGCGTGGAAATTGCCGCCCGAGACGATGCGGCCCTCGTCGATCAGCACCAGCGGGTTGTCGGTCGCCGCGTTCGCCTCGATCTCCAGCGTGCGGCCGGCCATGCGCAGCAGGTCGACGCAGGCGCCGGCCACCTGCGGCTGGCAGCGGATGCAGTAGGGGTCCTGCACGCGGCTGTCGCCGGTGCGGTGGCTTTCGCGGATCTGCGACCCGGCCATGAGGTCGCGCATGGCGCTGGCGACCTCGATCTGGCCGCGATGTCCGCGAAGCGCGTGGATCTCCGGCAGCAGCGGTGCCGTGGAGCCCATGATCGCGTCGGTCGAAAGGCTCGAGGTGACGAGCGTCGCTTCCGCTAGGCGCCAGGTGGAGAACAGTCCGGCGAGCGCGCAGGCGGTGGAGAACTGCGTGCCGTTGATGAGGCCGAGCCCTTCCTTGGGGCCGAGCACGACCGGAGCGAGGCCTGCCTTGGCAAGGGCTGCTCCGCCGGCCATGCGCGTGCCCTCGAACTCCGCCTCGCCCTCGCCGATGAGCACGGCGGTCATGTGGGCGAGCGGGGCGAGGTCGCCGGAGGCGCCGACCGAGCCTTGCGAGGGCACGACCGGGGTGACGCCGCGCGCAAGGCAGCCCTCGATAAGCTCCATCACCTCGAAACGGACGCCGGAGGCGCCGCGCCCGAGCGACAGGAGCTTCAGAACCATCATCAGCCGGGTCGTGGCGGTGTCGAGCGGCTCGCCGACGCCGCAGCAGTGGGAGAGGATGAGGTTGCGCTGAAGCGTGGCCGTGTCGGCGCTGGCGATCTTGACGCTGGCGAGCTTGCCGAAGCCGGTGTTGACGCCGTAGACGGCCTCCTCGCCGCTTGCGGCCTCCGCCACCCGTTCGCTTGCCAGGTCGATGGCGGGCTTGGCCGCCCGGTCGAGCGTGACGGCAAGGTTCTCGCGGTGGATTGTCTCGAGGTCGTCCAGCGTCACGGCGCCGGGGGTGAGAACGCGGGGCGTCGTCATTTGGCGTCTCCGAAAATGCGCTCGTGCAGCGGATTGAAGCCGATGCGATAGGTGAGTTCGGCCGGCTCCGCGACGTTCCAGACGGCGAGGTCGGCGATCCTGCCGGGCTCCAGCGTGCCGAGGTCGGCGCCAAGGCCGAGCGCGCGGGCCGCCTCGCGCGTGACGCCGGCAAGGCATTCCTCCGGCGTCATGCGGAACAGCGTCGCGCCCATGTTCAGGGTGAGCAGCAGTGAGGTGAGGGGCGAGGTGCCCGGATTGCAGTCGGTCGCGAGCGCGATTGCAACGCCCGCCGCGCGCAGGGCGTCGACGGGGGGAAGTTGCGTCTCGCGCAGGGTGTAGAAGGCGCCCGGCAGCAGGACCGCCACGGTGCCGGCGGCCTTCATGGCGGCGATGCCGTCCGCGGAAAGATATTCGAGGTGATCGGCGGAAAGCGCGCCGTAGCCTGCCGCGAGCTTCGCGCCGCCGAGGTCGGACAACTGCTCGGCGTGCAGTTTCACCGGGATCCCCAGAGCGCGGGCCTTGTCGAACACCCGCGCCATCTGCTCCGGCGAAAAGGCGATGCCCTCGCAGAAGCCGTCGACCGCGTCCACGAGGCCCTGCGCATGAGCCGCCTCCAGGCCGGGGATCACCACCTCGTCCACATAGGCGTCGGCGCGGTCCCTGTATTCGGCCGGCACGGCATGCGCGCCAAGGTAACTGGTGACGACGCGCACCTGGCGCTCGCCCGCCAGCCGGCGCGCGGCGGCTAGCATCTTGATCTCGTCGGCGATGGTCAGTCCGTAGCCGGACTTGATCTCGAGCGTGGTGACGCCCTCGCCGATCAGCGTGTCGAGACGGGGCAGGGCGGAGGCGATCAGGTCGTCCTCGCTCGCGGCGCGGGTCGCCGTGACCGTGGACACGATGCCGCCGCCGGCCCGGGCGATTTCCTCGTAGCTCGCGCCTTCCAGGCGCATTTCGAACTCGCGCGCCCGGTTGCCGCCGTGCACGATGTGGGTGTGGCAGTCGATGAGGCCCGGCGTGACCAGCCGCCCGCCAAGGTCGCGGCTCGGCAGGCCGGAAAACCGCGCAGGCAGGTCGGCGGCCGTTCCGCACCAGGCAATGCGTCCGTCGGCGCCGATGACCAGCGCCGCATCCTCGATCAGCCCGTAGGCCGGACCGCCGGCCCGCATGGTGGCAAGGCGAGCCCCGGTTAGGAGCTTTGCGGAACCGTCCGCGCTCGTGTTCATTGCCTGTCCCCGTCCCTTGCCGGTGTCGCGGTGCCCGCTCTGGCGTGCCTCGGACCCGGCTGCGCGCGACCGGTATGGCCGGTCGTTCGTCGTGAAATATGTATTTGTGAAATTAGGATATGTATGTACATAATTGTCAATCCTGAAAATGAGGCGAGCATGACGCGGATTTGGGCAGAGACGGCCTTGCTGGGCGAGGGATGGGCGAACGACGTGGTCGTGGAGGTCGGTGACGACGGCACGATTGTGAAGGTTCTTGAAGACGTTGGCCGTGACGAGGCGAAGGCGGGGCATCATGTCGGCGCGCTGCTTCCCGCTCCCGCCAATCTTCATTCGCACGCATTCCAGCGGGCGATGGCCGGCCTGAGCGAGCGGCGTGGACCTGGCGCCCATGACACGTTCTGGACCTGGCGCGAAATCATGTACCGCTTCCTGGGCGCCTTCACGCCGCAGGCGATCGAAGATGTCGCCGCCTTCGTGCAGATGGAGATGCTGGAGGCGGGATACGCGGCGTCCGTCGAGTTCCACTATGTGCACAACCAGGCCGACGGCACGCCCTATGACGATCCGGCCGAGCTGTCGCGCCGCATCGCCGCCGCCGCCAGGACATCCGGCGTCGGCCTGACGCTGCTGCCGGTCTACTACGCGACCGGCGGTCTCGACGGACGCCCGCTTGCCGGTGGTCAGCTTCGCTTCCGCTCCGACCTCGACGCCTTCGCCCGCATCGTGGCGGGCGCGGAGGAGGCCGTTGCCGGTCTGCCCGCCGATGCGGCGCTCGGCATCGCGCCGCATTCCCTGCGGGCCGTGCCGGCGGATGCGCTTGGCGAACTGGTGCGCATGAAGCCCGGCGCGCCGCTGCACATGCATATTGCCGAACAGACCGGCGAGGTGGAGGAGGTGCTGGCCCATCATGGCGCGCGGCCCGTGGAGTGGCTCTTTGCCAACCACGATGTGGACGAGCGCTGGTGCCTGATCCACTGCACCCACCTGAGCGACGGCGAGCGGCGGTCCATCGCCACGAGCGGCGCGGTGGCGGGCCTGTGCCCGATCACCGAATCGAGCCTCGGCGACGGTATCTTCGATGGTGCGCGATACCTTGATGAGGGCGGCACGCTGGGCGTGGGCTCCGATTCCAATATCCGCATCGCCCTTTCCGAGGAGATGCGCACGCTCGAGTATTCGCAGCGTCTTCGCGACCGCCACCGCGCGGTTCTGGCGACGAAGGAGCGCTCCTGCGGGCGCCGGCTGTTCGACGAGGTGGTGAAGGGCGGCGCGCGTGCGGCCGGACGCGCCTCCGGCGCGATTCGCGAAGACGCGTTTGCCGATCTCGTGGCGCTCGACCGCGCGTGCCTCGATCTCGACGGCCTTTCGGGCGACACCATGCTTGACGCATGGATCTTTGCCGGCGACGACAGGGCCGTTGCCGAGGTCTGGGCGGCCGGGCGACATGTCGTCAGCGGCGGGCGCCATGTCCGGCGCGATGCGATCGAGGCGCGCTACCGTGCCGCGATGAAGATGCTGAGGGCGGCCCTTTGACAGACACGACCGGGAGCGGCACGACAGGGACGGGCGCTCCCGCCTCCGGCGGCGAGCCGCCGCGCACGGCCAATTCCTTCCGCGCAATCAAGGCGGAAATCCTGCGCCGCATCCGCGACAGGATATGGCAGCCGGGGGAGCTGATCCCGGGCGAGGAGGACCTGGCGCGGGAGTTCGGCTGCGCCCGCCCCACGGTGAACCGGGCCCTGCGCGAACTCGCCGAGATCGGCATCGTGGAGCGCAAGCGGCGCGCGGGCACCCGCATCGCCGCCCATCCCTTGCGCGAGGCGCGGCTCGAGATCCCGATCGTGCGCGACGAGGTGGAGGCGCGTGGCGCGAGCTACCGCTTCTCCGTCCTGTCGCGGGGGAAGGGGCCGCCGCCCGTCGGTCTGCGGGCCCGTTTCGACCTGCCGTCCGCCGCGCCCATGCTGCATGTGCGCTGCCTGCACATGGCGGACGGTCGGCCCTGGCAGTACGAGGACCGCTGGATTCACCTCGCAGCCGTTCCCGACATCGAGAACGAGCCCTTCGACGAGCAGAGCCCGAACGAATGGCTGGTGCGCAACGCGCCCTTCTCGGAAATGGAGATGGTGCTCGGCGCCGCCGCGGCCTCGCCGCAGGAGGCGGAGCTTCTGGGTATTCGCGACGCGGACCCGGTGTTCGTCTTCGAGCGCAGCACCTGGCTGCTCGACCGGCTCATCACCCATGTGCGGATGCTCCATCGCGCCGACTACCGCATGGTGTCGCGGTTCTGAGGAGGCTCATCCGCCGGAGAACGCGGATGAGCCTTGCCGGGAAACCTCACGACGCGACCGTGAGTGGGGACTGGTACGCACGCCGCGATCCGTCAAAGGGGCGCCTCTCGATCTCGGCCAGAAGCTGATCCGCCCACGCGCCATTGCCCGGCAGGAGCCGCTTCAGACCCTCCAAGACCTCTCCTATGCTCTGGTGACTGAAGTTCCATTTGGCGTTGAAGGCGCCGAGTTCCTCAAGCACCAGATCGGCGAAGGCAACGGGTGTCATCGCCTCGGAGGCGGCGTCCAGGAGGCCGAGTTCGTTCCAGAGGTTTTCGACCGGGCCGCAGCCGTCGCAATTGCGCATCGCGACCCAGAAGATCCCGAAGCGGTAGATGTCCGGCGAGGAATAGCCGTATCTGTCGATATACATCCGGCCGAGGATCTCGGCGGAGAAGATCTCGTGCTCGCCGTCCCGGCGTGCCAGGTAGGTGCGGAACACGTCAAGACAGCCGCTGTCCTTCATGACGAGGTATTTCATCGCCTGACCGAGCCCGCCGAACTCGTGGCCCGAGACCGGGTCCGTGCCGCCGATGATCCCGGTATAGCCGGATCTGCCAAGGTCCTTTCGCTCCAGTTCGTCGAGCCAGGTGGTGAGAAGGGCGCGGCAGTCGTCCCGCAGGTTCCAGCCACGCTCCCGCGCCAGATCGAAGAAGTCGGCTTCGGTCAGGAGCGTATCCGCGTGCTTGAAGGCGGGCGCGAAGCTGGGTGAATATTGCGAGCCGCCCAGGATCGTGGAAAATCCCGTCGAAATGTCCCTGGCAAGTGTCGCGAGCGCGGCGCGGGCCGCCTGTTCGCTCAGCTCCGGCAGCGCCACGACATGCCCGCTCAGATGCAGCGTTTCACGGTCCGTCAGGTTCCTGCCGGCCCTGTCGTCGAGCACCGTGACTCGGGCCTCCGCCTCGGACACGCAGACGTCGCGTGTCATCCGCGAAACGGCTCCTACCGGGACGTGGAGGATGCAATGCGCGTTGCGGATGGCAAACGTGTCGCCGCTGTGCACCACCTCGCGCATGCGGTGGCTCCACAACGAGGGCCTCCCGGGCTGCTTTTGCTGCTCGAAGCGAACAAGGGGTGAGACGGATCCGTCCATGCCGATCCGGCGCAGGCCGTCGGAATGGATAAGCCACAGCGCGTCGCCGGTGCTCTCCCAGGCGCTTTGCCAAAGCCAGTACTGGTGCTTAAAGGTCTCATCGAGTTTTGTGAAAAACATTTGGAAGAGACGCTCCGGCGGCTGGGCGAGATCTTCCGGCTGGTGGTGGTAGAAAGGTTTGTCGAGACGCGCGAGCATGGCGCTTGCCTGTTTCCAGCGCGCTGCCTCCGTCGCGTTTGCGATCTCCATCCAGAAGACCTCGAGGTCTCGCACATGATGGCCGGTCTGCAGGTCCCAAAGCTCGAAGCTCATCAGGAACCGGTCCCTGTCGTCATGGCGAAGGTCCGGATGCCGGTAGTCCTCGCGCCTGCCGCGGAGCCTGTTGAACAGATCGACGACGAGCGACGCGTTCTGATGCGGGATCTGTCTGAAGCTCTGGCGAAGGGCCCACTTCCCGGTCGGGTCGGCGCTGACGAATGCCTGCTGCAAGCCGTGACCATAGCATTTGTCGATCTCGAGCCGGCGGATCGACCCGCTCGCAATGTCGAGAACATAGAACCCGGTTCTCTGGGCGAGATCGTCCGGGTGGCGCAGAGATCTGTTGTCCGACAGGTCATCCTCAAGGAAGCCTGTCAAGATCAGTCCGTCGGCGCGTTCGCGCGCGAAGTCGGCAAAGTGCAGGCTGTCGAAATACGGCTCGGCGCGGTCTGTCGACTGTGACGCGCCCCGATGTCTCGTTTCGAAGCGGTCCTTTTCGGCCTGCGACATGTCGCGGCGGCTCATGAGGCGTCCGCTCTGTCCGTCCCACAACACCGCGTCGGCATGAAAGGTCGTCGAGAGATCCTGGTCGCTCACCAGCATCATGGCGTAGCGGCCCATGAGCGCGATCGCTCCATGGGCCGGGCAGCGCACCATTTCCTCGACCAGGCTGCCCGCGAAAAACACCTCCGAGAGTGAACGTGAATGCAGGTGTTGCCCCGTTCTTCCGTCCAGAATGACAAGGCTGGATTTCTGTGCAAGGCAGAGCACTCTGTCCTCGTCGAGCGGGAGAACACGCTCAATCTTCTCCTTGGGAAAGGGCTGATGGAGAAATGTCTCTTTCGTTTCCACGTCGATGACCTGGAGAAACTTGCAATACTCTGTCTCGGAGCTTTGTATCCGCGCGTCGAGCATGTCGCCTCGCCCTGCAATGCGTGAAATATGCGTGCCTGTGGATGTGACCTACAGCGTGCGGGTAAACCTGCGGTTACGACGCCAGATTGTACGGAGGTCGGCAACCGTCAGTTGTTTCTTAAGGGTGTTGCCTTAGGCTAGGAGCACGCATCACGGTTGCTCAGGGGGTCGCATGTCCGATCGCTTTTTCAGTCTTGTTCTCCAGAAGGAGCCGCGACACGTGGATGACGCGGCCGTCGTCGAGCGGTTGCGTGACCTGGTCGCGCCGATCGGCCTTTCGGTGTCGCTATTGAAGGACGGTCTGGATGGTGGCCCGGCCGTTCTGGAAATCGGTGGCGCCAAGGTCAGCATCGTGAGGCAGGCCCAGCCCGTGCCCGACGGCACGCTGGAGCGCGTCGCGCGCGGCTCGATCGGCTGGCCCGAGGCCCCCGCCGCCGTCGCCGTTCACACCGGCCATGTCATCGTCGGCTGTCTGGAGGAGGCGCAGGACCACCAGCAGGCCTTGCACTTCGCCGCCATGACAACGCTTGCGACCGCCGCCGTGCTGCAGGAAAGCGACGGGCTCGGCGTCTACTGGTCGACGGGCGAGATCATGGTCTCGGGCGGAGGCTGGCAGCAGGCGGCGGCCGCGATCCTGGCGAAGTCCCTGCCGGTGGCGGACTGGATCAACCTCATCTGGCGGCGCGGCGGCGAGGGAGAGATCGGCGCCGCCACCGAAGGCGCTCGGGCGTTCTTCGGCATGGAGATCGAATTCGCGCCGGCACGGCTCCAACCGGCGGAGATCGCCGGCAAGCTCTTCAATGTCGTCCACTATCTGCTGATGAATGGGGCGGTGCTGAAGGATGGCGACACGCTGGGGCAGAGCGCGGAAGAGATCATCCGGGTGCGTTTCAGGGAGCGGGGCGCGCAGTTCGACGGTCGGGTGATCGAACTGTCGCTGGAGCGGGGCGAGCCGATGCCGGAGCCTGTGTCCCGGCCTGCGCAGCAGTCCGCGCCGATGGCGGCGTCCGCTCCCGAGGCGGCTCCCACGGGCGCCGGTCCGGTCTCTGAGGCGGGTGATGGAACGCCACCCGTTGCCATGCCGGCCATGCCGCTTCCCGACGCCGGCAAACCCGCGCGACCCAGGCGCCCGGTCTTCGGCAGGCGCGGCCTGAACTGATGGCCTATTACCTGTCTCTGCGATCCTATCAGCCCTATGCCCAGGGGCATTTCGAGTGGGAGAACGAGGGCGCTTACAAAAGCTACGGAAGCATAGCCTCCGGGCTTAGCCGTGGTTTCTGGATCGACCCGGATTTAATGCCGAAATCCGCTCGGCAGACGCGGGACAAGCGGCTCCATGATGTCATCCCCATGCCCGGGATGAATGCGGTCAACCAGCGCTTCAAGGACCTGGTGGAGGAATTCGAGCCCGGGATCCACCAGTTCATCCCCCTTGAACTCCATGATCGCAAGGGTGTGCCGATCGAGGATCAATATTACGTCTTCAACTGCATGGTCTCGATGGACGCGCTGCTCGTCCGGGAGAGCGGCCTGCACTGGCAAGTCGATGAGCCTTCCGGACAGCCTATTATCCGTATCAACACAGACAAACCGATGGTTCTGAGCAAGCCTGCAATCGGGTCACACCACCTCTGGATGGGGCTCTATCTGCACCCTCACACCAGAGATGATGTCTTCTGCTCGAACGCATTCCAGAAGGCGCTCAAGGCCCGCAAGATCCGCTATCTCGATCAGAAGCCCTGCGAGGAGCTGGACCTGCCCTGGACGCCGGAAGACAACATTCAGCCTGCGCTCGACTGGGAGAAGGTGCATGGCGAGCCCTGGGGCTACCGGCCGAAGATCCGCGCCAGCATCCTGAAGGAGCGCGGACGCCTGGAGCTTTAGGAGGCGAACTTATGGTTTGGATGATCGCGTTAGAATATCAAGATCGAGGCACTCCCCGCTTCGCTCTGGATCCGTTCGAAGACAGTCCGTCACCAAGTAACAACTTTGGTTTCAGCCGCGGCTACTGGGTGGATCCTGCCCGGCAGCCCAGGAGCGGCCAGCAGACGACCAGGAAAAAAGTCCCCGATATCTTCCCGCTTCCCGGCCTCAATGCCGTTCGCCAAAGGTTCAAGGATTTGGTGGAGGAGTTCGAACCTGGCGTTCATAAGTTCATGCCGCTTGTGCTGCGAGACAAGGACGGCAAGCAGATCGACGATCAGTTCTACGTTTTCAACTGCACGGTGTCCTTTGATGCGATCCTTGTACGTGAAATGGGTTTGGAACCTGTCCAGGAAGGCAAGGAGCCGCCAGACTATCATTTCTATTCGCACAACAAGATTTTCGTGAGCAGGCCCAGAATAGAAGGGCATCATCTCTGGATGGGACACCACCTCAGACCAGTGGGAACCTGGGTATTCATATCCGATGAACTGCACAGTGAAATGAAAAAGAGAAAGATACGCTACTTCGACGAGGAACATCCAGATGTTCTGGACGTTCCATGGCGGGCAGAAGAGCAGATCAAACCGATTCTGGATTGGGAAGCCAGTCATCCCGTCGAGCAATGGACGGCGGCGTCTCGAATAGAGAGGGAACTAAAAGGCTCGGGCGCCCGGTCTTCGGCAGGCGGGGCCTGAACTGATGGCTTGCAATATTGACCTGGCCTTCAGTCCCGCGCGAGCCAGGTTTCGAGTTTGAAGGCGAGCCGGAGGACATGCTCTCGTTCGGCTTGAGCGTTGACCGCCCGTCGGACCAGGGCGGATTGCTCCCATGCGGCGGGTTCAAGCGCTCACATCGCACCTTCCTTCGTAAAGTTCGCGATAGGACTGCCTTAATATTTCTCGTTCATCTTGCACTTTCGATTTGAGGGGGCGGGCACCCCCGACCTCATCCGGGGTTCAACAGTGTGCGATCGACCGGGGGGTGGGGCGCACGGACGGGGAAACGTCGATCGTGTACACCGTGCTGTCCTGCATTGTTGTCGACCACAATCCGTTTCTCGTGGTGCTGGCGGCGGCCATCTGCGTCGCCGGTATCTGGGTCAGCTTTCGCCTGTTCCAGCGCGCCCGCGATACCCATGGCGCGATGCGCGCCGGCTGGCTGTTCCTGAACGGCATGGCGGCCGGATCCTCGATCTGGTGCACCCATTTCGTCGCCATGCTCGCCTTCAAGACACAGGCCGCCGTCTTTTTCAGTCCGACGCTGGCGATCCTGTCCCTGTTCCTCGCAATCGTTGGCACGGGTGCCGGTTTCGCGCTCGCCTCGAGCGGGCTGTTCCGCCTTGCCCCGGAAGCCGGCGGCATGCTGGTCGGCGCCTCGGTCGCCGCCATGCACTATCTGGGGATGCTGGGGTACCGGGTGGACGGCCTCGTGCACTGGAACCAGAACTATGTGGTCGCCTCGGTCGTCGCGGGCGTGGCGCTCGGCGCGCTGTCGCTCAACCGCTCCATGCGACCTGTCACGATCTGGTGCCGCTACGGCGCCAAGGTTTCCATGGTGCTTGCCATCGTGGCGCTGCACTTCACCGGCATGGCAGCGATGATGATCACGCCGCTGCGTCCGGTGTTCGCGCCGGCCGAGGACCAGACCTGGGCGCTGGCACTCGCGGTGGGCGGCGTCGGCCTCATGGTGATGGGCATGGGCATCGTCACCGCGCTCATCGATCACCGCACCCGGACCGTTGCCGACGAGGACCTGCAGCGCATTGCCGAGATCGATCCGCTGACCGGGCTGGGCAACCGGCTCCAGTTCTCGCGCAGGCTGGAGGAGGGCTGTATCTGGGCCGACAGCAACGACACCCGCCTGTGCCTCGTGCTGGTCAACATCGATGACTTCAAGGTTCTGAACGACCTGCGCGGCCAGACCGCCGGCGATGCCTTTCTCGAGGCGCTGGGCGTGCGCGTGAACGCGTTCCTTAAGGACGGCGAACTGGCCATGCGCATCGGTGGCGACGAGTTCGCCGTTCTCAGGCGGCTGAAGGCGGATGAGCCCGTCGATGCGTTCCTGTCGCGGCTGGAGGCCATGTTCCGCCGGCCGCTCAAGGCGTCCGGCTCGCAGCTCGCGTGTTCCGCCGGCATGGGTGTCGCGATCTATCCCGACCACGGCCTGTCGCCGTCGGACCTGCTGGCCAACGCTGGAATGGCACTCGCCCGCGCCAAGGCCGATGCCGTCGAACACACCCAGTTCTGCGACGGCGTCATGGACCAGGAGGAACGCCGCCGCCGGGGGCTTTCGCAGGCCCTGCGAGGCGCGGTCGAACGCGGCGAGTTCTCGCTGTTCTTCCAGCCGCAGATGGACATTCCCGCCCGGACGCTGTCCGGAGCCGAGGCGCTCATCCGCTGGACGCACCCCGAGCACGGACCGGTGTCGCCGGCGGTCTTCATTCCCATCGCCGAGGAAAATGGCCAGATCGTTGCCATCGGCGACTGGGTTCTGGAGCAGGCCTGCCGGCTTGCCGTGACCTGGGCGGAGCCGGTCCGGGTGGCCGTCAATCTTTCCGCCGTGCAGCTTCGCCAGGAGAATCTGGTGGCGCGCGTTGCGGAGATCCTCGAGACGACGGGGCTGGATCCCGCGCGGCTCGAGCTCGAGGTCACGGAAACCTCGATCATGGCCGACCTCGGCAAGAGTTTGACGCTGCTGCACGAAATCCGTGCACTCGGCGTTTCCGTCGCCCTCGACGATTTCGGCACCGGCTATTCGGCGCTGGCGAGCCTGCGTGCCTTTCCCTTCGACAAGATCAAGCTCGACCGGGGGTTCGTCGCGGACCTGGACGGCTCGGAGGAATCGCGAGCCATCATTCACTCGGTGCTCATGCTGGGTCGCTCGCTGGGCACGCCCGTGCTTGCCGAGGGTGTGGAAAACGAGGCGCAATTGGCGTTTCTCACGGGAGCGGGCTGCGAAACCATCCAGGGCTTCCTGTTTTCACCGCCCGTGCCCGCCGGGGAGCTTGCCCGCCAGATCCAGTCCGGCAATGCCTTCGCCCACTCCGGCACGCAGCGCCACCTGCGGCTGGTCGGCAAGGAACTGGCGGTCGCCGGCTGACGCGCCGCCAGCGGCACGAAGCCCGGCCCGTGCCCGGTCCGGCGAAGGGCGTCGATCCTTCTGTTTCCCAAGGCAAAACATCCTGACGTAACGTCGGTGATGGCCGTCTGACAGTTTAGAATTGTTTTAAACTATTGATTTTTCTGGAATAAAAACTTGACTGCAAAATACCAAATAGCGTTATTTCGCCTCCGTGCCGCAAGGCGGATCCTTTGACGGCGGGGCCTTGAACCCCGTCGAGCGGGGGCAGGAATGAACGGACAGACCGACAACCGGGGCGACCCGGCGAGCGGAGACCCGGCAACCGGCGTGGAACGCCTGGTGGTTGAGGGGTTGAGGTGCTGGCTTGCCGGCTACCGTGACGGACGCATCGAGACCTGGGAGACGGCCTGGAGCCTGTTCGCCCGGACACTCGGCGTGACACGTGCCAGGGCCGCGGTCTCGGCATTGTCCTGCTATGCCCGTGCCCTGAACACATGGGCCAAGGTCGGCTTCGAGATGATGCCGAGCGAGTGCCCGGGGCGCTGCGCCCACGAGTGCCTTGCCATTGCCCTGGTGTCCGCGTGGCAGCGGGGCAGGCGTGAGGAGGCGGCGGGCATCGCCGATGAACTCGTGGTGTCGGGCGGACTTCCCGAAACGCTCGAGGCCGCCGCAAACCTCGCCGACACCCTGCGCCGTCTCGACATGGTGCTTCCGCACGGACCCGGATGTTTCGCCCGTGCCCTCGCGGGGCTGGCACCCGTGCCCGGCAACACCACCCGCCACTAGGATTTGTCGCCAGGCAAACCCTGGCCGCACACGACTTTTCGCCTTCGGGCGGACCCGCCGGTCATCCGGCAGCAGCCGCCGGCCCAGCCGGCTCCGATACCAGGCGCCGCGGGGGCGGCGCCGCCACATACCCAGGGGATGGGGAGACTGAACATGAGAAAGAAACTGCTTCTGGCAACGATCGCGGCGCTTGCGCTGCTTCCCGTGCAGCGTGCGGCCGCCGTCGAGGCGGAGGCCGTCGTCAGCGGCTATGCCGACATTGCAGCCGCCGCCTACGGCGAGTCGCTGGAAACCGCGAAGGCTCTCGAGACCGCCGTCGACGCGCTGATCGCGACGCCGAACGAGGAAACCCTCGCCGCCGCCCGCAAGGCCTGGATCGAGGCGCGCCGTCCCTACCAGCAGACGGAGGCCTACCGCTTCGGCAACGCCATCGTCGACGACTGGGAAGGCAAGGTGAACGCCTGGCCGCTGGACGAGGGGCTCATCGACTACGTGGACGCCGGCTACGGCACCGAGAACCCGGAAAACCCGTTCTACACCGCCAACATCATTGCCAATCCGAAGCTTTCGGTCGCGGGCAAGGAGATCGACGCCACCGAGATCACGCCGGAGCTTCTGGCCAATGAGCTTCAGGAAGCGGGCGAGATCGAGGCCAATGTGGCGACCGGCTACCATGCCATCGAGTTCCTGCTGTGGGGCCAGGACCTGAACGGCACCGGCCCGGGCGCCGGCGCGCGCAAGGCGAGTGACTACGACACCGCGAACTGCACCAACGGCAACTGTGACCGTCGCGCGGCCTACCTGAAGGCGGCGACCGAGCTGCTTGTCGCCGACCTGCAGGAGATGGCCGATGCGTGGAAGGATGGCGGCGCCGCGCGCAAGGAGCTGTCCGACAAGGGCACCGAGGGCGGTCTTGCGACGATCCTGACCGGCATGGGCTCGCTGTCCTATGGCGAGCTTGCGGGCGAGCGCACCAAGCTCGGCCTCATGCTCCACGATCCGGAAGAGGAGCACGACTGCTTCTCCGACAACACCCACATGTCGCACCTCGATGACATCATCGGCATCCGCAACGTGTGGCTCGGCACCTACGAGGGCTTTTCCGGCAACCCGGTGAAGGTGGCCTCGCTCAAGGAGCTGGTCGAGGAGAAGGATCCCGAGCTCGCCGCCGAGGTGACCGCCAAGCTCGACGCCACCGTGGCGGCGGCCGAGAAGATGCGTGAGCGCGCCGAGACGGTCGAGGCTTACGACCAGATGATCGGCGAAGGCAACGACGAGGGCAATGCCACCGTTCAGGCCGTGGTCGACGCGCTGGTCGAGCAGACCCGCCCGATCGAGCGCGTCGTGGCAGTGCTTGGTCTTGAGTCCATCGCCTTCGAGGGCTCGGACAGCCTGGACAACCCGAACGCCGTCTTCCAGTAAGACGCCTCGGGCTGCGGACGCCTGAATTCAGAACCGGACGCGGCGGTCGACGAGGGATCGCCGCGTCCCCTTGCCTTTTGCCCGGGTTGGAGGGAAACCGGTACCGGAAACCCGTGTCGTGATGCTCACCAAGAAGATTCTCCTCAAGGCGGGGCTGCTCGGCGGCTCCCTTCTGCTCGTCCCGGCCGCGCTGGCCGACGCCGATCTTGCCCACCGTGACGACCTGTCGCCGCGCGATCGCGCGCGCGTCGCCCGCGTCCTTGCCGATCCGGACGACTGGAGCACGGCCGAGCCCTTCGAGCCCATGCAGGGGGGCGCGGCGACGCATACCAAGCGCGTCAACGCCAATGCCTTCTCCTTTCCCTCCGCCAATATCTCCTTCGAGGAGCAGCAGACATTCGCGCTGGGAAACGGCCTGTTTCGCAAGTTCTGGGTCGCCTCTCCCTCCTCGACGCAGGCCTCGGACGGACTGGGGCCGCTCTACAACGCCCGCTCCTGCCAGGGATGCCACCTGAAGGACGGGCGCGGTCATCCCCCCGCGCAGGGCGAGGAACCGGTCTCCCTGTTCCTGCGCCTTTCCGTGCCGCCGAAGACGGAGGAGGAGCGCGCGCATCTTGCCGGGGGCCATGCCCTGGTGCTGCCGGAGCCAACCTACGGCACCCAGTTCCAGACCTTCGCCGTGACCGGTCTCGCGGCGGAGGGGCGGCTTGAGGTCAGCTATACAGAGCGCCCCGTGGTGCTTGGCGACGGCACGCGGGTCATGCTGCGCGAGCCCTCCTATACAGTCTCCGACCTTGCCTACGGCCCGATGGCCGGGGACGTGATGATGTCGCCGCGCGTGGCGCCGCAGATGGTCGGACTCGGCCTGCTCGAGGCGATCCACCCCGGTGACATCGAGGCCATGGCCGACCCCGACGACGCGGATGGCGATGGCATTTCCGGTCGGGTGAGCCGCGTCCTGGATCCGGAAACCGGCGAGATGACCATCGGCCGGTTCGGCTGGAAGGCATCCGAGCGCAGCGTGCGCAGCCAGTCGGCCGGGGCGTTCGCGGGGGATATCGGCATCTCGACCCCCGATGTTCCGCGCGACCACGGCGATTGCATGCCGGCGCAAACCGCGTGTTTCGAAATGCCGTCCGGCACCCAGCCGCGCCTCGGCGACACGGAAGCGCCCGATCCGGTCATGGACCTCGTGACGTTCTACTCGCAGAACCTGGCGCTTCCCGCGCGCCGCAATCCGGGGGACCCGCAGGTCCTGGCCGGCAAGAAGATCTTTCACGATCTGGGCTGCGCCTCCTGCCATCGGCCAAAGTATGTCACGTCACGCAAGGCGGAGGTTCCCGCTCACCGCTTCCAGCTCATCTGGCCCTACACCGACATGCTGCTTCACGACATGGGCGAGGGGCTTGCCGACAATCGCCCGGCCGGAACGGCAACGGGCCGCGAATGGCGGACCGCTCCGCTGTGGGGCATCGGTCTGACGGAAACGGTCTCCGGCCAGCAGAGCTACCTGCACGACGGGCGGGCACGCACATTGGAAGAGGCCGTGCTCTGGCACGCAGGCGAGGCGGAAGCCGCCCGCGATGGCTATGCGGCGCTTGAAAAACGCGACCGGGACGCCTTGATCCGTTTCCTGGAATCGCTTTGACACAGCCGAATGGTGTAGATCAGGCTCGTGGGAGCCGATCGACGAAGAGGCCGCCACCGGCGCGCCGCAACAGGAGAGCGACATGGGCACCAGTTTTCGTCATCGCATGTCCGGACCGGCAGCAGGCCGGGGCACCGCGTCCGTCGGCGGGGCAGGGGCCGCTTTGTGGCGAACCGGTCTCGCGATCGCCTGTGCCGCTGCACTTTCCCTCGCGCCCCGGCCAGGTGTCGCCGATGAAGGAGAGCCGGAGACGGGCGCGGTCGACACGACGCCTGTCGACTATGCGCGCTTCGTGCCCGCCCTGATCGAGAATTTCGCGCGGCCCGCAGCCAGCGATCTGACCGAAAGCCTCGTGACCCTCGAAAAGACCATCGCGGGGGTCTGTGCCCAGGACGCCGGTCCCGATGCGGCCGAAGCCTTCGACGAAGCCTTCGCCGGCGCGGTTGCTGCGCACGGGCGCCTCGCCGCGCTGCGGGCAGGTGCGCTTGCCGATGACGCGCGTGCGGAGCGCCTCGCATTCGTGCCGGACTCACGTGGCGTGGTGCGGCGTCAGGTCACCCGGCTCGTCGCCGCCAGGGACGAAACCGCGATCGATCCGGCGAGCCTGCGCGAAAAGAGCGTCGCGCTTCAGGGCCTGACCGCCCTTGAGTGGATCGCCTACGACAAGACCGGCGAGGTCGTTCTGGGGCGCGCGGAAGAGGGGTCGGGGGAAGAGGCAACAAAGGCGGCCGACTATGCCTGTGCCTATGCGACGGCGCTCGGCGCGCGCCTCGAGGAGACCTCGCGCGAGGTGAGCGAGGCGTTCGGCGCTCCAAGCGGCCAGACCGCTCTCCTTCTGGCGCCCGGGCCCGACAATGCGCTCGTGCATACCGACAAGGAAGCGGCGAGCTTCGTGTTCAACGCGCTTCTCACGTCTCTGGAACTGGCACGCGACCAGATCGTCGGCCCTCTTCTCGACGAGGGCCCGGTCACCCTGCGCGCCGCGCGCATTCCCTTCTCGCGGTCCCATACCGGCTTTGTCCATCTGGCGGCCCTGATCGACGGTTTCGCCGATGCCATCGTCGCCGCCGGATACCCCGAGGCGCGCAGCGACGGAGCGTGGATCGGCAACACGCTCTCCTTCGAGGCGGGCAATGCCCACGGCGCGCTGGAGGCTGTCGATCCCGACCCCGCGCTTGCGCTGGAAGGGGAGAAGGATCTGGGCAAGCTCACCTATGTGCGCACGATCCTCGACGGCCTGCGTCCCATGGTGGCCGGAGAACTCGCCGGCCATCTCGATTTCAAGGGAGGCTTCAATGCGCTCGACGGTGATTGATCGCCGCAGTCTGCTGGTCGGGGCGGGGGCCGCCCTGACCGCCGCCGTGACGCGCTCGGGCAGTGCCCGCTCGGCGCAGATGTTTGCCGCGCTGGATGCCGAGGATCCGCTTTTCGCCGGTGCCCGGCGCGAGGCCGACGGCACCCACTCGGTGGTGGTGACCGGTGTCGACGGCCTGCCGCGCGTGAAAATCGCGCTGCCCGACCGGGGGCATGATATCGCCGTGTGCGAGAAAAGCGGCCGCTGTCTCGTCTTCGCGCGCCGTCCGGGCACCTTCGCCGTGCTGTTCGACCCGCACGGCAAGACGCCGCCGCACACCATTGCCTCCGTTCCGGGACGCCACTTCTACGGACACGGCGTGTTTTCTCCCGACGGGCAGCTCGTTTTCGCGACCGAGAACGACTACGAGACGACGCGGGGCGTGATCGGCGTCTATGATGTCTCGGGCGAGACACCGGCGCGCGTGGGCGAGCTGTGGTCGGGGGGCATCGGCCCACATGACATCCTGCCGATGCCGGGCGGAAAGACGCTGGTGGTCGCCAATGGCGGCATCGAGACGCATCCCGACCGTGATCGCGAAAAACTCAACATCGACACCATGCAGCCCAACATCACCTTCCTGGACCTGGATTCGGGCGCGGTGATCGGGCGGCTCGAGGCGCCCGCGCATCTGCACAAGCTTTCGCTGCGCCACATGGCGGTCGGCGAGAACGGTCGCGTGTGGATCGGCGCCCAGCACCAGGGCGGTCTCGACGAGACGCCGCCGCTCCTGGCATCCCTCGACCTGGGAAAGGGGCGGCTGGAGTTTCACGATCTGCCGGACGAGCTTTCCGGGAAGCTGGAAAACTACATCGGCTCGGTGGCGCTCAGCCGCGACGGGGAGGTGGTCG
>MDTG01069254.1_pt1 | contig 84902 bp, 82 predicted proteins | sample 811421 | NCBI WGS metagenome assembly MDTG01 (sample SAMN05326645, study PRJNA326480) | marine metagenome | isolation source: seawater | place: Pacific Ocean: South East | collected 2011 | reverse complement strand
GAAATCCGCCATTCCACCCGCCTCCTCGCTGAAGACAGATGAATCACATCTCGGTGTTGCTGTGAATCCCGTTTATGGGTCCGGACCCTAGAGTTCTGTTCGCCGCCCACGATTTCTCTCGATCAACATTTGCCGAAAGGAACATAGGAATGGAACCCGAAGAGACCGATCTTGAAAGGCGGGTTTTGGCGCACGCTCGAATTCTTCAGACGTTAATCCGGTTTCTGGCGGAGGAAAGGCCCGAACTTCTTGTACGACTAAGAGGCGCTTTTGGTTCAGGACATAACATCGGTGAGTATGAGCAGGATTTTAGCTCAACCGAGCAATACGGCGATGTGTTCATCAGATCAATCGAGAAAGAAATCTCGAAGCATAATTAGTTCTGAGAATTCAGGGAAATGCGCGGCTCAAACTGTGGCTGGTTTGGATTGCCCCGTGTACCCCCTGTCTGGGATCCCGGTACCCTCGTTTGAAACCGACGTGGGACCGCTTTCCACTCAATCCAAGCCCATACGTCAATCCAGCTCGCATCCCGATACCAGACACACGTTCAGAAACAGCAGCACTCCCCCATCAATCGAACGTTATCACCGACCGCGCGATCTTGCCGCCCTTCATTTCCTCGAAAGCCTCGTTCACCTGCGATAGCCGGATGCGGCGCGAGATCATTTCGTCCAGTTTCAGTTTTCCGGCCATGTAGAAATCGACAAGGCGCGGAATGTCGACGGGGAACTGGTTCGATCCCATCATCGATCCGCGCAGCTGCTTTTCCTGGAGCAGTTCATAACCGTTCAGCGTCACCTTCTGGCCCACCGGGATCATGCCGATCACCGTGGCAATGCCCCGGCGGCGGAGCATGCGGAAGGCGTCTGATGCGGTGTCCGCGCGGCCGATCGCCTCGAAGGCGTGGTCCACCCCGCCGTTCGTCAGGCCGAGCACTTTCTTCCACACGTCGCCTTCGGACGCGTCGATGAAATCGGTCGCACCGAAGTCGCGGGCGAGCTGTTCCTTTTCCGCCACCATGTCGATGGCGATGATGCGCCCGGCCCCGGCGATCTGCGCCGCGTTGATGGTGGATAGCCCCACCCCGCCGCAGCCGATCACGGCAACGCTCTGCCCCGGCCTCACCTCCGCCGTGCGGACAACCGAGCCATAGGCGGTGATCGTGGCGCAGCCCAGCAGGGCGGCGCGATCCAGCGGCATGTCCTTGCGGATTTTCACGCAGGCGTTCTCGTGGATCAGCAGCTGCTCGGCGAAGGCCGACAGGTTGAGGAACTGCGCCATCGATGCATCCGCCGTGCCCAGGCGCGGCTCGGCATCCTTGGGGCGCTGGGTATCGGGCTCGTTGCACAGCGACAGGTGCCCGCCCACGCAGAACTCGCAGTGTCCGCAGAAAGCGGAGAGGCAGGTGACGACGTGATCGCCCGGCGCGACGGTGCGCACTTCGCGGCCCACCTGCTCCACGATCCCTGCGCATTCGTGACCCAGCACCGTGGGCAGCGCGGTGGGGTAGTGGCCTTCCACGAAGTGCAGGTCCGAATGGCACACGCCGGTGGCCGCCGCGCGGATCAGCACCTCGCGCGGTCCGGGCTTCGAAATTGCGACATCCTCGATGTGCAGCGGCTCACCCACCGCGCGCAATACGGCTGCTTTCACTATGCTCTCCATCCGGCATGACTTTCAGGATTCGCAGGTTCGCTGAGTTGGCGCGCTTTGCCAAGGCGAATTTTTGGAACCTGAAGATTGCGTATGTAGACAAGCGGCCCAAAAAGGTGCATTCGGACATTGCTTCGAAAGTTCGGTGCCGTGGAGAGGGCCCGTTGAGAGGATAGGGCAAACGTGGATTTCAACCTTAGCGACCGCCAGCGCGCCATGCGCGACCGGGTCAAACAGTTCATCGATGAGAAAATCAGGCCGCGACAGGCCGATTACAAGGCGGCGGCGGCTGCGGGAGACCGCTGGGCGCCGAACCCGGTGATCGAGGAACTGAAGCCCGTCGCGCGAGAGGCTGGCCTGTGGAACCTGTTCATGCCGCCCCACTCCGGGCAAGCCCACGTGGACGACAGCTTCACCTTCGAGGGCGAGCAGCTTTCGAATCTGGAGTATGCCTTGTGTGCGGAGGAAATGGGCCGCGTTTACTGGGCCGGCGAGGTGTTCAACTGCTCCGCGCCCGACACCGGCAACATGGAAGTGCTGCACCGCTACGGCACGCGCGAACAGAAGGACCGCTGGCTTACCCCGCTGATGAACGGCGAGATCCGCTCCGCCTTCCTGATGACGGAGCCGGACGTCGCTTCCTCCGATGCCACCAATATCGAGGCCAGCATCATCCGCGACGGCAACGAGTGGGTAATCAACGGCCGCAAGTGGTGGAGCAGCGGCGCGGGCGATCCGCGCTGCAAGGTGGCCATCGTGATGGGCAAGTCCGATCCCGAAGGCTCGCGCCACGGCAGCCAGTCGATGATTCTCGTGCCGATGGATACTCAGGGCGTGACCATCGAACGGATGTTGACCGTCTACGGTTACGACCATGCACCCCACGGCCATGCGGAGATCACGCTCGATAACGTGCGCCTGCCCGCCGACGCCATTTTGCTGGGCGAAGGGCGCGGGTTCGAGATCGCGCAGGGCCGCCTCGGCCCCGGTCGCATCCATCACTGCATGCGCACGATCGGCGTTGCGGAAGAGGCGCTGGAGGCCATGTGCCGCCGGCTCACAGCCCGTGTCGCGTTCGGCAAGTTCATCTACCAGCAGAGCGTGTGGGAAGAACGCGTGGCGCGCGCCCGCATTGATATCGAGATGAGCCGCCTCCTGTGCCTCAAGGCCGCCGACATGATGGACCGCGAGGGCAACAAGGCCGCCAAGAACGAGATCGCCATGATCAAGGTGCAGGCCCCCACGATGGCGCTCGCCATCCTGGACGATGCGATCCAGGCGCACGGCGGCGGCGGGGTCAGCAGCGATCACGAACTGGCCGCGACCTGGGCCAGCATCCGCACGCTGCGCTTCGCCGACGGGCCGGACGAGGTCCACAACCGCGCCATCGCCCGGAACGAATTCGCCAAGTACACTGACCTGAAGGCCAAGCCGGGAGGGAAGTCATGACCCGCGAAGCCGCCATCGTTTCCACCGCCCGCACGCCCATCGGCAAGGCCCATCGCGGCGCGTTCAACGCCACCATGCCCGACGCGCTGGCCGCCCACGTGATCGACGCCGCGCTCGATCGCGCCGGGATAGAGCCTGAGCGGGTGGAGGACCTCTACTGGGGCTGCGGCAACCAGTACGGCCCGCAGTTCTACAACCTTGGCCGCATGAGCGTGTTCGGCAGCAAATTGCCGCAGAGCGTTCCCGCGATGACGCTGGACCGCAAGTGCGCTTCCGGCCTCACCACGGTGGCGCTGGCCGCGCGCAGCATCATGGCAGGCGATGCCGACGTGCTGATGGCGGGCGGCTGCGAATCCATCTCGCTCACCATGGTGCCGGGCATTGTCGATCCATCCTGGCGATCGCCCAACGTGCTGGAACACGAGCCGGACGCCTACATGGCGATGATCGAAACCGCAGAGATCGTGGCCGAGCGCTACGACGTCTCGCGCGAGGCGCAGGACAAGTTCGGCGCGGAAAGCCAGCAGCGCGCCGCCGCCGCGACAGAGGCGGGCCGCCTCGCCGAGGAAATCGTCCCGCTCACCACCGAAAAAGTGATCCGGGCCAAGGACGGCAGCGAGACAGGCCGCGAGATGGTGACGCTGGAAGCGGACGAAGGCATCCGTCCCGGCACCACTTACGAGGCGCTGGCGAGCCTCAATCCCGTCTTCAGGGACGGCGCGAAAGTGAAGGAAGGCCAGCACATCACGGCGGGCAATGCCAGCCAGCTTTCGGACGGCGCGGCGGCGCAGGTGCTGATGGACCGCGCCACGGCAGAGGCCGAGGGGCGCGAGGTGCTGGGCGTGTTTCGCGGCTTCGCCTCCGCCGGATGCGCACCCGACGAGATGGGCATCGGCCCCGTTTTCGCGATCCCCAAGCTGCTCGACCGCGCCGGGCTCTCGGTGAGCGAAATCGGCCTGTGGGAGATCAACGAGGCCTTTGCCAGCCAGGCGCTCTATTGTCGCGACCATCTCGGCATCGATCCCGAGCGGCTCAACGTCAACGGCGGCGCCATCGCGCTGGGCCACCCCTTCGGCATGACCGGATCGCGGCTCGTCGGCGCGGCGCTGCTGGAGGCGCGGCGGCGCGGTGAACGCTACGCCGTCGTCTCCATGTGCGTCGCGGGCGGCATGGGCGCTGCCGGCCTGTTCGAAATTCCTGCGTAAGCGAGAGAAGCCATGAACCTTGAATATACGCCAGAAGAAGAAGCCTTCCGCGAGGAAGTCCGCACGTTCCTTAAGGAAAAGCTGCCTGCCCGTCTTTCCAGCAAGGTGCGCGAGGGCAAGCGCCTGACCAAGGCCGATATGGAGGAATGGCACGCCATCCTCAACGAGAAGGGCTGGCTCGCCCCGCACTGGCCGGAAAAGTATGGTGGCACCGACTGGTCGGTGATGCAGAAGTTCATTTTCGAGACCGAGACCGCGATGGCCCACGCGCCGCGCATCGTGCCCTTCGGCCTGTCCATGCTCGCGCCCGTGCTGATCAAGTACGGCACCGAGGAACAGTGCCGGCACTACCTGCCGCGCATCCTCGATGGCACGGACTGGTGGTGCCAGGGCTATTCGGAGCCGGGCGCCGGGTCCGACCTCGCCAGCCTGAAGACCAGCGCGGTGCGGGAAGGCGACCACTATATCGTCAACGGCCAGAAGACCTGGACGACGCTGGGCCAGCACGCCGACTGGATCTTCTGCCTCGTGCGCACCGACAGCAGCGGCAAAAAGCAGGAGGGCATTTCCTTCCTGCTGATCGACATGACATCGCCCGGCATCGAAGTGCGCCCGATCAAGCTGCTGGATGGCGATGCCGAGGTGAACGAGGTGTTCTTCACCGATGTGAAGGTGCCGGTAGAAAACCTCGTTGGCGAAGAGAACAAGGGCTGGACCTACGCCAAGTACCTGCTGACTTACGAGCGCACGAACATTGCCGGGATCGGCGCGAGCATGGCGGCGCTGGAGCAGTTGAAGCACGTGGCTCGCACCACGAAGAAGAACGGCACGCTGCTGATCGACGATCCGCTCTTCGCGCAGCGCCTCGCGCGGCTGGAGATCGACCTCGAGAACATGAAGACCACGAACCTGCGCGTGCTGGATGCGGCGGGCAAGGGCGGTGCGCCCGTGGCGGAAAGCTCCATGCTGAAGATCCGCGGCACCGAAATCCGGCAGGAAATCGGCGCGCTGATGCGGCGGGCGGCGGGCCGCTACGCCCAGCCCTTCGTCGCGGAGAGCCTGGAGGAAGGCTACAACGGCGCGCCCGTCGGCCCCGAATGGACCGGCCCCGTCTCCTCGCAATATTTCAACAATCGCAAGCTTTCGATCTTCGGCGGCTCCAACGAGGTGCAGCGCGAGATCATCACCAAGGCCATACTGGAGCTCTGATCGTCATGGATTTCGCAATCGGTGAAGACCGGCAGATGTTGGCGGACACGATGTCCCGCTTTCTTGCCAAGAATTTCGACTGGGAAAAACGCCTCAAGGTGATCGAGACCGAACACGGCTTCGATCGGGCGATGTGGAGCGAACTGGCCGAATTGGGCGTGCTGGGCGCGCTGTTTTCCGAAGATGTCGGCGGCTTCGGCGGCAGCGCCTTCGATATCGGCGTGGTGTTCGCCGAAGTGGGCCGCGCCATTGCGACAGGTCCGTTCCTCGAAACGCTGATGGCCGGGCACCTGCTGGCCTCCGCTGGCGAGAGCGAGGCGCTGGAAAGCGTGATCGGCGGGGAAAAGATCGTCACTCTGGCGCATGCTCCCGCGCACGATGCCGAAAGCGGGGAGGACCGCGACGTTACCGCCAGCGGCTCGGGCGAGGACTGGACGCTCGACGGCGCGAAAGGCGTTGTCGGCTACCTCGGCGCGGCGGACCTGATCGTGGTCACAGCCGGGGACAAGGCGTTTCTCGTGGAAGCGAACGGCGAAGGCGTGTCCGTCTCCGATTACAGGATGGTGGATGGCGGCTCGGGCGGTGAGTTGCACCTCTCGGGCGCTCCGGCGAATCTCCTTTCCGGCGTCGATGCCAATACCATTGGCGAGGCCGAGGCAGCGGGCGTCGTGGCGCTTTCGTGGGAAGGCGTTGCCGTGATGGACCAGTTGCGCGATCAGACGCTGGAATACATGCGCACCCGCAAGCAGTTCGGCGTGCCCATCGGCAAGTTCCAGGCCTTGCAGCACCGCATGGCGACGCTGGCGCTGGAGATCGAGCAGGCGCGTTCGTCCTCGATCAATGCGGCGGCCTTTTTCGACAAGCCGGAGCGCGATCGCTTCGTCGCCGCGGCGAAGTACACGCTCGGCAAGGTGGGCAATCTGGCGGCGGAGGAAGCCATCCAGATTCACGGCGGCATCGGAATGACCTGGGAACTGCCGCTGTCGCACTATGCGAAACGCATGGTGATCCTCGGCCACCTGCTGGGTGACGAGGATGAGCACCTTGCCCGCTATATCGAGCTGATGCGCGCGGCCTGATTTCGGGACCACGCCCACCCCGTTGCAGCTAGGTTCGCCTATGGCTCACCAAGCTTCACTACCCCTCCCGCATGCGGGAGGGGAGCGAGACTTGGCGGCTTGCCGCCTAGTCGCAGCGGGGTGGGCCTGAGCCCTTCAATACCCCTCCATCCGAGCCAACAGGTCCGCATGGAAATCGGCATCGCCGAACATTTCGGCCAGCACGCGCTGGCGCTTCATGAAGAAGCCGATGTCGTATTCGTCGGTCATGCCGATGCCGCCGTGCATCTGCACTGCCTCGCGCACCGCAAGGCCGCTGGCCATGCCCGCCATCGCCTTGGCGACGGAAGCATCGCGGTCCGCATCGGCGCTGCTTGTATCGAGCGACTGCTGCGCTTTCAGCGTGGCGGCGCGGGCCAACTCCATTTCGCTGTAGAGGTGCGCCGCGCGGTGTTGCAGCGCTTGGTAGCTGCCGATCACGCGGCCGAACTGCTTGCGCTGCTTGAGGTAGTCGAGCGTCATGGCGCTCGCCCCTTCGGCAACGCCCACCATTTCGGAAGAGGCACCGGCGCGCACTGCGCTCAGCACGCGGTTGAGCAATGCCCTGCCGCCGTCGATCTCGCCGATCACGGCGCTGCCGTCCAGTTCCACGCCGTCCAAGTCCACGCGCGCCGCAAAGCTGGAGTCGGCCAGCCGCTCGGCGTTGACGGTGATGCCCGGCTGGCCGCACGGCACGGCGAACAGAGTCACGCCGTCCTCGTCCGCTAAATCGCCCGATGTGCGGGCGGAAACGATCAGCAGGTCCGCCTCGTGCCCGAAGGCGACGAACTGCTTGGTGCCAGAGAGGCGAAAGCCGTTGCCCTGCCGCTCCGCCTTCAGCGCGACATGGCGAGGGCGGTGCTTTGCGCCCTCGTCCAGCGCCAGCGCGGCCACGGTCTCTCCCGCGACGATGCCCGGCAACCACGCCTGCTTCAGCGCCGCGTCTACGCCGCGCAGAGCCTCCACCGCGCCCACCGCCGTGCCGATAAACGGCGAGGGGGTGAGGTTGCGGCCGATTTCTTCGAGCACGATTCCGGCTTCGACATGACCCATGCCGAGGCCACCGTCAGCCTCGTCCACCAGCACGCCGGTGAAGCCCATCTCGCCGAACTGCCGCCAAAGGTCGCGGCTGAACCCCGCGGGATCGTCCGCATCGCGCAAGCGCCGCAGGTGGGAGACAGGCGCCTCGCTCGCCATGAAGGGGCGCACGGTGTCGGCGAGGGTTTCCTGGTCGTCGTCTAGGAACAGCGGCATGTCAGCCCTCCGGCAGTTCGAGGATGCGCTTGGCGATGATATTGAGCTGGATTTCGCTCGTCCCGCCTTCGATGGAATTGGCCTTCGTGCGCAGCCAGGCGCGCGCGGCCTTTCCGCCGCCGGAGGCTTCGCTGTCCCATTCCAGCGCGTCGCCGCCGCCCGCTGCCATCAGCAGTTCGTGGCGGTCCTTGTTTAGCTCGGTGCCGTAGTATTTCATCATGCTGGGCTGCGCGGGGTGGATCTTCCCAGCCTTCAGCCGGTCGATGAAACGTTCGCTCATCGCGGCGAAGGCTTGGGCACGCACCTCGTACAGGGCGATACGCGCGCGCAGCACCGGGTCGTCCAGCCGCCCCTGTTCGTCGCGCCCGATCTTCCCGAGTGCGTATTCCGATAGCGACGGCCCCTGCGCCCGCCCGCCCATGCCGGAGATCATCTCCCGCTCGTGGCCGAGCAGGTACTTGGCCACTGTCCAGCCCTTGTCGACCTCTCCCAGCAACTGGTCCTTGGGCACTTTCACATCGCCGAAGAACGTCTCGCAGAAAGGCGAAGCACCGCTGATCAGCTTGATCGGCTTCGTGGAAACCCCTTCCGATTCCATGTCGAACAGCAAGAAGGAAATGCCACCCTGCTTCTGCGAAGTGTCCGTACGCACGAGGCAGAAGATCCAGTCCGCCTGGTCGGCATAGCTGGTCCACACCTTCTGCCCGTTGACGAGAAAATGGTCGCCCTTGTCCTCTGCACTGGTAGAAAGGCTGGCAAGGTCGGAGCCTGCGTTCGGCTCGCTGTAACCCTGGCACCAGCGGATTTCGCCGCGCGCGATCTTGGGCAGGTGTTCCAGCTTCTGCGCCTCGGTGCCGTATTCCAGTAGTGCGGGGCCGAGCATGGAAATGCCGAAACTCTGCAGCGGCACCCGGCAGCCGAGCGCCGCCATTTCCTGCTTCAGTACCTTGGCCTCGGCAGGCGACAGACCGCCGCCGCCGTAATCTCTCGGCCAGTCGGGCACGGTCCAGCCGCGCTGCGCCAGCACGTCCAGCCATTGCTTCTGCGCGTCGCTGGCGAAAGTGAACTTGCGCCCGCCCCAGCAGATGTCCTTCTCGCTGCGCATGGGTGTGCGCATTTCGACCGGGCAATTCTCCTCCAGCCAGTCGCGCGCCTCTCGGCGGAAGCCTTCAAGCGCGTCAGCCATTGAAAGTCTCGCCCTTCGCCGCCTTTTCGCGCAGCAACCCGCTCGCCTCCATGCCGTGCTTCTCCAGCCCCGCCAGCACGCTATCGAGGCCAATGGTATCGGCCCAGAACATCGGCCCGCCGGTGTGCGGCGGCCAGCCGTAGCCGTTGACCCAGACGGTATCGATGTCGCTCGCGCGCTGGGACACGCCTTCCTCCAGGATGAGCGCGCCCTCGTTCACCATCGGATAGAGCAGCCGCTCGCGGATTTCCTCGTCGGAGATATCGCGCTGCTCCTTGCCCGATTTCGCGGCGAAGTCGGCGATCACAGCATCCACTTCGTCAGACGGCGTGCGCTGGCGGTTCTCGTCGTAATCGTAGAAGCCCTTGCCGGTCTTCTGCCCGCGCCGCCCGCGCTCGCACAGCACTTCGCGCACGGTGGCGCTGCTCGTCTTGTCCGGATCCCAGCCGATGTCGAGCCCTGCAAGATCGGCCATCTGGAACGGCCCCATCGGGAAGCCGAAATCGGTCAGCACCTTGTCTACCTGCGCGGGCCGCGCGCCTTCCATCAGCAGTTCGCTCGCCTGCTCCTGCCGCTTCGCCAGCATGCGGTTGCCGATGAAGCCGTGGCACACGCCCGAAACCACGGCGACCTTGCCGATCTTTTTCGCCAGATCCATCGCGGTTGCCATCACCTGCGGACTGGTCCTGTCGCCGCGCACCACTTCCAGCAGGCGCATGATGTTGGCGGGCGAGAAGAAATGCAGGCCCACCACCTGCTCGGGCCGCGATGTGCAGGCGGCGATTTCGTTGACGTCGAGATAGCTGGTGTTCGAGGCCATGATCGCGTCCGACTTGCAGATCGCGTCCAGCTTGCCGAAAACGTCCTTCTTGATGGCCATCAGCTCGAACACGGCCTCGATCACCAGATCGCAGTCGGCGAGGTCCTGGTAATCGAGCGAGGTGGTGAGGTGGCCCATCGCTTTCTCGACCTGCTCTTCGGTCATCCGCCCCTTGCGTGCCGTGGCGTCGTAATTCTTGCGGATGATGCCGACACCGCGGTCGAGCGCCTCCTGCTCTCGCTCCACGATGGTCACATCGTACCCGGCGGAGAGAAAGTTCATCGCGATGCCGCCGCCCATCGTGCCCGCGCCGATGATGCCGACCTTGCGGATCGGCAGCGGCACCGCGTCCTTTGGCAGGCCGTCGATCTTGCCCGCCTGCCGCTCTGCGAAGAACACGTGGCGCAGGGCCTTCGACTGGTCGCCCATCACCAGTTCCATGAAGAACTCGCGCTCCTTGGCGATGCCCTCGTCGTAGGGGAGCTTCGTCGCAAGCTCGACGGCCTTTATGCAGCGTGCCGGTGCGTCGAGGCCCTTCAGGCGGCGGGCGTTCTTCTCGCGGAATGCCTTGAACACGCCGGGGTCGTGCGCGTCGATCCTGTCGGTGCGCTTGCTGGAGACGGGATGCTCGCTCCCCCCCGCCACCTCGCGGGCGAAGGCGATGGCTTCTTCCCGCAGGCGTTCCGGCGCCACGATCCTGTCGAGCAAGCCGATGGTCTCTGCCTTCTTCGCCGAAACGGGATTGCCCGTCACGATGATGGGCAGGGCTTCCTCCACGCCGACCACGCGCGGCAGGCGCTGGGTGCCGCCCGCGCCGGGCAGGATGCCGATCTTCACTTCGGGAAGGCCGATCTTCGTTGCGGGCACGCCGATGCGATAGTTGCAGCCCAGCGCGATCTCGCAGCCGCCGCCCAGCGCCGTGCCGTTCAGCGCCGCGACCACCGGCTTGTCGAGGTTCTCGATGGAGTCGATCAATTCGGGCAGCGTCGGATGGACCGGGGCTTTTCCGAATTCGGTAATGTCCGCCCCGCCGGAGAACATGCGCCCTTCCGCCCGGATCACCACGGCCTTCACACCGTCATCGCTCGCTGCGTCCTCGACTGCCGCCGCCATTGCGTTGCGGACTTCGGTGGAGAAGGCGTTCACGGGCGGATTGTCGAGCGTAACGACAAGGACTTGGCCTTCGCGCTTGGTGGTGACTTTGGACATGCTGGCTCCCGTTCCGACTGGCTGCGTCTGCGGACGGGCAAAAGGCCGCCGCGACTCCGCTTCTTGCACAGCCGTAGGACATACCGTGTTTTCAGACAAGCGACTTTGCGGGATCAGCCGAAGGGGCGTGCGGGCGCGCAGCGTCACACCCCGCCACGGCATCGCTGCGCCCGGTGGTATCGCCCTGCGGCCCCTTGCTGTCCGTTCCCGGGCCCTTGCCCCCGTGCCGCCTGTCAGCCTCTCGCAAGGCCCGGAGGCCGCGTGACCGGGTGCGATGTGGAGAGCCCGCCGTCGACCACGGTGATCTGTCCGTGAACGTAGCTGGCAGCGTCGGATGCGAGGAACAGGGCGACCTTCGCGATCTCTTCGGGTTCGCCGCCGCGCCCCAGCGGGTTGAGCAGGCCGATCCTGTCCTCCAGTCCCTTCGCCCGCGCATTCTCGTAGAGCGGCGCGGTCATCCCCGTCTCGATCAGGCCGGGGCAGATGCCGTTGATCCGCACCTTAGTGCCAGCAAGCTGCTGCGCCGCCGTCTGCACCAGGTTGATCACGCCCGCCTTCGATGCCGAGTAGGGCGCAGGCCCCGCACCGGAACGCAGGCCGGCAACCGAGGCGGTGCAGACGATCGCCCCGCCGCCGCTTTCGCTGATAGCAGGCGCGGCATGCTTCACCGCGCAGAACGGACCGATCAGGTTGACGCGCAATACCTCGGCCCAGTTCGCGGCATCGCTGTCGAAGAATCCCTCCCGCGCCGCGCCGGTAATCCCGGCATTGGCGAAGAAGATGTGGAGCCCCCCGAATGCCTCGCGCGCCTGGCTCACCAGCGCGGCGATATCGGCCTCATCCGCCGCGTCGCCCGTCATGCCGATGGCCTGCCCGCCAGCATCCTTCACCGCTTCCACCGTGTCGGCAACGCTGGAGGAGCGGTCGAACGCGACGACCTTTGCACCCTCGGATGCAAACAGCAGCGCGCTCGCCCGGCCGATGCCGGAAGCCGCGCCCGTGATGCAGGCCACCTTGCCGGAAAGCTGGCCCATTACATGCCCGATCCGATGGTGACGCCGCCGTCGATCACCATCATCTGCCCCGTCATCCAAGCGCCCGCATCGCTGGCGAGGTAGACCGTCGCCCCGGCGATATCGCGCGGCTCGCCGAGCCTGCGCATGGGGGTGACGGCGGCGGTGCGATCGTGCGCCTTCTGGTCCTCCCACAGGGCGCGGGCGAAGTCGGTCTTCACCACGCCGGGGGCGATGGCGTTGATGCGGATATTGTCCTTCCCGACTTCCACCGCATAATTGCGCACCAGCTGGAAATCCGCCGCTTTCGATATGTTGTAGGCGCCGATCATGGCCGACCCGCGCAGCCCGCCGATGCTGGAGACCACGATGATCGCGCCGCCGCCGCTCGCCCGCATGTCAGGCAGGGCCAGCTGCACCAGCCAGTGGTTGGAGAGCACATTGTTGTCGAGGATCTTGCGGAACTGCTCGTCCGTGATCCCGTCCATCGAACCGTAGTAGGGATTGCTCGCCGCGTTGCAGACGAGAATGTCGATCGGGCCGAGTTTCTCGTGCGTTTGCTCGACGAGCCGCTCCAGCGCATCCTTCTCGGAAATGCTCGCGGCGATGGCGACGGCGGTGCCTTCCCCGTGCTTCGCGTTGATCGCGGCGGCCACGTCCTCGCAGGCGTCCTGCTTCCGGCTGGAAATGACGACGCGCGCGCCGTGGGCGGCCAGCTCTTCGGCGATGGCGCGGCCGATCCCGCGCGACGATCCGGTGATGACGGCAACCTTACCGGTGCAATCGAACAGCGACATGGGTTTACTCCTTGCAATAGCTTGTAAAATTCAGGCCCCGGCCTTCCTGGCGAACCCGAGCGCGGCCTCGGCCAGCGGCTCGACCATGGCGGCCTTTTTCTGCGCGTCCTTGCTGGAGGCGTTGCCGTCGATGATGCGCTTCTTGATGCCCTGCAAAATGCCGACGAGGCGGAACAGGTTGTAGGCGAAATACCAGTTCATGTCGGGCACGCTGCTGCGGCCCGTAGCCTCGCAATACCGGCGGGTGATCTCCTCCAGCGAGGGGATGCCCAGCTCCTCCAGGTCCAGCCCGCCAAGCTGCGCGTTGCGACCCTGCCGGGGCAGCGCCCAGTTCATCGCGAGGTAGGTGAAATCCGCCAGGGGATCGCCCAGCGTGGAAAGCTCCCAGTCCAGCACCGCGCGCACTTCCGGCGCACCGGGGGCGTAGATCAGGTTGTCGATGCGGTAGTCGCCGTGGATGATGCTGGTGCGATCCTGCTCGGGCACGGAGTCGGGCAGGAACTCGATGAGGCGTTCGACGGCAGCGAGGTCATCAGTCTGCGAGGCGCGGTACTGCTTGGTCCAGCGGCCCACCTGCCGCTCGAAATAGTTGCCGGGTGCCCCGTAGTCGCCCAGCCCCGCCTCCTGCGGATCGACGGCGTGGAGCCGCGCCAGCGTATCAACCATCGCGTGGTAGATGGGGGCGCGTTCCTCCCTTGCGCAATCGAGCAGCGCGCCGTCCCAGAACACCCGGCCCTCCACCATGTCCATTATGTAAAACGGAGAGCCGATGACCGCCTCATCCTCGCACAGCGCATGGGGCTTCGCCACCGGCAGGCCGAGCGGGTGCAGCGCGCTGATCAGCCGGAACTCGCGCTCCACCGCATGGGCGGAAGGCAGGATCTTGCCGAACGGCTTGCGCCGCAGGACGTAGCTCTTCCCCCCACACTCAATCCGGTAGGTAGGGTTCGACTGGCCGCCGGAAAACTTAACGACCTTCTCGATCGCCCCTTCAAGCGCGGCATTTTCACCAAGCCAACGCGCCAGGCTGTCACCATCGAGATCGGCAAACTGTTCCTGGCCGCCATCAGTCATCTAGGCACCTCGTTTTATGCATTTGAGGATACCATACGTTCGAAACTTGGCCGAGGACAACCAATTTCCGTTTATCCTTTTGCTTGGCGAACGAGCCCGTTTGCGGCATGGAAGACCGATGGACGCGAAAGCAATCGAGACTTCCGGGGCGGCAGTGGGACCCCAGCGCGGACAGCGTTACCGCCGCAAGCGCGATGCCTTGCTGGATGCGGCGACGAACCTGATCAACGAGCACGGTGCCAAGGCGACAACCCTGCAGGCCGTGTCGCAGGCCGTGGAACTGAGCACCACCAGCGTCACCTACTACTTCCCGCGCAAGGACGTGCTGGCCGCCGCCGTGTTCGAACGCGCCATCGGTCGCCTGCGCGAATACGTGGACGAGGCGGCAAAGGAAGGCACACCCCGCGAACGCGTTCGCCGCCTGCTGCAGCTTCACATCGACCTGCGCGCCGCCGTGATCGAGGGCACCGATGTGCCCATCGCCACGCTGTCCGAAGTGCGCACGCTGGACGATGCCATCCGTGAGCCGTTGCTGGAGCAATACGTAGACCTGTTCCGCGCCACGCGTGCGCTGTGGGGAAATTTCCCCGAAGAGGCGAAGCCGCTGATCACGGCGCGAACGCACCTGTTGCAGGAAACCATCTTCTGGATGCCGGTGTGGCTGGCGCGTTTCCCGGCAGACGAATTCCCGCGCGTGCACCGGCAATTGTTCGACCTGTTCGATCACGGCCTCGCCCTGCCTGAAACGGCATGGTCGCCGATTCCATTGCCGCCCGGCGCGGACGGAGAACCCGTCGGCGACGAGGAGCGCGGCGCGCCCAATTTCCTTGGGGTCGCCACCCGGCTCATCAACGAGAGCGGCTATCGCGGGGCCAGCGTCACGCGCATCGTCGAGGAATTGCAGGTGACGAAGGGCAGCTTCTACCATCACCTCGACGCAAAGGACGACCTGATCGCCGAGTGCTTCCGCCGCTCTTTCAGCCGCATGGCCGCGGTGCAGCAGGCGGCCGCCAGCGCGGGCGAGACGCAGTGGCAGCATCTCGAAGCGATGATGGCGCACTTCATGGACCTGCAGTTCGAGGGCGAATTCCCGCTCACACGTACATCTGCGCTACAGGCGCTGCCCGCCGACGTGCGCACCGAAGTGCTGGCGAAATCCGACCAGACCGCGCTGCGTTTCGGCAATACGCTGGTGGACGGCGCGCAGGAGGGATCGATCCGCGTGGTGAACCCGATGATCGCCAGCCAGACCATCACCGCCATGCTGAATTCCGCCTACGACCTGCGCAAATGGGCGGCCACGATGGAGCGCGAGACCGCGATCCGGCTCTACGCCTCGTGCCTGACGCGGGGCATGTTTGCCGATCCGGACACCATCCTGGCCGGGGAATGACTCTCGGGCCGGAAGACAGGGCGCGCATCGTCGAACTCGAAGGCGCAGCGAACTTCCGCGATTTCGGTGGCTATCCCGCCAGAGACGGCCGGAAAGTGCGGCGAGGCGTATTGTTCCGCTCCAACCGGCTGTCGCAACTGACCAAAGGTGACATCGCCGCGCTCGAAGCGGCGGGAATCGCCACCGTGTTCGACCTGCGCGCACCCCGCGAGCGGGAGGCCGACCCAACCGCGTGGCAAGCCTCGCACCTCGCATTCCATACGTGGCCGCCAGGGCACAAGCGACGGCTTGTCGACATGGCGCGGGACTATCCGCAGGACGCGGGCGGCGCAGAAGCGCTGATGCTGCATTTCTACGCCGAGCTTCCGCGCACGATGAGCCACACCTTTTCCGGCATCATCCGGCACATCGCCAATGGCACCGCACCATGCGTCATCCATTGTTCGGCAGGCAAGGACCGCACCGGCATGGCGGCGGCGCTGGTGCTGAGCGCGCTCGGCGTGCCACGCGATGTCGTGCTGGACGACTACGCGATGACCGACAGGATCGTCGCCAGCGAGGACGACATGGCGCGCTCCCTGTTCACCGGCCGCGATGGCGGCGCGCGGGCGCAAGGCGCCATGCGCGAGGCGTTTCCGCCCGAAGCGATTGCCGTGATGCGATCGGCCCGGCCCGCTTTTCTCGAAAGCGCCTTTGCCGGGATCGACCGCGAGTACGGATCGCTCCCCGCCTATTTCGAGGCCATCGGCATCGACGATGCCGTGCAGGCCGCGCTGCGGTCGCGGCTGCTCGAACCCATCCCTTCGTAACGGAGTAAAGATCATCAAGGCACTCCTCTCGCGCCAACCCGGCGGCCCCGAAACGCTTGAACTCACAGAGGTCGACGCGCCCACGCCCGGCAAGGGCGAACTGGCGGTGCGCGTGCTCGCCTGCGCGATCAACTATCCCGACGTGCTGATCATCGAGGACAAGTACCAGATGCGCCCGCCCCGCCCCTTCGCGCCCGGCGCGGAATTCGCCGGCGAAGTCGTTGCGGTGGGCGAGGGCGTGGAAGGATGGACCGCGGGCGACCGGCTGATCGCCGTCACCGGCTTCGGCGGATTGGCGGAGCAGATCGTCGTCGACGCGCAGCGCGCATTCCGCCTGCCCGAGGGAGTTGACCCGGTGGAAGGCTCCGCCCTGCTGATGACCTATGCCACCACCATCCACGCGCTGAAGGATCGCGGCGAGCTGAGCCAAGGCCAGACACTGCTGGTGCTCGGCGCGGCGGGCGGCGTGGGGCTGGCGGCGGTCGAGATCGGCAAGGCCATGGGCGCGCGCGTTGTCGCCGCAGTGTCGAGCGAGGAGAAGGCCGAGGCGGCGCGTGCGGCGGGCGCGGACGAAACGCTGATCTATGGTCGCGCGCCGTTCGACAAGGATGAAAGCAAGGCGCTTTCCGCCGCGTTCAAGGAAGCCGTGGGCCCTAGCGGCGCCGACGTTATCTACGATCCGGTCGGCGGCGACTATTGCGAGCCTGCGCTACGCAGCATCGCGTGGGAGGGGCGTTACCTCGTCGTCGGCTTCCCGGCGGGCATCCCGAAGCTGCCGCTCAACCTGACGCTGCTGAAAAGCTGCGACGTGCGCGGCGTGTTCTGGGGCGGCTTCGTCATGCGCGATCCGCAGCGCAATGCCGAGCATGTCGAACAGCTGATGCGCTGGTGGCAGGACGGCACGATCAGCCCCCGCATCGACCGCACCTACCCGCTGGAAGAAGGCGGCGCGGCAATCCGGCGACTGGCGGAACGCAAAGCGGTAGGCAAGGTGGTCGTGACCCTCGGCTGACCATACTTGTCGTTCGGCTAATACCTAACCTCTAAGGCGCTCCTACATTCCGTGCATTCAAAAATCGTGAATTGCCCGTTGCCAGCGGGCGCTTCGTGATGGATGATGCCGATGACGAATCGCGTGAGGGAGAGAGCATGCGCAACCGGTTCACCGCAATGTTCGGGGTGGAACACCCCATCATGATGGGCGGCATGCAATGGGTTGGCCGCGCGCCGCTCGTCGCTGCCGTCGCGGAGGCTGGTGGCCTTGCCGTGCTCACCGCGCTGACGCAGCCGACTCCGGAAGACCTGACGAAGGAAATCGCCGCCACGCGGGAGCGGACGGACAAGCCCTTCGGCGTCAATCTCACCATCCTGCCGACGATGAAGCCGCCGCCCTATGCCGAATACCGGCAGGCGATCATCGAGGCGGGCATCACGATCGTCGAGACAGCCGGACACCGCCCGCAGGAGCATGTCGAGGACTTCAAGGCCAACGGCGTGAAGGTGATCCACAAGTGCACCGCCGTGCGCCACGCCATCTCGGCGCAGCGCATGGACGTGGACGTGATCTCCATCGACGGTTTCGAATGCGCGGGCCATCCGGGGGAGGACGATATCGGCGGCCTGATCCTGATCCCCGCCGCCGCCGATGCGCTGGACATCCCGATCATCGCCAGCGGCGGCATCGCCGACGGACGCGGGCTTGTGGCGGCGCTGGCGCTGGGCGCGGAAGGGGTGAACATGGGCACCCGCTTCCTCGCCACGCAGGAATGCCAGATCCACGCGAACGTGAAGGACAAGATCGTCGCCAGCACGGAGCGAGACACGAACCTCATCTTCCGCAACCTCCACAACACCGCCCGGGTGGGCAAGAACAGCGTCTCCGACGAGGTGGTGGACCTTCTTTCGCGGCCCGATGCCGAGTTCCAGGATGTCGCTCATCTGGTGGCCGGGGCGCGCGGGAAGAACGTGATGGAGGAAGGCAACCTCGACAACGGCCTCTACTGGGCGGGCATGGCGCAAGGGCTGATCCATGACGTACCGACCGTGGCCGAACTGATCGGGCGCATCATGGAAGAGGCGCGCGGCATCGCCGCCCAGCGCCTGCCGGCCCTGCTGGCATGACGGGGTTCAGGACCGATATCGTGCGCGACGGCGACACGCTGACGGGGCCATACCGTCGCCCGCGCCAGATGCTGGGCGCGCAATCGGTTTCGGGCAGCGCGTCGATCCACGACGATGGCACCGCGCAGAAGCTGGGCTTTTCCGGCGGCACGATAGAGGGGCCGACGCATTTCTCGCAGTTCGAACCGCTGGCCGAAGCCCTGTGGGGCGAGGAATGGCGGCGCACCGGCTGCATCTCCGCCCATTACCGCGCGCCCGTTTTCGAGGGCGAAGCCGTACGCGCCCTGGCGAGCGTGGACGAAGAGCGGCCCGACTACGCCGCGATCCGCATGGAGAAAGAGGACGGCACGGAAGTTCTCACCGGCTCCATGTCGGTCGGCCCGGATGCCCCGCTCAGTTTCCTGCGCGCCCGCCTCGCAAGGCTGGAGCCGCTGGCCGATCCCGTGCTGGTGGCAGACGTGCCCGTCGGCACGCGCACCTCGCGCAAGGCCGTCACGATGGATCGCGACACGCACATGGGCGACCTCTACCCCTTCAGCCTGGCCGACAAGCTGGAGGCCATCACCGAACCCAATGCGCGGTTCGACCGCGAACTGCCGTTCGAAATGATCTCCGTGCTGGCGAACTCCATCGCCGACCACGAGCCGTTCGCCGTGCGCCGCCCCAGCGTCGGCCTGTTCGCGGACCAGGAAATCAGCCTGCGCGGCGGACCGCTGCTCGTCGGCGAAACCTACGAGATCACCCGTGAGGTGATCGCCCGCACCGGCAGCCGCAAGACCGAGTCGCTGTGGGTCGAATACCGCATCTTCCGCCCCGGCGGGCAGCGCCCGGTCGCGACCATGCTGCTCAATCTCGCCTCCCTGAAGGCGAGCTACCCCGATTATGAAGCGGACGCCCGCGCGCTCTATGGAGAGAAACTGGATGGCTGATTTTCAGACCCTCGATCTGGCGATCGACAGCGGACTGGCGGTGGCGACGTTCAACCGGCCGGACCAGATGAACACCTTCAATCCGGCCATGATCAAGGACCTGCTTGCCCTGTTCGACCTTACCGATGCCGACGACGCCGTGCGCGCCGTGATCCTGACAGGCTCTGGCCGCGCTTTTTGCGCCGGGGCCGATCTCGGCAGCGGGGGCGACACCTTCGATTACGACAAGCGGACGGGCCGCGAGGACGTGGGCGGGCCGGACCGCGACGGCGGCGGCATGGTGACCCTGCGCATCTTTCGCAGCCTGAAACCGGTGATCGCCGCGTCCAATGGGGCTGCGGTCGGCATCGGGGCGACGATGCAACTGCCGATGGACTGGCGCATGGCCGCCGAGGATTCGCGCTACGGCTTCGTGTTCTCCCGCCGCGGCGTGACGCCGGAAGCCTGCTCCGGCTGGTTCCTGCCGCGGATCGTGGGAATGGCCAAGGCGCTCGACTGGACATTCTCGGGCCGCGTCTTCGGCGCGCGCGAGGCGCTGGAGGCAGGACTGGTCCAGTCGCTCCACGCGTCCGACGCCCTGCTGGATGCCGCGAAGGAAAAGGCGCTGGAAATGACCTCCGCCTCCGCGCCCGTTTCGGTGGCGCTGGCCCGGCAATTGATGTGGCAGGGGCAGACGATGGCGCATCCGATGGACATGCACCGCGTGGACAGCCGCGTCTTTGCTTCGCGCGGGCGATCTGCCGACGTACGCGAAGGCATCGCTGCCTTCAGGGAGAAGCGCGATGCGCGATATCCCGACACGGTTTCCACGGCGATGCCCGACATGGGCTGGGCCGAGGAGCCGCCCTTCGCATGACACCCTTTCGCTCCACAACGCCGCGCCCCACTCCATCTCTCGGGACGCGCTGTTTCGGGCGAAAGGAGGCCGGGTCCGCCGATCCGGCCTCCGACCATTTCCCTATCCAGGACTACGCAGCATGACGCCAACCGCAGACGCTCCGGCACGGGCACTTCCGGCAAGGGCCAGCATCGTCCTTGCGATGCTCCTGCTGGTCTACATCTTCAACTTTCTCGACCGCATGATGCTGTCCATCCTGGCGGCGCCGATCCAGGCCGACCTCGGCCTGTCGGACAGCGAGATGGGTCTGCTCGGCGGCCTGGCCTTCGCCGTGCTCTATTCGACGCTGGCCGTGCCGCTCTCCGCCGTGGCTGACCGCACCAGCCGCAGCTGGGTGATCACCATCGCGCTGGTGTTCTGGAGCGCGTTCACTGCGCTGTGCGGCATGGCGCAGAACTTCCTGCACATCTTCCTCGCCCGCGTCGGCGTGGGTGTGGGCGAGGCAGGCGGGGTTGCCCCCAGCTACGCCATCATCGGAGATTATTTCCCCCCGCGCCGCCGGGCGACGGCGCTGGCGATCTATTCGCTCGGCATTCCAATCGGCAGCGCCATCGGCGTGATGGGCGGCGGCTGGATAGCCTCGACGATCGACTGGCGCGTGGCCTTCTTCGTGATGGGCGGCCTCGGGATTCTGATCGCGCCTGTGTTCAAGCTGCTGGTGAAGGACGTGCCGAGGCCGGAAAGCTCCGATGCGAGCTCGCACGGTGGGCAGTCGATCTGGTCGGTGTTCCTGATCCTCGCGAAGAAACCCTCGTTCTGGTTCATGGCCTTCGGCGCGGCCTTCAGCTCGATGCTCGGCTACGGCATCGGCTTCTGGAAACCCAGCTTCCTGATCCGCAGTTTCGAGCTGGACCTGTGGGGCGCGGCGCTGTTCACCGGCGGCGTGCTGCTGATCGGCGGGGTCACGGGGATGCTGGCGGGCGGCGCGCTGGCAGACAGGCTGGGCAGCAACCGCAAGTGGTATCCGCGCCTGCCCGCCATCGCCTTCATCGTGGGCGCGCCGATCTATGCCGCCGGCGTGCTGACAGACAGCCTTGTCGCGGCCTTCCTGCTGTTCCTCATTCCGCAGGGCCTGAATTACGTCTGGTTCGGCCCCGTGCTGACGGCGGTGCAGCACTTGGTGGAGCCTCGCGCGCGGGCGACGGCCTCGGCAATCTTCCTTCTCATCAACAACCTGATCGGCCTTGGCGGCGGGATCTACGCGCTCGGCCTGATCTCGGACATTTACGCGCCTGTCTACGGCGATGAATCGCTGCGCATCTCGATCCTTACCGCCCTGCCGCTCTACATCGTGGCGGGCATCCTGATGCTGCTCGCCACCCGCAGCATCGCGCGCGACTGGGTGGAGGAGAAATAGCCTGCGTTCGCCGCGAACCGTCAGTTGCCGAACAGCGCCTTGTCGAGCGACGTAAGGAACTCCAGCCCGTTCTCGACGTGCTGCCGCATCGCTTTCTCCGCCCCTTCGGGATCGTCGTTCATGATCGCATACAGGATCGCGCGGTGATCCTCGATGGCCTTCGTCATCCGGTTGCCGCGATAGAAGCTCTGGAACAGCAGGTGATGGACCGGCGTGTTGAGGCGCGAGACCAGTTCCGCGATCACGTGGTTGCCGGTGACGCGCATGATCATCGAATGCCAATCTGAGTTGAGCTTGCCGAACTGTTCCGCCGACCCTGCCTCAACGCAGGTCTCCATCTTCTCGGCAATTTCGCGCAATTGCTGCTTGTCCTCGTCCGTGGCCACGCGAGTGAAATCGGCAGCGCAGATACCTTCCAGTGCCGCACGGGCCCGGTAAAGCTGGCTCACTTCCTCCAGCGATGCCTCGCGCACCGAAGCGCCGCGGAATTCCTCGATCTCCAGCAAGCCTTCGGCAGCCAGACGCTGGAACGCCTCGCGCACCTTCGAGCGGCTTCCCCCGGTTCGGCGGATGATGTCGACCTCCACCAGGCGCTGCCCCGGCACGAAGCGGCTGGCGCGGATCTGCGAGCGGATCCAGTCGGCAATTTCGGGAGCGGGCGGGCCGCTTTTGGGCAAGGCCTTGGCAATTTCGTCCATGTTCGGAAACTGACACCTTGCCAATGATATTGTCAACAATTTCGTCATCCACTTTTCGCTTGCGGATGACGCGCCCCAGCGGGAAACAACGGGCCGCAGCGGGCCGAGGGTCCGTCATTATTCGCGAACCGGACAGCAAGTTTCGGGCGGATTTGGGAGAGAAGCTATGACCAGGGGTAAGAAAAGTTTCGCGGCGTTCCGTAACGCGCTCTACTGCGGCGCCTCGGTGGCCGCAGCCTGCCTGGCAACCCCCGCGATGGGGCAGGAGCAGGACAACGAGGTCGATGGCGAAGAAGTCATCATCGTCACCGGCAGCCGCGTCAGCACCGGGGAAGCACCCGTCGGTGCCACTGCGACCGTGCTAGGCCGGGACGAGATCGAGAATTCCGGCGCCGTCACCATCGACCGCGTGATTCGCGAACTGCCGCAGGTCTTCGATCTCGGCGTTTCCGAGAACTCGCGCGGGCAGGCCGGCGGTTCGGGCAACATCACCTACGGCAACAGCGTGAACCTGCGCGGGATCGGTCCCTATGCAACGCTGGTGCTGATCGACGGCCACCGCGTGGTGAACAACAGCCGCTCGACCGACCCATCGGTATTGCCGACGTTGGGCGTGGAGCGGATCGACGTCGTCGCCAATGGCGCTTCGGCCATCTACGGTTCCGATGCCGTGGCGGGCGTGGTGAACATCATCCCGCGCCGCTCGCTCGACGGGGTCGAGGCGTTCGGTCGCTACGGCACGTCGGAGGACGGCGCATTCGACGAATGGTCTGTCGGCGCGGCCGCCGGCTTCCGCTTCGATCGCGGACAGGTCATGTTCGCCTACGAGCATGTCGAACGCTCCAACCTGAGCGGCGACGACCGGGATTTCTTCGTTTCCGACCAGACGCCGTTTGGCGGCAACGACTACCGCGTTACCCGCTGCGCGCCGGGCACGCTGATCGCCAACGGCACCACCTATGCCCTGCCCGACCAGTACACGCAGGCCAACGCCGGCGCCATCGTGGCGGGCACTGCCAACCTTTGCGACGGCCTGATCGGGCAGGACCTGATCCCCGAGCAGAAATACGATTCATTCAACTCGACCGGCACCTTCGAACTGACCGACTGGCTCGAGATTTTCTACGACGGGTTCTATTCCAAGCGTAAATTCACCCGGCTCAGCGCGCGGCCTTCCACCCGGCTGACCGTGCCCGAAACCAACGCGTTCTTCGTGCGCCCGCCGGGCTTCACCGGCACCAGCTACCAGATCGACTACAGCTTCGCTGACGACGTCGATCTCACCAAGTCGGAAGGCTCGGCCGAAAGCTGGCAGATCTCGCCCGGCCTGCGCGTCGAACTGCCGTTCGACTGGACCATCGAGGCGCTGGTTGCCTACGGCGAAACGCGCGATTTCTCCGGCTCCTACGACGGTGTGAACAACGCTGCCCTCAACGCGGCGCTCGCCAGTTCCGACGCCGATACCGCGTTCGATCCCTACGGCGGCGGACGCACCAGCCAGTCCGTTCTAGACAACATCTTCAACCAGATCTTCCTCGCGCCCACCAACGGGCAGCTGACTTTCTACGAAGCCGGCGCCAGCGGGCCGCTGTTCGAGCTGCCCGGCGGCGAGGTTCGCCTGGCCGTGGGTTACGAACGGCAGGAATTCTCGGTCGACCTCGGTGTTGCCCGCGGCGCGCCGACCAACCAGATCTCGTTCCGGACCTTCGACCGCAAGGTCGACTCGGTCTATGCCGAAATGCTGCTTCCCCTGTTCGGCGGCAGCAACGCGCGGCCCGGTTTCGAGGAGCTGGAATTCGTCGCCGCCATCCGTCACGACAGCTACAGCGATGCGGGCAACACCACGAACCCGCAGTTCGGCGTCAACTGGATGCCGACCGACCGCCTGACGCTGCGCGGCAGCTACGGCACGTCGTTCCGCGCGCCGACGATCCCCGAGATCTACGGGAACAGCAACAATCTGTTCGTGCAGAACTACCAGAATCCGGGCGGCGGCGCGCCGATCGTGGGCGTGGCCCTCTCGGGCCCCAACCTCGACCTCGGCCCCGAAACCGCGACCACGTGGTCGTTCGGTGCCGACTGGGAGCCGGTGGACCGGCTGCGTCTCTCGCTGACATACTTCGATGTCGCCTACGACAACCAGGTGAGCGCGAACCTGTCGAACCTCGCCATCCTCGGCCAGGAAGCGCAGTTCGCCGGGACCGGCGTCGTCCTTCGGGGTCAGGCCGCGCAGGACCAGATCCAGTCCCTGATCGACTCCGGCGTGAACGTCCTCGGGGCATTCCCGGGCGGCAGCCTTTCCAACATCGACGTGTTCGTGGATGGCCGCTCGCGCAACCTCGGCAAGTCGATCACCCGGGGCATCGATTTCAGCGTGAACTACATGCTCGACCTAGGCCCCAACGACCTGCTGCGGCTGGGCGCGTCGGGCACCTACCTCACCGATTACGAGGTCGCCGTCGCGCCGCAGGCCAACCTTACGGATCAGCTCAACATCATCTTCCAGCCGTTGCGCTTCAAGGCCCGAGCCTTTGCCAACTGGGACCACGGTCCGATCTCCGCACGCGTCATGGCGACCCATGTCGGTGGCTATACCAACAACCTGGTGACACCGTCGCAGGACATCGATAGCTTCACGCCGGTGGACCTGACGCTGACCTGGCGCGTGGCGGACAGCTTCGCGATTCCGATGGCCGACCTTGAACTGACGGCCGAGGTGCGCAACCTGTTCGATGCCGATCCGCCCTACGTCAACCTGGCGCCTAGCGGTAACGGCAGCGGCGGTTACGATGCGACGGCGGCCAACCCGATCGGGCGTCAGTTTGCAATCGGGGCGCGTGTCCGCTTCTAACGGCCGCAAACAGGGACGCAAAATGCCAGAAGTGATATCCGTGGCCGTGACCGGCGACCTGGTTCTCGACGAGCCGAACGCCGGGCACTGGCTCTCGGGTATCGCTTCTGCATTGCGCGGTGCCGATCTCGCCATCGGTCACCTCGAAGTCCCTCATACCGCAAGCACGGTGGAACTTGCAGGCGACGTGCCCGCGCCGGGCGCCCCCATCGAGAACCTGGAGGCCATTGCCGAGGCGGGCTTCGACATGCTCACGCTGGCCGGAAACCACATCGCCGATTGCGGGGCGCAAGGCATTGCCGAGACTGTCGCCGAACTGGACAGGCTGGGCATCGCCTGCTGCGGCGCGGGGATGACTCTGGAAGATGCGCGCCGCCCCGCCTTCGCGGAAGCATGCGGACAGAAGATCGCGCTCCTCAGCTACAACTGCATCGGCCCGCAGGCGGCATGGGCCACGGCGGAGCGCGCAGGCTGTTCCTATCTGCCTCTCACGACGCAGGACGGCAACGAGGTGACGCCAATAGCGCACATCGAGAGCGTCCCGGCCGAGGCTGCCCATATTCTCTCCGCAGACGTCGCGGAGGCGCGCGGCAATGGGGCCGATCACGTCATCGTAGCGCTGCACAAGGGCGTAGTGCACACGCCCGCCCATATCGAACCCTACGAGCGCGACCTTGCCAAAATGGCGATAGAGGCTGGCGCGGACGCGGTGATCTCGCACCACGCGCACATCGTTCGCGGCGTGGAGTTTCATCAGGGCAAGCCCCTATTCCACGGCCTCGGCAACGGCTGCGTCGTCACTCGCGCGCTCTCGCCAGACCAGGATCACCCCGCGCGCAGCGAATGGGCCCGCAAGCGCAAGGAGTTGTTCGGGTTCGAGCCCGACCCCGCCTATCACCTTGCGCCCTTCCATCCCGAAGCGGTAAACGCCTTCATCGGAATGCTGCGCTTCCAGCGCGGCAAGGCTCCCGAAGCGGCTATCGTGCCCGTTCATGTCGAGGCGCCGGGTCGCCCGGTGCTGGCGGACGGCGACAGGGCCGAGGATATTCGGCGCTATGTAGAAGAGATCACCGTCCGGGCAGGGCTTCCCGCAATCAGCATCGCTGACGACGGCAGGCTGGAGGCGGCCCGATGAGCGGGCCTCTCAAGGCAGCCATCTGGCTGGGCGGCATCGCCCTGCTCGCCGCGACCGCGATCGACACGCTGGCCGTGATCGGTCGTCACCTCGGCATACCCGTCACCGGCTCCATCGAGCTGATGCAGGCCGCCGTGCTGGTGTCGGGCGCGCTGGGCCTGACGATCGCCACGATCGTCCAATCCCACGCGCGGGTGCGGCTTTTCGTCGACCGGCTCTCTCCTGCGGGGCAGGCCATCGCGGACAAGGTTTCCGACACCCTTTCGCTGATCTTCTTCCTCGCGCTCCTGATCGGGTCCGCATGGATTTCCATCGACCTGTGGGATGCGCATGAGAAAAGCGAGATATTGGGCGTGCCGTGGCGGCTGCTGCGCCTGTTCGCCAATGCCTGCCTGATCGTCGCTGCGGCCAGCCTGGCCGTGCGGATCGCCAGGAAGGTGCAGTCATGATCGATACCGCGGGCACCGGACTTGTCGGCATCGTCGTGCTGTTCGTCCTGCTCCTGGCAGGGGCGCGGATCGGCACGGCGCTGGGCCTCGTCGGTCTGGGCGGCCTTGTCCTGATCCTCGGTCCGGAGGCTGCGCTGATCAAGGGCGGGGTCGTGGTGGTAGACACGCTGACGCGCTACGAACTGGGCACCCTGCCGCTTTTCCTCTTCATGGCGCACATCTTCTTCTCTGTGGATGCCAGCAGGGATCTTTTCGATGCTGCGGCAAAGCTGGTGGGGCACCGGCGCGGCGGGCTCGCCTATGCTTCCATCGCTGGCTGCGGCGGGTTCGGCGCGATCAACGGCTCCAGCCTCGCGACCACGGCCACCGTGGGCCTTGTCGCCTATCCGGAAATGAAGCGGCGTGGCTATGACGACAGGCTGTCCACCGCCACCATCGCCGCGGGCGGCACGCTGGGACAGATGATCCCGCCCTCGGGCGCGCTGATCGTATTCGGCATCATTGCCGAGCAGTCCATCGGCCGGCTTTTTACCGCCGCCATCATTCCGGGGATCACCCAGGCGCTGATCTATGCCGTGGTCGTCTTCGTGCTCGTCCGCCTGAGACCGCAGCTTGCGCCACCCGGCGAGCGGGCCGAGTGGAAGGATCGCTGGCGCGCCCTCGGCCGGATCTGGCAGATCGTGGCGCTGGTGCTGCTGGTGATCGGCGGCATCGCATTGGGCTGGTTCAGCCCGCCCGAAGCGGCTGCCATCGGTGCATCGGGCGCGCTGCTGATCGCTGCCCTGCGCCGCAAGCTGACCCGCGAGAACCTGTTCAACGCCTTCCATGAAACGCTGCGCACTACCGGCCTCATCTACCTGATCGTGATCGGCGCGCTGATCTTCTCGGCCTTCGTCGGCGTGACAGGGCTGGCGGAAGCCGCCGGGAACCTCGTCGAGGGAATGGGCACCGGCACATTCGTCACCCTGCTCCTGGTGGCACTCCTGCTGCTCATCCTTGGAACGGTGCTGGATGGCCTCGCCCTGATGCTGCTGATGACGCCGATCCTGCTTCCCATCGTGGAGGGCACCGGGATGACGGCGATATGGTTCGGCATTTTCCTCGTGCGCGCGATGGAAGTCGGCTTCCTCACGCCCCCCTTGGGCATCAACCTCTATGTCATGCAGGGCGTGGCCAAGGACATCTCGATCAGCAGCATCTTTCGCGGCGTGATGCCGTTCCTCGCGGGTGATTTCTTCCACCTGGTGCTGATCATCCTTTTCCCGGCCATGGTCCTGTGGCTGCCACAAATGCTCGGAACCTGAAGATGATTGCTATCGCCGGTCCCAACCTCCCGATTGACCTGCTGGCCGCCACCGGCCGGTTCAGGGGCGTGCTCGCCTTCGAACCGGATCGTGCGACGCCGCGTGCAAGCGGCTGGCTGGAAAGCAAGTTCGCGCCCTGGGCACGCCCGCTGCTGGAGACTTGGGCGGAAGGGAAATACGATGATCTGGACCACGTTCTCTTCAGCCGCGCCGACGACACTTCGCAGCGGCTCTACTACTACATCTGCGAGCTTCAGCGTCGCGGGCAACTGGGCGGACCGCAGCCGCTGATCCTCGACGTGTGCAAGATACCCCGCGACACCAGCCGCAGGCGCACCGTGGCCAAGCTGCGCGAACTGGCGGACCGGCTAGGGGTCGATTCCAGTGCGCTCGGAGAAGCGATTGCGCGAACCAATGAGAACAGGCGCTCGTCCACCGACGGGAGAGACGTTCCCGTATGCCTGCTGGCCGGAACGCCGCCGCCGGACGGGCGGCTGCACGAAGTGATCGAGGCAGAGGGTTTCGCGCCTGCCGGGTCCACCTTGACGCAGGAATGGCTTGATCCGGGGCCATTGGTCGATGGCGACAACCGCGACCCATTCGCCGCGCTGGGGGAGCAGTTGCATACCCGCCCGCGCGGTCCGCGAAGCTTTGCCGATGCGGAAAGCCTGCTGGCGAAGTCTCTCCACACTTCGCAGGCCAGCGCAGCCATTCTCTGGCGGATCGAGGAGGACGAGGCCCAGTGCTGGCACCTCCCGGCTGAGAGGGAAGCACTCGAGGCGGCGGGCATTCCCGCGCTCGTGATGACGCGGCGCGACTGGCTGGCGAACGATGGCGCGCACGAGGAGATCGTCGCGTTCCTGGAAGGGGTGAAACCATGAGCTTCCTCGAAGGCCACAGGGTTGCCGTGATCGGCGACATGCAGGAACGCCCGCTGGCGAGATACCTGGCATCGCTCGGCGCCGAAATCGGCGGGCCGGTGGAGAGCGCGAGATTTGTCATCGACGACGTGGGCCTGGCAGGGACCGCCGGCTTGGCCATTCCCGATACGGCGATCCACGTTTCCGTCACTCCGTTCGGGTCGGGCGGCCCCCGTTCGCACTGGCGCGGGGGAGAGCTGGTTTCCTCGGCCATGGGTGGTGCCCTGCGGCTGACGGGCGTTCCGGGCGAAAAGCCGGTGAAGGAAGCGGGCGATGCCTGCACCTTCCACGCCGACATGGTCGCCGCCGCCGGCGCGATGGCCGCGCATTTCGCGCGCGGCACGCACGGCATGGGGCAACACGTCGACGTCTCGATCCAGCAGGTCGCCATGAGCCGCAATGTGAATGGCGTGCTCGTCTGGCAGTTCGACCGGCGCAAGCTGGACCGGGCGGGCGGCTGCATCGCCTATGGCCGGGCCAAGGTGCAGGTGATCTGGAAACTGGCCGACGGCTACTGCTTCCACGCGCTGATGACGGGCCGCCTCGGCGCGCCTGCGAACAAGGCGCTGTCGGACTGGATGGACGAGACCGGGGTCGAGAACCCGATGCGCGATGTCGACTGGCTCGCCTACAACCGCTCCACCCTGCCCGAGGAAACCCGCGACCGCTGGCAGGCCGCCATGGCGCAGTTCTTCGCGCAGCGCACCAAGCACGACATCGCCACCGAAGGAAGGCGGCGCCGCATCAACGCATGCGTCGTGAACGAACCCGCGGACGTGTTGCGGGACGAGCACCTGAAGGCGCGGCACTTCTTCGATACCCCGGATGGTTTGCCAGAGCGGTTCGCTGCGGTCCGCGATGGGGCGGCCAAGGGCGCTCCAGCCGTTCACCAAGGCAAACGGTCCGGCCCGCTGTCCGGCGTGAGAGTGCTGGATTTCGCCTGGGCGCTGGTCGGCTCGATCACCACCAAGACGCTGGGTGACCTTGGCGCGGAAGTGGTGAAGATCGAGAGCCGCAGCCGCCCCGACCTTGCCCGCCTCGATGTGCAGGTCTCGGCCTCCAGCGCCGACAGCCTCGACGACAAGCCGTGGTTCGCCAATCTCAACACCTCGAAGCGCAGCCTGACGCTCGACCTGAAGAAGCCCGCCTCGCGCGAGGTTCTGAACCCGCTGATCGACTGGGCCGATGTCGTGGTGGAAAACTTCTCGCCCGGCACGATGGCCAAGCTCGGCCTCGATTACGATAGCCTGGTGAAGCGCAATCCGGGGCTGGTGATGGTGTCGGGCAGCGTGTTCGGGCAGACCGGCCCGCTGGCGAAGGAGTGGGGCGTCGACGGCACTGGCGGCGCGCTGTCGGGCCGCACTTATCTTACGGGCTACCCTGAAGGCGAGCCGGTGATCCCCGGCGCAGTGCCCTACGGCGACGTGATCGTGCCCTTCGTGATGGCGGGCCACGTCGCTGCCGCCTTGCAGCGCCGCCGCGAAACCGGCGCGGGGTGCCACATCGATGCCTCGATGTACGAGATCTGTGTGCAGCAGATGCGCGAATTCCTGAAAGCGGCCAAGGACGGGGAGCGGCCCCGTCGCCTCGGCAATGCCGACCCTGCGGTGTACTTCCAGGACGTGTTTCCCGCTGCGGGCGAAGACAGGTGGGTGGCGATCAGCTGCTTCAGCGAAGCCGAGCACCAGCGCCTGCTATCCATCACCGGGCCGGACATCGCCGCGTGGACTTCTGCGCGCGAGGACCACGCCATTGCGGAGGAACTGCAGGCCGCCGGAATCGCCGCCGGTGCCTTGCAGGACTGTGAGGACCTGCTCGACCACGATCCCCAGATCGCAGGCCGAGCTGCCCTGTGGGACCTTGAGCACGCGGTGCTCGGCACCTTCGGCCATATTGCGACGCCGATGGCTTTCTCGCGAGATACGCTAGCCCCCTTCCGTGCGCCCTCGATCGGGGAACACGCGCATGAGGTCGCCCGCGAGATCGCCCGCCTCTCGCCAGCCGACATCGCGCGGCTGGAAAGCGATGGAGTTTTCAAATGAGCCAGTCCGTCAACCAGCGCAGCCGCAAGACACTGGCCTGCACGTCGGAGGCGACGGCTTTCCAGAAGGCTTTCGGCAAGGAACTGAAGCGCCGCGTCGTCGACGAGGCCGAGCCCTATGCCATCGTCCAGGCCGATACCCCGCACGAGCTGTTTCACGCGATGGACATCCCCATCATCACCAACCAGTGGTGGTCCGCCTACATCTCCGCAAAGCAGCTTTCGGGCCGCTATTTCGACGCGATGGTGAAGAAGGGCTTCCCCGCGAACAGTTGCAAGTACTGCTCTCTCGGCCTTGCCTGCACGCTGGCGGACGAGCCGGAAACGGCGCCTTGGGGCGGTTTGCCCACACCCACCGTGCTGGTGGCACGGCTCACCTGCGATTGCATCCAGCATGTCTTCGGCCTGTGGGCGGAGGAGCTTGGCAGCGAGTTCTATCCGATGGAAGCGCCCGCCTGGGAGCACAAGGAAGTGGACTGGTTCGCCCACTCGAAAGACGCGTGGGACCGCGTCTACCAGCCCGACCGCATCGAGCAGATGGTGTCCGAAATGGAGGACCTCATCGCCCTCCTGGAAGAGCGGACCGGGCGCAAGTTCGATCCCGCGCGACTGGAACGGCTGATGGAGCGGATCAACGAACAGGAAGGCTACATCTGGGAAGCCGCTCGCGCCATCGGCGAAGCGCGCCCCTGCCCCGTCTCCATCGCCGAGCAGATGCCCAACACCATGATCCCGCAGTGGCACCGCGGATCGGACTGGGCGGTCGCCCATGCGAAGAAATTTCGCGACGAGGTGTTCGAGCGGATCGAGAAGGGGCTTGGCGCATCGAGCAACGAGCGGCTGCGGCTGATGTGGATCGGTGCCGGGGTCTGGCACGATCCGGGCTTCTACCAGGCGCTGGAGGAGAAGCTGGGCGCGGTCTTCGTCTGGTCGATGTACATGCCCTTTGCCGGGCCAGCCTATATCCGCGACCTGAAGGGCAAGCCGATGGAAGCACTGGCCAGCCGCGTTGCCTCGATGAACGAGGTGCTGCACCTGCCGCCGTGGATGAACGGCTGGATGACCTCAGAGGCGGAGCGTTGCGGCATCGATGCCGCCGTGATCCTGCTGCCGCCCGACAACCGCCTCTCGCAGTCGGGCACCAATCTCACAGCGCTGTCGCTGGAAGAGGCGGGCGTGCCGGTGCTGCGCATCGATGCCGACATGGTCGATGCCGACAACTGGGATCACGACCGGATGGTCGGCATGGTCGAGGGCTTCCTGCACGAGAAGGGGCTGGCATGAGGCTTCTCGCCCTCCTCGCCCTGCTGGTGCTGGCGGCGTGCAGCCGACCGGTGCCGGAAGGCGTGACGGAGCTGACCTACGCTTCGCCATACCCGCCTAGCCACCCGTTCAGCCGGGCCGACCAGACCTGGATCGACTTCGTTCACGAACGCTCCGGCGGGCACATGAAGATCAAGCCGATCTGGTCCGGCGCGCTGCTTTCGGCTGACATGTCCATGACCGAGATCCGTCACGGCGTGGCCGACATCGGCCTCATCACCCCGATCTATACGCGCGGCGGCACCCACCTGCTGCGCACCCAGACAGGCTTCTACAGCGGAGCCGATTCCATCGAATCGCAACTGGCGCTCTATCGCTGCATGGCGAACGTGGAGCCGCAGTTCGACAAGGAACTGGAGGGACTGAAGCTGCTCGCCCTGCAAGGCGGCGTGCTGCCCGGCATCCTCACGAGCACCGCCAGGGTTGAAAGCCTCGAGGACCTGCAGGGCCTCAGGATCAGGGCGCCCACCGAGCTGCTGCCGGTGCTTCGCAATCTGGGGGCGGACCCGGTCGACCTGCCGATGGGCGAGGTCTACAGCGCGCTCGCAAAAGGGGTGATCGACGGCGTCGTAGCCCCGCCCGAAACGCTGCAATCGCTGCATTTCGGCGAAGTCACCGACTACTTCTACGACATTCGCATCCCGCGCGGCGCCTACCCCTCGCGGGCGATGGACATGGAAGCCTGGCAGACGCTGAGCGATGGCGAGCGGGCGATCCTCGAAGAAAGCATCGCCGTGTGGGAAGCCGCCCTTGCCGAAGAAAACCGCGCCGCCGCGGCCGCTGGCGAGAAGATCGCCGCCAGCACCATCACCATCCTGCCCGCCAGCGCGCAGGACCAGCAGCAGTTCGACGACCTCTACCTGCGCGAAGGCCAGGCCAACGCGCGGGCGCTTTCCCGCGTAGGGATAGATGGAATGACAGCCTATCGCGCCGCTCGGCAGAGCCTGGTGGAGCGCGACACAGTTCAATGCGGAGACACGAAGTGACGCACCAGCCCCTCGCAGGAGTAACCGTCGCGGATTTCAGCCACGTGATGGCCGGCCCCTTCGCCAGCCACATCCTGCGGCTGATGGGGGCGAAGGTCATCAAGATCGAATCCCCGCGCGGAGACCAGTTCCGCAATTACGGCTCGAACCGCGAATTCGACGGGATGAGCCCGGCTTTCATCGCGGCCAATGTCGGCAAGAAGAGCATCGCGCTGGACCTGAAGGACGAGAAGGACCACGAAACCGCGCGCCGCATCGTCGCTAAAAGCGACGTGTTGCTGGAGAACTTCCGCCCCGGCGTGATCGCCCGGCTGGGCCTTGGCTACGATGCCGTTCGCCAGCTGCGCGAGGACATCGTGTTCTGCTCCGTCTCCGGTTACGGGCAGGACAGCCCGCAGCGCGACTGGCCCGCGATCGACAATATCGTGCAGGCCACCAGCGGCATGATGATGCTGAGCGGCGCGGAAGGCGACCCGCCCGTGCGCATCGGCTTCCCCATCGTCGACACGTTGACGGGGCAGACCGCTGCCGTGGCAATCCTTGGCGCACTGTTCCAGCGGCAGCAAACCGGGAAAGGGGCCTACATCGACGTCTCGATGATCGATGCCAGCCTGTCCTTCATGACCTCCGCGCTGACGCCCTACCTCGTCACCGGATCGCCGCTGCGCCGCCTCGGCAACACAGGTTACAGCGAGCTTCCCACCGCCGCCCTGTTCAAGACGAAGGACGACAGGCACGTGTCGCTGGGCGTGGTGCAGGACAACCAGTTCGCCGCACTGGCGCGCAAGCTGAGGCGCGAGGACTGGCTGGCCGACGAACGCTACTCGACCGCCGACGCGCGCCGCGCCAATTTCGATGCGATGCACGCGGAGCTGGAGCAGATCTTCCTCACCCGCGCGGCAGACGAGTGGGAGCGCGAGCTGAGCGGCGAGGGCATTCCCTGTGGCAAGGTTCGCGGCGTGCACGAGGCAGCGGACCTGGGTTCGGCGGATTCGCTGCTAGACCTCGACACCGACGCATTGCCCAAGGGCTGCACGGCAACGGTGCCGAACGCCGGCTTCCGCATGGAGCCGGGCCAGCCCGGCACGCACGAGGCGCCGCCTCGTCTCGACGCGAACAGAGAGGAGATCATGGCATGGCTGGACGGGAACGACTGACGATGACCACGCCTCTCCCCTCGCTCACCCGGTTCGCGGCGGTCTTCGCGCTCTTGCTTGCATCGCTGCTGGCGACCTCCGCATCGGCACAGCCCTATCCGGAATACGAACGGGAATCGCTCTACGTGCCCGTGCGCGACGGGACCCGCCTCGCGCTCAACATCTATCGCCCCGCGACCGCGGACGGCGTAGTGGACGAGCCCCTGCCGGTCATCTTCGCCTTCACGCCCTACCGCGCCCGCTATTACGACGAGGATGGCGAGATCGTGGAACTGGCGCTGAGCGACCGGCTCGCGATGCGATCGCTGCTCCGCGCTGGTTACGTGGTCGCCACCGCCGACGTGCGCGGCAAGGGCGCCTCCTTCGGGGCGCGGCGCGGCTTCCTCGACCAGACCGAGGCGCAGGACGGCGCAGACCTGCTGAACTGGCTTGCAGCGCAGCCCTACACGACGGGCGAGGCCGGGATGATCGGCTGCTCCTATCTCGGCGGATCGACCACGCTGGTGGCGGGCGCAGCGCCCGAATCGCTGAAGGCCGTCTTCATCGGCGCGACCGACTGGGACAAGTACGATTTCGTGCGCCGGGGCGGGCTGACCGCGCAGTTCAACACCCGTCCGGACGAACCGCTTTCGGTCGATCTCGCCAGCGTCCCGGTGGATGCAGACCCCGACGGCGCCCTGCTGCGCGAGGCCGTGGCGCAGCACGCGGGCAACACGCCGATGGCGGGGCTATGGGCGGAAATGCCGTTCCGCGACAGCGTGTCCTCCTACACCGGCAATGCCTTCTGGGACGAGGTCGCCGTGTGGCAATATGCCGACAGAATCCGCGAGGCGGACATTGCCACCTATTACTGGAGCAACTGGGAAGACGAGCCGACCAGCCAGGTGCTGATTGCGGCGCGCAACATGGGCGGGCGCCTGCTGGTCGGCCCCGGCAGCCACTGCGTGCCGCCGCCCGGCTTCGATTTCGTCGGCGAGATAACGCGCTATTTCGATTACCACCTCAAGGGGATCGACGACGGGTTCTCTGCCCAGCCACCTGTCACCTACTGGGCCGATCGCGGCACCGACGAGGGCGAATATGTGCGGGGCGAGACCATTCCCGGCACCGATTCCACCACGCAGGCCTGGTATCTCAACGGACCGGCCGCAGATGGCGCCCTGGGTCTCTCGCCCAGCCCGCTCGATAATGGCAGCGACCGGCTGGTGGTCGACTATGATGTCGCCAACGACGACTATTTCGCCTTTTGGCCCGAAAGCCTTGCCGAGCATGGCCTTGCCTACACAAGCGAGCCATTCGACCGCGCAGCGGACCTGCTCGGCTACCCTGTCGCCCACGTGGAGCTTTCCGCCGACCGGGAGGATGCCGACGTCTTCGTCTACCTCGAGGAAATGTCGCCGGGGGGCGAGGCCGAAGTCCTCTCGTTCGGACGGCTGAAAATCTCGCACCGTGCAACCAAACCTGCACCGTGGGACAACCTCGGGCTTCCCTGGCATAGCGGGTACGAGGCCGACGTCGCGCCCCTTCCTGCCGGGGAAACGGCGCGCCTGCCAATTGCCATGATGCCGCTGTCGCACCGCGTGCAGCCCGGATACCGGCTGCGGTTCGTCGTCACCGGTGCCGATCCGCGTCAGCGTAACCTCGAAGAAGTGAAGCAGGACCCGTCGCCCGTGCTGGACATTCAGCGCGGCTGGCAGTCGGGCTCGCGCGTTGACCTGCCACTGCACGCAGTGGAAGCGGACGCCGCCATTGCAGAGCAGATCGGTGATGCAGGCGGCAGCGGCCCCCACCCTGCAATCGCGCAGGCACGGGATGACGCGCCCGGATATACCATCTACCGCCCCGCCACCCTGCCGGAAGAGCCCATGCCGGTGGTGCTGTGGGGCAACGGCGGATGCCGCGACAATGGCCTGAGCGCCAGCCATGCCCTGCGCGATTTTGCCAGCCACGGCTTCCTGGTGATCGCCAACGGCACCCCGCGCCGCGAGCTGGACATCCTTCCCGAAGTGCCTGCCATGCCCGCAGGAATGGGCGGACCGCGCACACTGCCGCCGCCTTCGGAGCGCCAGCCGGACGAAACCTCTACCGAGCAGATGCTGGCGGCCCTCGACTGGGCCGCGCGCATGAACGCCGACCCGGCCGACCCGCTGCACGGCAGGATCGACACCGGGCGCGTCGCCGCCACCGGGCACAGTTGCGGCGGCCTTCAGGCGCTGCTGGCAGGCACCGATCCGCGCATCGACACCGTGATCGCCTTCGGCAGCGGGGTCTACAACCGTGGCGGCAACGGCCTCAGCGGGGTCCAGATCGACAAGGATGCGCTGCGCGACCTGCACACGCCCGTCGCCTATATCCTTGGCGGCCCCACGGACATCGCCTTCCCCCACGGCAGCGACGATTTCGCCCGTATCGACCACGTGCCCGTCATGTTCGCCAACCTTCCCGTGGGACACGGCGGAACGCTGATGCTGGAAGACGGCGGCGAATGGGCTCGCGCGGGTTCGGCTTGGCTCCGCTGGCAATTGCGCGGCGACCGGGAGGCCGGGCGGCTCTTCACCGGCGAGGACTGCGGCCTTTGTACGGCCCCTGGCTGGACGGTGGAGCGCAAGCAGTTCCCGCCTGCGCCCTGAAGCGCAGCCTCACAACACGCGAGGCGGGACCATCGGGGGCATTGAAGGGCGCGGCGCTTTCGGGCTAAGGGCGCGGAAGGTTTTGACTTAACCCCACGCGCAAGGACTTTCATCGCACCATGGCACGCACTTCCCCGCTCGACGGCAAGCTGGTTACCCTGATCGGCGGCAACGGATTTATCGGCAGCCACGTGGCGCAGGACCTGCTGGAGCGCGGGGCGCGCGTGCGCATCGCTGCCCGCGAACCGGAAAAGGCCTTCAAGCTGAAGCCGCTGGCCAACCTCGGCCAGTTGCAGTTCGCCCGCTGCAACGCGCTGGACAAGCGCAGCATCGAGGCCTGCGTGAAAGGCTCGGACGCAGTCGTCTACCTGATCGGCGCGTTCGACGGGAACCAGCAGGCATTGCAGGCAGACGGCGCGGGCCATGCCGCGCGCGCGGCCAGCGAAACGGGCGCCACCAGCTTCGTCTATATTTCCGCCATCGGTGCCGATCCGGAAGCCGAAACGGGGTACTATCGCACCAAGGGCGATGGCGAACGGCAGGTGCTCGAAGCCTTCCCCAAGGCGACCGTGATCCGTCCTTCCGTCGTGTTCGGCGAGGAATCCGGTCTTATTCCGATGTTTGCCGACCTCGTGCAGATGATGCCGGTGATGCCGGTGTTCGGCGCGGAGAGCGAATTCCAGGTGGTGTGGGTGGACGACGTGGCGGCAGCCGTCGCCACCGCGCTGGAGGAGCCCGGCACCCACGGGGGCAAGACCTACGAGGCCGCCGGTCCCGACAAGCTCACCATGATGCAGATCCACCAGATGATCGCCGACGGGCAGGGCCGCGACCGTACCTTCTTCCCCATGCCTTCACCGCTGGCGAAGGTCTTTGCCTCCGTCCCGCTGACGCCGATCAATTCGGACCAGCTGGCGATGCTTCAGGAAGGCAGCGTGGCGAGCAAGGGCACGCCGGGGCTGGCGAAGCTGGGCATTTCGCCCAAGCCGCTCTCGCTCTTCCTCGACCGCTGGATGGTCCGCTATCGCAAGCATGGCCGCTTTACCGCGAAGAATGCCTGAGCGTAGAAAGTAGCGAGGGCCTAGTCGCCCTCCGCCACTTCCACCCCCTGCATCCGGGTCGATGCCGGAATGTTCGGCAGTCCCGCGTAGAGCCGCTCCAGCCATGCCCGGTCGAACGCGGTAAGTTCCACCGGCTTTTCGGCGTGCTCGAACAGGGTCAGCATGCTCGCCTCCCCCTCGCCCGCATCGGCAGGGAATTCGGTCGACAGCGCGCGAAGCGTGGCGTAGTCGGCAAGCTGTCGCAGCGTCAGGCCACGCGCCTCGTCCCGGTCCAGCAGGACGAGGGCGTAGGTAATATCGTGGCGCACCGGGCGGTAGATGCGCGAATGCGCCTGCCACATGCCCGCCGTCGGTACCTGCGCCAGGTTCTCTCGCCGGCCGACCCTGATCCCGTCGCGCGTGCGCGCCACGACCTGGTGCCACACGCCGGAGGCGTCCGCGCTTTCCAGCAGTTGGCGCCGCTGGAAGGGCGTCATGTCGTTGAACAGGTATCCGCGCTGATCCATCATTTCGGCAAGGTATTCGCGGCTGTCCTCGACGAAGGCGATGACCACGTTGGCTTCGCAAGCCTCCTCGCTCGCCAGCCGCAGGCCGAGGGCGTCCGCGTTCTCGCGCAGCCGTGTCACCATCAGTTCGGCATATTCGCGGTCCAGCCCGATGATGCCGGGACACAGCCGATCCTCGAAGCGTGGCAGGGGCTCGTCCATGATCCCGTCGGCGGCGGCGGGCGCTGCCAGTCCCGCAGCGGCGAGGGCCGTGGCGAATGCGATGTTGCGCAGGATGTTGACCATGTCGCGGACTCCCTTCGAGGCGTGTATAGCATAATCGCACGAGCCGCGCGCCCTTGGCCATACGGCAAAATGTCGCAATTCGTGGCCATATCGGCATCGGGTAATTGACTATGCCCGTCTTGCAGTGCGAAGGGCCGTGGCAAGCAAACGCTGGAGAATCCCGATGACCAAGCACGTTCTTGAAAAGCTCGCCGATACCAACCCTGATGCCGAAATCTGGTGGGACAGTTCGCCGCTGGTCTATCCCAGCTGGAAGGAAGAGACCGTCGCCGCCGCGCCCGATGGCAAGCGTGACGACTGGGAAGCGCAGCTCACGCGCTTTTACAACCCCGATGCCCCCGCCGAGATGGGCTTCCGCGGCGTCACCACCAACCCGCCCCTTTCCCTGCAGGCCGTGCAGCTCGACCCTGAGGGCTGGACGAAGCTGGTGAAGGATATCGCTGCCCAGAACCCCGGCCTCGATGTCGAGGGCGTGTACTGGAAGATGTACCTGCACCTTGTGAAGCTGGGCGCCGATGCCATTCGCCCCGCGTTCGAGGCGTCGGGCTACAAGTACGGCATGCTGTCCGGCCAGGTCGATCCGCGCTTCGTCACCGATGGCGAGGCGATGCTGGCACAGGGCCTCTCCATCGCGGAGCAGGGCGACAACGTGATGGTGAAGCTGCCCGGCTCCAAGGAAGGCTACGAGGTGCTGGAGGAGCTGACCGCGCGCGGCATTTCCACCAACAACACCACCAGCTTCGCCGTTGCGCAGTACGCGCGCTGCCGTGCCGCCGTCACCGCCGGTCTGCTGCGCGCCAAGGCCGCGGGCGTGGACCTGTCCAAGTGGCGCAGCGTCATCACCCACATGTCCAGCCGCCTGGGCGAAAAGGGCGACTGGAAGAAGCAGGCGGAGCACCGCGGCATCGATCTGTCGCTGGACGAGATCCGCGACGGCGAGGAAGCCGTGCTGAAGCGTGCCTACTGGCACGGCAAGGAGATCGACCACCCGTCCAAGATGCTGCAATGTTCGATGCGGGTGGAGAAGGACGCAGATGGCAACACCGTCTCGCGTCACATCTCCGACTTTGCCGGCAGCGACATGGTCTACACCTGCCCGCCCAGCTACATCAAACAGCTGATGGACGTGGAAGACGAGCTGGCCCCGTTCGATCCCAAGGCGATCGAGCGCGAGCCGAACAAGGCCAGCATCGAGAAGCTGATGAAGCTGCCCGCGTTCCGCCAGGCCTACGAGTTCGAAGGCATGAAGCCGCACGAGTTCGCGCAGTACGGCAGCTTCCAGGCCACCGCGACAGAGTTCGCCGCCGCCACCCGGCAGACGGTCGACTTCGTGCGCATGGTGATGGAAGGCTAAGCCGCCCGGCGCGCCTCTATCCAGGCGCGTGTACCGAAGTGGCGGCAGCTTTGGGCCGCCACTTCGGCAGCATGGGTGAGAGCGTCCGCGACGTTCTCGCCCGCTGCAAGGAAGTGGCAGTAGGCGCCGTGGAATATGTCCCCGGCCCCTAGCGTATCGACCGCGTCGACCTGCGGCGGCACGATATCCGGGCGCTCTGCGCCGTCGCTCCACGAAATCAAGCCAGGCCCGCGCGTGATTGCCGCCACCGAGGGGCCGAGCGCCTGCACGGCATCGAGGATATTCGCCCCGCCCTGCCCGGGCGGGTGAAACCTCTCCGACACCACGGCATGATCGACCTGTGCGATCAGGTCGCCGGTCCACGGCTTCCACGATCCCCCATCCAGCACCACCGGGATGCCGCGTTCCCGCGCTGCCTTGGCCAGCGGCACGGCGATCTCGGGCAGGAAGCCGTCGCAGTAGAGCACGTCCACCCCGTCGAGACAGGCCGCATCGGGCACGGCGCGCGCCACGGCTTGCGGCGGTTGCTGGTCGATGATCGTGCGCGTCCCGCCGTCCGGCACCACGATGATGCTGGAGACGGGCAGCACTTCGCCCGCGGGATCGGCGAAATCATCGAACGGTACGCCGTAGCGCGCCAGTTCGCCGCGCACCGCCTCGGCGAAGCTGCCTGCGCCCAGCAGGGTGAACAGCCGGACCTCGCTACCCAGTGCCCGCGCCGTGATTGCACCGTTGAGGGCAGAACCGCCCGCGCCCGCCCAGAAATGGGTGGCGGATAGCTTGCCATCCTCCTGCGGGTATGAGGGGCAGGCATAGCCAAGATCGAAAGTGGCGCGGCCGATGCAGAGGATTGTCATGCCCCGGTCCTAGCCGCGAACGCAGGCCCGAGGGAACAGCGGGTATGCCCCGACGGTTTCAATAGCCCATGCAAAGCGTGCTCGAATTCCTTGTCCAGTTCCTGCTGGCGTTCACCGGGGCCGTTGGCCTCGCCATCGCCTGGGTCGGCGCCCTCGCGCTGGCTTGCCTTGGCGGCTTCGCCGGTTGCGGGTGGTACGTGATGGGGCGCAGGAGGAAGGGCAGGAAGCGCAAGGGCGATTAGCCAGCCTGTTGCGCCACCCATTCGTCGCGCAGCTTGAACTTGCGAATCTTGCCAGAGCCGGTCAGCGGCCATTCGCTCACCTGTATCCAGTGCGCGGGGCATTTCTGCGGGCTGATCTGGCTGCGGCAATGGGCGCGCAGGGCCTCTGTATCCATCGCCTTGCCATCGTCCGCGCGCACGAAGGCGGCGACTGCCTCTCCCAGCACGTCGTCCGGCACGCCAACCACGGCGCACTCGGCAACGTCGGGATGCTCAAGCAGCACGTTCTCGATCTCTGCGGGGAACAGGTTCTCGCCGCCGCGAATGATCATTTCCTTCACCCGGCCCGTGATCTTCACGTAGCCCTGGTCGTCCATCGTCCCGAGGTCGCCTGTATGCAGCCACCCTTGCGCGTCGATGGTTTCCGCCGTCGCCTCGGGATCGTCGTTGTAGCCAAGCATGGTGGAGGCGGAGCGGCAGCGGATTTCGCCCACCTCGCCGCAGCCCACCACCTCGTTCGTGTCGGGATTGAAAATGCCCACTTCGCAGCCCAGCGCGGGCTGGCCGATGGTGGTGATGATCTTGTCGAAATCGTCGCCCGGCCTGCCCGTGGTGATCAGCGGGCTGCTCTCCGTCTGGCCATAGGCGACCAGCGTATCGGCCCCCAGCACGTCGCGCACGTTGCGCGCCAGTTCAGGGGCGACCATCGCCCCGCCCATGCCGATGCGCTGGAGCGAGGAAAGGTCGCGCGCCTTCTGCTTCTGCGCCGCCACCATGGCGACGGCCATGGTCGGCACGCAGATGGTCCAGCTCAGCTTCTCCGCCTCCACCAGGTCTAGCGCGGCGCCCGGATCGAAGGCGAGCAGCGGGCAGTAGGCCCCGCCCGATTGCAGCGCGCCCAGCACGCCCATCGAACAGCCCATGGTGTGGAACAGCGGCGTCAGCCCCAGCGCGCCGAGGCCGCGGGGCAGGTCGCCCACTTCCACGAACAGGCGGGCATTGTTGGTGAGGTTGCGGTGAGAGAGGACCACGCCCTTGGGGAAGCCGGTGGTGCCGCTGGTGTACTGGATCTGCGCCGGATCGTTGGTGTCGACCTGCGGCAGCGTACCGGAAGGATCGGTGTAGAGCGCGGCCTCGTCGTGCATGTCGATGATCTCGCGCAGCGCGGGCAGGTCGTCCGCCACTTCGGCCGCGATCTTTGCCATCGGGTTGCCGCGAAACTCGCCGATCAGGAACAGCGCCGCGGACGTGCTTTGCTGCAATACGTAGGACAGTTCGCGCTTCTGGTAGGACGGGTTCACCGTCACCACCGTCAGGCCCGCCAGCGCGGCGGCATATTCCACCAGCACCCATTCGGGCACGTTGGGCGCCCAGATCGCCACGCGCTCTCCGGGCTGGAAGCGCGCGGCGAGGCCCTTGGCCAGCCGCTCCGCATCGTGCAGCAATTCGCCGTAGGTCCAGCGGCGACCCACGGTGCCGTCCGGCAGGCCTTCCAGCAGCGCGTCCCGGTCAGGATTGGCGACCGCCTGATCGCGAAGCAGGCCGCCGATCGTGGTGTCGAGGATTTCTACGTCGGCGAACCAGTCGCACAGCGCCCTGTCGAGGCGGCGCTCTTCTCCAGCCATTGGTCTCTCCATCATGGCCGGATCTTTGGTGCCGGCCTTTTCTAGTCCGACCAGTATAACCGGTTCGGGTTTTCGACCAATAGCTTGCGCTGCAATTCTTCTGTCGGCGCGATGCGCGGGATCATGTCGACGATATGGCCATCGTCCGGCACCTCGTCCTGCATGTTCGGATGCGGCCAGTCGGTGCCCCAGATGCAGCGATCGGGATAGTCCGCCACCAGCGGGGCAACGGCGGCGGCGAAGTTGTCCCACGGGTCGCCCTTGCCGCCTTCCTTGATGGCATCGAGCCGGTCCGGGCAGGTGGGCTTGAACCAGATGTCCTTGCGCGAATCGAGTAGGGCGCGGAAGGCGCGCATGTCCGGACCGTCCGGTCCCTGCGTCACGTCCGGGCGGCCCATGTGGTCGATCACGATGGGCACGGGTATCGCCGCCATGAAGGGCTTCATTTCCTCGAGGATGTCGGCCTCGAAATAGATCACCACGTGCCAGCCCTTCGGCAGGCGGGACGCGACTTCGAGAAACTTGTCCTTGGGCGCATTGTCGACCAGCCGCTTCAGGAAATTGAAGCGAATGCCGCGAATGCCGCCCTCGTGCAGCTTGACCAGCTCATCGTCGCCGATGGCAGGATCGACCACCGCCACGCCGCGCGCCTTTCCGTTCGATTTCGCGATGGCATCCAGCGTGGCGGCGTTATCCGTGCCGTGGCAACTGGCCTGAACGATCACGTTCTTCTCGAACCCCAGGTGGTCGCGCAGAGCGAACAGCATGTCGGGTCCGGCATCCTCCGGCAGGTACTTCGCCTTTGGACTGAAGGGAAACTGCGCCATCGGCCCGAAGACGTGGCAATGCGCGTCCACTGCTCCGGGCGGCGGGGTGTAGGCAGGCTTGCTGGGGCTGGGGTGCCAGGAGGTGATGCGATCAGACATAGACGGTTCCATCCATCAGTTTGCGCGCGGTGCGCAGCAGGGCCGCGCTGGTGACTTCGCCTGCGTCGTTTACTTTCATAACGCAGGTCGTCTCGCCGCTGGGGTGTTCGATGCTCATGGTCTTTTCCGCGCCCTCGGGAATATCCGCAACTTGCGCCGCGGGCGAGCCTTCCACGAGGCAGGCGGTAGCGGCGGTGACGGCCCCCAGCACGCCGATGCTGGCATGGGCGCGGTGCGGGATGAAGACGCGGGTGGTGACGGCCCCGCCGTTCTTGGGCGGCGCGACCAGCGTCATCTTGGGCACGGACTTCTCGGCCACGTCGCCAAGGTTCATCAGCGGGCCAGCGGCCAGTCGGATTTTCTCGATCTTCTCGCGAATGGGCTGGAAGGCATTGCTCTCCAGCTCCTCTCGCGTTTCGTAGCCGGTTGCGCCAACGTCCTCCGCCTTGAAGACGATGCAGGGCATCCCGTTGTCGATCAGGGTGCAGGGCACGCCCTCGATCTCGTCCACCGGATTGCCGGTGGGCAGCAGCGCGCCGCAGCTCGAGCCTGCCGTGTCGCGAAACTCGATGGGAATGGGCGCATGGCTGCCCGGCACGCCGTCGATTTTCGCCTCGCCCTCGTAGGTCGGCATCGCGCCGGGGGTTTGCACTGAAGCCACCGCGATCTGGCCGGTGTTCTCCATATAGATGGTCACGTCCGTCACCTCGCCGCGCGCAGGCACAAGTCCGCGCTCGATGGCGAAGGGGCCGACGCCTGCCAGGATATTGCCGCAGTTCTGCGCATCGGTGACGATGGCCTGGTCCACGAACACCTGCAGGAACAGGTAGTCGACGTCCACGCCCTCGCGCTCCGACCGCTTGACCACGGCCACCTTGCTGGTGAGCGGGTCCGCCCCGCCCATGCCGTCGATCTGGCGCGGGTCGGGGCTACCCATCACGCCCAGCAGGAACGCGTCGCGCTCCTCTGTACTGCTCGGAAGGTCTGAGGCGAGGAAATATCCGCCTTTCGACGTGCCCCCGCGCATCCACATGACCGGTGCTTCTTTCATGTCCTACACCCTTCGCAGGTCAATCCCTGTCTATGATCTCGAATAGCCATGCCAGCCCCTCCAGCAGGGGCGGCAGCAGCAGGAGGGCGAGCAGCAGGCCGATGGCCCAGGTTGCACATCCGGTCCGCAGAACGGTCGGCCAGTGCAGTTCGGGCCGGTTCACCTGCTGCTCGTGAGGCTCAGACCCACTTCAGGCCCATGTCCTTCAGCTTGTCGCGGAAGCCGTACATGTCGAGGCCCAGTTCGCCGCTTTCCAGCCGCTTGCGCTTCTCTTCCTCGTTGGCCTCGCGCGCCTGCGCTTTCTTCAGCACCTCTTCGGCGTCCTCGCGGCGGGTGACGCATACGCCGTCATCGTCGGCAACGATAATGTCGCCGGGACGGATGAAGGCGCCCGCGCACACCACGTCCACGTTCACGCTGCCGAGGCTCGCCTTGATCGTGCCTTGCGCGAACACGCGCTTGGACCAGACGGGGAAATCCATTTCCTTCAGGTCGCGCACGTCGCGGATGCCCGCATCGATGATCAGGCCCTTCACCCCGCGCGCCTGCGCGGAGGTCGCCAGCAGGTCACCGAAATAGCCGTCCTCGCACGGGGACGTCGGCGCGATAACCAGCACGTCGCCCTCGCGGCACTGCTCGATCGCGGCGTGAACCATGTAGTTGTCGCCCGGAGGCACGGAAATCGTGACGGCGGACGCGCCGATTCGCGCGCCGGGATAGATCGGGCGCATGTAGCTTGCCAGCAATCCGGTGCGCCCCTGCGCTTCATGAACGGTGGCCACGCCGCAGGCGCCCAGCGCCTTCACGACTTCGGGATCGGCCCGTTCGATATTCTGCACAACCACACCCATGTGAACAAATCTCCTCTCGAACTGTTGTGTTAATCGCGTGAACCCCTACCCAGCCACTCGTCAAGCGGCACCTTCGGGATCGCTGCAAACTTGTATGCAACACTTACAATTGATAGGAGGCCGCGTCGAGAGCGATGTCTGCGCAAGATTCGGAAACCAAAATGCCTAAAGTGGCACTGATCGGCTTCGGCGAGGCCGGAGAAACATTTGCTCGCGCTGCGAAATGGGAAGGCGCGAAAGGCTGGGACATCCTGCCCGAACGCCGCGTGGCCATGACGAAGTCGGGCCTGACGCTGGGCGAGGACTGCGGCGAGGTGCTGGCCACCGCCGACGTGATCCTGTCGCTCGTCACGGCCGACCAGGCGCTGGACGCGGCCCGCGAATACGCGCCCTACCTGCCGCAGGAAGCCATGTGGCTGGACATGAATTCGGTCGCCCCGCAAACCAAGGCGATGGCTGCCGAGGCGATCGAGGCGGTGAACGTGCGCTATGTCGACGTCGCCATCATGGCGCCTGTCGACGTCGGCCTTTCCGTGCCCCTGCTGGTGGCTGGCAACAAGGCGGACGACGCGGTGGAGAAGCTGACGGCGCTCGGTTTCACCGACGTGCGCGCCGTGGGCAGCACGGTGGGTCGCGCCAGCGCGATCAAGCTGTGCCGCTCCATCATGGTGAAAGGCGTCGAGGCGCTGACCGCCGAGATGGTGCTCGCCTCCTCGCAGGCGGGCGTGCTGGACGAAGTGCTCGCCTCGCTCGATGCCAGCATGAAGGAACAGAGCTGGGCAGAGCGCGCCGACTACAACCTCGACCGGATGCTGAAGCACGGCGGCAGGCGCGCTGCCGAAATGTACGAGGCCGCCGAAATGCTGCGCGCCATGGGCACCTCTGCCGCGATGAGCGACCAGACCGTTGCCTGGCACGCGCAACTCGGCGGGCTCGACATGACGGAGCCACCCGAGACACTTTCTGCTAAACTGGATGCGATCCGGGCGACTCCGGACTTCAAGGGAGAAAACTGACGATGAGCCTGATCATCGATTGTCACGGCCACTACACTGTCCTGCCCAAGGGCCACGATGCCTGGCGCGAGGAGCAGAAGGCGGCGTACAAGGACGGCACGCAGCCGCCGCCCTACCCGGAAATCTCGGACGACGAGATTCGCCAGACGATCGAGGAAAACCAGCTTCGCCTGATCAAGGAACGCGGGGCGGACTTCACCATCTTCTCCCCGCGCGCATCGGCCATGGCCCCGCACGTGGGCGATCAGGCTGTGGCGAGCGAATGGGCGAAGCGCTGCAACGACCTGATCTACCGCGTCACCCAGCTCTTCCCCGATACCTTCATCGGCGGCTGCATGCTGCCGCAGAGCCCGAAGTCCGACATGAGCGAGAGCGTGCGCGAACTGCGCCGCTGCGTTGAGGAACTGAACTTCGTGGTCTGCAACCTGAACCCCGATCCCGGCGGCGGCTATTTCCAGCACCCGCCGCTGACGGACGAGTACTGGTTCCCGATCTACGAGGCCATGTGCGAGCTGGACGTGCCCGCGATGATCCACGTGTCGGGCAGCTGCAACCCCTCGATGCACGCGACGGGCGGCTATTATCTCGCCGCCGATACCGTCGCGTTCATGCAGCTGCTGCAGGGCGACCTGTTCAGCCGCTTTCCGGACCTGAAGCTGATCATCCCCCACGGCGGCGGCGCGGTGCCCTATCACTGGGGCCGCTATCGTGGCCTCGCCGACATGCTGAAGCAGCCGGATATCGAACGGCACCTGATGAACAACGTGTTCTTCGACACCTGCGTCTACCACCAGCCGGGCATCAACCTGCTGGCCGACGTGATCGACAACAAGAACATCCTGTTCGGCAGCGAAATGGTGGGCGCGGTGCGCGGCATCGATCCGCAGACGGGCCATTATTTCGACGATACCAAGCGGTATATCGACGCGCTGGATATCTCCGCGGAAGAGAAGCACATGATCTTCGAGGGCAATGCCCGCCGCGTCTATGGCCGCCTGAACAAGGTGCTGGCGGAGCGCGGGCATTGAGCGCAACGGCAACCGGAATGGTGAAGTGCGAGAAGCCGGAGCGCTACATCCAGCAGCTCGTCAAGCACTGGGGCCACAAGATGGCCACCACCTACGACGAGGGCGATGGCATGGGCGTGTTCCCCTTCTCCGAACACACCAATGCCGTGATGACCGCGCACAAGGACGGGATCGGCATCACGCTGACCACGGCCGACCACGAGGAAAACGTGCGCATGCGCGGCGTGATCGAGGAACACATCGACCGCTTCGCATTCCGCGAGGCGCCGCTGGAATACGAATGGAAAGACGCTGAGGAAGCCTGACATGACCGAAAAGAAGAAAGAGCGGATCAACATCCACGAATACCTTGCCGAAATGGAGGACATTCCCGGCACCCGCGTGTTCACCGCGCAGCGTGCGCGCAAGGGATACCACCTCAACCAGTTCGCCATGAGCCTGATGAAGGCCGAGAACCGCGAACGCTTCCTCGCCGACGAGAAAGCCTATCTCGACGAGTGGGACATCTCGGAAGAGGCCAAGAAGGCCGTGATGGACCGCGATTACAACGCGATGATCGATCACGGCGGCAACATCTACTACCTCGCCAAGCTGTTCAGCACCGACAAGAAGAGCTTCCAGTTCGCCGCCGGGTCGATGACCGGGATGAGCCAGGAAGACTATGCCAAGATGATGCTGGAAGGCGGCCGCTCGCCCGAAGGCCAACGTTCGATCAAGGGGAAATACTAATGGCCCGCGTAACCACAGGAATCACCTCCAGCCACATCCCCGCGCTGGGTGCGGCGGTTGAAACCGGCAAGTCGCAGGACGATTACTGGGGCCCGGTGTTCAAGGGCTACCAGGCCATCCGTGACTGGATCGCCAAGCCCGAGAACATGCCCGACGTCGTCGTGCTGGTCTACAACGACCACGCCTCCGCGTTCGACCAGAACATCATCCCCACTTTCGCCATCGGCTGCGCGGAAAAGTTCAAGCCCGCGGACGAAGGCTGGGGCCCGCGCCCGGTTCCCGACGTGGTGGGCCATCCCGATCTCGCCTGGCACATCGCGCAGAGCCTGATCCTCGACGATTTCGACATGTGCATCATGAACGAGATGGACGTGGATCACGGCTGCACCATCCCGCTCACCATGATGTTCGGCGAGCCGGAGCAGTGGCCGTGCAAGGTCATTCCGCTGCCCGTGAACGTCGTCACCTACCCGCCGCCCTCGGGCGCGCGCTGCTATGCGCTGGGCGATTCGATCCGCGCCGCGGTGGAAAGCTTCCCGGAAGACCTGAACGTGCACGTCTGGGGCACGGGCGGCATGAGCCACCAGTTGCAGGGGCCGCGCGCCGGTCTCATCAACAAGGAGTTCGATCTCGATTTCATCGACCAGCTGATCAACGATCCCGAGGCGCTCTCCAAGAAGCCGCACATCGACTACCTGCGCGAAGCAGGCAGCGAAGGCATCGAGCTGGTGATGTGGCTGATCATGCGCGGCGCGCTGCCGGAAAAGGTACGCGACCTGTACAACTTCTACCACATCCCGGCCTCGAACACGGCGCTGGGCGCGCTGATCCTCCAGCCGGAGGAAACGGCGGGCGAACCGCTGGAGCCGCGCCGCGTGCTGAGCGGCGGAACCTTCGCCAAGGCCTGACAGACGAAGGGCGTCCGCGGAACATTCGCCGCGGGCGCCCTTTGATTATGTGAACCACTCGACATCAACTCTCGATAGGGAGACCCCCCATGAAAATCGCACTCGCCGGTGGCGGCGCATTCGGTGAAAAGCACCTCGACGGCCTGAAGAACATCGACGGCGTCGAAGTCGTCAGCCTCGTCGGCCGCACGCAGGACAAGACGCAGGAAATGGCCGACAAGTACGGCATCGGCCACGCCACCACCAATTACGAGGAAATGCTCGAGAACGACGAGATCGACGCTGTCATCCTCTGCACGCCCACCCAGATGCACGCCGACCAGGCGATCAAGGCGATGGACGCGGGCAAGCACGTCGAAGTCGAAATCCCGCTGGCCGACAGCTGGGCCGATGCCCAGGCAGTCGCGAAGAAGCAGGAAGAAACCGGCCTCGTGTGCATGGTGGGCCACACCCGCCGCTTCAATCCCAGCCACCAGTGGGTGAAGCAGCAGATCGACGCGGGCGACCTCGAAATCCTCTCGATGGACGTGGAGACCTATTTCTTCCGCCGCGAGAACAAGAACGCCAAGGGAGAGCCGCGCAGCTGGACCGACCACCTGCTGTGGCACCACTCCGCCCACACCATCGACATCTTCCAGTACATGACCGGCGCAAAGGTGGTGAAGGCCAACATCCTGCAGGGGCCCAAGCACCCCAAGCTGGGCATCGCCATGGACCAGTCGATCCAGATGAAGACCGACAAGGGCCAGATCCTCACCCTGTCGCTGTCGTTCAACAACGAGGGGCCGTTCGGCACCTTCTTCCGCTACATCGGCGACACCGGCACCTACCTCGCCCGCTACGACGACCTGTTCAACGGCAAGGACGAGCCTATCGACCTGTCCGGCGTGGACGTGCCCAGCAACAACGGCATCGAATTGCAGGACCGCGAATTCATCTCCGCGATCCGCGAAGGGCGCGAGCCGAACAGCTCGGTCCACGGCGTGCTCGATTGCTACCGCGTGATCGGCGAACTGGCCGCCAGCCTCGAAGAACAGGACGGCTGGTCCTGATGGCCCTCGCAAAGCGCGAACTCGCCGGGCGAAAGGTTCATCCAGTCGGCCTCGGCTGCATGAACCTCTCGTGGGCCTACGGCACCCCGCCCGAACACGATGTGAAGGTAAAGCTGCTCAACCAGGCGCTGGACCTTGGCTACGATCACCTCGACACCGCCAACATCTACGGCGGCGGCAAGAACGAGGAACTGCTGGCCGAGGCGGTGATGCACCGCCGCAGCGAATTCCTGCTGGCCAGCAAATGCGGCATCGTGGTGGACGGCGCCAATCGCGGCGTCTCCTGCGCGCCGGACAGCATCGAGGAGAACCTCGACGCGAGCCTCAAGCGGCTGAAGACCGACCATATCGACCTGTTCTACATGCACCGCTTCGATCCCAAGGTGCCGATTGCGGACAGTGTCGGCGCGATGGTCCGGGCGATGGAAGCGGGAAAGATCGGGGCCTACGGCGTCTCCGAATGGAATGCCGCGCACATCCGGGAGGCGCACGCCGTGCATCCCGTGGCCGCCGTGCAACCCGAATACTCGCTGTGGACCCGTAACGTGGAACTCGGCGTGCTCGACACCTGCAAGGAACTGGGCATCGCCCTTGTCGCCTTCAGCAGCACGGGCCGCGGCGCGTTCGGCGGCGTGCTGCGCGATCCCTCCACGCTGGAGGAGAAGGACCTGCGTACCAAGATGCCGCGCTTCAATGCCGAGAACTGGCCGAAGAACCTCAAGGTGATCGAGCAGCTCGAAGCATTGGCGAAAGAGGTCGGCGTCACGCCTGCTCAGCTCGCCAACCGCTGGGTGCTGGAACAGGGCGACAACTGCCACGTGATCCCCGGCACCACCTCCATCGCGCACATGGAAGAGAACTTCCATGCCGCAACCGTCGACATCCCGGCAGATGCCATCGCGAAAGCGGGCGAGATCGTGAACCATTCCACGGTCCACGGCCACCGCTATCACGACGCGATCCGCCCGACGATCGACACCGAGGAATTCGAGGACGCCTGACATGAACGGGATAAGGGCGCGGATCGGATATTGCGAACGCACCGAGAAGCGCCCTTATTTCTATGCCAACGCGCACGAGAAGGACTTCGTCCCGCTCGCGCCCGTCGAGGTGGACATCGCCGACGCGCGCGGGCGTGACTGTTCGCTCGATGTCGAGGGCTTCACGCTCGTCGAACACGAAACCGCGCTGGCCGACCTCACGGACCTTGCCGAGGTGAAGCGCGTCCACTCCGGCGAAATCGCCGAAATGATCACCGGCCTTCTGGGGTGCGACCACGTGGCAATGGCACCCATGGGCATCCTGCGCTTCTCCGAAAAAGCGGGCGCGAATGCCGCGCACGACAATTCCCACCCCGCCCGCTTCGTTCATGTCGACATGGCGAAGGAAGCGGCTGCAAAGGCGCGCGCGCAGACTGCGCCCGAAGGCCGCGAGATCATCCGCAGCGCGCAGTACAACGTGTGGCGCGTGCTCAGCCCGCCGCCGCAGGACGTGCCGCTGGGCCTGTGCGACTATACCTCGCTGGGTGCGAACGACCTGATCGATTGCGACGCGATCTTCGATCCGCTGGACGGTTCGCCCGAATGGGGTTTTCCGAACTACCTGCTGGCGTACAACCCGGCGCACCGCTGGTTCCATTATTCGAACATGCATCCCGGCGAGGCGTTGGTGTTCAAGACCAGCGAGAGCGATCCGGAGCGTGCGCAACTGATGCCGCACGGTGCGTTCGACAACCCGCTCGCGCCCGCAGACGCCGCCCCGCGCATCTCGCTGGAAATGCGCGGCACGGCGTACTGGTTTGGCTAGGCGCGGCTAGCTTTCGGTGCTCTGCCGCGCTTCCCCGATGGCGCGCTGCACCCGCGCGGCAAGCGCCGGGTCTTCCTGTGCGGCGGTGCCGATGGCCCTGTATGTCGCGCGGTCCAAGCCGTTCGCGGCGATGATTGCCTCCGCTTCGGCCTGCACCGCATCCCGGTCCTGCGCGCCGTCTTGCCGCAGGGCACGAATCGCGAGGCCGGAGGCTACAAAGGCGTCGATCTCGTCGTCGGTGAATTCCTCCGTCGCCGTGTCCGGAGCGGGATCGGATGTGACCTGCTCCATGCCTGCCGGGTCGAGCGGGTCAGGATCGTCATGCGCGGATTGGCCTGCGAGTCCGAACAGCAATGCGCCGGATGCGAGAGTGGTAACGGTAATCATGTGCGTGGTCCTTCCCAACGTGGTCACGCCCCCGCCGCAACGCTGCGTCGGGGCCGTCGCCAGGGCAAGCGCGCCCGCGCCGGAACGCTGCGAGCGAAGGACCAGGGGCGTCTTGTGTTCGCCACGTGCGACGAACCGCTGTCACCGGGTGTCGGACATGGAAAGGCGCGCCGCAGCCTGTCGCCGCGACGCGCCTGTTTGCCGCACTGGCCCGCGCCGAATCACTCGGCGGCAGGTGCCTGCACTTCCTGCGCCACATTGTAGGCGGAGCGGATCATCCAGCTGCCGCCGGGGTCCTTGGTCCACACGGTCTGGCTGTTCATCGGCAGCGTCACCGGTTCGCCCGTTTCCGGGTCGCTGGTGGTGAACTGCACCTGGCTGGTGAGCACGGCGAGATCGTCGTTGGCGCTGGCCCAGCCGCCCGTCGGCTCTATGGTGAGGTCGAAGTTCGGATCCTCGATCAGCGCCGCGTATTCCGCGCCGATCTCGGCCCCGCCGCGCAGCACCGTGCCGTCCGGTCGCACCAGCACCGCATCGTCGGCATAGAGGCGCGCGATGCCCACCACGTCGTCGCTGGCGATGGACTGCAACTGCGATTGCTCGGTCTGCCGCACGGTGTCCACCACCGCCGCGGGGTCCGCCCCGCCGCCGCAGCCCGCCAGCGCAAGTGCGCCCATCGCCATTGCCAGAATTCGTCTTGCCATAGTCACTTAATCCCCTCGTCACCCCGCTTGCGGGGCCATCGAGGATCAGGACTAGGCAGGCAGCGCGAGGCTCACATTGATCTCGCGCAATACCCGGCAACCGGCGATCACAGCGTCTCGGAATACATGTCCAGCAGTTCGCTCCACGCCCGCTCGGCCTCGGCCTGGGCGTAGACGGGGCTGTCGAGGACGGTCCAGCCGTGGTCGCCGTCGTAGACTTCCACGTCGATATCGGCCTCGGCTTCTTCCGCAGCGGCGCGCAGGGCGATCTTGGCGTCGGGGGCCTGGGCATCGTCGTCGCGCGAGATGGCGATGATCGCCTCGGCATCGTCGGCCATGTCATCGAGCAGGTTTACAGGCGCCACCGGCCCGTCACCCACCAGGCCGCCGCCATGGAAGCTGGCGGCCGCCTTCACGCGGCTGGGAACGGCTGCAGCGGCGTATATCGTCCAGCTGCCGGTCATGCAGTAACCCTGGTTGCCGATGCCGCGAGAGCTGTCGACCGCGTCCTGCGCGTCCAGCCAGGCGACCACGGCGCGGGCGGTTTCCTGCACCGCCTCGGGCGTGTTCTTCTCGCGCCACGGCGTCACCTTGTTCCAGCCGTCGTTGTTGCGCCAGTCGTCGAAATCCTCGAACTGCTGGCCCGCGACGCTGCGGTAATAGGGATTGGCGACGAGCACGGCATAGCCCGCCTCAGCCAGCCGCCGCCCCATCTGCACCTTGGCAGGACGCAGCCCGGCAATGTCGGGCCACAGGATCACGGCGGGGTGGGACCCGCTGGCCGGGTGGATGAACACGCCGTCGAAGGTGCCGCCGGGGGCTGCGAAGGTAACGGTGTTCTCCACCAGGGAGCCGCTCGCCTGCGCACTCGTATCCATCGGAGCACAGGCCGCGACCGCCCCCGCCCCTGCCAGCGCGCCGAACTGGCGGCGGTTGATGGTCGGCATATTGCTGGCTTGTTCCTGCGTGCACATAGCTGCGAATTCCTCTCGATTGTCCCCGTCTTGGTAGGAACGATAGCATTTTTACTGTGCCCCTCAATGGGGAGGCGCCAGGGTTGGGATCGTTTGTTTGCGAAGCCGCCTCCGCGGCTTCGTCCTCGGTGCTGTTCGCTCTGTCCTTCGGACTGCGCGGCACCTGCGGGCTGCGCGTTCGCGCGCTGTCGGTCGCTGGTCGCGATCGAACCTAGCGCGCTTTGGCAAGCGAGCCCACGAAACGGCCTGCGACTAGCGGGCCGCAAGGCCGAATGGCCGCCCGCAGCGGGCGAGCAGCGAAGCGGAGCGCGTCTAGCGAGGACGATTGCGCGGAGGCGCAATCGAAAAACAAATCACGTCAGATCGTCCATCGCCACTTTCAGCCCGGCTTCGGCATCCTTGCCCGCCTTGCGGCGCAGCGCCTCGATGTGGGCGCGGCCCGGCGGGCATTCCTCCACCGGCAGGGCGGCGATCTGCTTGGCGAATTCCTCGGTCAGGTCCACGCCATGTTCGGGGTGGGTGAGGATCAGGCCGTCCTGCTGGCTCATCCCGCGAAGGATCTTCGCGCCCACTTCGTAAGGGTCCATGCCGTACTGCTCGAAAGCGCTGCCGAACTGCTCCAGTTCGCCTTCCTTCGGCGGAGCGAAGCCCGCTTCGGCAAACTGCTCGGGCCGCTTGTGCGCGCTTGCCCAGGCGTTGGTGCGGGTGAGCGCGGGGCAGCACAGCGAACAGCCGATGCCGTGGGGCGCAAGGTTGTAGCGCAGGCTGTCCGTCAGCCCGCGCACGGCGAACTTGCTGGCGGTGTAGATGCCCGCCTGCGGCCCCGGCAGGAAAGCCGCCATGCTGGCAACGTTGACGACGTGGCGGCGACCGCGGGCAGCTTTCAGGTGCGGCATGAAGCTTTGCAACCCGTTCACCACGCCGCCGAAATTGACGCCCATGATCCAGTCGTAATCGTCGTAGCTGGCCTCGTCGGTCGGGCCGAACACGGAAACGCCCGCGTTGTTCACCAGCACATGGACCTCGCCGAAATGATCGACCACCTGCTGTGCGACTTTGGCGAAACCTTCGCGGTCGGTCACGTCCAGCTCGCAGAACAGCGGCGCTTCGTAACCCTTGTCGGCAAACCACTTTTCGGTCTGCGCCCGGTCGTCCTCGTTACGGTAGGACAGCGCGAGGCGCATCCCCGCATCGGCAAAGGCCTGCGCCGTGCCGAGGCCGATGCCCGTCACCGCACCGGTGATGAAAGCCACGCGGCCCTGCCATTGCTCTTTGTAGTCCGCCGGATCGACGCGCATTTTTCTCTCCCTGCCCTAAACGGGCTTTTCATGATCGTATCATTCGTTAGTGTTGCATACAAAGAATGAGATGGGGAGAGTTCAAATGAGTGATACCGAAAGCCGGTTGGCAGCGTTGGAAAAGAGCGTCCACCGCCTGGAAGACGAGGCCGCGATCCAGCGCCTGCAGATGGCTTATGGCTACTATATCGATTACAACCGCCCGGAAGAAGTCGCGGGCCTGTTTGCCGACGATGGCGTGGTGGTGTTCCTGTCGGGCGAGTACGTCGGCCCCGAAGGGGTGATGCGGCTTTACGGCACCTGGTTCCAGAACCTGTTCACCCGTGGCCGCCGCGGGCCGGTGCACGGCCTGCTGCTGGATCACTTCCAGCTTCAGCCGGTCATCACCGTGGCCGAGGATCGCAAGACCGCCAAGGGCCGGTTTCGCGGAATGCTGGCCGGTGGCTGGCATGACGAGGCGATGGACTGGAAGCCCGAAGGACCGCCGCAGCAGTTCTGGGAAGCAGGCATCTACGAGAACGACTACGTGCGCGAAGACGGCGTGTGGAAGATCAAGCGCCTGAACTACCTGATGCAGTGGCAGGGCGACTACGAAACGGGCTGGGCGAAGACGACCGCACACCTCCAGCCCGCGACCCAGACCTATCCGGAAAACCCGCTCGGCCCCGATCGCATCCTGCCCGAGGAAGAATGGCGCACCACCTGGCCCAACCGCCACCCGGTGGAAATGAGCTTTGCCCATCCCGTGCTGGGAGAAGCCTTCAAGGTGGGCCACTTCACCGACATGATGGTGAAAGACGAGTACGGCAATTGACCTGGCGCACGGCGACAGTTCTGGCGGCGGGCCTCGCGCTCGCCGCCTGCGAGCAGGCCGGGACGGGGCCGCCCGACATGGACACGGGCGAAGAAGCGACGGCGATGGGTGATCCGATGGACACCTCGGACCGCGCCAGCCTTTCCGACCGCGAAGTGTCGGAGCGGTTCATCGAGGTGTTCTACAACCAGAACCGCCTGACCGACGGGTTCGAGGCGTGGGTACATCCCGACTACATCCAGCACGATCCCAATTCGCCCACCGGGCGCGACCCGACCATCGAGGTGCTGGCCGCGCACATGCAGGCGAACCCCGAAATGACGCACGACGTGAAGCGCGTGATCTACGGCGACGAGGGCGAGGACGGCACGTTGGTGGCCGTGCACTACCACTTCAAACGCGCGCCGGACGATCGCGGCAGCGCGGTGGTGGATATCTACCGCGTGCAGGACGGCTACCTGGTGGAACACTGGGACGTGATCCAGCCGGTGCCCGAAGAAGCGTTGAACGACAACACGATGTTCTGAGCGGGGAGCGGGCGATGGCTTCGGGCAAACTGGAAGACGGCAGCGAGAAGGGCCTCAAGGGCCATTTCCGCGAGGACTTTTCCCACCGCACCCGCATCGGGCTGGCTCCGCCTGCGGGCGAGATCGACCGCGAGGCGCCGTACAAGCGCATCGCCACGGAGGAAGCCTGGACTTTCCCGGCGCTCGTGAAGGCGCAGGTCGAATACCTCGAAAGCGGCGATGCACCGTACGACGATTCGCTGAAGATGGCGGGAATGTTTGCGAAGATGCCGAGCCTGCAGGACATGTTGCAGGATCTGGGAGACCTTCGTCTCTCGCACATGGACGAGTTCGGCATCGACCGGCAGCTTCTGCTGCTCACCGCGCCCGGCGTGCAGGTGGTGCGGCCCGGCGATGGCAATGCGCTGGCGCGCGAGGCGAACGACATTGCGGCCGAGGCCTGTCGCAACCACCCGGACCGCTTCAGCGCCTGCGCCGCTTTCGACCCGCGTGACGTGTCCGGCAGCGTCCGGGAAATCGAGCGCGCGATGGGCGAGTTGAAGCTCAATGGCGCGGTGCTCAATTCGCATTTCCAGGGGCACTACCTCGACGAGCAGGATTACTGGCCCATCCTAGAGGTGCTGGAGGCCACCGGGGCGGCGCTATACATCCACCCCACCGCACCCTACAACGCGCCGCATTACGAGGATCGCGGTTTCTTCGGCGCGCTGGCGGGCTTTCCGCACGATGTCTGGCTGCACACGATGGGGCTGATCTTCTCCGGCGCGTTCGACCGCTTCCCGAAATTGAAGCTGGTGATCGGCCACATGGGCGAATGCCTGCCGCTGCACCTCTATCGGCTCGACTGGATGCAGGGGAACGCCGACGGGCGCAGCCATCTGCGCGGCGGCAACCAGCCCAAGCTGAAGCACCCTGTCAGCCACTATTTCAGGAACAACATCTGGATCACCACCAGCGGCGTCGGCTGGGAACCGGCGATCAAGTTCTGCCAGCAGGTGCTGGGGCCGGACCGCGTGCTCTACGCGATGGACTACCCCTACCAGCAAAGCTCCGACGAGGTTGCCGCCTACGACCGGATGGACATGGATGCGCAGACCAAGAAAATGCTGATGGAAGACAACGCGCGCACCGTCTTCGGCATCACCGGCTGACCGGCACGGCTAGAGTATGCCGTAGCGATATCCCTTCGCCACCGCCTCCGCCAGGGTCTGCGCCTGCAACTTGCCTCGCAGCGCCTTCAGGTGGAAATCGATGCTGGGGACCGAGAGGTTCAACCGATGGGCGATCTGGCTGCGCTGGAGACCCATCGCCAGCGCTCCCAGAACCTCGCGTTCGCGCGCCGTCAGGTTGTAGCCGAAGCCTTCTATCGTCGCTTCGAACTGGGGCCGCATCTTGTCGAGCAGGGCGAAGGAGGCGACCTGCAGTTCGTCGAATTTCTCCCGCGCCCGCTGGCCGCTGCCGTCCGTGCCTGCAAAGACGAAGCCGTAGAACCGTTCGCGATCCGAGCCCGGCGCCATCGGCGACTGCCCGATCAGGGCAACGCCGTCCTCGATCCCGTGGCGCGCGCATTCGATCTGCCCCTTCTCCGATCCGGGGTTGAAAGCGCGCAGTTCATCGAGCCAGGGCAGGCCGACATTGAACGCGATGGCCGGCTTGTCGGGACCAAGCTCCTTCGCCTTGAGCAGGGCGTAATCATCCGCCGAGAGTTCTGCGACGAATTCCTCAAGGAACGGCTCGGGCAGGCGCGAACCGCTGAATTCGTTCACTTGCCCCAGCCCGCTGGCCAGTTCGAACCCGCCGAAGTTGCAGTGCTCGATCCCCACCGCATCGAGATAGCGGTAGAACAGCCGCGAATAGCTGTCGCCCGATTCCGGCATCGCCTGACCGCTGGCAGCAGTCGCAAAAAGATCGGTAAGAAAGTCCGCCAGTTGTGGCGACATGCGGTGCCCCCGGTAATGTATCTGACTGCCCTATAACTTGTCATAGGTTGCCCATCCAACAGCGTGTTTGCAAACTGCCGACCGAAATCGGGGGCAAGATTTCACGAGGCGACCCGTAGGCCGGAAGGTGGTGGCACACGCTGCGAAGCGTAGCCCCTGCCGTGTCCGGCCTTTGGAACTGGGGGCGGCGTCCAAGGCGTCGCCCCATTTTCGCCTTCGCGTCACGCTTTCGAACAGGGGGCGGGCGGCCTTCTTCCGATTGGGAGAGGCCGCCCGTTACGCAAGAAGGGCGACCCGCACGGGCCGCCCTTCCTGTCTTTTTCGAACGATCGATCGGGTCGATCAGCCCCAGACTTCCTCGGCCACTTCCACGCACAGGCGGATCTTGTCGGCCTGCTGCTGGGTGGTGATGTCGTTGCCGTGCACGGTGCTGGCGAAGCCGCACTGCGGGCTGAGGGCCAGCTGGTCCAGATCGGCATACTTCGCCGCCTCGTCGATCCGGCGCTTGATGTCGTCCTTGCTTTCCTGCTCGCCCAGCTTGGTGGAAACGAGGCCCAGCACCACGGTCTTACCCTTGGGCAGGAACCGCAGAGGCGAGAAATCGCCCGAGCGGGCATCGTCGTATTCGAGGAAGAAGGCGTCGATCTCGCATTCGTTGAACATCACCTCGGCAACGGGATCGTAGCCGCCTTCCGCCGCCCAGCTGGAGCGGAAGTTGCCCCGGCACAGGTGCATGGTGCGCACCAGGTCATCGGGCGCGCCCGCGAAGCTGGCGTTGATCAGCTTCGCATAGTCGTGCGTGATCGAATCGGGGTCCATCCCGCGCGCCTTGGCATCGTCGCGGTGGCCGGTGTCACACAGGTAGGCGAGGTTGGTGTCGTCGAACTGGATGTAGCGGCAGCCGGCGTCCACCAGGTCGGCCACTTCTTCAGAGTAGGCCTTGGCCACGTCGTCGTAGAAGCCCTGCATGTCGGGATAGGCTTCTTCGGGGATGCCTGCGCGGCCTGCACGGAAGTGCAGCATGGTGGGGCTGGGAATGGCGACCTTGGCGACCGCGCCCGGCGCGTTCACGTGGCCGGCAAGGTATTCATAGTCCGCCCGCTGGATCGGCTTTTCGTGGCGCACCTTGCCGGTAATCACCATCTTGGGCGGCGCGAATTCCACGTCCACGCCCTTGTCGTTCTTGAACGCCTTGGTGATCCCGCCGGTTTCCTCGACGCCCGAAAGCTGGAGGAGGAAATCGGTGTGGAAGAAGAAGCGACGGTATTCGCCGTCGGTAATGGCCTTGAGGCCGAGGTCCTGCTGCCAGGTGACGAGGTCGGCAATCGCGGCGTCTTCCACCTCGCGCAGGTCGGCGGCGGTAATTTCGCCTTTCGCGTGGCGCTCGCGCGCCTCGATCACCGAGCGCGGGCGCAGGAACGAACCGACATGGTCGGCGCGGGAGGGTAGTTTGAAAGTCATCGGATAATCCTGTCTTGGCCAGTAGCAAGAAATGCAAAAGCCAGGGTCATGACGCGGGCTCGCGCTCGACTGACGGCGACTTTCATAGGCGCTGCGCCTGTGCAAGTGCAACATGGATTCTCTTCGCGAGCAGCCCTTCGTCCCGCTTGCACCTTGCCCACGGCAACACTAACGACAGTTAAGATTGCGCGCCTTCCATGGGGAGCGCGGGGACAGGCTTTGGGAGAGGCAAGGATGAACTTGGGCAAGTGGGCGGCCGGTGCCGCCATGGGCATCGCACTGGCAAGCTGCCAGACCACCGGCGAGGAACTGGCGCAGGCCGTGCCCGCGCAGGTCGGTTCGGTCGATGGGGCGGATCTGCTTTCCGCCGCCGCCAACAATGCCAACTGGCTGACCTACGGCCGCGACTATGCGGAGCAGCGCTACAGCCCGCTGGCGCAGATCAACGCCGGCAACGTCGGTCAGCTCGGCCTCGCCTGGTATGCCGACATGGATACCGCCCGCGGGCAGGAAGCGACCCCGCTGGTGATCGACGGGCAACTGTTCGTCACCACCGCATGGAGCAAGGTGAAAGCCTACGACGCCACCACCGGCGCGCCGCTGTGGGAATACGATCCGCAGGTGCCCGGCGCGACGGCGGTGAAGGCCTGCTGCGACGTGGTGAACCGCGGCGTCGCCGCATGGGGCGACAAGCTGTTCCTCGGCACGCTGGACGGGCGTCTGATCGCGCTCGACCGGGCGACGGGCGAAGAGGTCTGGTCCGAAGTCACGGTCGACCAGTCGATGGCCTACACCATCACCGGCGCGCCGCGCGTGATCGACGGCAAGGTCATCATCGGCAACGGCGGCGCGGAATACACCACGCGCGGCTATGTCTCCGCCTACGATGCCGAAACGGGCGAGATGCTGTGGCGCTTCTACACCGTGCCGGGCGCTCCCGAAGAGGCGGCCAGCGAGCCCGCCCACCTTGCTGCCGCCCGCGAGACGTGGAACGGCGAGTGGTGGAAACTGGGCGGTGGCGGCACCGTGTGGGATTCGATGGCCTACGACGCGGAGCTGGACCTACTCTACATCGGCGTCGGCAACGGCTCGCCGTGGAACCAGGCCTATCGCAGCCCCGGCGGCGGCGACAACCTCTACCTTTCCAGCATCGTGGCGCTGCGCCCTTCCACCGGCGAGTACGTCTGGCACTACCAGACCACGCCCGGCGACACGTGGGATTTCACCGCCACGCAGCACATCATGCTGGCCGACCTCGAGATCGACGGCGAAGTGCGCGAGGTGCTGATGCAGGCACCCAAGAACGGCTTCTTCTACGTGATCGACCGCAGGACCGGCGAACTGATCAGCGCGAACAATTACGTGGCGCAGAACTGGACGACCGGGATCGACATGGAGACAGGTCGCCCCATCGTGGTGCCCGAAGCGCGCTATGGCGACACCGGCGCGCCCTTCGTATCCACCCCCGGCGCGGGCGGCGGACACAACTGGCACCCCATGGCCTACCACCCGGCAGAGGGGCTGGTGTTCATCCCCGCGATCGAGGCGGCCTTCCCCTACGTTCCCGAGGAGGACTGGGAGCCCGATCCCAACTACGGCTTCAACGTCGGCATCGACCAGTCGGCAGGCTTCCTGCCCGCAGACCCCGAAATCCGCGCCGCTTCCGCCGCCGCCACCAAGGGCGCGCTGATCGCGTGGGACCCGGTGGCGCAGGAAGAACGCTGGCGCGTGCAGTACCCCGGCCCGTGGAACGGCGGCGCGCTGGCCACCGGCGGGGGGCTGGTGTTCCAGGGCACGGCGGCGGGCAACATGGCCGCCTACTCCGTCACCGACGGTGCCGAACTCTGGCGCTTCCGCGCGCAGACCGGCGTGGTGGCCCCGCCCATCACCTACATGATCGACGGCGAGCAATACCTGGCCGTGCTGGCGGGCTGGGGCGGCATCTGGCCGCTGGCACCCGGCGGCTTCCTGAACGAGACGAGCGGGCCGGTGCAGAACATCTCGCGCCTGCTGGTGTTCAAGCTGGGCGCTGTCGGCGAATTGCCGCCGGAGCCGGAGCTGGTGCGCCTGCCGCTGGACCCGCCCGCCTTCCGCGGCAGCGAGGAGCAGGTGGCCTCCGGCACCTATGACTACGGTCGCTACTGCGCGGCATGCCACGGCGACAATGCCGTCGGCTCCACCGTGCTGCCGGACCTGCGTCGCAGCGCCGTGCTGCAGAGCGAGCAGGTGTGGCAGACCATCGTCCACGACGGCGCGCTGGAGCAGCGCGGCATGGTCGGCTTTTCCAAGAGCCTTTCTGCGGACCGGATCGAAGCGATCCGCCAGTTCGTCATCTTCCGCGCAAACCAGGACAAGGAGTTGGAACAGCGCGGCGGATAGTCATGGCCAAGGCGCGCCACGATTGCTATAACAGACAACAATTATTCGATTCTCCCGGGATAGGAGCCCCACAATGAACGAACAGACCACGATCGATCGTACCCAGCGCGAATATTCGGAAGCCGCGAAGAAGGCGCTGGGCCGCAGCCCGCAGCTCTACATCAACGGCGAATGGGTGGATTCCTCCGGTGGCGAGACCATCGACGTAGAAGATCCGTCCTCGGGCAAGGTCGTCTCCAAGATCGTCGAAGCCAGCGACAAGGACGTGGACCGCGCCGTTGCCGCCGCGCGCACCGCGTTCGACGATGGCCGCTGGCGCAATATGCCGCCGGTCGCCCGCCAGAAGATCATGAACCGTCTCGCCGACCTGATCGAGGAACACGCCGACGAGCTGGCCGAACTGGAAGCCATCGACGTGGGCAAGCCCAAGGGCATGGCCGGCGCGATCGACGTGCCGGGCGCTGCCGCCCACATCCGCTTCTGCGCGGGCTGGGCGGGCAAGATCAACGGCGAGACGATTTCGCCCTACACCATGCCGGGCGACATGATGTTCGCCTACACGCTGAAGGAGCCGGTGGGCGTCTGCGCGCAGATCGTGCCGTGGAACTTCCCGCTGCTGATGGCCTGCCTTAAGATCGCACCCGCCCTCGCCGCCGGTTGCACCACCATCCTGAAGCCTGCCGAACAGACCAGCCTCACCGCGCTGCGCCTGGCGGACCTGATCGCCGAGGCGGGCATTCCTGCTGGCGTCGTCAACATCATCACCGGCTATGGCCACACCGCGGGCGACCGGATGGTGAAGCATCCCGATGTCGACAAGGTGGCCTTCACCGGCTCGACCGAGATCGGCAAGCTGATCAACCGCAATGTCACCGACACGCTGAAGCACATCACGCTGGAACTGGGCGGCAAGAGCCCGGTGGTGGTGATGCCGGACGTCAACGTGCAGGAAACCGCGCCCGGCGTTTCGCAGGCGATCTTCTTCAACTCCGGCCAGGTGTGCGTGGCAGGCTCGCGCCTCTACGCGCACAAGAGCGTGTTCGACGACGTGGTGGAAGGCATGGCCCAGACCAAGGACTTCTGGGCACCGCGTCCCTCGCTCGATCCCGACGCCCACATGGGCCCGCTGGTGTCGAAGGAACAGCACGAGCGCGTGATGGGCTACATCGATGCGGGCAAGCGCGACGGTGCCAGCGTCCTGATGGGCGGCGATGCGCCGTCCGATGATGGCTACTACGTCAACCCCACCATCCTCACCGACGTGAACCCGCAGATGAGCGTCGTGCGCGAGGAAATCTTCGGCCCCGTCGTCGTCGCCCAGCGGTTCGAGGACCTCGACGAAGTGGTGAAGGACGCCAACGACACGCAGTACGGCCTTGCCGCAGGCGTGTGGACCAAGGATGCCAGCGCCGCGCACCGCATTGCCAGCAAGCTGCAGGCGGGCACGGTGTGGGTGAACTGCCACGCCATGATCGACACCGCGATCCCGTTCGGCGGCTACAAGGAAAGCGGCGTCGGCCGCGAACAGGGCCGCGAGGGTATCGAGGCCTACCTCGAGACCAAGTCGGTGATCATGAAGCTGTGATCGGCTGACACGAACAGGCCCGCCGCCGGACGAACCGGGGCGGGCCTTTTCTTTTGCATTCGAACCGGAGAACCGCCTTGCCCGTAGATATCAACAAGGTCCGCGCCATCGACGTGCACGTGCATGCCGAGGTATCCTGCCACGATCCCGAAGACCCGGTGATGGGCAAGTTCTTCGACGCCGCCAGCGCCTATTTCAAGGCGCCGCGCGAACGGCCCAAGATGCCCGAGATCATCGAGCTCTACCGCGAGACGAACATCGCCTTCTGCATGTTCACCGTCGATTGCGAGAGCGGCATGGGGGCAAAGCGCGTCTCCAACTACGAAGTGGCGGAGATTGCCAACAAGAACGACGATATCTGCATCCCCTTCGCCTCTATCGACCCGCACAAGGGCAAGTACGGCGCTCGCGAGGCGCTCGACCTGATCGAGAACCACGGGGTGAAGGGCTTCAAGTTCCACGGCATCGCCCAGAACGCGCACCCGGCAGACCGGATGGGCTATCCGATCTACGAGGTCATCAACGAGTACAAGCTGCCCGTGATCTTCCACACCGGCCACTCCGGCATGGGCACTGGAATGCGCGGCGGCGGCGGGATGCGCCTGAAATACGGCGAGCCCATGCTGATCGACGATGTCGCGGTGGACTTCCCCGACATGAAGATCATCCTTGCCCACCCCAGCTGGCCGTGGGTGGACCAGAGCCTTTCGATGGCGCTGCACAAGGACAACGTCTTCATCGACCTGTCGGGCTGGAGCCCCAAGTACTTCCCCAAGCAGGTCATCACCTACGCCAATACCCAGCTCAAGAAGAAGATGCTGTTCGGCAGCGACTTCCCGCTCATCCACCCGGACAAGTGGATCGCGGCGGCCAAGGAAGTGGGTTTCCGCGACGAAGTGATGCCCGGCATCATGAAGGACAACGCCGCCCGCGTGCTGGGCCTGGCGTAAGCTCTCAAGGGGGAGAGGCCATGGATTTCGCAGGCAAGCACATCGCCATAACCGGCGCGTCCTCCGGCATCGGGCTGGAAACGGCGCGGATGCTGGCGCAGCGCGGCGCGGCCGTCACGCTGATCGCGCGGCGGGCGGAGCAGTTGGAAGAAGCGGCGAGGGAACTGGGCGACAAGGCCGCCTGGGCCGCTGCCGACGTGGGGGAGCGCGAGCAACTGGACGCTGCGCTCGACAGTGCGGTTGAGCAGAACGGCCCGATCACCGGCCTCTTCGCCAACGCCGGGCTGACGGGCGGCTTTACCCCGCTGCTGGAATACCCCGGCGAGCTGTGGGACGACACCTTGCGCGTGAACCTCACCAGCGTGTTCTGGGCCGTGCAGAAAGTGCTGCCCGCAATGGTCGAGTCAAAGGGCGGTTCCATCCTCGTCACAGGTTCCATGGCATCGAAGCGCGGCATGGCGATGAACCCCGCCTATGTCGCGTCCAAGCACGGCCTGCTTGGCTTCAGCCGCGCGGTGGCGATGGAAATGGCGCCGCACGGCGTGCGCTGCAACTGCGTGATCCCCGGCTTTATCGAGACAGAGGCCCTCGCCCGCATCCCGGAAGAGCAGCGCGGCATGATAGAAAAACGCGTGCCGCAGCGGCGCATGGGCAGCGTCGCGGAAATGGCGGAGGTCGCCGTGTTCCTGTTGTCCGACGCGGCAAGCCATGTCACAGGTCAGGACTGGGCGGTTGACGGCGGCACGCTGGAAACGCTGGAAGTCTGATACTGAACAGGTCGCAGGGGAGAGAGACAATGCGCGCATGGTTGCTGCCGGAAGGCGCCGACGGTTTTGACAAGCTCTACATGGACGAGCTGCCCGATCCCGAGCCGGGTCCCGGCCAGATCCTGATCGCGCCCACGGCCTGGTCCCTCAACTACCGCGATTTCGCGGTTGCCGCGGGCAAATATTTCGGCGGCCCGATAACCGAGCCTTCCATTCCGCTGTCGGACGGCGCGGGCAAGGTCGTGGCCGTGGGCGAAGGCGTGAAATCGGTGCGCGTGGGCGACGAGGTGCAGAGCACTTTCTTCCAGGGCTGGCACAACGGCCCGCCCAAGTTCGTGCCTGCGCTTGGCGACGGCAAGGCGCCCGGCATGCTGGCCGAGAAAGTGGTGCTGGACGAGCACGGCGTCATTCCCATCGCCCGCAGCCTGACGATGGAACAGGCCGCCTGCCTGCCCTGCGCCGGCGTCACCGCGTGGAACGCGCTGTTCGAAGGCGGCAATCCGCTGAAGGTGGGGGACAAGGTGCTCGTGCTGGGCACCGGCGGCGTATCCCTGATCGCGCTGAAACTGGCCAAGGCGTTCGGAGCGGAAGTGATCGCCACCAGCTCCTCCGACGAGAAGCTGGAGCATGTGAAGGAACTGGGCGCCGATCACGTCATCAATTACAAGACCACGCCCGAATGGGGCGACCATGTGAAGGAAACCTTCGGCGGCGCGAACAAGATCGTCGAAGTGGGCGGCACCGGCACGCTGGAACAGTCGATGAAGGCCTGCGCCCCTCTGGCAGAGATCGCGCTGATCGGCGTGCTGTCGCAGGGCACCCCGCCCGATACTCATGCGCTGATGTTCACCGGCTCCTCGATCCGCGGCATCTTCGTCGGCTCCGCCCGCATGGCGAGCGATCTCAACACCTTCGTCGACAAGCATCACCTGACATTCCCCGTCGGCAAGACCTTCGCTTTCGAGGAAGCGGACAAGGCCTACGCCTATGGCTGGGGGCCGGACAGCTTCGGCAAGACGGTGATTTCACTGGGTTAGGAGGCCAGGGCCATGTGGCAGGTTCGCGTAGCGCCGTGCGGCGATTTCGATAACCATCCGTTCCAGTCGGAGCATTTCACCTGCGAACCGCTGGGCGCGGCGATGGGGGCGGAAGTGACCGGCGTGCGCCTGCCCGACCTTTCGGACGAGGGCATCGAATCGCTCAAGCAGGCGCTGTGGAAGCACAAGATGGTGTTCCTGAAGGGCCAGCACCTGACCCATGCCGAGCACGAGGAGTTTTCCCGCCGCCTCGGCCCCTTCGCCGTGGATGCCTACACGCAAGGCGTGGAAGGCCACCGCGACGTGCACCCGATCATCAAGGAAGCGGACGAAGTCACGCCCAGCCTGTTCGGCGGGGGCTGGCACACCGACAGCCCCTTCCTCGAAGAACCGCCCAGCATCACCACGCTGCGGCAGGTGGAAGGCCCGCCCTACGGCGGCGACACCACCTGGACGAACACGGCGCTCGCCTTCCGGCACCTCAGCAAGGTCTACCAGGACATGCTGCGCCCGCTGAAAGTCTGGATGAGCGCGCGCAACAATTTCGCCACGCAGAACCTGCTGCGTGAAGGCGGCGCGATCCAGTTCGGCGACCCCGAAAAGCACGAACAGGGCATCAGGGGCACCGTCCACCCGCTGATCCGCACCCACCCGCACACTGGCGAACCCTCGCTCTACATCTGCGACACCTACGCCGCCGGGATCGACGGCATGACCACGCACGAGGCGAAGCCGCTGATCGACTTCCTCGTGCAGCACACCACCCAGCACGCCTTCACCTGCCGCCTGCGCTGGGAACCCGGCATGGTCTGCATGTGGGACAACGCGGCGACCATGCATCTAGGCCCCAACGACTACGACGGCTTCCGTCGCGAGATGTACCGCACGACGATCGCCGGCGGGGTGCCTGTTTAGGGGTGGGCTTCAACTCGCTTGTGTAGGCTAGCATCTGGGGAACGACTGTACTGCCCGTTCGAATAAGGCGCAGTCCTGCATAGGTGACAGTAAGCTGTGACTGCTATTCCGGCCAATCGTGGCCTGAAATCGCGATTGGCTGCTAAGAAACCGATTTTCGGGCTTAATAGACCTGCCTTGGCTACTCATCGAAATTCGCTGCTGTTATGATGCTTTTTCCATGACCTACGACCAGTCATTCATCATTGCCCCCGAAAACCTCGACGATACAGAGACATTGGATGTAAAAGTCACAAGGGTTTTCGATGGCGATGGTTTCCTTGCCAAGGTCTGGCATCCGGTTCGTCAAGCTTGGGTCGAATCTGTTTCATTCCGGCTGGCGTTCATCGACGCTCCTGAGATGGATCAGCGCTTTGGAGAAGAAGCTCGCAATGTGCTTGAATGGCTCATATGTGGCAAAAAACTCCAAGTCGTTCCGATAGTGAAGGAGTTCACACCTGACAGCCCACTCGACCAGTACAAAAGACTTCTCTGCATGGCCTACCTAACCGAGGAAATGCCAGTCGGAAGGAAACATTATTACTTGGATGGTGAATGCAAGGATGGCGTCGCAAAACGCGCTCGATTAATAACGCGAAACATCGAACTTGAATTGATCATAAACGGCTGGGCTTGGGTTGTCCGGCAATACGCGTTTGATCACGAAGAGAAATACTTCGAAGCTCAGGATGATGCCAAGCGAATGCGGCGTGGCCTTTGGGCGGCGCGCAAACCTGAGCCGCCTTGGCGTTTTAAGCAGCGCCAAAAGCGATGGCGAGACGCTAACATAGGGCAATCGAGCATATTTGACTGACACGGCGAGCAGCATCAGATGGTTCAAACGCGAACAGCGGTTCGCTCTTTCGGATTTTCCGATTTGCACCTAATAGCGGCCAGTAAGAAACTGCTTCCCTACACGCCAGCCAATAACGGACACCCCGCACCCGCTCTTTGAACCCGTCAGTCGTCCTCATCAAAAAGCCCCGCCGCCGTGCGGGGCTTTCGCGTTTCCGGCGCGCCTTATGGAAATGCAGATTTCCTGCGCCCAGCATGTACTTCATCAACTTGCATGGCCTGCAGTTCACTCGCCGAAGAAGTTCAGTTCCAGCAACACGTTGTTGGGATCGGCGGTGAAAATCTGCTTCAGGCCAATCGCCTCCACCAGGTTTTCTTTGTAGTCCGCACCCCGCGCATCCAGCCGCGCCTTCATTTCCTCGTAGCCCGTCAGCCGCAGCGCCACGTGGTGCAGCGCGCCGGTGACATCGCCCGGCGTTACCTCGCGGTCGTAGGTGCGCTGGCAATCGAGCGAATTGATGTGGAAAATCGCCCGCCCCGCCGCATCGAACATCCACTGCGCGGTTTCAGGCGTAAGCGGCGGCGGCGCGTCGCGGCGTTCGAGGCCAAGAAGCTCGGCATAGAAATTCGCCGTGCCGTCCAGATCGTCGGTAATGATGTTCACATGGTCCAACGCTTCGACCTGCATGAGCCCCCTCCTCTCCTTTTTGCTGCGGATTCGCCTTGCACCTGTAGCCGAATATTGTATGCACCACATACTAATTTCGCATACGTGATTCATTCACAACCATGGAGAGGAGCCATAATGGCCGACAATCTGGAACAAGTGCTGGCGAAAGCTGACGGCGGCATCGTCAAGCAGCTTCGCAACAACAAGATCGGTGCCTACGTGTATCCGGTCGTCGCACCCGAATTCTCGAACTGGCGTGACGAGCAGTGGGCCTGGCAGCACGGCGCCGTGCTGTTCGACCAGTCGCACCACATGTTCGACCTCTATATCAACGGTCCGGACGCCGGTAAGCTCCTGTCCGACACGATGGTCAACTCGTCGAAGGGCTGGGAAGTCAACAAGGCGAAGCAGTACGTCCCCACCACGCCTTACGGCCACGTGATCGGTGACGGCATCATCTTCCGCCTCGCCGAAGAAGAATACGTCTACGTGGGCCGTGCGCCCGCTGCCAACTGGCTGATGTACCAGGCCGAAAAGGGCGGCTACAACGTCGACATCATCAACGATCCGCGTTCGCCCTCGCGTCCGATGGGCAAGCCGGTGAAGCGCATTTCCTGGCGTTTCCAGATCCAAGGTCCGCGCGCCTGGGACGTGATCGAGAAGCTGAACGGCGAACCGCTGGACAAGCTGAAGTTCTTCAACATGTCGACCATGAAGATCGGCGACAAGACGATCCGCACCCTGCGTCACGGCATGGCCGGTTCGCCGGGCCTGGAAATCTGGGGCCCGTACGAAGACCAGGAGTATGTCCGCGACAAGATCCTCGAAGCCGGCGAAGAATTCGGCCTCATCCCGGTCGGCAGCCGCGCCTATCCGTCGAACACGCTGGAATCCGGCTGGATCCCCAGCCCGCTGCCTCCGATCTACACCGGCGAACTGCTGGAAGACTATCGCAAGTGGCTGCCCGCCGACGGTTACGAAGCCACCGGCTCGATCGCCGGTTCGTTCATCGGCGACACGATCGAGGACTACTACACCAACCCCTACCAGCTGGGTTACGGTCCGTTCGTGAAGTTCGACCATGACTTCATCGGCGCCGACGCGCTGAAGAAGATGGAAGAAGACGGCACCAAGGATCGCTACAAAAAGGTGACCTTCGAGTGGAACGCCGACGACATGAAGAAGATCATGGGCTCCATGTTCGATCCGGAAGGCGAGCAGTACAAGTTCTTCGACCTGCCGCTGGCCAACTACGGCAACTCCAGCTTCGACGCGGTCAAGGATGCCGACGGCACCGTGATCGGCAAGTCGATGTTCACCGGCTACTCGTGGAACGAGAAGAAGGCCCTGTCGCTCGGCTTCGTCGATGCCGACGTGCCGCTGGGCACCGAGCTGGCCCTCACCTGGGGTGAAGAAAACGGCGGTACCGAGAAGACCACCGTCGAGCCGCACAAGCAGCTGGACGTCAAGGTCATCGTCTCGCCCGTGCCCTACGGCAAGATGGCTGCCGACACCTACGCCACCGGCTGGCGTACCTCGAAGACTTTCTCGTAAGTCTTCGCAGCCAATCGGCTGAACGGAAATTGGGGGAGGCAGCGTGAAACTGCCTCCCCTTTTTCGTGGGCGGCCCTAACGTGCAGGAAAAGGAGGATTGCCGATGGCCAATTTCGTTCTCGTTCACGGCGCCTGGGGCGGCAACCACACCTGGGGCGAAGTGCCGGCCAGGCTGGAAGCCGAAGGCCACCGCGTGCTCAACTGCACCCTGCGCGGCCTCGGCTCGCGGCAGGGCGAACTGCACCCCGGCATCACGCTGACCGACCACGTCGACGATGTGTGCGATCAAATCGAGGAAGCAGGGTTCGAACGCTTCATCATCGCGGGCCATTCCTACGGCGGCATGGTGATCAGCGCCGTCGCTTCCCGCCTCGGCAGGCGAATCGACGCGATCTGCTATGTCGATGCCTTCATGCCCGACAGCGACCAGTCGCTTTGGGACATTACCGGCGAGTTCGAGCATAACTGGTATATCGACACCCAGCGCCACCAGCCGGGCTACGTCACGCCCATCGGCTCGATCGACTTCGAGCAGGTGCCGGGCGTCGTCGGGTTTCACCCCTTGCTGACATTACTGGAGGCCATTCCCTTCAGCGGCGAGGAAAAAGCCATCGCGAAGAAGAGCTACATCTTCGCCACCGGCTACGATCCCACGCCCTTCGCCGGGTTTGCCGAAAAGGCGAAGGCAAGCGGTTGGGATTATCACGAAACGAATACCGACCACTTCGTGATGCAGAACGACCCGGACACGACCGTCGCGGTGCTGCTGGGGCTGGCGCGCTAGACCCTGTTGCGCAGCGTCAGCGCGGCTTCGCTTTCCTGCATCAGCTGCGCGATGATGTCGGCCACGGGCTCCTCCGCCTTCACCATGCCGACCGACTGGCCTGCCATCAGGCTGCCGTTCTCCACGTCGCCATCGATCACTGCGCGGCGCAGGGCACCTGCCCAGTAGTGCTCGATCTGCAACTGCGCCTCGGCCATGGCGATTTCCTCGCGGTCGAGCACGGCGGCGACTTCGCGCTGCTTGGCGGTGAATTCCTCGGTGCCCTTGTTCTTCAGCGCGCGCACCGGGATGACCGGCAGGCGCGGGTCGACCTGCACAGATGCCACGGCATCGCGGGCGCTGGCGCGGAAGAAAGCCTTCTTGAAATCGGGGTGGGCAATGCTTTCGGTCGCACAAGCGAAGCGGGTGCCAAGCTGCACGCCCGCCGCGCCCATTTCGAGGTAGCCTGCGATCATGTCGCCCCGGCCGATGCCGCCCGCCACGAAGACGAGATTATCTCCCGCCAGTTCGGGCAGGATTTCCTGCGCCAGCACGCTGGTGGAGACAGGGCCGATGTGGCCGCCCGCTTCCATCCCCTCGATCACCAGGGCATCGGCGCCGGAGCGCAGCAGCTTCTTGCCCAGCGCCAGCATCGGGGCAAAGGCGATCAGCTTCGCGCCCTTCTGCTTGATGGCATCCACGCTGCCCTTGGGCGGCAGGCCACCTGCCAGCACCACGTGGCCGACCTCGTGCTTCGCGCACACGTCGATCAGGTCGAAAAGGTCCGGGTGCATGGTGATCAGGTTCACGCCGAAGGGCTTGTTTGTCAGCTTCTTCGTCTCGGCAATTTCGTTGTCGAGCAGTTCGGGCGTCATCGCGCCGCAGGCGATCACGCCGAAGCCTCCGGCATTGCTGATGGCGGAGACGAGGTTACGCTCCGAAACCCAGCTCATCGCACCGCACATGATCGCGTAGTCGGAGCCGAGGAAATCACTGCCACGCGCCATCAGCGCGGATGTCTTGGGATAGGTGCTCATGCCCGGCTGTTAGGCGCGGCGCGCGCCTGCTTCAAGCGCGGCTTGCAAATGCCGCTTCCCGCTTGCCCTGCAACACAGTAGACGAGCCTCGATGCTCGATGCTCTCCTCGACTGGCGCGATGCCTACGGGCCGGTGATCGGGCTGGTGCTGCTCGTCGGCCTGTTCGGCGCCTTTCTGCTGGAGCGGATGCCGCCGGTTATCCTGGCCACCGTTGCCGGGGTCGCGATGCTGGTGCTGGGCTTCCTTTCGACCGACGAACTGCTCGGCGTATTCTCCAACGCCGCGCCGATCACCATCGCCGCGATGTTCGTGCTTTCGGGTGCGCTGCTGCGAACCGGCGTGCTGGAGGCGGTATCGGGCTGGGTCATCCGCCGCACCCGCCGCCAGCCGAAGCTCGCCGTGGCGGAGATCGGCGCGGGCACGATCTTCGCCTCGGCCTTCATGAACAACACGCCCGTCGTGATCGTGATGATCCCCATCGTGAAGCGCATCGCGACCGTGCTGGGCACGGCGGCAACGCGGCTGCTGATCCCGCTGTCCTACCTCTCCATCCTCGGCGGCACGCTGACGCTGATCGGCACCTCCACCAACCTGCTGGTCGACGGGGTCGCCCGCGATGCCGGGCTGGAGCCGTTCCATATCTTCGAGATCACCGGCGTCGGCCTTGTCGCGGCGGCCACGGGCGTGGCCGTGCTTGTCCTCCTGGGTCCGTGGCTGCTTCCCGACCGCGCACCGCGCAGCACCGACCAGGAGGCGGAGAGCGACATGTTCCTTTCCCACCTCGTGATGGAAGCGCGCAGTTCGCTGATCGGTCGGCGGATCGGCGACACCGGCATTGCGCGCCGCCCCGGCGTGCGGGTGATCGGCATCAAGATCGGCACCCGGATCGAGCGCAAGAACGTCGAGGCGCACGTGCTGGGCGCGGGCGACCAGCTGGTCGTCGCCGCGAGTCCGGCAGAGCTTGCCTCGCTGGCCGAACATTTCGACTTCCGCACCGGCCTGACCGGACTTGGGGGAGAGCTTGTCACCGCCGGGCCGGAACGACCTGCGGACCTGCGCCTGATCCAGACCGTCATCAGTCCCGGCCATCCCGTTATCGGCAGGCGTCTAGCCGAAATCCCGATGCTGTCGCAATTGCACCTGCGCGTGCTCGGCCTGTCGCGCCCTCGCCATATCGCGGGGCCGGAACTGGCCGAAGTGCGCTGCCGGGTGGGCGACCGGTTGCTGCTGGCCGTCGGCAGCGACGGGGCGCGCGCGTTGCAGGACAATGTTCACCTTGCCGACGTCAGCGAGGCACCCGCGCGTGCGTTCCGGCGCAGCAAGGCGCCCATTGCGCTGGCCGTTCTCGCCGGTGTCGTCCTGCTTGCCGCCGTGCTGGGCTGGCCGATCCAGGGCCTCGCCCTCGCTGGGGTCGCGCTTGTGCTGCTGACCCGCTGCATCGAGCCGGAAGAGGCGTGGAGTTCAATCGACGGCAACACGCTCGTGCTGATTTTCGGGATGCTCGCCTTCGGCAAGGGGCTGGAGAATGCAGGCACGGTCGAGATGATGGTGAACGCGCTCGGCCCACTGTTCGCCGCCGCCTCCCCCTTCGTCCTGCTGCTGGCCCTCTACGCCGTCACCTCGCTGCTGACGGAGGTGGTCACCAACAATGCCGTCGCGGTCATCCTCACGCCGCTCGCCATCGGCCTTGCGCAGTCGCTGGGCGTCGATCCGCGCCCGCTGGTGATCGCCGTGATGTTCGGCGCCAGCGCCAGCTTTGCAACGCCCATCGGCTACCAGACGAACACGCTGGTCTACGGCGCGGCGAACTATCGCTTCGTCGACTTCCTGCGGGTCGGCCTGCCGATGAACGCGGCCGTCGGCCTCGCCACCTGTATCGCGCTGACGATCCTGTAAGTCGCAGTCCGCTTAAGCGGCTTCGTCCTTCGCATCGAGGCCATAGGCGGTGTGCAGCACGCGCACGGCCAGCTCGGTCTCGTCCTCGTCGATCAGCACGGACACCTTGATCTCCGAGGTGGAGATCGCCTGCACGTTGATCCCGCGATCGGCCAGCGCCTTGAACATGGTGGCGGCAACGCCGGTGTGGCTCTTCATGCCCATGCCCACGACGCTGATCTTGGCGACCTTGCTGTCTGTGATGATGCGATTGAAGCCCAGCGTTTCCTTCTTGTCCTCCAGCAGCGCCTGCGCGCGGGCGAGTTCGGCCTGCGGCACGGTGAAGGTCACGTCGGTCTCGCCCTTGTCGCGGCCCACGTTCTGGATGATCATGTCGACGTTGATGCCGGCCTCGCCCAGCGGCGTGAAGATATCGGCCACCGCGCCCGGCTTGTCCGGCACGCGGGTGAGGACCACGCGGGCCTCGTTCTTGTCATGGGCGATGCCGGTAACGGACTGGCGTTCCATATTCGATTCCTCCAGGATCTTCTGCATCTCGTCTTCGGAGACGATCATCGTGCCGGGCAGGGTATCGGCAGGCGGCGCGCCATCGTCCACGAAGGACGAGAGCACCTGCACGCGCACGTTGTGTTTCATGGCGAGGCTGACGGAGCGGGTCTGCAGCACCTTGGCGCCGACGGAGGCCAGCTCCAGCATCTCCTCGTAGGAGACGTAAGGGATCTTGCGCGCCCGCGCGACGATGCGCGGGTCGGTGGTGTAGACCCCGTCGACGTCTGTATAGATGTCGCAGCGGTCGGCATCGACGGCAGCGGCAATGGCCACGGCAGAGGTGTCGGACCCGCCGCGGCCCATGGTTGTGATGCGGCCTTCCTCGGACACGCCCTGGAAACCGGGGATCACGGCGATCTCTCCCGCCGCCATCGATTCGCGCAGGCGCGGCGCGTCGATTTCGTCGACGCGGGCATTGGCGTGGGCGGAGAAGGTCTTTACCGGCAATTGCCAGCCGAGCCAGCTGCGCGCCTTGCAGCCCATCGCCTGCAGCGTGAGCGCCAGGAGGCCACTGGTCACCTGCTCCCCGCTGGCGACGACAACGTCGTATTCCGCAGGATCGTACAAGGGATTGGCTTCGCGGCAGAAATTCACCAGCCGGTCCGTCTCGCCCGCCATCGCGGACACGACCACGGCCACTTCGTTACCGCCCGCAGCTTGCGCGCGCACGATATTGGCGACGCGGCGAATGCGCTCGGTCCCGGCAACAGACGTGCCTCCGAATTTCATCACGATGCGGGCCAAGATACGTCCTTCATGCGTTATACTGGTTCTTGTTCGTGCGCGCTGTTAGGGAGCAAGCATGGCTGACGCAACTGTATCGAATGCAACCATTCGTCCCGAAGAGGCCGAACACTTCGGCAAGCTGGCTGCCGACTGGTGGAATCCCGCCGGTTCCTCGGCAATGCTGCACAAGCTGAACCCGGTTCGGCTGGGTTTCATCCGCGAGGCTGTCGACATGCACTGGGGCGGCGACGTGGAGACCGCGAAGCCGCTGGCGGGCAAGCGCGCGCTGGACGTGGGCTGCGGCGCGGGCCTGCTGTGCGAACCGCTGGCAAGGCTGGGCGCGGAAGTGACTGGCGTGGATGCAGCGGAAGAGAATATCGCCGCGGCCACCAGTCATGCGGCGGGAGCGGGCCTGCCTATCGATTATCGCCACGGCGAACTCGGCACGCTGGGTCTCGGCCATTTCGATCTCGTCACCAGCATGGAAGTGATCGAGCATGTCGAGGACAAGCAGGCCTTCATCGCCCAGCTCGCCGCGCATCTGGCACCCGATGGGCTGATGGTGCTTTCCACTCCCAACCGCACGCTGAAGAGCCGCACGCTCCTCGTGGGCGCGGCGGAGGCGCTGGGCGCGGTCCCCAAGGGGACGCACCACTGGGAGGACTTTGTCACTCCCGAAGAGTTCGAAGCGCTGCTGGAGGTGGCGGGCATGGCCATGGGAGAGCCAAAGGGCATCGCGTTCTCCGTAGGCAAGGGCCTGCACCTGTCGGATGATCTCTCGCTCAACTACATCGTCACGGCGCGGAGGCGCGATTAGCGGTCGACATCGCTCGTCATGATCGTGCCCAACAGGTTTTCGGTTCCATCATTCGGGAAGACAGCCCGGACGATCGCAGGATCATCAGTGAACACGCCGTCGGTCCCAACCGCTCCTAGCATCAGTGCCAGCCCCGCGAGATTGCCCGGCGCGGCCTCATTGCCGGGAAGCTGCAGGGTTTCTGGGAGAAAGGCATTCTCCTTTCGCAACGTCCAAGCGTGCACGAGCAGGCCCGCGTCATGCGCACGCTCGACAAGACCGGTGGATGTGCCGTCTGCCTTGAGCAACAGCGGAATGGCCACGCCTATTCCATCCGCATGGGCGGCGATCTGGGCAAGTCCGTCCGGCGTCACCATGTCGGCGTAGCTCATCGCCGGATCGTCAGCAGGTCCACCCTCGGCGCTGAGAAGCTGCACCAGCCGCAGGTCGGTCAGGCCGTCCAACCGCTGCAGGGGTGCAACCTCGAAGCTCTGGATGAACACAGGAGCATTCACACCCCCGTAGCCTGCCGCGTGCAACTGCTCGACCAGCATGGCGGCAAGGTCGTGGCCGATGCTGCTGAAATAGCCGGGGTGCTTGATCTCGGGATAGAGGCCGATCGTGCGGCCCGTCTCCGCTTCCTTGGCGCGCACCAGCCGGATGATCTCCTCCAGCGTCGGCACCTGGTAAAGCCCGTCGTAGCGCGTGTTCTTCGGCCTCAGGGCCGGCAACCGCTCCCGTGCGCGCAGGGTGCGCAGTTCGGCGAGCGTGAAGTCCTCGGTGAACCAGCCGGTCACTTCCTCGCCGTCGATCACGCGAGTGGTGAGGCGCGCGGCGAATTCGGGGCGCTGGCCGACGTCGGTCGTGCCCGAGATCTCGTTCTCGTGGCGCGCCACCAGCACGCCGTCCTTAGTCGCGATGAGGTCCGGCTCGATGTAGTCGGCCCCCTGGTCGATGGCGCGTTCGTAGGCCGCCAGCGTATGCTCGGGCCGCTCCCCGCTCGCGCCGCGATGGGCGATGATCAGCATTGCGTCCTCCTGTGCCGTGCTTGCTGTCGGGGCGAGGCAGCTTATCAGGGCCGTAAAGACCAGCACGAAAGCGGTGACATTCCTGCTTGTCATTCGCGAACTCCCTTTTCCTCCGCCTCTTCGACCGAGCGGAACTTGTCGTCTTTGCCCTGCGAAAGCGATCGTCCCGCTTTGACCCAGCGCGCAGCCTCGTCCAGTTTGGAACCGTCATCCTCGCCGCCTTCGCGCGCCAGCATGGTGTGGGCCACGTCACTGAGCGAGAGACGCAGGCGCTTCGAGCATTCCCGCCACTGCTCCATGCGGGCCTCGATCCGCGCCTTGTGCATGCGCCCGCGGAAGGTGCGCTGCGCGATCCGGCCGACGTATTCCAGCTGCTCGTCCAGCGTCATCGCGGCCCGGTCCATATCGCGTAGCGCGCTTTCCGCTTCGTCGCGCCCGGTCTTGCCATCCCGGCATCGGCACAGCGCGTCGTGCAACGCGTCCGCCGCGCGCACCAGCTTGGACCCTTCCTTACGCATGATGGCGAAAGGATCGGGCGTCAGCAGCACCTGGCTGAAGGCAAGCGCCACACCGCCGCCGATCAGCGCATCGATCACGCGGGCGTAACTGTTCTCGCCCTGCCCCTCCACCAGCACGATCACGGCAGAGACGCCCGCCTGGATGCCGATGATGGGCTGCACATCGAACGCGATGGCGAGCATGATCGCCGCGAACACCGCCAGCGCCATCATCGGCGGCTGCACCTCGCCGCTTGCCGCGAGGGCCGCTTCGCCGACCACGATGCCCACCACCACGCCCAGCAAGAGTCCCAGTGCCTGGCGCGAGTGGCTGGGCAGGCCGGGCGCGAGGCTGACAACCGCAGCGACGGCGGCGAACAGCGGCGTATGCTCCGCGCCGAAGACCTGCAGGCCGATCCACCAGGCGATGCCCGCCGCCAGCGCCGATTCCAGCGATTCGCGAAAGGCCCGGCGCCAGTTGCGTTGCAGTCGCCCTAGCATGACCGTGTCAGCACAGCTCTTGTCAGCACAGGGCGGCTTCCCATTCGCTTTCGTTGAAGCCGACAAGCAGACCGCCATCGTGCTCCACCACCGGGCGCTTGATCATGCTGGGGTTCTCCACCAGCAAGCCCGCAGCGCCAGCGGCATCGTCGGCCTTCGCCTTCTCCTCGTCAGGCAGCGTGCGCCAGGTGGTTCCGCGCCGGTTGAGCACGGTGTCGACACCTTTCGCGTCGATCCAATTGGAGACCTTGGCCGCGTCGGCCCCTTCCTTCTTGTAGTCGTGGAAGGTGTACCCGATCCCCTTCGCGTCCAGCCATTTGCGCGCTTTCTTCACCGTGTCGCAGTTGGGGATGCCGTAGAATTCAACCGTCATGCAAGGGAGCCTTTTCCTACTAACCTGGAACACATGGAACACTGTCCTAGAGGCAAAATGCCGGCCCTGTCAGCACGGCCTTTCAGGCTTCGCCCGATAGCGCGGACGTTGGGCAGATTTGCGACATTTGCGGCCATGCCAGGCGGCCTGCCCCACACCGGGGAGTGTAGGACAGGTCAGGGAAAGCGGTGGGTGCGCGGGCGATCACATCCGAACATCGTGTATTCGGCATACCAGCGGCTGCGGCCATCGCTCATGGCGAGGCGGTGCTCGGCCACGCGGCCCCATGCGCGGGCCGATGCCTCGTCCTGCCATTCGGACAGGGCGACGACTTCGCCATCATCGGCGGCATAGCTCTTGAACGAGAGGTAGCCCGGCTGCCGCGCGGCGAGCGCTTCCATGTCCGCCGCCTGCGCATCGTAGGCCGCCCGGTCGATATCGGCACGCTTGCGATTGCGGAAGACGACCAGGTACATGCCGCCGGATTACTCCGGTCGCACGCGCTGTCAAATCTCCCCGCAAATCCTCAGAGAACGCGGAAGTCGGCGATGCGCCCGTTGCTGGCGAAGGTGCAGGTGAATTCGTCGCGGCTGCGGTCGTTCGTTTCGATACGCCCGTCCACGCGCACGCTGTCGCGCGTCATCTGGTCCACCCGGTCCACGCGCACGCGGTCGCGGGTGTAGCGGTCGGCTTCCTGCCCGCAGGCATTCACGGCCGCGCGCTCGAAATCGCTGAGGTTCCGCTCGTTGTAGCCGTTGCCGCCAAGGATGCTGCCGAAGAGGCCGCCGAGCGGATTGCCGCCCACGCCTGCTTGGCAGGCACTGAGGGAAAGGGTACCCACGATGAGGGCGGGCAGGAATTTCTTGCGCATGGGAATGCTCCGTGTTCGCGTTGGCGCCACGCCTCCCACGTGCCGGTCAAGCCTATCTACGAAGCCGCCAAGTTCTTGTTCCGAAACGACTTGTCGGCGGAGCGTTTAGCCGAGATTGGCGTCGGCAATGGCGACCGCCAGCGCATCGGCGGCGTCCGCCCCTCCCACCGCCGCGCCGGGCAGCAGAACCTTGAGCATGGCCTGCACCTGCGCCTTTTCCGCACTGCCGGTGCCGACGACCGCCTTCTTCACCAGCCGCGCCGCGTGTTCGCGCACCTCCAGGCCCGACGCGCCGCAGGCCGCCAGCACCGCGCCGCGCGCCTGCGCCAGCTTCAACGTCGATTGCGGGTTCTTGTTGGCGAAGACTTCCTCCGCTGCCGCACGGTCGGGCCGGTGGCGGGCAATGACCTCCGCAATCCCGGCGTGCAGCATGGCCAGCCGGTCCGGCATGGCCGCTTTCGCGGAAGTCGCGATCTGGCCGTTGGCCACGTGCGAGATACGGCTGCCCTCGGCCCGGATCACGCCCCAGCCGGTGCAGCTGAGCGAGGGATCTAGGCCGAGAATGATCATTCTACCGGATCACCGTGCATGAAGAAGCCACTAAGCGACATGAGGTAGAACAGCAGGACCGCCACGATCAGCGTGACGAGCCAGCCCTTCCAGGTCACCCGCCCACCTTCTCCATCACATCGTCGGAGATGTCGTAGTTGCCCCACACGGTCTGCACGTCGTCATCGTCGTCCAGCACGTCGATCAGCTTGAGCAGGGTGGCGGCGTTCTTCTCGTCCATGTCGACGGTGAGGTTGGGCTTCCAGGCCAGCTTCACGGTTTCGGCTTCGCCCAGCGACTTTTCGAGGTCGCTGGCGACCTGGTGCAGGTCGTCCGCGGCAGTCCAGATTTCGTGGCCGTCTGCGGTGGAGGCGATGTCTTCCGCGCCCGCTTCGAGTGCGGCTTCCAGTACCTTTTCCTCGTCGCCGGCATCGGCGGGATAGACGATCAGGCCAAGGCGCTCGAAGCCGTGGACCACGCTGCCCTCGGTGCCCAGATTACCGCCGTGCTTGGAAAATGCCGTGCGCACGGCGGTGGCGGTGCGGTTGCGGTTGTCGGTCAGCGTTTCCACGATGATCGCGCTGCCGCCGGGGCCATAGCCCTCGTAGCGCACTTCCTCGTAATTCTCGCCGTCTGCCGCGCTGGCCTTGTCGATGGCGCGCTGGATGTTGTCCTTCGGCATGGACTGCGCCTTGGCGGTGTTCACAGCCAGGCGCAGGCGCGGATTCATGTCCGGATCGGGCGTGCCCATCTTGGCCGCCACGGTGATTTCGCGGCTAAGCTTGGAAAACAGGTTGGAACGCTTCTTATCCTGCGCACCCTTGCGGTGCATGATGTTCTTGAATTTGGAATGGCCTGCCATGTCGGTTCTTCTAAAGGGGCTGAAAATGAAAGCGGGGCCTAGCCCAGCCCCGCCCATCCTTCAACAATGTCTGTCGTCTCAGCCGCCGACAACGGTGCCGCCGTTGGGATGCAGCACCTGGCCCGACATGTAGGACGAATCCTCGCAGGCCAGGAACAGGAAGGCCGGCGCAACTTCGTTCGGCTCGCCCGCGCGGCCCATCGGGGTGTCGGTGCCCCAGTCGTCCATTTCTTCTTCCGGCATTCCGCCGCAAGGGTTGAGCGGGGTCCAGATCGGGCCGGGCGCCACGCCGTTGACGCGGATACCATCCTCGATCAGCTGACCGCTCAGCGAACGGGTGAAGGCCGTGATCGCGCCCTTGGTGGCCGAGTAGTCGAGCAGGATCGGCGCGCCCTGATACATGGTGATGCTGGTGCAGTTCACGATCGTCGCCCCCCGCTTCAGGTGCGGGCGCACGGCCTGCGCCATGTAGAACATCGAATAGATGTTGGACTGGAACGTGCGCTGGATCTGTTCGGGCGTGATGTCGGCGATGTTGTAATCGGGGTGCTGCTCGCCCGCGATCTGGATCAGGCTGTCGATCTGGCCGAACCGTTCCATCACCGCCTCGACGAACCCCCGCGCGTATTTCAGGTCGCCCACGTCGCCTGCGGACAGGAGCACTTCCGCGCCCTCCGCCTCGCACAGTTCGCGGGTCTTCTGTGCGTCGTCGTGTTCCTCGAGGTAAGAGATCGCGATATTCGCACCCTCACGTGCGAACAGCACGGCGGTGGCGCGGCCGATGCCGCTGTCACCGCCGGTGATGATCGCGACCTTGCCTTTCATCCGGCCCGAGCCGGGATAGCGCGGCTGCCATTCGGGCTTGCGATCCAGCGCGCTTTCGTGGCCCGGCATGACCGGTTCCTCGGGAATGGGCGCGATGAAGGTGGCCCTGTCGGTTCTCTTGAGGGGCTCGGTCTTCTGGAGAGTGTCGGTCATGGTCGTCGTCCTGCAAATGCTTGATTTACAGGATCAACGACTGCCCCTGCCGTGCCGTTCCGCGCGCCGTCGCCCGACTGGCTCCGGCCAACCCGGCTTATGCCATGCCGAGCGCGGCCTTGTAGGTATCGAGGATCATTTCCTGTTCGCTGCGGTCGTTCGCGTCCATCTTCCGCAGGCGCACGATCTGGCGCATGATCTTCACGTCGTAACCCACGGCCTTGGCTTCGGCGTACACGTCACGAATGTCGTCGGCGATGCCCTTCTTCTCTTCCTCGAGGCGTTCGATACGCTCGATCAGCAGGCGCAGGCGGTCGTCGGTGGCTTCGGCCATGGGGGTATTGCTCCGGTGGTAGTCTTGAGAATCGTTCGGGCCGCTGGTTAGCGCAGCCGCGCGGCGGCGCAAGCGGACCTGTGGACCGATTTGTGCGAAAGTGGAAAATTAGTGCGCGCCGCCCTCGTTCTTCGCGACGCTGGCTTTCATCCGCTCCAGCTGTTCGGGCGTGGCCTCGGTCTGGCGGGTGGCCTTCCACTCCTCCATCGGCATGCCGTGAATCAGTTCGCGCGCCTGTTCCTTGCTGCCGTCGTAACCGGCATCGCGGATCCAGTCCGCCAGGCAATTGCGGCAGAAGCCGGACAGGCCCATCAGGTCGATGTTCTGCGCATCGTGGCGGTGGCGCAGGTGGCGCACCAGGCGGCGGAAAGCGGCGGCGGCCACGTCGTCTGGCAGCATGTCGAGGGGGTCGGTGGGCTCGCTCATCATATATCCTTGTCTTGTCATGTGGCCCTGTCATAGGCGGGGGCCATGGAAAACGTCGATACCCGCAAACTTGGCCCCCGCAGCCGCAAGGTCAAGATTCTCGCCACCACCGGCCCTGCCTGTAACGACATCGAAATGCTGCGAAGGCTGTTCCAGGCAGGCGCCGATGCCTTCCGCGTGAACATGAGCCACGGCGAGCACGAGGTGCACGCCCGCACCATCGCCAACATCCGCAAGCTGGAGAAGGAGTTCTACCGGCCCATCGCCATCCTGGCAGACCTGCAGGGTCCGAAATTGCGCGTCGGCACCTTCAAGGACGGGCGCGCCACGATCCCGCACGGCGGCACCTTCACCTTCGACCGTGTGGGCGAGCCGGGCGACGAGAACCGCGTGGAACTGCCGCACCCGGAAATCTTCCACGTGGTGGAGGAAGGCCAGCGCCTGCTGGTGAACGATGGCAAGATCCGCCTGCGGGTGAAAAGCGTCAGCAATGGCGAGATCGTGTGCAAGGCCGAAGTCGGCGGCGTTATTTCGGACCGCAAGGGCGTGAACGTCCCCGATGCGGAAATCCCCATCCCCGCGCTGACGGACAAGGACAAGCGCGACCTCGCCTTCGCCATGGACCACGGCGTCGACTGGATCGGCCTCTCTTTCGTGCAGCGTCCGGACGACCTTGCCGAAGCGCGCAAGCTGATGACCGGCCCCAATGGCGAGCGGCGCGGCGCGCTGTGCGCCAAGATCGAGAAACCGCAGGCGATCCGCCGCCTCGACGAGATCATCGACCTGGCCGACGGCATCATGGTGGCGCGCGGCGACCTTGGCGTGGAGCTGGAGCCGCAGGAAGTCCCGCCGCTGCAGAAGAAGATCGTCAACGCCACCCGCCTGAAGGGCAAGCCGGTGATCGTGGCGACGCAGATGCTCGAGAGCATGATCGAGAGCCCCGCCCCCACCCGCGCCGAAGTGTCGGACGTCGCCAACGCGGTCTACGACGGGGCCGACGCGGTGATGCTGAGCGCCGAAACCGCCGCGGGCGACTGGCCCGAGGAAGCGGTGCTGATGATGGATTCGATCGGCCGTCAGGTGGAGCAGGACGAAGGTTACAAGCAGCGCGTGCGCATGCTCGACACCCCGCCCGATCCCACGCTGGCCGATGCCCTCAGCCACGCCTGCATGACCATCGCCGACACCGTGAACATCAGCGCGATCGCCGTCTTCACCTTCTCCGGCAGCAGCGCCCGACGCGTGGCGCGCGAACGCCCCGCGGTGCCGCTGATGGTGCTGACCCCGTCGATGGCGGTCGCCCGCCGCGTCGCCCTGCTGTGGGGCGGCCACCCGGTGGCGACCAAGGACATCGGCAGCTTCGAGGAGATGATCGCCAAGGGCAAGCGCATGGCCCTTCGCCACGGCTTCGCCCAGGAAGGCGCGCGCCTCGCCATGCTGGCCGGCGTCCCCTTCGGCCAGGCAGGCGCGACGAACCTCGTGCACGTGGTAAACGTGCAGGGTGACGAGCTGGAGAATTACGAAAATTAAGCGAGAAGTTCGGCGCGCGAATCGTTCGCGCGTCGGTGCTCGTCTGACAGGTTTCCGGGAGGAAAATGGAGCGGGCGAGGCGATTCGAACGCCCGACCCCAACCTTGGCAACTGCCTCTCGGCATTTTCGCTATCGTTTTCGT
>MDTG01237878.1_pt1 | contig 84967 bp, 102 predicted proteins | sample 811421 | NCBI WGS metagenome assembly MDTG01 (sample SAMN05326645, study PRJNA326480) | marine metagenome | isolation source: seawater | place: Pacific Ocean: South East | collected 2011 | reverse complement strand
TATGTGTTGCTCTTTAGCAGAAGTAGTAGTCGTAGGGGGTGTTAGACGTTCAGCTATGATCTCGTTTAGCGATCCCGATGATGAGTCAATGCGTCACGCCAAAGATTGGAAACGAGGTAACTTCCCACTCAAACGATATATGAGTAATAACAGTGCGTACTTCCAAGAAAGGCCAAGCAAAGAGGTCTTCGATAGGGAGTGGACACAACTCGCAGAGTCGGGGAGTGGTGAACGAGGTCTATCTATAGACAACTGGCATAGATATGCCCCAAGACCACAGGGTGGCACTCGATCTAACCCCTGCGTGACAGGCGATACTAGAGTTATGACAGAGGATGGCTTTATTCAGATAAAAGACTTCCTTAATGACCCTAAGACTTTAGTGATCGATTCTCGATTTGGTACTGAGAAGCAGGGTTATACTAGTGATAAAGGCGCTTTCATCACGGGTGAAAAGCAAGTGTTTAAATTAACTACAAAGCAAGGTTACGAAGTTAAGCTAACGGCAGATCACCGAGTTATGACCTCTAAGGGTTGGGTAGAAGCAAAAGATCTTGAGCTAGGTGATAAAATTCACATATGTAATAATGGCGGGATGTTTGGGTCTGAGGGCAATGAGGAGATAGGTGCTATTGCGGGGTGGTATGCAGGTGATGGAACTATTGCTGATGGAAGCCCAAGGTTATACTTCTACCACGAAGATAGAACTCTTACTTCTTACTTCAAGAGCTGCATAGAGAGCGTTGTGGGGCACGAGGTTAATATCTCTGAATATCTTCCTACCAAGCGAGAGCACATAGAATCGGCTTCTTTGAGAGACTACTTGCCTACTGATGACCGAACTAAAGTTCCAGAGATAATTTGGAGAGGAACAGAAAAATGCCAAAAGTCTTATCTGTCGGCTCTGTTCTCAGCAGATGGCTGTGTGCTAGGCGACTTGAAAAAGGGCGCTTCCATTCGACTGCACTCAACTAAAATTGGTCATCTGAAGGACGTGCAGCAAATATTATTAAACTTTAATGTTTATTCAAAGATATACACAGGTCGAATGAAAGAGGGCTTTAGGATAATGCCCGATGGTAAGGGGGGGTTGAAGAACTATTACTGTAAGGAATCAGCAGAGCTGATGATCTCTTGTAAAAGTTTGGTCACATTTTCACAAAGGATTGGGTTTATGCGACAGGATAAGCAAGAAGCCCTTAACTCGATTATTGACTCTTACAAGAGAAGACCTAATGCAGATAAGTTTGTCGCAGACTTTACGGGGCTTGAGCCTTTGGGGGTAGAGACTGTGTATGATTTGACTGAAGAGACTACACATTCCTTTATTGCAAATGGATTAGTCGTCCATAACTGCCATGAAATTGGTTTAAGATTTAGAGAATCAAATGACCCTTGGTCGGGCGAAGGTGGGGGCGGTCAGTTCTGCAATCTCAGTGCTGTAGTTGTTCGCCCTGAAGACACATTAGATACACTAAAGCTAAAGGTGAGACTTGCTACGATCATTGGTTGTACTCAAGCTCAATTTACTAATTTTCCATATTTGCGCCCCGCCTGGAGAGAGCTATGTGAAGAGGATAGATTAATTGGTGTGGACCTAACTGGTCAATGTGACCATCCAACTCTGTTAGATAATGTAGAAAACCTATCCATATTAAACGATGTGGCAATCTCTACAGCTAGTGAACTTTCTGAAATGTTGGGTATTAATATGCCAGCAGCAGTAACTTGCGGTAAACCAAGTGGCAACACCTCCCAAATGGTGGATTGTGCAAGTGGTTTCCATCCTCGTTACAGTGATTATTATTTTAGGCACGTTCGAGTTAGTGCAGATGATCCACTCTCAGCATTATTGAAGTCTGAAGGTGTACCTATGTTTCCTGAAGTAGGTCAAGAGAATCTTGATGAAAAAGATGTTAAAACATGGGTAGCACGTTTCCCCGTTAAGTCACCTAGTGGTTCGATGACTCGTAACGATGAGAGTTCATTTGATCAAATGGAGCGTTATCTGACAATAATGAAGGGTTGGTGTAGGGATCGAGGTCACAATCAATCAGCTACCATTTATGTAAAAGAGGACGACTGGGGTAAGGTGGGTGAATGGGTTTGGGATAACTTTGACGACATCGTTGGGCTATCATTCCTACCTTACGATGGCGGTAACTATAAATTAGCGCCCTACGAAGAGATCTCTCAAGATGAATATGAGGACTGCATATTAGACTTCCCAAATATTGATTTCCAAAAGCTTTCTGAATTTGAAGATTTTGATCAAGGACAAGGTTCTACTGAGTTAGCTTGCACAGGTGGAACGTGTGAACTATAGAAACTGTAAGAAATCTCAGTTATTATGCAACGTCAATATATTTTTGAGGTTGTGTAATGAAATGGTTAAAAAAGAGACAGGCGGCTGAAGCACTAGGTATACCACCAAGACGTGTGAGGACTTTGGCAGACAAGGGAGCACTGCCTGTTCGATACGAAGGTCACCATAAATACTATGGTATTATTGATTCTAATGAAGATGTTGAAGAGATAGAAACTAAAGCTAAAGCAGAGTTTTTTGAAAAACCTTCAGACAAGTACATATTCGATACTTCCAGTGATACATACTTGTTTTTTGGTCTACCCGATCAGCCACCCGTTGTTCGTGTGAGTCGAGAAAGGGTAGACTCACTGATTAGAGATTATTCTAATGAAACTGGTGGCGCTACTATAAACCAACTTGCGGGAAAATATGAGCTTTCAAGAGCTACAATAAAGTCTATAATTTCTTGGCTTGGTAAAACGCACGACTCTGCACCGTTTTCTGACGAGACTTTAGCTATGACAGAAGAAGATGAGTTAGCAACATCTGTCCTAAAGGCTAAAGAGCAACGTGTACTTGTGAAAGCGCAAAAAAAACGGTTACGAAGACATGAAGCAGTATTAGATAATGAAGATTGGATTCGCCATTTTCTCAAAGATTTGATGAATACTATACCTGAACACAAAGCTGCTAAACCTAAGAAAAAGAAAAGATCATCTAGTAACCCATACATAGCTGTTTTGGGTTTAACAGATCTACATATAGGTAAGAGAGGGATTGATGGTTTCAACTCTCAAGTGGCCGCAGATAGAGCGATTAGAACTGTAACCGAAGCTGCGAAGTCTGCGAACTCTATGTGGGGCACTCCCGAGTACTTTGTGATAACGTGTGGTAGTGATATGTTGCACGTAGATAACTACCAGGGAACTACCCAAAAAGGTACACCAATGGACACCGACATAGACGCTGTAGATATGATGTCTATCGCATATCGAACAATGGAGTATCTAGTGTTGCACTTACAGAGCTACGCACCCGTAAAAGTTGTGGCTATGACAGGTAACCACGACCGTATGTTAAGCGCATTGCTAGGCATGATGATTGACGCTAGATTCCATGATGATGATAGTATTGAAGTTTTAGACGGTAGTCGTGGAAGTGCATATATTCGGTATGGCGACTCGCTTCTCGGTTTCAATCATGGTGACTCTATCAAGCCCCATAATCTACCTAGTGTAATGTCTGCTGAACGCCCAAAGGACTGGGGGGAGTGTGATGGTAACTGGGAATGGTTCTGTGGGCATTTACACTCATTAGTCTTAAGAGTTAGTGAGTATAATGGTTGTCGAGTGTGGACAATGCCCGCACTCAGTGGTACTGATAGATGGCATAAGTTAAACGGTTACTCCTTCAATAGAAAACAACTAGCTATGTTTAGAGTAGAACCTAAAAATGGTGTGACCGCTATAGAATTAATTGAAGGTACTGATGAGTAATATTGAAGTTTTAGATAAAGGTTTTGTAAAACTAATAGATGTGATGGGTTCGGATAAAAGCGTAGTCAACTCAGCTAGGATAAGCTTTGCAAAACAAGTAGAAGATATTGGTGCTAGGGATGAAAAACTCATTCGTTACCTATGGGAGCATAAGCACACTAGCCCCTTTCGTCATGCTACATTACAATTTCATATTAAAGCGCCGCTCTTTGTATTACGTCAGTGGATGAAACACCAAGTGGGCTGCGCATGGAATGAAGTGAGTGGGAGGTATGTCGAGTTCAATAGTGAATTCTATCTGCCTAATAATTGGCGTGAGCAACATGAGTCAAATAAACAGGGTTCAAAAGGATCTGTTGATGATCAAGAAAAAGCTGGGCTTACCTATGTTGACTCTATGCATTTCTCTATCAATCGTTACTTAGAGCTTTTAGATCTAGGAGTGTGTAAAGAGCAAGCGAGGATGGTGCTGCCGCTATCGTTGTATACGGAGTGTTATTGGACCGCAAGTTTACAAGCAGTTATGCATTTCCTTGAGCTACGAGAGGACTCCCACTCACAGTGGGAGATACAGCAATACGCTAATGCAGTACGCTCTTTAAGTTCCTCTCATTTTCCAATAACTCTATCTCTGTAATCTGATAAAATCTCTCGTAACATTTTATGAGGGAGATTCTATGTTTGATCTTGCACAACTAATTGTTGAACCTACAGAGATTGACCAATTTTATAGAACGGGAGTGATTGAGAATACAGAAGCCAATGAGTTACCTAACTACTTTTTTTGTCTTCGTACAGAAGATGGTAAACAGAGTGCGTTAGGATACTACAATGATGAGACTAGTTATTTAGAATTATTGAAGACAAAAGAGCTTCAGTATCAGGGTTTTAAACCAAGGGATGGAGCGCAATCTTGTCTATTTTGGGCATTGAAAAGGAATGATTTGATCGTAGGTCTTGGTAGTGCGGGTACGGGTAAAACGACAGTAGCCCTTGCATATGCATTAAATGAGTTACATCGTAATGCTAAGGACATTGTTTTGTGTAAGCCTACCACTTTTGTGGGGATGAAAAGCAATGCGATAGGTGCAATCCCAGGCGATCATAGAGAAAAGCTTGAGGGCTACATGGACAGTTATTTTACTGCTATGAAAAAGATTATGGGGGAGACATTCGAACATCACCTCTACCAGCTTGAAGAAGAGGGTAGGATTCTGTTTAAGCCATTCGAGTTGCTGAGAGGGCAGCACTTTGAGAATAGTGTCGTCATTATCGATGAAGCACAGAATACGACACCACATGAGTTATTAACAGCTATCTCAAGGGTAGGTGCGCATAGTACACTAATCATTCTTGGTGATCCTGATCAGATTGACTCGGGCTTAGGTCGTGAAGAAACTGGTCTATGGAAACTCATTCATAGTGACTCATTTGGTGAGTGTCCTTTTGCAGTCGGTATTAAGCTAACAGCGCAGTATCGCAGTGCAATGGCTCAATTAGCACAAGAGGTTATTGAAGAGTTAAGGGCTGAAAAAGAAGAGAATGAAAAATAAATTAAAAATAGTTATTGAAAACTCTTTTTAGATGGGGTATCTCTTGTAAGTCAACAGCGACAATCACTAACGATAAGACCTACGGGTCAAGAAAGAGAACAAAAGAATGATTGAGGTTTACCCAACTTTACAAGCCGTTATCTTTAACGGAAAAAACGGACTAAACAATAAACTTGTTTATAACTATATTGTTCGCAATGAAGAGAAAAAGCTTACTTTTACTGAAATTTGTTCTGCTGTTTCTTCTGAATACTCAGGAGGTCGCAAAAAACTAACTCCTTTTAAAGTAGCACTTGCTATTCGTGCCCTACGCCAAGCGGGCCTAGTTACATAAAGAAACAACCTACGGGTTAAGAAAGAGAAAATAAGATGAAAAATACAAATTTACTAAAACAATATTATGCCGCAATGAAAATACTTGAAAAAGTAGGTGATGAAGAAACTCGTCAAGCCGTTGAACCGCTTCTACATTTATTGATTCAAAACGATAGTAAGCTAAAAAGGGTTCAAGGTCAGCTCAGAGACCTAATGGCTGCGGCTGGTATGTTTGAACATGAGGGTATGAAGTGTGACCTTATGGTCAGAGGATGGGAAAAGAAAGACAACTAAGACAAGAACCCGTAAGACAATAAAACAAATAGAAAGACACAACAATGAATAACAAACAACTGACACCCAACTTGATTCCTTTATTACAGAAAAACTTAGGCGAAAACTTAGGAGGAGTAGGGTTTAGCCGTAAACGTAAATATAACCCTTTGGGTACGTATTCTAACGAGTCTAAATCATCTAACGAGTCTCTTATGGGTAGGCACTTCTCGTTCATAATAATAGCGGTAGACGCAGACAATAACTGTGTTTGGCTAGAAGGCCGAAGCAGTGAAAGTTCAAATACTCACAATAACCGTTATCATGGCAGTGTTTGCGTAGAGCTAGATGGTTGTATGTCGAGAAGAGATATAGCTCAAAGAGGTGCAGATCAATCCCCCGACTTTTACAAAGATGAAGTTGCTGGGTCATATTGAAAGTGTTGGTAAGGTAATGACAATGTCGGTTAGCAAATATGATTCAAATGGTCTTTGCTGGCAAAGAGGTAGAGCTTTTGAAGATAATCTGAAGGATCTATTTATCAAAAAGGGCTACAAGGTTAGACCATCCACCCAGGAAGAGGACTATAAGCTTCATGCTGACTTTTGGGCATACTCAGACACATGGGGTAGGTGGTTAAGCGTGGACGCAAAAGCAATGAAGCGCATACAGAGAAATGGTGAGTTACAAGATGAGTTCACATATGTAGAGTGGAAAAATACTGCGGGTTATGCGGGTTGGTTATTGTGCGGTGCCGATGTAGTTGCATTTGAGCGCAGACGCAGCATAGTTCTTGCAGTCAGACATAGGCTAAAGGATTGGTGCTCTGAGAGAGTAGATCGCAGTAAAACAGTAGACTCTCCAGCTCAATCATTATACTGTTCATACTCAAGAACTGGTAGGGAAGATGAGATCAGTATGATACGCATATCTGATATACCTATCGCCTTGACGACCATATGGATTACAGATGACAGAGAAGCCCCAAACGATATACCTTGAACCAAAAGAGACATACGATCAATGTATCCTCAAAATTGAGGATGGTATTGTTTATTACTGCGTAGACTCAATACTAAACATATTGACTGACGATTTTGAGTCGTGGGTCAAAGACAGCCCAAGTTTCTCAGAACAAGATGAGAGTTACGAATATCAAGCTATAACACTAGCGTTAGAATGGTTTGATCACAATATGCACAGTGCATATCTTGGTAGGTATTCACCTAGATATGTATTTAACACAGAAGACATGGAAAATAATGAATGTGGATCATAGCGAAAAACTTACCCATATATCCCTCTGCACAGGCTACGGGGGGATTGATCTTGGACTCAAACGAGCTATCGGATCAGTTAGCACAGTCTGTTATGTGGAGATCGAAGCCTTCGTCATCGAAAACTTGGTTGCGAAGATTGAAGCGGAAATCATCGACCCCGCGCCTATTTTCACAAACCTTAAAACCTTCCCTTGGGAACACTTTAGTGGACGAGTGGACATCCTCAGTGGAGGGTTTCCTTGTCAACCATTTAGTGCCGCAGGAAGAAGGGGCGGAGATGAAGATCCCCGACACCTGTGGCCATACATTGTCGATGGAATCAAACGGCTTGGAAGACCTCCCATTGTTTTCTTCGAGAACGTGGAGGGAATCCTCAGCTCAAAGCTCAAGGGTGACCAATGGTCAGACCCCGAAGGAACACCCGTTTTGCTTCATGTCCATCGAGAGCTGGAAAGATTGGGTTACAGAGCAACGTCAAGCGTATTCTCAGCGGCTGAAGTTGGCGCAACACACAGAAGAAAAAGGGTCTTTATTCTCGGTGTCAGAAATGACCTCTCAGACAAAGGTAGGGAATGGATCACTCAAAGCATGGGCAACACCAAGGGCGAGCAAAATAGGTTCAGAGAACTTGGAGAAGTGGAAGAAGAGAGCAGAGAAAGGTCAAGTCAGCACAATGCCACTCGGTTTACAAGTGGAGGTTTCAGAACAGCATACCCCGCACCAAGGGGAGCAGAGCAATACCCCTATGAGCCACCAAGAACTCAATTGGGCAACTCCCAACACGATGGATCACCTATCCCCGAAAAGTGCGGAAACCCTAATGAGACAGGCCACAACTGTCAGAAAGGGCCGCAAATATCCATCGAATCTGAGAGAGCAGGTCGATCCGAAGTCTATGCAAATATACAAGGAAACGAACTGGGCAACCCCCACGTCAAGGGATTGGAAGGGGGCGTACTCAGAGGAGGGTCTGATCTTAAATCCAAAATGGGTTGCACTATTACCCGATCAAGTAAAAGAGAATCAGAAAATGTGGACAACCCCGATCAGTCGAGATTGTTACGAGATAGAAATGAAACAACAAATACCGAATCGGAAAGACGGGAAGACTCGCTTAGACACGATGCCGAGACAGATTCATCATCAAGAGGGGTACAAGGGGAAATTGAATCCGAGGTGGGTGGAAATGTTGATGGGTTTACCCATTGGATGGACTATGCCGAGTTGTACGAATCCTGTGATAGTAGAATTGACGAGCTTAGGATGTTGGGAAACGGAGTTGTACCTGACACCGCCAAAAGAGCCTTCACAGTTTTGTGGCAAATCTTACGTAGAGGAAGATATTAATGATAGTAATACTAATCAGTAGCTTAATGACGATACTCTTGTGTGCCGCAGTTCTAGCTGAATACCTAGACACCTAGTCATCTTCATCTAAGTCCATATCAAAATCAACTTCATCTTGTAGCTCAATAATACCAACGTGCTCAAATTTATTGAGTTCTACCTCTTCGTAGATAATAACTTGCTTTAACTCTAACTCTTCTGCAATCTCTTCCATGACAGCTACACACCGATCTCTGTCATTAGAAATCATACACAGACCTTTTGCTACGGGCTGGTAGAACAGATACAAATTAGCCCACATTGCTAACGGAACTATCAAAAACGCAGTGATCAGTGACGTGAATAAAATGCAGATGATCACATAAATGACAAATAGAGCTTTTAGTAGATCGTCTTTATCAATATTAATCTCCATCTATTACCTCCCGAATTGCTTTGAGAACTATAGGTTCAGCGTACGTAAACCATTGGTCAAAATCATTTACTGCGGGTGCAATCTCTACTACCTTGACCCCCATTGCTTGCATACGCTCAAACCAGTCAATCAGTGCCTTAGACACTTCCATCAATCCCTCTTCACCAATGATTTTACATACTGAATCTTCGGCTTCTAAGTTGTTTTGAGCTGCTGCTGGGATAGAATGGAAATAGACAATGAGATCGGGCAGCGGGTTAAGTTCCTCCATTCCAAGCGTCATGTCTTTGAACAAGTCAATCTCAGCCTGGGCAAGCTCATCTGTCTTAGCCAATGCTCTAGCGTAATCATAACAAGCCCATACACTACGCTCATGTAGTGTAACTCCATTTGACTCTCTCCAGTTCTCCATATTCTGAGTAAGGGCGTAAGTCCAACTTTTGATTCCATTGAACGGTGGGGCGGCTACACCCACTTTTACAGTATCAAACTTAAAGTCACTCTCTGTAATAAACTTGTTAGTAAATTTTGGCATATTACTGCCCCATATCCCCTCAAACACAATACGCTTTGTCATTACTTGTCCTTTTTAGGCTTTATTCTGCGTTTTAACGAATGTTTTAGGCTTAATCAAGGTGGATACACCTGTGTATTAGATAACAGCCTTTAAAACTTAAAATATGAGTTTTTAAATAAGTAACAAATCATACTTCTTATTGATCTGTATTGATATAATACAATTTCGGAGGTGCATTATGTATGATCTATCACATCTATCAACAGATAAATATGTAGTTGACAAACTTAGAGATTTTTCTGAAGAACTGGATCTTGATGAAACAATATGCGCTATCTGCGGACTAAGCCCCGACAAATGCCCATGTTACGTACATCCACCTCACTCATGCACGTATGAAGACTGTGACTGTGCTTGTGATGACCCTGAGATAACCTGTTCATGCTGCATAGTAGAACTATGTGATTGTGAGAAGAAAAATGGAGTTCAATAATAGAATTCTAGCAATTGTACTCTTAGATATTATCGGCAGCACTGCGTTTGTAGAACGGTATGGCGCTAGAAAAGCAGCAGAATGGTTACAGTATCACGATAGACTCACTCGATCACTACTATATAAATTTAATGGTCGAGAGATAGATAGATCGGATGGATTCCTTCTTAGTTTTGATCGTCCTATAGACGCTGTTAATTTCTGCTTGCACTACCAGCAATCAATTCCCAAAAAAACTAAGTTGCAGACTCGTATTGGTATGCATTGGGGAAAAATTGTAGAAGTTGTTCAAGATGAAAAATTTACTAATGTTGGAGCTAAGAGCATTGAACTTGAAGGTCTAGCTAAAAATATTACTGCTCGTACTATGTCTTTGTGTGGAGCGGGTCAAGTTTTGTTGACTAAAGAAGCTATGATAGCTGTGCAGAGTAGAACTAATCGCTTTACTCCATCAGGTACACGTTATGCGTGTGTAGGTCTCTATCGCTTCAAGGGCGTAAAGAAACCACAACAGATCTATGCCGTGGGTGCAACGATTGACTCTCTGCAACCCCCACCCTCTTCAGACAAAGTAAAGCGACTAGGTGGAGCTAAAAAGATCCGCAGCCGAATGAGAGATAGACAGTTAAAAGATCATATCTCTTGGGTATTTTACAGATTAGCCTTTATTTGTGCTATTTATTTAGGTCTATTCTTTTGGCCATTTATATCTACTGAAAGCGCAAGGATTACATGGGGTATAGATCACATTTTTTGGTGGATAGATGATGTCAAGAATTTCTTTAGCATTGTCATCGAAGCATACAAAACAGTTAGAAGGGATCTAGGATTTTGATTGATGAACATGGTAATGATTTAGACCCCAAAGCTCGAAGAGGTTGGTGGTTCAGTGTGGTATTTTTACTTATCATTGTAGGCTTAATACTCTTCCTCACTTACGTCAAAATCGTAGACGAGAATCGTGATGTATTGATCGGCATTTTGGGTGTCTTAACTGGCTCTATCAGCTCAATGATGGCCATTGCCAGTGGTAGAGATCCAAGTGAAGTAGAAGAGTTGAAAGAGGAGCTGTCAAGAGCTAACGCAGACAGAGAAGCACTTATAGCCAGGCTAAGAGATTCACAGATCCAGCTTCAGATCAAAAATGAACAGATCGGTGACCTACAGACCGCAGTGATTGATAAGCTGTCTATGTTTGCGGGGGAGAAAGTCATACGTAAAAAAGCGCCTGAAGAAGTGATACTTGATCCTGACATTGAAGCATGGCTACCCAAGTCGTAAAAGTTTTTGAAAACTATTTATAGTATACCTTTGAACAGTGGTAGGTCTTCTAAGTCTTTCTTCTTGACTTCGACTTCCTCAGCTTGACCACCCCAGTAAGCTATGCGCTTCTTAGCAATCTCAACGTACTCCTCGTTAAGCTCAATGCCAATCGCATTCACTCCTTCTACAGCGCAAGCGCACAGGGTAGACCCACTGCCTAAAAATGGCTCTAAAACAGTGCCATCCTTTGGGCAGACTAAACGCAGGCAGTACTTCATTAAATCAAGTGGCTTGACCGTTGGGTGGTGATTAGCCCTCTTACCCGATGGCGTTCTAGTTTTCTCTAACGACCCGTCTATACGACCATTTAATGTACCAAAGTTTTTCTTCTCTAAATCTTGTAGTCCAGCTTCTTTCTCTTTCTTACTTGCTTTCGATGTATAGAAGAACCTACTTGCCCCACCCTTATCTCCGTACCCTTCTGAACCATAAGCCTTCCAGCCTACACCATCCTCGACTGAGGAGAGCTGCCCCTTGCCAGCTACTCCCCAAGCCCGACTCTTCTTCCCAGCTCTACCACTTTTCTGAATACCGCTTTGTTGATCGACCGCAAGTGCAGCTTCCTCATCTAGTATAACATTGGCAGGGAAACGACCTTTGGGTTTGTGCATTTGAATTTTACTACCGACTTTTGCTATGTGACCTGTCCACCCACTTTCCTTATAAGAAGCAGTTTTCTGTTCATGCATTTGGGTGAAGTCGATATTTTCACTGTTATCATATTGCACTCTAGTATCATCGATATTGATTGCACCTACGCCCCACGTCATTACATTGTCTGCAATAGATCCTTCGGGTGGTTTTCTAATCATTATGATGGGTTCATACGCTGGCTTGAGTGCAGTACCCCAACCCTCCCACTTCTCAGCTTCGGGGCATTTAGCTTGGTACTCTTCGACAGGATTTGACGTTAGTTTGTTTTTCTCTTCTACATCACTAGCTTGATACTGACTCGCAGTGGGGATTGCTCTACCCCTATTAGGGTGACCAAACTTCTTATCAATCGCTAATGATACGTTATGACTTTTTGGGAACCCACTGCCGTACAGGTACATCAAAGTATCCCTCACCTCGAACCCAGCTAAGCGCAAACTAATACTCATTAGGTCTTGGGTTCTTGAGGAAGCGAATACTAAACCATGCGCTCCAGGCTTTAGGACTCTGTATACTTCTTTCCACAAACTGGGAGGAGGCACCCAACTATCCCAAGACTTATTCATAAACCCCTTACCCTTGGGTGTCCAAGACTCTCCACTTGTCCATGCTCTTAAGCAATCTTCTACATTCTTCGATGAGGTATTCCCCATACCGTAGGGCGGATCAGTGATTAAGCAGTCTAGTGAGTTGTCGTCTAATGTCTTAAGTATCTCTTCAGAGTCTCCATTTAGTATTTGCATTGTCTCTCTCAAAAGTTTTTGAAAACTATTTTTAGGTGGTGGCCCGCACAAATGAGTAGATCTGCTCTAGTAGTTTCTCAGACCAATACTCTCTCTCAAGGCCCATGATTTTAGGGGATTGAACTCTAAGTACCTGAACGCCCTTAGACTCCATTAACCCTAGCCACGTTTCATACAATTCGTCAAGAGCCACAAACTGAGTATTCGATAAGGGTGAGTGACTAGCCGCACACTCAAAATACACAATGAGCGTTGGGAGCTGTATATCATCTGACATAAGATTGTCATAAAACATCTTCAATCGCTGGTAGTCCTCATCACTCATACCAAGTCTCTCTCTATACTCCCACAGCGCAAAGGTCATCGCTGACCATACAGATCTCTCATAGAATGTAATCGGCACATGAGATCCCCACTGCTCACCTAAATGCCACTGAGAAAAAAGCGCAAGCATATAGCTCTCCCACTTCTCTATATCCCAATCTCCATCTAATACACTCTCCTCCTCTCCCCATATCAAACGACTCACACCTAAGTTCTCCAGCTCCCACATAAATGCTCCCACTCCACTACCCACTATACCCTCAATCGAAATCCTAGAAAAAGCGCGCAAAGAATACATATGACCCCCTAATAACTAATTATCTATACCCCAGTATACCATAAGACTAAATATCCCTTACCCTCATACATAAACACACTCATCACATACACTAAACAATAATAACAACACTCTCACTCATACAATCATCATACACTCCTCAAATATACAACAATCCCCAACAAAACATACCCCAAACCCCCTACTATACATCATCCCATAGAAAAACCAATCTCCCCATCGTAATATACATAACACCACCACTTGAGTGTTAGCGCCCTTCGCAAACCTTTGGAATCATTAAGTTTTTCGGAGTTGACAAAAGTGTCAACCGATGAGGTGATTTTGGTGAGTTGGAGAGCTTTAGAAAAGTGAAAATCCTAACATTCAGTAACTCTCGAATATCGAATGTTAGGATTTCAAAAGTATTTTATGGCTCATCACCCAGCAAAACAGGTGCGAAATTGCCCCTAAACAGCAAAATGCTACTTATAAGTACCCATAAAACCATGATTCACCTAAAATAGGTGTATTTAAAAAACAGTGACTCTCACGACATCGAGTCTCCACTTTTACGGGGGGTAAATACAAGAAAAAATAGGGGGTTGTAGGTGTTTGTCCTACGTTACCCTAAGCAGTGATCTTCCAGTGCGCTTCGCCTTCCTCATCGTAGCTGCGAGTGATTGAGTAATACTGCTCATCCTCATAGTACTCGACAATAAAAGTCTCAGTGTGTTTGCGCTCTATGACTCTAACGAGTCTCCAATTAGGAAATGGATCAGACAGGTATGCTGCTAGAAAGCTTTCTAGCGCCTGTGTCTCTTCATAGTCTATCGTATACCGAGTGGTCACTAGTGTATCTCCCATGACTTTGGGATGAGAGGGTACAATCTCTCTACGGCTTCAGGGAATGTCATACCCCAGCTCCACTGAGAGGGTGCGATCTCAACGGCCCATCCATCTGAGTACCCTTGACTTACAGGCTCATCTATATCCATGCCATCGATGAGATCTTGAAGCTCATCTTCTGTAGTGTACCTTATGTGCTGAGTAGGTAGACATTCATCCTCTCCGACTACCAGTATCTCTTCGAATGTGATGATGGGGGTAAAGGGGAAGCCGCTTGCATAGAACTGAGATCTAATTGCTTGGTATACTGCATGAGCGATAGCGGTTTCTCTATCATGCCCGATTCCAACGTAGTGAGCGCCATCAGGGGTATGGGTATATACGCCAAACCCTCTCATAGCTTCTATGAACTCTAGGCCACACTCATCCATCTCCTCTTGGGAGAGGGGGCGGTCATATATAAATATGTAATGAGGGGGGAGGGCGTTGTCTTCGACAACGTGATATGTCCAAAGCTTCTCTAGCTCATCGCTGACCGCCATATTATCGATTAGCTTTAGGAACTGAGGGTGTATATTAAAGGTCATTACTTATTCTCCAGGTATGAGGGCTTCGGCATGAAGAGCCAAAAGGGAAAGGGTTGTGGTATCTCAAGTTTAGTCCAAGTGGAATGGGCTTCAGTAGGGGTCATTTGTTCTACAAGTGCGAGGAGGTGTCTCCACAACTGGTGAGCGACAAGGTATGCGAGGTATGACTCCTCATTATCCTCTACATCTGAGTAGCAAGTATTGAGTTGCGCCCATAGGTTGTCATTAGTGAGGTCTTCTACAAGTTCGTTTATTGTCATGTTATCCATTTTAGAATCTCCAGTTAGGATATTTGATAGGGTGAGTTGGGTTTAGTTCTGTGATGAGCTTCATCATGCGCTCAGTGGTGTCTATTGAGTCAATGCCGCAGATGAAGCACTCGATCATCTCTCTGCGTACACTCTCCTTCCATCCCTTCTGTAGAAGGATCTCTGACCAAGTGGCTCTTATGCCCTGCTCTGTTAGAGCGTATAATGTTTGTGCCACTCTCTTGAAAGTAATTGCTCTACCGAACTCTCCACTCTCTGAGTAGAGTTTGTTGAGCGCCCAAAAGTGTCCAGCGACTGAGTGCTGGGATTCTAGTGTCCACTGACCGAACACTGAGGTGTTAGCCTGAACAGATCCACACTCAACTCTGTTACCAAGGAGGAGCGTAGTTCTGAAAGCTTCTCCCCATGTTATGTTGGGGTATGCTTTGCGGAGCTGGTGAGCGAAGCGATTGGTGTTAGCTGTAATGTGCTTTCTCATTTTCTTGTCTCTTTCTGTGAGCCTTAACTACTTCTATACAATAACCTACCTATTAATAGTTTTCAATAACTATTTTCACATTCTGCAAAAAAAATACCACACCCCTTCGATGGTCGATGGGCGGGTAGTTGGGTAAGGTCAACCACTGGGTAGTGATGAGCCAACACTAAAAAAAGACCACCCCAGGGTAGAGGAGGTCATTACATATAAGACAGATGTTCAGTACTCAGATGAGCGCAGAGTAGTTTACCCATTTTCAAAATACCACCCATCCTTCCACCTACCTTTGGTAGAACAACCTCGATGAGGGGGTGAGGTTGCGTTATACGCTCATTTCTCTACCCCCGTTAATAGCCCTTGGATCTGTGGTCGGCTTAGACGAGCGCACAGGGCTAAATACGAACCCCACCAAAATCCACACTAGGGGTAAGGGTCACTCATCGGTATACACAAGAGGGTACTGGGTAAGCGCCAAGTGGTGAGCAGCCATCACCCAAAAAATCCCATAGGGAAGGCCACCCCCTCCTCACCCTTCTAGGGATATGGATGAGAGGGGCTAAGGCCCAAAGGGCTAGAGAGGTGATTAGACGTTTCAAAGGCTTCCATATCTACTACTAACATAACTAGTTAAGCTCTCATAGATGAGAGCGGGTTAATAATATATAACAGATGAGTCACCTCTCCACCCCCATAGAAACACAACCCTCTATGGGGCGCAACAGGAAACATACATACGTATGATGAGTATACAGGGGGGAGGGTGTGATGAGCGCCGCCAAGGGTAAGGGCTAAAGGCAACCACTCACCTCAGCCCATAGGAGGTGTATACCGTATATACACTAAAGGCAATAAGGCGCATAAAGGTGATGAGTGGATAACTCATCTACATACCAGTATCCCTCTATACACAGAGTGGATGAGCGCCCCGAAAAATTTTACTAAGGGATTTAGCAATAAACGGTACTAAGGGATAAACTCTAAGAATTCATAAGGGATGAGTCTATTTATCATAAGTCGTCAAGCCCCGAAAAATTTTGGAAGAGCTTTTTGCAATAAACAATTACGTGCGCGCGCCCGCGCCCGCCCGCGCCCGCCCAGGCGCGCGTAGCAGCAGCCTTGGATGCCGTCATAGCGGGCTTTTTTGACGACACACCAGCAGCCCTAAAATAGCTTCGATGTCGTGAGAGTCGACGTTTGCGCACCAGTACTGAAAGGTCGTTCAGTACTGAACAAAATACCATGTAAGACAAGAGACTACAAAGGGCCTGTATTACCTACTGAACAAGTAATCATGTAGTCTAGTCTCTCACCTTGTGACTATATAATTGATCTAAAAAGGGCCTGATCAAATTACTGTGTACTTGTTCAGTGTATCCACTTGTTCACACTACTGAACAAAGAAACAGTAAAATATGGCATTTACTTCTGGAATTTCGTTATGTACCTTATGTTTATCAAGTTCACTGTGAGCTTGTCTAATACATTCATCCTTAAGGGGATAACACATGATAAAAGATCTTAAATACTCTCTCTCTCACTTTGGACTAGTTCCCACACTAGTTTTTGTCTCGCTTTATGCGCTTGTTCTCTTTTCATGGGCCTATGGCCTTTACACTAGCCTTTAAGGAGGCGATTATGATAACAAGTAAAGGAAAACAACGGTTAAAGCGTCACAATGAAAAGAGCGCTTTTAAGCGCTCTACGTGGGTATCGTCTTCTCACTCTGTCAACTTAGAGCGAGGTAAAAAGTATCTAGTTAAAGCAGGGTATAAACTAGGAACTGCTAACGATGGGTATTTCACTGATCAAGTAAAATTCGATGATGGCGAGACTATCATTTTATATACGTCTGTAGACGCATATAAAGCCTTATTTAAAGCAAATATTGTCGCTTGGGAATTACAAGGCTACAATTATGATTATTGAACAATTGCGTGTCTTCGGAAACCTTGCGTTATTTGCACAAGCAAACAGGTTTAATAATAATCTTTCTAATCAGAAGATGAAAGCCGATCAATACAGCCTTGAAGGAGATTTCATTCAATATACTATTCTACCTCTTGAGCTTGTTAAATTAGGACAAATGAAGGGAAAAGGAATTACTCAATATGCACAAGATATAGCCTGCGCTTTAAGTTGTGAATTTACAGTCAGAAATGGGGGTGGCTGCTATGTCAACAATGAAATAAGAACAGCAATCAAAAGTGCGCATAAGGTACTTAATAGTCGTTCACTCAGTTTTAAAGCGTATAATCCTAAAATTCGCTTGACTGTTTGGGGTGATGTTGGGCGCTTAAACGCAGAGGGTAAAGCCTACATTTTAAACCTTGCTCAAAATGCTGATAGACTAAGTTATACAGCTGATTTTCAAAAAGAAAGCATGCAAAAATTCAAGGGCTTTTTCTTGGCGAGTGTGCAGTCAATACCTCGGCTCTTAACCGCTCAGTCGTTAGGATGGAAATCCTACATTGCAGATAGTGCGACTTATGAATTTGTAAAGGTTCAAGGAATTGAAAATTTATATAAATGTCCTCAAAACAACAAGGGAGACGCGGTGAGATTCGGTTGTTCAACTTGTAAAATCGCGTGTAATGGCTTGCGATCTGTTGTCGCTTATAGCGTACACAGTCAAGCGTTATGAGTACGCTTGAGATCGTCTTTACAATCGGTTTACTAATCACAGACTATAGACTCTTTTTATTATACCTAATACTTAGGTAAACACTTAAAAACACTACACAAGGGCCTCGGCTGGAGGCTCCCCTTTAAGGAGGTAACATGAACACACTTTCGAGTAAAGCAATGAAGCGAGATCAAGACGAACTAAAACGAACTTTCGGAGGTGCTTTGAAGGGCCTTTATGAACTTGATTTTGATATGTATACTCAAGATGTGGAATTGTTGATTTGGCTATTTGAGCAAGAGAACGCAGAGGAATTATATATTATCGAGTGTTTAACAAGCTTTGATATGTATGATGAGTATATAGCCGAATTACCCGAGGGCTATGAGGGAACAACCTCATACCCTAGATTGTCTATTCTTTGTTATTTGGGGAGGGTAATGACTAACGATCTAAGAAGAATGTTACTAAACGAACACTTTGCAGATATTAACAAGCGTAAAGCTATAAACAACTAAACAACTAAACAACTAAACAAGGGCCCAAGGGCCCAAGAAAGAATTCATTATGTTTATCTCAGCAAAACAACTTCAAAACATCATCGAAACAAACAAGCAGCAAGCGCAGCATATACAATATTTGACTACTCAAGTAGAAGCGCTTCAACACACAGTTAAAGAGCTAACAGAAGTTAGAAAGCTTCTTACTGATGACGAGGTTGAGGCATTAACTGAACAACTCGTAAATAATGATGAATTTCAATACTCTTTGAGTGAATGGATTAATATATATCTCGGTGATAATATTGATGATTATGTCAGTAGTTACATTGATAATCATCACTACATAATCACTGATCTAGTAGACGATAAAATAAACGAGATCTTTGAGGAGGTAACTATCAAAATAGAGAGATAACAAGCAAAACAAAGAAACGACCTTTCAGGCCCTTGCTAGTCTCCACACTAGCAAGGGTTTTTTTTGTCTTTTTGAATACCAACCCCCACCAACCCACAAAAACCGTATTTTGCGTTTTAAGCCACGTTAAAACACTGGTCTATATCAATACAGTGGTTAGGTGGCTATCTTTCGTCTTACGTTAAAATATGAGCTAATTTAACTATGTTCATTCTTTGGTTTGAGTCGGGCCTGTATGCTGCTAGCGATTAGAGAGAAGTTGACCCGTCAAACCAACTGAACAACTGTTCAGTTGCCCCAAGACACCCATCCCCCATACCTGCGCAAGCAACTTTTACACTAATGTAAATTGAGTTGGGTTATGTCCACTATGCACTAATGTAAACTGAGATGAGTTATGTCCAACCATTATGCACTAATGTAAATTGAGAGGGTTTATGTCCAACCATTATGCACTAGGGTAAATTGTGTTTGTATGATTGGGTATTGTGGGTTTGTGTGTATATATGTTTTATTAGTTGTGAGAATAGACAAGAGAGAGAGAGATAAGATATGATGACATTAAGAAGGGGAGACAAGGGTAGTTTTGTATTGTTTCTGCAAGAGCGATTGAATTTTCATGGTTTTTACACGAGTCAGGGTGGAGAGTTTAATGTGGGAACGGAGCGTACGTTAAAGGAGTTCCAGGTGTTATGGAATTTGGAGGTGAATGGTATATGTGGGGATGTGGAGTGGGGTTGTTTGTTGCAGAATTTTGGTTGGAGTCGTGGTGGTCATTTTGAGCGTAAGCGATTACCTGAGTTATTATTGGAGCGAGTGGAGAAGGAGGGGGATGTGAGTGTGGAGTGTATGGGTGTATTGGGGGAGATGTTAGGATATTTGGGATGTGAGGAGCGTCCATTTGGTCGTAATCGTGGTAAGGAGGTATTGGAGTTGGTGCAGGGAACGTGTGTAACGGGTGAGCGTAGGTTATTGGGTAGTGAGTACAAGCGTCATTGTGGTTTTAGTAATCTGAAGTATTTCCCATTATGGAGTGTGATTGGATTGAGTACGATCTTTGCGAAGTATTTTGAGGCGGATGATTGGAGTGAAGCGCCATTTGGTGATTGGTTGGGAACAGTAGACCAGTTATTGATATGGGGGGAGGGGCATGGTGTGTTGCGTGTTGGAGATTTGGGGTATTTGCGTCCAGGGGAGATCTTTGTGATAGGGATGGTGGATGTGGATTATAGTGTGCGTGGTTATGATGGGGGTGCACGTCCGAGGGGTGGTCATTGTGGTTTAGTGTTATGGGATTGTGGAGATGGTACAGTGCAGACGGTGGAGTGTAATACAGCGAATGGTGTACGAGTGAGGAGGAGAAAGAAGTCTCAGTTGTATGGTGTGATCAATTGGGAGGGTGCATTGGAGGGGTTGGGATATGAGTGATTATATATATGATCGTGAGTTATGTAGGGAGCGAGCGATTTGTTTGAAGTTGGGTGGTTTAACGATACGGGAGGTGATGTCCGTTTTAGCGGATGAGGGTTATATGAATAGAGATACGGGTCGTGGTTATGGTTATGAGAGGGTGAGAGTATGGTGCAAGGGTATCTGTGACCAGCGTGGTTACCGTCATGTGCATTTACGTGGTATGAGTATAGAGGAGCGTAAGTTACATGATGAGCGTCAGCATGAGATCCGATTGCAGCGTGTACGTGATTGGCGTGAGCGCAATATGGATCGAGTAAGGGAGTATGACCGCTGGTACTATGAGAATTTTAGGCGTGTGTTTCGCAATTCTTAGTACTTATTGAAAAGTATGAATAGGGGTGTGTGTATTAGTTATATTTGAGTTCTTTAAATACGGCCAGTTGGAAGAGAACGTCAGCGACTTCTGCGTCTTCATCATTGTGGATGATGAGTTGCAGGTATGTGGGGTATTCTTTAGCCATGATATGTAGTGCTTGGTGTAGATCCTGTAGTGTGATGATATGTATTTTGTTGTCTTCTATTTCGTGAATGATGAGTGACCAGTCTTTATTGAGTTCGAGTAGGTTTTGTTCTTTTGGTATTTTGGTAGTGGCCCAGTATGAGATACCAGCTTCGATGGCAGTTTCTAGGACTTCAGCGATTCTGTAGTTGGGTATGGTGTATTGTATATGAACGGTGCATGATGTGTGTGTTGTCATTAGTGTATGCCTTTAAGTATTTGGATATAGTCTTGTTGTGTTTGTGTGTGTATTTGTTTGATTTGTTTGAGTACGGACTGTTTTTTATTGAGATGTAGGGTAGTGGGTAGTTTATGTTTAACTCTTTGGGCGCGCCATCGGTAGATATTGCTATCTAGGACGAAGAGGGCGAGTTGGTGTAGGTATGTTCGGTTGCTAGCGTGTGTATACTCTTGTGAGAAGGTGTGCCATAGATCTCGATCTTCGTGTGTCGTGTATTGTAAGAGTTCTTGGTAGTATTGTGTTTGTGTGTGTGTCATGTTGTATATCCGTTAATAATGTCTTTTAGAGATACTGTAAGAGTTTAGCTCCGATTTCATGTGGGATGAGATCACAGGGCATAACGGTCATTGTTTCTTTGTGTGAGTGTGCTAGGTCATCGAGCCAACAGTTGTCTTCGATATACAGGGCACGATCGACAAAGAGGTGAACATCTACGCTGGTAAAGGATGTGGGGTAGAAGAAGAAGCTAATCTCTGTTCTTTCGTCATCTTTGTATGCAGTGATTCTGAGAGCTGGATCACTTGAGTCTCCTTGGATCTCAGTATTGATTTTTCCTGTGTAGTGTTGATTGAGGTATTCTACAACTTCTTGTAGGAAGAGGTATTGCCCACTTTTCATATGATCTAGTAAGTTCATTGTGCTTCATCCTTATTTGGGAAGTCGAAGCAGAGTGTAGACTTCGTGGGTGTATGTGTCATGGTGGTTGCCCCGTAGGGGTGGTTAGCGAGTCCAGAGATAGTTATGCCAGCCACAGTGGAGTTATATTTTGAGTTCCTTCTGCATTTGATTTCGATGGTAGTATCGTTGACTTCAGATATTTTGACTTTCATTGCATTGGCGAGTGGTGTGATTGCTTCGACTAGGTGACCTTTAACGATAGTGGGATAGATCTCGTTAGGTGTTAAGCCTTGATCGATTAACTCATGTGCAGTGTGTAATAGGTGAGCGTATGACATTGTGTTCTCCTTAGAGAGTGTTTAGTAAAAAAGCACTAAGCTTGATACAAGATATACCCCACTATTTAAGGTAGGTCAATAGGGAAAAATAAAAATATTTTATATTGGCTTAATCCTGTTCCATTTCTTCAAAGCATTTCTCTTGGTTGAAGTATAAAATATCTGTGTATATATCGATGATATGTTGTGCATAGTTGTACTCTGATCGACCTTGTTTGCATTTCCCTTTAAGCCCTCTGTTGTACTGGGCAAGTGCTTTGCATTTCTTTTGGTTATTAAGGTCTAGGAATTTCTTGAGTGCCGTTATCCCTGCTTTAGTATAGTTGCACTCACCTTCTTTTGGGCAGTGGTATTGAGGTAGAACACCTAATGGGCCTTTTGCGCCTTTATGGCTTGTGATATTCTCGAATCGAGTCTCATCATATGCGACTGAGATGGCGAGTATGGGGTCTACCTTTTGTTTGATGGCTTCCTTAGCAACTTCTTGGCAGATTGCCATTCGTTTTGGGATAGTCTTAGAGATTTTCTTTTGGTAGCTGATCGAAGCATTAGGTGACATGATATTCATCATAATGATCCAGCATAGGTTTGTTACGTTCATTGTGCTTCCTTTATTGTGACCTCAGTCCTTGGTTGGTTACTACGCTCTGCATAGTATTTGTATGCGTGAATGGTGCATACCTGAGCGTCATCTTTGAGTGTTTTATTAAGTGCGTCTAGTACGGCCTTGATGATATTGTCAAGGTCGGGTCTTTTAGTATGTTTGATGAGTCCATCGGGGTATTTCTTAGGCATAAGTCTTTGTGGTCTTGGGAAGACAGCAAGTAATGTGACTTCTATAGGGCCTTGTATGTCTTGTTCTTTAATGAGTGCCTTGAGTGCGTTTTCGTAGTCCTTTGTTCTTTTGGGTGTGTATGCTCTACCGTTACCGAATCTTGGTCTGCCTTTGGGTACAGGGGTGCCCATTAAGGTGATGGTAATAGGGTTCATTCATTTTCCCACTTACGTACACCCCAGTATTGTCCACCATTGGCTCTATCATCATCTAGGTAAACGATGGAATATCCGTTAGTGTTGAGGTAGGCGGTTGCAGCGTGGAAACAGTCAAAGTGTGCAAGTTGGTCTTTGTTTTCAGTATCGGGGTTATAAAGGGTAACCCATGTATATGGTCGGTCGGGTCTTGTGTCTTCAATAACTATTTCTTTCATAGTTTGACTCGCTTTCTGACCATGTATAACTTTTGCTGTGGACCACCTTTTTTGATCATAATTTGTTTATTTGTTTTGGAGAACTGGGTGCCGTAGCCACGTTCGAGCCAAAGTTGGATTTCTTTTTTAGCTTCCATGTAGTTGGGGGTAATCAAAATGATCTCCCAAGGGTTTGACTTTTTCATTTTTTTCCTTTCTGTGTGCGTACACTTATGGAAATGTCTATAGCACTCATGTTGAATCTCTTCAAGATTTATTTCAACATACCAACGTGTGGGTTATAATATGTTAGATACTCACTAATACTTTTGGAGGTACGTAATGAACGTCAATATGGACATGGTTTTTAAGGTGATGAGCGTAGGTTTGATTCCAGCTATGTTATGGGTCAACTCGCAGTCTGTAGATATTGCTTTGTTGAAGCGAGAGCTTGAGTCGAACAAGACTCGATTAGACAAGGTAGAAGCGCAACAATCTAAGATTTTACAGGGAGTCACAGATAATCAAATTGCTCTTAAAAGCATGACAGTGACTATGAACTTTATGAAAGATATTTTAACGGATATTAAAAATGCTAGGTAACTTTTGGCGAGGTGTGGCATTGGTTGTTTTTTGGGTATTATGTGCTTTTGTGTATCAGTCTTTGTTACATACAGACGATTACCAAAAGTCAGCCGCTAGTACAATGGATACCGCCCCTATGAAATCTGCTAAACGTGTTGTAAGGCGTAAGCGTAAGTTAAAGCGTAAACGTAAAACTAAGAAGCCGTATTTACTTGAAGTTAGAGTAAGGGACGCTAACCCTGTTGACATTCATCAAATGGAACAACAGTTAAATCAGATGAGTATAGATGTGATTGACCTAAAGGTTAGTCAGGGGATTCCCAATGGATATAAATGAGTATCAAAATAAAGCAAGAGAGACCGCCTTGTACCCTACAGAGCATGGGCTTACCTACTGTACTTTAGGTTTAGCGGGTGAAGCGGGTGAAGTTGCGGATAAGATTAAGAAGATTATTCGTGATAAGAACTGTGTGGTGAGTGAAGAAGACCGCATGGAACTAGCAAAAGAATTAGGTGATGTATTTTGGTATTTAGCAAATCTCTCCTTTGAGCTAAACTTAGCTCTCGATTTTGTGGCTAATAAGAATATCGAGAAGCTAATGAGCCGCAAAGAACGTGGTGTAATTTCGGGTGAAGGAGATAATAGATAATGCCAGTGTATAAAGTAAAAGGTGGGTATCGTTGGGGTAAGACAGGGAAGGTTTACAAAACCAAAGCCGAAGCAGAACGTCAGGGTCGCGCTGTGAGGACTTCTATGTCTTATAAGGGTTCTAGTAAGGGGAAAAAGGGTAAAGGCACTAAGAAGGGGAAATACTGATGTATGTAGAAAAGAAAAGGGCGGATGGAATAAAGGTAACTCATGCGGGTGGTGAAATTGCAATCACAGACAAAGAGTTAGATCTTAGTGTTGCATTGCCTTCAATGGGTAAGCCCTTTTCAGAAGACCAACTAAAGGCAATTGAGGATCGTTTAGAGAGTCACGATGACTTTGTGAAGCCTATGATGGCTGTGACTAGAGTTGACGGGGTTTTTGCTAGGTTAGACTTGGGCGGCTACTTCTCTCCTTGGGTTGTTGGAGAAGAGCTTGAGGATGTCATGGAGCAGTTAGATGACATTTATGGAGTCTATGATGACTACTTATGAGATTCTAGACTTACAATTTGACTCTGAAGATAGAAAATTGCTTTACGGAGGTCTTCAATCTCCGTTTCGGGATTTTTCCTTCCAGCTCGGCAAATGTATTTTAGTGCGTTTCCCATTGCGAAGTTTAGTTCCCAAGCTCTTATCACATTGATTGCTTCATACACGCCTGGACGATAATGATCGGGATGGCTGATCAGATCGTTTCTGACTGCCAACTCATCGACTTCCATCCTTGGTTTACCCAAGCCTTGAGAATCATCCTCTTGAGCGTCAAAAGTTTTTGAAAACTTTTTATAGGTGGGGTCTTCGCTATCTAGTTCTCTTATAAAGTCTTGTTTTGTCATAACGGAATTCGTTCCTTTTTGGGTGTCTGCCTTATATAGTATATATATATAAGACTAAGTATATATATAAGATCAAGGGTAACTATCATGGCTAGAAAACCAAGTAAGTCTAAGTCTAAAACTAAAGTACCTAAGAAATACACTGCTGGACTCTCCGATGAGGATAAGAAGAAAAGAGAAGCACAGATCCGTAGAAGAGCTAAGGCTTCACGTAGTGGAAAACCTAACTACGGGCCAATGGCAGGTGATAAAGCTGCGAAGACCAAGCCTTCAAAGTACACTCAGCAAGCGAAGCGCAGTGGTTTGAAGAAGAAGATTGAAGAAAATATGAATGGTAAAGGGAAGGAAGCTTACATAAAAGCCGTATCTAAGGCTACTGGTTATCCTTTACCTATTCTTAGAGAGGTACATGAGAGAGGGGCTAGAGCTTTTGCTACGGGTAGAAGACCAGGTGCTTCTCAATCAGCTTGGAGTCGTGCGAGAGTTCTTAGTTTTGTCCAAGGTGGCAAGACCTCTAAGACAGCCGACAAAGAGCTTTATAAAAAAGCTAAAGAGCAGATGAAAAAACGAAAGAAGTAGTCACAGTGGAGATACAGAAAAAGACAACAGGCAGAAAGCCTAAAGCCCCTAACCACATCTTAACAAGAGCCGAATTGCTTGATATAGCAGAGAAGTGTTTTCAGTTCTGTTTAGAAGCAACAGGTATACAATTATATCCTTACCAAGAAGAGTTCGCTAGGCGAATATGTCAATCGGTTATTCTTGAAGATGGTGAAGAGATTACAGCTTTATTTGCTCGTCAGTCGGGTAAGACTGAATCGGTATCAGTGGTCGTGGTGGGTTTATCAGTTATTCTACCTACTCTTGCTAAGACGGATGGTCTAAAAGAGGATGATCGGATCAACAAGTTCAAACGAGGTTTGTGGGTAGGGATCTTTGCACCCAACTATGAGTTGGCGGGCGTTATGCATAGTCGTATGGCGAATCGTATGCAGTCTGAGACTATGTTACAAGTTTTGAAAGACCCAGAACTAGGGATTGATCTACAAGGTGGTCGCAAGGTTCTTAGGTTACCGAATGGCAGCTTTGTGGACGCTAATAGTGCGGGGCCACAAGCGAATATCGAGGGTAAGACCTACCACTTAATTATTTGTGAAGAGACTCAGGACATATCAAACTATAAGATTCGTAAGAGTATACACCCTATGGGTGCAAGTACTAATGCGACAATGATTAAGATTGGTACACCTAACCAACAGAAAAATGAGTTCTTTGACGCTTGTGAGCGAAACAGAAAGAAGACTGCGACTGTGGGCAAGGGTGAGTTACCGAATCACTTCCAATATGACTATGAGCACCCTGCTAGGTATAACCCAAGATATGGATCTTACATCGAGAAGGAGATTGAGCGTTTAGGGTATGAGTCTGATGAGTTCAGAATGTCGTATCGGTTACACTGGATGTTAGAGCGTGGTCACTTTATCGCACCCGAGATCTTTGACGCTTGCGGTATCAAAAAGACTGACAAGCTACGTGTTAAGAAAAAGGGTAAGTTTGTCCACTTCAAGCGTAATGAGAGTCATTACTACAACGATAACTCTACAGATAACATGGTAGCGTCCATAGATATTGGTAGAAGCAATGACTCTACGGTCGTGACTGTAGCTAAGGTTTGGTGGGATAATCCAATCATGTTTGCGGGTGAGGATCGGTACTACACCCATATAGTGAATTGGTTAGAGATCCAGGGAGATGACCATGAGTCGCAGTATCCACAGATCCTTCAGTTCCTAGCCAACTACAAGATAGGTTCTATCATTGTGGACGCTACTGGTCGTGGTGATCCAATCTTTGACCGATTAAAAGCAGACTTGTATGAAGAAGGTATTAATGTTCAACCCTTTATCTTTAGTCAACGAACTAAACACGAGGGGTATACGATACTTTACCAAGAGATCAAGGTGCAGCGATTAACCTATCCTGCAAGTGATCATGCACGTTCATACAGAAGGTGGCAGAAGTTTGTCAGAGAGATGTATGACCTTCAGAAGGATTGGCGTGGTAAGTACATGGATGTTAAAGCGCCAACAAGTGGTAAGAAAAAAACGGGTTCAGATGGTCACGATGATTACAGTGATTCACTAATGATGTTATGCTATCTAATCAATCGCAAAATGGTGTCTGCGGAGACTGCGGATAACCCTTTCTTAGGTAATGCGGTTGGCGATACAAGAAGGCGTTATTCTGCTCAGATAAAAGGTGGTCGTGCTCGGAGGAAGTTTGATGGCTGGTGAACAACTAACAATAGAACAGATCTGTGAACTCAGTGGTTTATCTGCTAGGGCAATTAAGAAAGCCCTTTCTAAGGGTGACCTTCTTGATCAATCTCCTAGCTGTGTAGGGGAGTGGCTAAAATCTTCAATACAGATTAAAATGAGCGCAACAACGACTCGAACAGGCATACGCAAGGACAGAGAACCTATTGTCCATCGAAAGTGGGATTGAGGTGATATATGGGATTAATGAGTAGAGGTATAATAGCTGGCACACCCTATGGCAGTGCAGACTCCAATGTATATCAACTAGTCACCTCGACTGAGTTAGAACACTCAGCTAGGTTACAGAGATATAGAGAACACATGAGGTTCTACAGGGGTAAGCATTGGGATCACACTAGGGATGTGAATGAGCCATTTGTAACAATGAACTATTGTAGAAGGTTTGTAGACGCAAGTGTAAACTTTCTGATGAAGAGTGGCTTTACGGTGACGATACCCGATGATCCTGCAACACCAAGCAAAGAAGATGAGGACAGAGAGTTTGTACGTCTAATGTTGGAGGGTACATGGGCTAAAAATAAGCGAGAACTAGTCGCTTTTGAAATGGCTCAGATGGGAGCTATTACGGGTGATGTTTTCATAAGGGTTTCCTGGGAAGAGAATGACCCGATTGAGAGTCCTTATGCTAGAGTGGATGTATTGCCTTCACAATATGTCTTCCCATCGTTTGGTGGTCCACATGGTGTGGATCGTAAGAAAGTAAACTCGATCTTAGTTCTATTCCCAAGATTTAAGAATGGTGACGCTTCATCTACGAATACCTTCGGTGACATACCTTCACACAATGTGGAATGGTTTGGTGAGAGATGGTTTCCCAACAAGGTGATTGAGTATTCCCCATATGGTGGTGAGGTTGAACGGCCTAATCCTTTGGGTGAAATCCCTATAGTACATATCCCTAACTATCCGATTGCTGGAGAGTTCTATGGTCGTAGTGACTTAGTTGACATAATTGACTTGCAGCGTGAGTACAATGAGAAGGCAACAGATATTAGTGATGTGATTAACTATCATGGTAGTCCTGTCACGATTGTGAAGGGTGCTAAGTTGACGCAGCTTGAGCGTGGCGCAAATCGTATGTGGGGGCTACCTGACAATGCGTCTGTAGAAAACCTATCTCTGAATGGTGAGCTAGGACCATCGATGGAGTATTTAGATCGGATCAAGAAGGCTATGCATGAGATAGGCGGTGTGCCTGAGATTGCTTTGACCTCTAATATCAATAACCGAGAAACGGGTGCTTCAGTCTCTATGAGATATATGCCTATGTTAGAGTCTAGGCAAGTAAAGGTTCAGACCTATGGTGCAGGTCTTCGTTTGATTAATCGTTTGGTTATGAAGATCACAGCTTTAGCCGATAATGATTTTGGTCGTGAGTTTGATAAGTTGAACGAGAAGAACAAATATAGAAATCATGTTCTCTTTCCTTCTCCTCTACCAAGGGATGAGAGTATTGAGCTGGACAGAGCAACCACTCGCTTAGATATTGGTATTACTTCTAAGCGGTTTGAGATGGAGAAGATGGGAATGTCTCAAAGAGAGATTGAAAAGATCAAACAGGACATCGAGGATGAAAGAGAAGAACTGGCTGAACTAGAATTTTCTATTGGGCAGAAGTTTATGGATGATAGCGAAGCACCAGAGTCTGAAGAAGTTAGTCTTCCACCATCTTTGGAGAAACCCAAAGAGAGAAGTGGTAACCCTAACCCAAGAAGACCAAATCCCGACTCGGTAGGTGAGTCTATCTCTAACTCTAAAACTTCGGATATGATGGATGGCTAAAAAGAAGTTTGTAGCTCAATCACCTAACAAGGGTGGTGGGTTAGTTTCTGATACACATACAGTAAAGACTGTAAGTGGTGGCTCGATGATCTTGAAGGCACGTCCTTTAAGTGTACGCAAGGGTGAACGCAACTATGAGGTTGCTGACGCTAAAAGGCGTATACTGAATAGATTACCTACCCAAGATGGTCGAGTACGGACTTTGATGTTGAATGGTATTCAAAAGGCAGAAGCAGTATTTCTGCGATATGATACAAGACGTAACAGTAGTACGGGTAAGTTAAGGCCACCCGAAAAGACAGCTCTTGCGAGAGAGCTAGAGGGTGTGGTGCGTAGTACAGTTCGTTCTGCTAGGGATCAAGTTCTTGAGAACATAGAAGGCTCAGTGAAAACCTATTTGATTGGTGTAAGGCGAGGTCTTCCCAACAAAGACGTTTTACCTATGGCTACGATTAACCAAATTGCTAAACGAAAAGCTTTGCAGATCTATAACCAACCTACGGGTAAGGATGGTATGAATACCGCACAGCGATTAGCAGGTGTTGGTGCTAGAATGGAAGGTGAACTAACCAAGCTCTTAGACTTGGGTATGCTCAATAGAATCAAACAGAGAAGCAAACTAAAGAAGTCCTTAGTAGACTCAAAGGGTGCGAATCGAGCGTGTGCTGCAAAGTCGATTAGTCGCATTAACCGTACAGAGCAGAACAGAGCTATGCACTCAGCTACCATTGAAGCAATGCAAGCTATTGGTGTGAATCTGTTCTATTGGAGACTCAGTGCCAGCCACAAGAGCTATGGGGGCGCAGAGGTCTGTGAGGTTTTATCTGTATCTACGGGTTCAGATGTAAGTAGTGTGTTACCCTCTGATTTCGGTAGAACTTTGAGTGGTTTATATACTGACTCTAGTTTACCTGACTTGCCCCATCCTAACTGTATGTGCAGTATAGAGCCGATTTTAGTTTGATTATCTTTGTGCTATCATAGATAATCCCTATGGATAATTTTATTTTTTCAAAAACCAATTACATTGGAGAATCATTATGCCTTTGTACTCAGCAAACAATGCAAAGCCAAGTAATCGTGCAGGTCAAGACGCTACTACTCGTGATCGTGGTATGACTGATTACTTTGATATGCGTAAACAACCAAACAAGGCTAAAGTTCAAGATGGCCGCCTTGTGATGATGCAGAACGCTGCAGGTCAACACGCTCGTAGAGCGCCAAAAGTTGATATTCTCCGCTAATTAAATTTTAAGCGCACCTAACGATAAAAGGGCATATAGATAAATGAGTGATACGACAAATACTACGCCAGCGAACACAGAAGAAAGTCAAGCGACCAACCCTACCCCTACAACCGATAGCAAAGATGTTGAGTCTAAGCCTTCTGAGGAAGTCTATACAAAGTCTCAGCTAGATGAATTGCTAAACAAGGTTAGGAGAGAAGAGAAGGACAAGCTATACAAGTCTCTTGAGAAGACAAAAGCTGAATCCCAAACTCTTCAAACCGAGCGTGACAAGGTGCTAGAAGATTTAAAACTAGCGAAAGACCAACTTTCTACTTTACAGGACTCTAATATGAGTGACATTGAAAAAGTAAATAAGCAGATTGAGCTGCTTGCTGAACAGAATGACCTTCTTAAAAAGCAACTTGAATCCGTTTCACAGCAAGCGGAAGCAAGAGTGCGTGAGAGTGAAGTGAAATCTTATCGGCAAAAGCGGATTGAGAATAGCGGTTTACTTTTCCCCGAAATGGTAACGGGCAGCTCTCCCGAAGAGATTGACGCTTCCATTGAGTTACTTTTAGAGCGAGAGAAGTCAGTTAGAAGTCAGTTAGAAGACAAGCTTCGTAGTGAGAGGGCGCAGGATGTACCTCGTCCAATGTCTCCCGAAATGAGTCAACCTAATGTTGCTTCTGCTGATCGTTATCGAGTCTCTAAGATGAGTCGTGACGAATACAGTGCGTATCGTCAAAAACTAATGGCGCAAGCCTTAGATTCAGTTCGCAGATAAACATTAATATTTAACTTTTAAGTTAGGAGTCAATTATGGCTATTTCAGGTGTAGGTTCGTTAAATCTTGCTACAGGTGTCCGTTCCGATATGGGCGCTGGTAGTGGTAGTGCTATTACTACGCTTCCCTCAGCTCTACTAGACGTATTCAGTTTAGATATTCTTCATAACGCTCAAGGTATTATGCGTTTTGAAGACTTTGCAGTTCGTAAACAAGAACTTCTCGCAAGTCCAGGCGAAATCGTTAAGTTTACCACTTACGATGATATTACTAGAGGTGGAAAACTAGACGAGAATGACATTCTTGGCTCACAAACTATGGCAGCTACCCAAAAAGGTATTCAAGTAAGTGAATGGGGTAACGCTATCAAGGTTTCTGAGAAGTTACTTCGTCTTTCATGGGATGACGTTATGTCAGAAGCGGCTACTCTTTTGGGTCGTGACTATGGTGTCGTTCGTGATCTTGCACTTCGTGACGCTTTATTTAATGGTGTAGCAAGCGCAATCACTGCGGGTGATATTGGTCAAGAACACAACTTCGACACAGACGCAACTGCTGGTATAAATCTAGGTAGCATTAGTCCTACTGAGACTTTTGATATTGAATCAATTCGTAAAGCAGTAGAAATTCTTCAAACACAAAATGCACCTAAATTCTTTGGTGACTATTATGTGTGCTTCCTTCACCCACACCAAGCTGCATATCTCCGAAGAGATCAAGATTGGATTAATGCTCACCAATATGTTGGTACTCGTAACCTATTTAATGGTGAAATTGGTCGTTGGGAAGACGTGATCTTCATCGTTACTACTCACGCTCCAAATGGTGTTGGTTCAGAAACTACAAATGTAGGATATGACAGCACTCTTGATGGCACAGGTGGTGACAGTGGAGATCTTTACAAAGCTTGTATATTCGGTGACCAATGTCTATACGTTGCAGATAGTCTTCCTGTTGAACTTCGTGACAACGGTGTTGAAGACTTTGGCCGTACACATGGTCTAGCTTGGTACTCAATCTTTGGTGTTGAATGTCTCAAGCCCGAGTATGCAGTAACCATTACTTCTGCCTAATTTATAACAAAGAGGATATAAATGATGACACGTAAAAAGAAAAGCGCAGATGAAGTCAAAGAAGTCGCACAAGAGATTGCTTCTGTTGTAATTGCAGAGAAGCCGAAGGTAGAAGTACCTAAAGCTAAGGTGGTTGAAGAGCCAAAGGTTCAAGAGGTGAAGGTTGCGAAAACAGCTCCAGTCAAAAATATTCGTATAAAGGCTACCACCTCGATGAGAGGTCAGTATAATAACTTACGATACGAAATTAAGAGTGGAGAGGTTTATACCTTCCCCGAACCTCTTGCAAAGTGGCTCATCGATCTAGGTAGAGCTATCTAAGAGTATGGAGATATTATGGCTGATATTAACTCACTCATTAGGCGAATAAGGGCTAGAGTACACGATAACGTCAGTCATACATCGAGACAGGATGGTAGACCTTTATACTTAGACTCTTATTACATTGATAGTATTGAGAGTGGTTTAGGTCGATTGAACCTAGATACAGATAGTGCATATACGGTAGCTACGTTGCCCGTTAAATACGAATACTTAGCGGAGCTTCGTGGTACGATTAATATGTGCTATGTTCGAGGTGCAGAGGGCGCTACAGGTGATGTAGAAGACTTCCCCGATGTGCCCGATCAAATAGTCACTGTTCCTCAACTTACGGTGCAGAGACAACAAATGCCACTAGATGGACCAAAGTTTTGGTTACGTCTAGGTGAGAAGCTAGAGAATGAATACCTTGAAGCTCTAGCTAGGTTAAGAGACAGAGGTGATGAGGGTGCTGAGATTCAGCAATACACCATGTCGAGAATGTCATTAAGAACTGGTAGGCGTATGCCTTATGTCTATGACAAGGCCATTACACCGCCTGAAGGTTTTGCGGTATCTGTGAGTGGCAATGTGGTGAATGTGGTATGGGGTGTCGTGTATGACGAATACTTCAACTACTATGAGCTACAAAGAAGTAGTACGATAGATTTTGCGTCCAAGACCACGATCTATTCATCTAGCGATAATCACGATAATATCTTCAACGATTCGCCTGGAGTGGGTCAGTGGTATTATCGTGTAGCGATCTACAACTCTAATGATCTTGTCTCTTACACATCTTCTGCAAGTGTTGAAGTACAATGAGTAAGAGTGTGATGAATGTAGCGCAAAAAGGGCTACTAAGGCAGCACAAAGCATACGGAGAGCTGGTAAGGCTCTTGAAGTATATGCCAAGTGCTACAGGTGGTATTTATAGACAAAGAAAACGTGTATATGAGTCTCCATATGAGATTAAGGCTTCAGTGGCAAGGTTGCCCGAAGAGGAGATACTTAGTCGCATAGGGGAAGCTTCTGAGCGCAATGCCGAAATAACGATCCCAGTGGCTTATCTTAGAGAGGTCTTTGGTACATCTACTAAGCTAAGGGATATGATCACTACGAGTGATTTGATTGTGTTTGATAATCGTGTATGGCGTATCACACAGTGTTCGTTTACGGGTCGTATAGGAGATGAGCCACTTTTGGTGTATATTCTTCTTAGAGAGAAGTTGGGCGCTAAGGAGGTGGATTATGCCTAGTGCAAAAGATCCATTTTCAATGAGAATTACGGGTACTTTCTTTGGCGTAAAGGTCAATGCGTCTTACAAAGAGTTTAGGCGTATACGGAGTAAGCTGAGTCTTACGCAGAGTCAGTTACTTGGTAAGCTTATGCCTATGTTCAAAAAGAGGTTAGAGAACCGTATACCTAAGTTAATCCACCAACTACAGCATGGTGTCCAAGAGTTGCAAGGAACTGCGGAATTTGAGAGTCAATCTAACACTCACGGTCACACACCACACAAAACAATAAAAGATCCTTTAAGCCGTATTGTGCGGCATGGTCTGAAGTACAAGCTCGAAGCCCATAAAGATAGTTTTAAGGTGATGGTTATCCCAAAAAGGAATAGGGATAAGCGGATAAATTATCACACTAAGATGAAAAAGACCCCAAGGATCTTCCATGAGGGGTATACATACAATCCGAACGATAAGAAGCCAAAGAATCGTGGTGTGTTACAAGGTTTAGATAACACTTGTTTGCCTTTCTTTAGGAATAGGCAACACGCTTTGATTATTGAGCGTTGGTTAGAGTTTAGTCGTATAGGTATGGCATATGCAATCAATGCATTTTTAAAAGGCGTACCTGACGATATGAAGGATGGTAAGTACTAATGGCAGTTGCATTTTGGAAATTAGAGGACGCTTTCGTTCAGTCTTTTACGGGTAAGCAGCTAAGAGATAGAAATGGTCGGTTTAACCCAGTACCGATCTTCTTAGATTATCCCGATATAGAAGAAGCACCCGAACAGAGGTTTCCTTCAATCTCTATTATGTTTAGTGGTATGTCTCCCGATATAGAGATGTATGACTCCTCCCAACAGCGCACCTTAGACGTAGACTACTCTACGTCACCGCCTACCTTTGTTAAGAGAAGGATGGCTGAATTTTATGATATTCGATATGAGATCAGATCCTTTACGCTGAGTGCCGCAGAGGATCGTGAGCTAACACGTTGGGTAGAGTCTCGCTATGCCCCTAGAGACATAGTGACTGTGGATGGTCAAGCGTATCATGTATTCAGAGAGAGCTTTAGTGTAGCCGACTCTGTAGATGTAGATACTGTAATCTATGAAAAGACATGGGAGTACAGTATAAAGGCTGAAATAGAGGACACAGATAACGATGACTACCAAAAAGGCGTAAATGAGGTTAGAATAGAGTCGAATATTGTAAAGACAACCCCTATTAAAATTATTGAACCAACAAGTGCTACTCAAGCAAAATATGTATATAATGCACCCAAGTCTGCAACTACCGCAGACAAAGCCGACAAGACACTAAGTCGAGTAGTTGCTTTTGATGACCAAACATATTGGTTTCTTCCTAAAAAGTGAGGTGAATTATGGCGTACAAACGCCCAGACGTTTACATCGAGGAGATTCTTACTCCCGAATTAGCACCACAAGGTGTTTCTACTAGTATTGCATCGTTTGTTGGAGCTACCAAGCGTGGGCCAGCTAATAAAGCTATCTTTATCGACTCTTTTGACTCCTTTAAGCGAGTATTTGGTGATACTGCGGTTGATGGCGAATCGATGTTTTACAGTGTTCGTACATTCTTTGAGAATGGTGGCTCTGCTTGTTACATTGTGAGAGCTGTAAGTAGTGCTAGATTAGCCCTTCCTATTAACCCTGCGAATGATACATTAACCAATGAAGCAAGCGGTAACCTTTTGAAGGTATCTGCTGGTTATCGTGGTGAGAGTAGCTATGGTCTTGAAGGTAAAAACCTAAGTATCTCTATCTCAGAGATTGGTCAATCTGCTACTAATAAATCTGCAATGGCTGATAGCCAAACTGATGTTGTTGTTAGTAGTCTTAGCGGTTTTCAAGTTGGTGACATCGTAGTTATTAGTGGTACTATTGGTGGAAGTGCCATAGCTCCTGACTTCTTAAAAATAGAAAGTATGGAAAGTGATATTGTGAGTGGAAGTATCCAACACAAAATTATATTTACTAGCGGAGTTGCACTCGGAAGCGGAAACACGTTGGCAATTGATGACGGTACTATCACAGTGCTTGCATATGACCTTACGGTTAAGAAAAACAACACAGAAGTTGAAAGCTACTCAAGATTATCATTAGATCCTAGCTCTGATAGTTATGTTGAAACAGTTATTAATGATGAGCAAACAGGATCTCGTTTCATAAAGGTGGAAGACCTTCTACCTTCTGCCGAAATCTTATCAAACGCTAAACAGGTTGGCGCAAGTGAACTTAGCGCAGAATCACACAGTTTATCAACAAATGGTGAAACAGAGCTAACTTCGTTCAGTATTGCCACTGACTTAAACTTGGCGCTAAAAGCTTTAGACGCAAAAGATTCTGTGAATCTTCTTTGTGTACCACCTTCAATCTTATCTAGCGGTATTTTCCCAAGCTCTAGCTTGAATATCACACAAGCTCTTATGCTAGATTATGTGAAGTACCGTATGGATATGTTCGCTATCTTGGACGCACCTAGTGGTAAGACTGCTGATAGTGTAGGATCGGGTTCTATTGGTGATTACCGAACTCTTAGCTTAGGTGTTGATTCTTTTTGGGGCGCTTTGTACTACCCACATATTAAAGTGCCAAAGGTACTTGGTAAGACTCAATCAATCACTATCCCACCAAGTGGCGCAATTGCAGGTCTTTACAGCCGAGTAGACGCTATTGGTGCGCCTACTGGTGGTGTTGCTTCTGCACCTGCGGGTATTGGAGAGTTTGGACGTTTAGATGGTATTCTAAATGTAGAAGTAGAAGTAAGCGAAACACAGCATGGTGATCTAAATGTGATGGGTATCAACTGCCTAAGAATCTTAGATAACAGCAATACAGGCGTATCGGTTAATGTTTTAGGTGCTCGTACATTGAGCAGTGGCTTAGACTTCCGTTATTTGAATGTTCGCAGAATGATGAACTTCATCGAGAAGCGAGTTAAGAACATTGGTGAAGCAAGCCTATTTAGAAACAATGGCCCCGATCTATGGGCAAAGCTAACCTCAGAGATTGAATCTTTCCTCACACAGCGCTTTGAAGCTGGAGAACTAGCAGGTAACTCTACTTCTGAAGCTTTCTTTGTAAAGATTGATTCATCAAATAATACCGCAGATAACATCCGACAAGGAATTTTAGTAGGAGAGATTGGTGTTGCCCTTCTTAGACCTGCTGAATTTATTGTCTTCAAGTTCAGTCAAGTACAAGTAGGATAAGGAGATAAGATATGTTAAATAAAGACGTATATAGAGGGTTTAAATTTAACGTTACCATAACTAGTAATACTAATTTTTTTCAAGGTAGAGCTTCTTTTCAAAAAGTGAGTGGTATTCAATCTTCAGTAGAAGTTGTAGAGTATCGTGAAGGCAATATGGCTGACCGCATGGAAAAAATGGCGGGTATGATGAGTTACGACTCTGTGACTCTTGAGCGTGGCCTTTCTGATGATGACGCTTTTAACACTTGGATGAAGACTGTTTGTGATGTAACTAATGGGCCTGCTAGTTCTAACGGAAGCGATAAATCATATCGTTGTGATGTGAAAATTGAGTTGCTAAACAAGCAAGGACTTGCTGTAAAAACATACACTTTAAAAGACGCTTGGCCGAGTGAGTACACCGTAGGTGACTTTGACGCTACGTCTAATGATGTAGTAATTTCTACCTTAGTTTTACAACATCATGGAATCAAAGAAGAGAATATCTCTCAAAACTAAGACATACCCTAGAAATAGTTTTCAAAAACTTTATAAAACATAGGACAATAAAATGATTACAGATAATGATAGCGTAGTGCTACCTATTGGACTTGAAATTGATGGAATTCGATACCGCAAAGTCGTGATTGACGAAATGACAGGTGTTGATGAGGAGAACCTTTCCTCACGCAAGGTTCGCAATAATGGTGCAAAGGCAATCTCTCTTTTACTCCGAAGGTGTATTCAATCTATCGAAGGCGTATTTGAGCAAAAGAGAGATCCTTTGTCTCTTATTGATGAGAAGTATGTCCGTAATATGTATGTGGCAGACAGAGACTTCTTAGTAATGTCAATTCGTACTCTGAGTGGAGACTCGGAGTTACTTATGAATATAGATTGCCCATCCTGTGGTCAAGAGGTTCACCAGCTTGTAGACCTCAAGGCTTTAGACGTATATGAGTGGGATGAGAATGAGCCTGTGGAGCTGACTGTAGATCTTCCAAGAGGGTTCTATAACCAAGAGACTCAGAAGTATGACAAGCGTATTACTTGGGCTTTCCCGAAAGGAACTTCTCAAGAGAGATTGGCTGCTTTACCTCAGAATGAAATGGGTACGAACTTAATTGCCATTGGTCTACGCTCAGTCGAGGGGCGTGAGTCTATACCGAGTGCTGATGAGGTACGTAGATTAAGTGTACGAGATCGAAGTGCGCTTGCCGATGAGATTATGGAGAACTCTGTTGGGGTAGAGACTCAAGTGGAGATCTGTTGTGATTCATGTGGACATGAGTTTAAGACAGAGGTGAACACTGTGGGTTTTTCCAATTTGGGTCAACGAAAGACCCAAAAGCCCTCAAGAAGTGGGACGAATGGTCGGAGAAAACGCAAAATTCGTTAATTCGTACAGTAGTTGCAATCGCAGAGCGTTGGCATTGGTCAAGATGTGATATACTCAGTTTACCCACACGACAAAGGGCTATATACTTAGAGGTATATGAAGAAATAGTAGATAAAGAACGAGAAGCGAGTAGACCTCGGAGGTAGTTATGGCAAATCCACAGCTAACGCAAACGATTAACCTTAAGATACAGGGAACTCGGGAAATCTCGAACGGGATTAGAGGTGTGACTCAAGCGCTAGATAGGATGACAGAAGCCTTTAATCGTTCTTCTAGGAATCAAAAACAACACCAAAAACAGACAAAGACGAGTCAGCAAGGGTTATCTAATATTCAGGCTGGCTTAGTTCAGTTAAGTACTTGGTTGCTGAATACGAATGTAAGGATAAACAATTTATTCGATAACATGACTAGGCGCTTTGTGGAATCGGAGACTGCGGTTAATCAGTTAAAGATTACTATGGGTTTAGCAGGGGAGTCTCAACGTAATCCAATGTTTGCGGCTAGGTTTGAAGAATTCGAGAGATTCAAGTCTACCATAGATGAACTTGCTATGACGACTGAGTATACGAAGCGAGAGGTAGCGGACGCATTTACAGCTTTAGTTCAAAGTGGTCGTAGTGGTAAAGAAGCAATGAAGATGTTGCATGGTACTTTGCAACTTGCCACAGCTTCGGGCGGTCAGCTTGATTTAGGGCAAGCTGTAAATATTGCTACCTTAACTTTAGGTACTTTGGGGGGTAAGGTAGATGAGACTCACGACAACTTAAATATGTTATTGAAGACCTCTCAAAAGACTAAGATTGGCTTTAAGGATTTAGAGCAAGTACTTGGTAGTCTAAGGGCAACATATACAAGGTTTAGTGAGTCTACAAAAGTAAGTAGAGAAGCAGAGATCATGGCAATGGCTGCTGCGGCTAGGACAATGGGTTTAAGTGCAGCTAACTCTGGTGAGAAAATAGATCAGTTCTCAAGACAGATATTAAGTCTTGTAGAGGTTGTAGGTAAGTCGGAGCTAAGGACTTTAAAAGGATTAAAGTCCGAAGGTCGGTTTAGTATGAAGCGGGAGAGATTATTACAATTCTTCGGTGTTGGCACTGATCTCGACAAATTAAACAACGAAATGGATACACAATTTAAAGATGTAACCTTAGCTAGGGATGAATTTGTCAAAAGACAAATTATGGAGTTTGATCAACAAGATCAGAAATATAAGAAGAGAACTATTTCTAGTTTGATGGAAAAATTAGTAGATCGGTTTGTAGCTCTACAAAATACTAAAGGGGCGGACGCAGAAGCTATTGCAAAAACTGCTTTTGGTACTGAAGCTGCTTCTTTTATGTTAAAAGCTATTCTAAAGTTAGCCGAGGGAACAGAAGGCGGTATTGCAGAAGCAAGTAAAAGATTCTCTGAGTTAGTACAAAATATCTCTAAAAATAACGGAGAGCTTGTTAAGGCTCAGAATGAGTCTTTAAAGACCTTAGCAAAGCGAATGGAGTTAGTAGAGAGCGCAGAAGACGCTTTAGCGACTACGATCTTCCAGCATGATATATATGCTAATGCAGTGTTAGATACTTATAAAGAGATGGTTGGTGCAACTAATCTCTTAATGAAGAACAATGAGTCTTTAGCGTCCTCTGTTTCTTTTATTGGTCGTACCATGCAAGTACTCACAGGGGTTGGTACTACATTAGGGTTTACTTTAACGGCAATGGCTACCTTCAGTATTGCTCTGAAGTACTCTTTACAAGGCGCTACAAAAGCGACTAAAGGACTAGGGGGCACATTAAGGGCATTTGGTGAAATGTTTCTTAAACCGACTCTTATTGTTCTTGGGCAAATGATTGGCGGTATCGCATTATTGTCTTTGGGTATTGTTGCCTTGATGAGACATTTTTCGGGTGCACAGGGAATAGGCGAGGGTTTCAGTATTGTATTAGAGAAAATAGGTAATCGTGCAAAGGCCGCAGGGGGGTTGATTCAGTTAGCATTTTCTAATTTATCCACTGATAAGTCTTTAGTTCAGTTGACTAGTAGATTTTACGAGCTTAGGGACAGTATAGATGGGCTTAGAAGAAAACAGCTTGATGTGTCACTATGGGCAACTGATAGTAATGAACTTAAAAGAAAGTATGAAGAGCTATCAAAAATAAATGAGGTATTAGGGAAGTCGGGGCGTAAGGCTTTAGTAGAGTTTGAGCTGGGTGAAGGCGGTCAAGAGACTATTTCTTTCATGGCTAAAGTAGGCGATCAATTAAAGGCTTTAGCTAATGGGTTATCTATCATAGGAGAAGCTGCGATCCAACCTCTTATGTTTAGTTTAAGTTACATATTTGAGGGGTTAGGTTTATTCTTTAATTATACCCTAAATCTTTTGCGCTTCTTACTTGGTTGGCTTTTTGTTTTTTCTGACGAAGCCAGTTTTATGACCTCAGTTTTAAAGACTCTCGGCTATGTGTTAGGCACTATATTATCTGTTTATTTAATGTCTAAAGTATGGGGTTTATTTATTGGAACATTAGGAAGTATCTACAATTTTTTTACACGTCTTGGTCAAGGTGTAGTCAACTACAATAGTAGTCTACTTAATATGCAAAGACGTACTGATCTCCTTAATGCTAGTAAGCAGCAAGAAATAAGGTTGTTAGACACGTTAAAGCTAAAATATTTACAAGCAACAAATCAAGTAGCCAAGCATAGACTTGCGATTAAGAAGTTAGGAAATCAAAGCAGAACCTCATTTCAAGATTTAAGTATCTCTGTTCAAACTCTAGGAGGTGGTTTCGCCACTTTAGGTGGGGCTGTGAGTTTGCTTGGGTATACATTTGAAAATGAAACGTTTCAAATGTATGGGAATTGGATAATGATGGCAGGTGGCCTTGTAAGTGTGCTACCCGCTATACTTGGGGCCATCGGTAAGATGATAACAGCTCTGAAATCATTAAGGGAAATATCATTGGTAACTGCCTTAGCTACGCTTAAAATATGGGCCCCGTTTCTTATTGTATTTGGCCTACTAGCTGGGCTTATTTATCTCTTTTCTAATACTAAAGCTCCGAAGGTCAAAACACCAAGCCCAGGCTCAAGTGTACCATCATCCACAGAAGATATTTTTGCACTTGATAGAATACAAAGAAAAAATTTAAATATGTCTACTTATTTAGATCCTGCGCAGCAAAGTCATTATTCTGTACCTAATACTTCTTATATAGACTCTGCTACAGTGCCCTATGCTTCTCCTACTAGTATGAATTCGGGTACGACTGTAGTTCATCATTTTCATATAAGAGAACAGAATATTAATGGAGTCCAAAACCCTAAAGATTTTGGTCATCAAATGAAAAGAGAGGCCCAAAAGAGTTCTAGCCTTGGGTATAGTACGTCAGGCGTAACTGAAAAACCAACATGAGAGAGGTTAAATAATGTTAAGTGGCACTTTTAAAACAAGTAAAAAAGGGGCACTCAGCTCCTTTGACCGTTCTGGCCGTAGTCAAACTCTTAAATTTCAGTATAATCCGACTACCATACTTGAGAAGCGGTCTGTGAAGTACCATTTTTCTGAAGCTCAAGGTCAAGTATTACCCTTAGCGCAATTTGGTATGATAGAGCCAACAGAGATAGAGTTTGAGCTATTCATGCATGACCACAATGGACTTAGATCGAAATTGGTAGAATTAAGAAAACTCACTCTGCCTAAAACCTTATCTCGTCCTCAATATTATCAACAGGTAAGCCCACATAAGTATAACCTTGAGTTAGGAACTACTATTTATACGGGAGTCATCAATTCTGTTGAGATAAACATATTACAATATCACAAAAAAACTTTTGAACCCATACATTTAACTGCGGCCATTTCATTTACAGCAATTAGTACATCTATAGATGGAGATGTTACAACCCTAAAAAGTTTGGTGAGCGCACAATGAGTTTAGTCACAAGAAAAAGTAGATACAAAGAGTATGGTTTTGTTGTTCATTATGAGTATAGAGAAGAGTCAAGGTCGATAGAAGCTTCTCCCGAGAGGGAGGTGATTACAACTCTTTTACGCCCGACTGCCTTTGGGTCTAATTTAGAGCTGATTACTCATACTGTTAAAATGGGAGAGACAGCTCATCATCTTGCTCTGCATTATTACAAAGACGCTCGTTTGTGGTGGTTTATTGCTGATTACAACCCTTTATTAGACGCTAATAACTACAAAGAAGGCGATCAAGTGCTTATACCGCCTAATACTGAAGTCAACCAGTACTAAGGGGGAGCTATGGGCAAAAATATAAAAACTAAAAGTAAAAAAATTCCCGTTGTAAAAAAGACAAAGCCTACAGTACCTAGGCGAAAAAGAGAAAGGGCCAGTAATAAATATACTCCTACAAAGATTAAAGCTATCGTTAAAAGTGGGCAACTCTTTAACGAGCAATCTATACCTTTTCACTCGATTGTTGGGCATTTAGATCTTGATCCTTATGTATGGATTACTTTAGCAAAAGATAAAGGCACTGATAGAGAATTTAGTATTACACCACTTAGGTCGGGTCTAAAGAATATTTCATTATCGAATGAGACTCAAAAATATCCTAAAGTGGACTTTACTTTATATGTGCCCGACTATCGGTTGGCTAATCAAGAAAACCAAACAGATGACAATTCGGGTAGAGCAATCACTGAGCTGCACATAGGCGCTAGATTCTATGTAAAGTGGGGGTATGCGAGTAACCATACTCAATGGGGGCCTTTTAGAGTAATGGAGCGTGATATATCCTTTGAAGAGGGTACAGCTTTACTTCAAGTCACAGGAGTCATGGGTGCTAGATTACTAGCGACCAGTACCGCAGAGGTCTTTTCCAATAGTAGTAAGGGGACGATTATAGATCAAGTGGCTTCCTTAGTTGATATAACTGTAAATAAACAACGTCTTTTACAAGGCGAAATCGATCAAATCAGCGTTGATACAGATGAAAAATTAACAACTAGCGGAAAAAATCTAGGTCAAGGCTTATTTGAGATCACTACTAAACGTGGCATAGAAATGCACTTTGATCCCGAAAGTGACATCTTACACTTATCTACTCCTTTTAAGTATGAGCTAGTAAAAAGAGGGCAGAAACCGATAAGGATGACTTATGGGTACCCTACCTCTAATATTGCTAGAATAGATGTAGAAACAAAGCACCCTATAAAAAAGGGCGTATCACCTAACTTCGTACAGACAAATGGGCAAAAACCAAGTAGCAACTTTGCGCAAACAGGCGAAACAATAAGATATGCCGTACAAGGCCGAATACCGTACTTAGATAAAGATAATAAAGAGCAAGAATGGATAATTGGTACGCCTACACACTTAGCATGGGGTAAATGGATTTTTCCAACACAAGACACAGAAGATGATGGGATTACTGTACTCCCAAATTCTTCTGATAAGGGATATGCACAAGCTATTAAAAATGCAGAGAAAGTTTGGAAGCCAGAACAAGGGTACAAAGTCTCCGCTACACAAGGTGGTGAAGGTGCAGATGTGTTACGCACAGCTAGTTGGGCATTGCTGATTGAAAAAGAGTATGAACTACAGCCTAATACTCTTTTTAAAGATAAATTTGTTACTTTCGCAGACTACGTAAAATTGTCTGCAAAAAATGGTTCTAAGACTGTTACTGTTATTAAAAATGTTAATCTTAATGAAGATGGGAACATAGAAGTAAGACAGTATCGTGTTATACCAAAACAGCCCTCGGTAACTCCGCCAGCTAAAAAAGTCGATGACGCTAAACCCGCAACTACTACCGTAGAAACAGTGGCTAATAGTGATCCCGATGTACCCGAGGGTGAAGAGGTTATCGATAAAGTTATACCTATAAAAGGTGCTAGTATAAGAACAGATATACTAAACTTTAAAGGCAAAAAGCTAAGGGACAACTATAAAAAACAGCTAAAAGAGTATGAAGAGAAAACACAATTTTATAAAGACGTAGCAGCAAGTGAGGAACATTTTACATTTCAAGAAACGATTGTAGGCGACTATACACAAGCTAGTATGATTGATGTTAGAAGAGATCCTAGTAAGGCTTCTGATAAGAAGAAAAGTACGGGATCTGCTGATACAGCAAGTACAGATCCTAGTAAGCCACAAACAGGGTTTAAGCCTAAGAGCCAAGTTAGTGGTGTAGGGCTACCTAATCGTAGAATCACTTTAACCACAGTGACTATTGACTTAAAAGCGGGTGATTGGACTATGCGTGTGGGTACAATTATTGAGATTGTAGACCTACATAAGAAGATAAATGGTTTTTACTATGTATTTGCAGAGGAACACTCTATAGATACGAATGGTTTTCATACTAAGATTAAGTGTAAGAAGGCTTCTCAGAGAATGGTAAATCAATATGGGCGTAGAGCCATAGGAGCTTCTGTAATGCCTAATCCTACGAACCCGACTCGCAACCCCATCAACCCTATAGATGAAACAAAAGTAGCTGCGGCTGTTCAAGAGGGTATAAAAGTCTTTGACGAAGCCGAAGCCCAAAGAAAAGCCAAAGAAAGTCGTTTGGAGGTGAATCAAATGGTTCAACTTGGTGTGGACAGTGTTATACGATAGATAATAAATTTAGTTTTTAAAGAAAATAGACCCACATGATAGATCAACAAGAGTATGAGCAAAGATATTATGGCAAGTTCTATGGCAAGCGTAGGGCTATTGTAGTAGATAACCAAGACCCCGAACGCAGAGGTCGAATTCGTGTAGAGAATAGTGAGCTTTATGGGGTAAGTAAGTCTCCTTGGGCTATGCCCTGCTTCCCTTTTTATGGGGGGCGAGACTGCGGTTTTTTTGCAGTTCCTCCAATAGGCACTTGTGTGTGGATTGAGTGTGAAGAGGGGTTGCCCTCTTTTCCTATCTATTCGGGCGGTTACTTTGATATTGTGCGTGACGGTCACTTTTCGGATGGCTCAGAGATAGAAAGAAGCCCAGACTTTCAAGGAGAGCCATCTACTGTACCTGCACATGGCAGGGGTGATTATGATGGCTCTGACTTTGGGGGATTAAAAGGGAGATATGGTGTGCCTTCAACCTCCTTTGAGGGAGATTATGGTGAGGTGACGATTCTTCAAACCAAGACAGGTCACAAGCTAGAATTTGATGATACGGAGGGGGCAGAGCGTATTCAGATTCACCATGCTGGTGGTGCTCATATTGAGATTATGCCCGATGGTTCAGTCAATATTGCTACAGAGGGTAAGATCTTAACTAGATCGGCATACCGAGAAGAGGTAGTTCTAAATAATAGAAGAGAGGTAGTGGGTGGGCATGAGGAGGTAGTAGAGGGGGATAACTCTGTGACGATTACTGGGAACTCATCTTCTACAGTAACAGGTGGATCAACCGTTAATCTTGGTCAGTTGACCACAGATATTAATGGCCCGCTAACTATGACCTCTAGTGTTCTAAAAGCTTCTGTAGATAACCTATTTGAGCTGAGTACAGGCGGAGATATATCCATGAACTCTTTTGGGGATATGGACTTAATCTCTGCGGGTACAGCACTTTTCAGTGCGTCTAATGCAGTTAGTGTTCCTTCGGGGTTGTTTATCGATGACTCGTTAGTCTTACAAGGGTTGAATGGTAACCTTACTCTATTTAGTTCAGATCATGGCGGTTTACAGAAGTATGGAGTTAATCTGAGGGGTGGTTTACCCGCAGCGAGTGGTGGTCATGTCTATTTAGGTAACTTAACGAGTACGGCTTCTCTTTTGGGAGTAACAAGTATACCATTGCTGAAAGAGCCAGTGGTAATGGGTACACAGTTACAGCTTTTCTTAGAAAGTATTCTAACGGCCTTAGACGCTTTCTTTGCGCTCACTAATACGGGTGGAAGTACTCCAGGCTTTGGTGGGCCTAATCCGATATTGGCCACAGCTTCGGTTACAGCGCAAACGGCCTTGACGACTGCGAGAACCACCTTTATGAATACAGCTAACCCATTGATACTCTCAGAGTGTGTATATTTAAGTAAGGTTTAGAGATATGGCATTAAATGTAGATCAATTAGCGACTGCGCTTGCCCAAGTAGATATTAACTTAGTTAATCAAGCCTATATTGAGAAGGGTGTTACGCCCCCTACAATTGACTCGGCAACACAAGCGAGTATTGAAGCGAGAGCCGAAGGATATGCTCAAGCGATTTACACTTGGATCTTAACGGCTACTGTCAACACTACGGTGAATACTAATCTCAGTACTTTGCACCCATCGGGTACGATTAATGTGGTGGGTACAGCCGCAGCCCAAACCAATCCTGCGCCTGTGGTAGGGAGTGGTACGGGAAGTGGTACTGGAGTGGGTACTCTTTCATAAGTGTATGCGCATAAAAATGTGTAACCCTACTTTTAAATGCGCATAAAAGTGCATAAATGGCCTATAAATAGTTTTCAAAAACTTTGGTGTGTTTTATGAATGAGCTAGATATAAAAAAGATAGAAAACTCTTTAGTTCCCCCTTGGGAAGCGAAGGGTTTAGGTGCTGAAGAATATGCCCATGACCTTACTGAGCGTTGGAAAGGAATTAATGATATAGTCAATGGTAGACGTGAGGACACTTCAATAGTAAAATCAACTATCCAAGACACTATAGAGTTTATAGTATGGGTCAGCGCCAAGAAGGAGTTATCTTCTGCGGTGGCTTTACTAAGAGCGCAAATGATACAGGCAAGGTCAAAAAATGAGCATAAAATCACAAAAAAAGGGGCTATTGAGGGAAGCTAATTATGAAGACTATATAGAGAGCAATCCAAACTTTGAGGTAAAATGGGGCTTCAATACAGGAGATGGCTTAGAGCTGTTAGGATTAGATGGATTAGTAGACGCTACGTTAGATGTGATAAATCCTTTTCTTACGGGTGTTAATACCTTTATAGAGTTATTAGATATAATAGTAGACTTATTAGGAACAGTAGCAGGGTTTTTGTTTGACGTATTTTTCGCAGTAACCTTAGCCATAAGAGAAGCCTTAGAGTCTGTTATAAACCTTTTTACGGGTTTATCTCTCAACTGCATTTTACACTTCCCTCAAACTACTAAAAGCCGAAGAAATCCCGATGAGATCATGTACGATCTTGGTATGGCGTACCTAGATCCGACAGATCCAAAAAGACCTATAACGGTTCAAGAGACTTTTGGTGTGGCGTTGGTTGCTTTATGGAGTTTGCCTAACCTAGATAGGTTAATGTTACAGTTTAATCGGATAAACAAGCTATTTAGTGGTGTGTTGGAAACTAACATACCGTTAGATACTCGATTCAGCGCTTTAGAATCAAGGTATCAAGATTTAATTTCTCCGAAAGAACATCCTATAGATTCGGATTCTGATACCCTATACTTTAGCTATAAAGCTCACGATAACTTTATAGGAGCTTATGACGAGTATAAGGTGGTTGTGGCAAACAAAGAGATATTAACAGATAATCCTAAATGTTTTATTGCCAAAAGAGATGAACAAATAGAAAAGTACTATGTAGTGCTTGGCCCCATAACTCCAAACAAGAGTAACCTTGATGAAGAGTTATTTAATTTATCAGTGCTAGTTAATAATGGGGCTTATACCGCACAGAGGTTTATTCCAAATGCTATGACAGACTCCGTTTTGAGCCATCTTACTTACTTAAACCCTAGTTTAAGTGGGCAAGCTCCCAACTTTTCTTTCGCACTTCAACTAACGCAACTATCTTTTATACAAACGACTGTTAATACTTTGGCGGGGTGGGCTTTAACTGTTGAAAAGGGTAGGTCTTATGCGGATAGGTACAGAGCAATACTTGAGGTGGCTCAGAGAAGATTAAATAGAATAGCTGACCAAACACAGCAGCTTGTCAATGCAATCTCTGCTCTAGCGGCATTTCTCTCCTTTGGTAGTGGGGCAAGCGTGGTGCTGTGTAGTGGCACTGGTAAGGCTCAAGATTTTGCTAATGCATTAATCAACTCACCCTTACACCCTAACTACCCAAGAGGTGATTTATCGGATATTAACCACAATGTGTCCAAACAGTCTTCAGATGTTACCCGAGATATTGAGCAAGCCGCAAAACCTTTATTGTATAGCGGAGGGGCATTATTACACTTTGGAGTTTCTGACACAGGAACGGAGAGGATAGAAGCGCTCAATAAGCTGTTACGTGTAATGTTTAAAGAATTATCTGCTGCTGAGTTAAGGGATAATACGTTTGAGCCTATTGGTAGCCGTTTTCAAGATCTATAAGATAGGAGAGTCATATGCCAAAGTTAAAGGGTTTATCCTTCCCCATAAAATTCTCTCCTAGAGGTTCATTAACCACTTCTGAGGGTGTTGATAAGATCAAAGAGAATATTAAGGCCATTGCCTTAACATCTTTGGGAGAAAGATTAATGAGTCCAAATGTGGGCACTATGGGTTATACTCACTTATTTAGAAATATGGGTGAGGGTGAAATCGGATTACTAAAACACCACCTACGTCTAGGTATAGAAGCGGGTGAAAACAGGGTGACTATTTTAGATATAAATATCTCTCGCCCAGAGCAAGATGGGCAACTATTGGTAAGCCTATCCTTCCAAATTATAACAAGCACAGAATTTGATAATCTATCATTCTATATTTAGGAGATAAGTCATGCCTATAAGAAATCAGCCCACATCATTAGGTGGTTTACCCATACAGATTGATTATACAGCTAGGGATTATGAAGCAATTCGTAATGAGTTATTAACCTTAGCTACACAGTTATCTCCCGAATGGACAGATCGACAGCCTGGGGATATAGGGGTGACTCTCTTAGAAGCAGTCTCTTATGTGACTGATATACTCTCTTATCAACTAGATCGAGTGCAAAATGAGTCGTATCTAGCCACTGCTCAAACAAGAGAATCGGTAGTCAATATATTAAGGCTTATTGGTTACGAGTTAAAACCTGCTACACCTGCGACTGTAAATATGGTGATTGTCACAAATCAGAATAATGTGACATTGCCTGCAACCTTTAGAGTATTCACAGATAGCACAGAACAAGTTGCTTCTTTAGAGTACCGTTTGAGCCAACCTGTTACCTTGGCAACTGCTGGTATTCACTGTGTAAGTAGCGACTCAACTGCGGTTCAAAGGTTAGAGGGTATTCCTCCAACATCAACAAATCCCAACTTAGTCTTTACTGCGGGTCAACGAGTTACTGATAACCAGTCTAGTGACGGTACGGCCAATCAAGTATTTCTACTAAGTCAATCACCTGTATGTGTTGACGCTGAGGGTATTACAGTACTTGTGGGCGGTGTTACCTACGAGGGTAGAACTTCATTTTTAGGTACAGATCCTAATGATGAAGTGTTTATTTATAAGTTCTTATCCACTGAAGAAGCTATTGTCATATTTGGTGATGGTGTTAATGGTAAGATACCACCAAATACTCATAGTATCGCTATTACTTATAGAATTGATGGTGGTGAGGAGACAAACAGGGCAGGTGCTCGGACAATAAATCAGTTTGACTCGGTAAATGGAGTCGTCAGAGTTTATAACGTCAATCAACCATCGGGCGGGGCAGATCCCGAAGACATTATTAGTGCAAAGAAGAACGCTCCGTTATCATTAAGGGCTTTAGATCGTTGTGTTACGCTTGAAGACTTTGAAACAATGGCAAAGTTGACACCGAATGTGGGCATAAGAACGGCTAGGGCTGTTCAAGGAAGCGGGCCATTAGAGGTTGAGGTGTATGTAGCAACCGAGGGTGACAATCCTATCCCTACGGGTGAGTGGTACTCTGAGTTACAGAATGGGCATGGAGATATAGGGGTAGTTGGTAGATGGTTAAACCAAAAGAAACCCGTACCTACTAAGCTATTTGTGTATGCGCCTACTCAAGTAAAGCCTTATTTTGAAGCTACCATATACGTCCATCAGAATCTTAGAAGAGATACTGTGAAGTCCGATGTTGACCTAGCACTTCAAGGATTATTTAACCAAATCACTAGTGACTTTGGCGAGGGGATTCCTTTGTCTGCTATCTTACAGACAGTAGAGAATACGAGGGGTGTAGATTATGTAACTGCTACTGCTTTCCATAGGCTGCCCTCTATGCATTGGTTAAGTGGAGATAGACAAGCTTTTGATGACGCAACTTTTACTCTAAGTGGCTTAAATACACAGACCTTAAAACAGGATTATAGAATAGAGTGGGTGAGTTCTACTCAGTATAGACTAAGGGCTATAGGCCAGGGCTTTATTAGAGATGTAAATGGGCAAGTCGTAGAGTATACTCAAGGTGCAAGCGCTTCAGTATCATTCTTTAATGATGAGAATAATCAAACATTGGCCACACGAGAGGTTCAGTTTACATTGAGTGTTAGTACGGGCACACCTACACCTAACGAGGGTGATATTTGGGAGTTCTCGGTTGATAACTACTTAGGTAATATTGAAGCAAAGCCACATGAGTTAATCGCTTCTCCTATTCAAAACGATTTTACTCTAAATAGCGCTGAAATTGTTTTGAACTTTGAAGGAGGTATTTGATGGCTACCCATGAGTATTGGCAATTTGCTTTTGTTGGGGAGTCTTACGCAGGTACGGAGTCTGTACCCAGCTTAGGTCGTAACGTACCACTAAGAGTTGAGGTTAGTAACTTACCCGATGGGACAGAGCTGATTGCTGATGATAACAATGCACATACGGTGAGTGGTGATCATTTACGTGTGTACTATGCGATTCCATTACTTCCCGACCCTACAGGCTATGTTTTAACGGGCAAACTAAAGATATTAAGAAAGCTAAAAGAGTTCCCCAGAGCACACGATGACAGTGAAGCTGAAATAGTTCTAACGGAGGATAATACGAGTACTATTAGTACTCTTACTAGGGGTGAATATCGTCTAAAACTAGACCAACTAGATGATATTGATTCTACTAAAGCAGATGTTTGGTATTACACTATTTTTTATGAAGCCGAAGATAGCCCCACAACTACTACTTGGATTTACTCACCACTGAATGGGCATAATCGAGGATTTGCACTTAAAAATTTAAGTACGAGTACTTTTGGTGACCAGCTTTTCCGCTACTTCCCAAGTGGTCTTAGAGTCGTAGATAAAAAAGAAGGTAATGATACTCTATACAAGCTCTCTCAAATATTTGGTAGGGTGATTGATGAGGTCAGTGAGAGACTGGATCAATTTAGTCAAAAGAGATTTTTACCGATGGAGGTAGACGCTGCCTTTATTCCTTATATAGACCAATTATTAGGATGGCCTACTAACTTTGAGTTAGGCGAGTTAAGGAGAAGAAGGGAAACGCTTAATGCGATTAGTCTTTGGAAATCCAAGGGCACGAACAATGCGTTTGAGTTAGCCTTACAAGAGCTAACAGGGTGGAATGTAGAGCTATATAAAGGTTACGACTATGTGGTCACTACTGCAACCGTAGAAGATACCTTAGATCCAAACAATGCGCCTTTAGGTTGGGTTGAGCTAGAAGATGGGGTGTGGGCGAATCAAGTCAATGATATTGTTTTTAATGGTACACCAGACTTATCGGGTAGCCCCCCTCCTTTTACACAGGGTTCAAAAGATAATAATTTTAGGGTAATGTTTGATTCTACGAGTTGGGTAAATACCTATGGGGTACTTGTATATATGGTAGCCGCATTATCGAGTTCAGCATTACCTCAAGACTTAGCTTCTGCTAAGATTGTTCGTTTACTAGACTACTTAGCCATACATTATGCAAACTTTGAAGTACAGCAAGCACCAGCATAAAGGCAAAAACAAAGGTATCAGAAACTAGGAGTAACTACATGGCTTCCAAACCAAATATAAGTAATCCAAATTATGCTTTTAATAAAGATAAGCAGTACACACAGGTTGTTTTCCAACAGGGTAAGCCTATATTAGATGTAGATCTAAATGATATGAGTAATGCCCTTCATGCTCAGAATACCTCTGCCTTAGCAGAAAAGATGGGTTATGGGCCTTCTCAAATTGACTTTAGAGAATGGGCAATGACCGCAGTCGATACTAAAAACCCTCAAGATGACCGAAATAAGACAAACTTTGCGATTACTTTAGGAAGGCTTGATACTTACAAAGGTGTAATCGACTTACATGAGTTAAGGGCTGCTAACGTAGACTCAAGGGTGATCTTTGACTATGGGTTGATTGTTGATAATAGTGAAACAGATGGCGGAGATCGTGAGTATGCCAATTACATCCTTAAAGGAAGTGTAACTGCGGGAAGCTCAACTACTGTTATAAAAGATGAGCATAAGAATTTTAAACCCGATCCCGTAAATGAAAATAAAGGATTAAGACTTACGGGATATACACATAATGAGACAATTGAACCGTATAGTACTATTAACCCTATTACTAATCCAAGCGAGTCTAGGAGCACTAAGTTTGCTAAGGTTACTCTTTCAGAGAGCGCTTGCCGACTTAGGTTTATAAGTGGGAATTTGGATGGTCAAGAACAGTTAATTTCTGACGTTGCCGATGGTGAAATTACGGTGAGTGCTCCGTTTGGCGCTATTCCTAATGAGGGTTCACAATATGTGATATTACCGCCCAACACTCTACAAGAATACCGAAATCTTTATAATGCAACGACAAGTCAAGCTACTAGTACCCACAAAGGTTTAAGTAACCTTCCTCAGTTGATCACCTATGTTCAAGTTTTTGAAGAGGATGTATCAGCAAGTGAGGACAGTAGTATTCAATCTAATGCATTAGGTGTAGAGACTACACATAGAACACAATTAAGATGGTGCGTGAGAGTCGCTAAACTGATCACTTCCCAAGAGGGAGATAATGACGGAACTAACTATCTAACTGACTTAAATATCGAGCATATATATACATTGCTTGAGTCCAATCGTTTAGTAGAACACCAAGCACTTGCTGACGCTACGGACGATAAGGCTACTAACGAAGAGGGGGCACTACAGACTCAATATTGGCGGGAGTCTGTTGGAGCAACCGTCCCCACTGCTGCTAAGATCTTAAAAAGAGAGTCACCGTATCTTGAGCTAGGTTTAACTCCTGCTCACTTCTTTAACTCCGAAGAGTATACCTTAGATCGTTTATATTGGTCTTTCCTAAAGGCGCTCTTACTACAATCTAGTGGATTTAGTTTTAATGACTTTGTAGTCCTTAATGCATTTCATAGTGAGACTAAAACTAATGCAGCCGCATTAGCGAATGATGAAACACTAAGTGAGTATTTTTATCCCGCAGCGCAAACGGATACTACTGCTAGTCCAATTGTTCATGCTTTCCTTTCAGTAGGAAATAGCTTTGTAAGGGCCACAAACGACACTAACGCACAACCAGCTCGTTTTATGTCTCCGCCAAGAGTGTTCCATACACACGCTGACTTATCTGTAGATAATATGAAGAGTCGAACCCTTCATGGCTTACGAGGTGGGATTCTATATGGAGATAATGCGCCCTTAGTCTTTAACTCTCCTTCAGCCCACTTCTCATTTGTAGATCAGATGGTATTGGGCATGAGTGGTATTGGTTCTGCTTTAGGTGAAACGGCTGAGGGGTATAGAATCCCTTCTGCAATTGATTATACATTAAATAACTCTAACGCAAGTGTAGCCCAAGCGGGTTATGGTGTGGGTGCAATCAAGATGTTGTCACCTATATCTGCGAGTACGATAAGCACAGGCCATGCAGATGGCACATTCTTAACAGGCTCATCTTCTTACCTTTTAAGAGACAAAGGGAACAGATCTTCACATACCGTTAATGCTACGGATAGTGACTTAGGTTGGTCTTTATATAAACAAGAGAATAGTAACTTAACAGCGAATACTTTGTCAGACTTCTCGATTAGAGGGTGGGATGAGGGTATTGCCCAAGCGATTGCTTTCCAACAAGGGATTAACTTTAGGAAGTTAGCGATTAAGACCACTGCTCATAAGAGCATGGATCTGTTTACGATTAGTGAGACACCGAGACAGCAAGCAGATCAGCATGATCAACTTGTAGTTAATACTTCTAGTACTGCCTTTCAAATTCCCGTTAATCAATCACAGACTAAAAATGGCAACTTGTTTTTAGATTCATATAGTGGAAATGTATTGAATCCAAGTAACTTTATTCCTGCGAATATATCTCGATTTGATCCTAAGCCTTTATTACAGCAGTATCAAGCTACGGGTGGAATTAAAGGATTTGATCAGTCAAGTGGTGCAGATATAAAATATGGGCCTTGGAATAGGTTTGATAGGGAAGATATAGGCACTCATTTAGACCCTGCACTAGATGACGCTAATGCGCCTACGTATTCAATGGACTTGTGGCATAATCGATGTACGGCCATGAGACTAAGATACCATGTAGGAGACTTCTACCCAGGCGCTGAGGATGGCAGAGGAGTACCACGTAATGAGTTAGTGGACTCTTTAAACCTATTTGTGAAGGTAGAGCCTTTGAGCTTGGCTCATTGGATGACTATGCCTAAGCACCAACACTCTATCTTAGAGAACTCAATTAACTTTGCAGAGGGTATCGAAGCTTTACTAAAAGTATCTCACGGTCTTGGAGATACACAGAAATTGGTAAATAGTAGTGGTGTGGCATTAATCCAACAAGACTCACCTATTAACAATGGGGAGTTCCCTTTGTACGTAAACCCCACGGTAGGTAACTCCGATCCAACCAACTTACCATTTGAGCATTACAAGCAACCGTTCGTGCATTGGTATCACCCTGCTATGCATAAGATTAAGTCACCGCACCCCGATGATAATAATAATCCGTATGACGCAAGCTATACAACAGATGTAACGGTCTATCCTAAGTTTGGTCGTAGGTCTTTGATTATCCCAGCTCTTGTACCTTCTAAGTTTGGAACGCACACCACCACTAATCTTAATCCTGACATAACTGTGCCTATTACACAAAATCAACAAACAGGTGACGCTTATCCTCCGTTGGTTGGTACAGACACAGCGACTACGGTCAAAGGTCAATTAACTGTAGGGATTGAAGATGAAACACAACAGTTTACAGTAAGTAAGTCAATACTTCCTTATCCATATCATGGCTCAGAACCCGATGACTTTGGGCTTCTCACGATTACTGCTGATGATAGTACTCAATTTACTTTTAGAAAAAATCAAATTACGTTTCCTGCTGTAGGTACAAATGGGGATGAGATAACGCCTGGGCCTGTATTTTTACCCGCAAGTAGGTTGTATGCAGAGCAGTCGGGAGGTGATACTAAAGCTGAAGTAGGCTTTAATCCGTTCCTTACCAACTTCACTGAAACCATGTGGAATGATGTAAATGACTTAGAGGATAACTTTCCTTATGATGAAAGATTTACTCACTATCAAATGGAAGCGGGTGGAGCAAACAACGTACCTGCTAACTTAGCTAGAGACTTTGATTCGTGGTCTGTGCCTGTTTTAAAGGCTGCTATTAATACGACTACCGTAGCAGGTATTGTAAAACTAGTACGCACCTCTTTTACTACTGGATTAGCAGATACAACACTTAGCGCTGATTACTCAGAATTCTTTACTATGCCTACCAATGTATTTAACAACTACACAAGTGGGTATGACGCAAACCAAGTGCCTGCAATAGGGCCAGATAATCCTGTAGATACCTTATTTATGGGTGATCTCGGTACGGCACTAGGCGGATTTTCAAATAGAGAAGGTTTTATTAGTCCTTTGAACTTTGGAGTACCTATGCGTGTTAATGTAGGGGTAATGCCAAATGGAATGGTGGACTCCACAGTGAACGTAAGAGATTCTTTTGATCATGCAATTTTTTATATGAATTTTAATGAAAATATAACTCATTCGATAATAGATACCTTTAATGCTATACAAGAAATGGGTCTTCAACAGAAGTTGATGTGGAATTGCTCTTTCAGAGTTTTACATACTCGTCCAAGTGGTATGGAATCAAGTGTAACTTCTACTGCACCTAAGAGTATTACAGAGGTGTTCTTAGCGCATGATCGTACCAATGGTAATATGACTAAAATTGAGTTCCCTGCACCAAGCAATGTGCATAGAAAGCCCTTTATTCACTTAATGTCTATGCACCCCGCAACTTCAAATAATTTCCCTAATAAGGCTAAAATGAGTCACTTATACCCTATGGTCAGTGATTCTACGGGTGGGCCACATGGATCAACCCTTATAAATGGTGATTATGCTTATACAGATAGTCAAGTTAAGACTGCTTCTATGGGTGATACGTATGCAGCAGACCCTTTTGATACAATGTTAAATGACGCTGTATTTGGTACAACCAACACGCCTATTAGAAGCACTGAGAACTTACAGAAAAATAGTGGTATTGAGATTGATCTTTTGAATGAGTTAAACACGATTCACGATACTGTGGGTCAGTATTCGCTTAATTTAACAGGAAATGTAAATTCTACACTTACTTCGATTAGCCAAACTATGCCTACTGCGAATGAGCTAACTCTGCCTGGTGACCATGAGTTAGTCTTTGTTCTCTACACAGGGCATTATGGGGCTAAGATGTTTGATACTAATGATGAGGTAGATGTTCAATACATACCACCAGTTGCAGGCTGTCACTTAACCGCTACTCTTGAGATCAATCGTCCTTCAGAGAGAGTTAGTTCAACTGATGACAAGAACATCCACTACGGTGCGGTTATGAACACTACAAATGATCCAATTAAAACTTATGCTATCCCTAGCACCAAATCATCTTCATAAGGAGTTATATTATGGAAGAGATAATGAAACATATCATTAGTGAAGTCATCCCAGTCTTGGGTGCGCTTCTTACAGCTTTAGCCACATATGGTGTATCTTTATTGACTAAGCGCTTTAAGATTCAACTGAGTGAAGAGCATAAGGTGCTCACTCGAATCGCAGTACGCAAGGCCATAAGTGGTGCTGAAGAATGGGCATATCGTAAGGGTAAGATCGAAGACCGTTCAGTGAATGGCGCAGAGAAAGCTCAGTGGGTACATAACCGAGTCAAGAAAGCCTTCCCTAACTTAGCGAGTGATGAGTTAGATCTTCTAATCGATGAAGAGTTAGGCTCGATTAAGGGCGTAGGCTCAAGTGGCGAACAAGGGCTAGACGTTTGATTACTATACTAACTAGTATCTTCTCTACACTAATCCCTATTCTATTGAAGTATTTATCTGATAGAATAGAGACTCCGAGTGTTGAGGAGAAACAGAATGAAATCAAACAACTCTATAGAGCAAAAACAGTTACCCAAGTTGCTGTTAGTTGGAAGCGCCATGATAATGAGCTTGAGCGCTTGTTGCTTAAAGCCAAAACCAAACGTAGACGATAACGTAATAGTTATTGAAAACAATAGTATGGTAGCTAACCCCGATGGCACATTTACTGTGTCGAAGGGTTGGATGATTAAGCGCATGGAGATGGAGCGCAAACTAGGCGAAGCTTTGAATATGTGTATAGAAGGAGAGCAAGAATGATCTCGGGTATCTATAACATGACGATTGAGCAAGGCTCGACTTTCAAACTAGCTTTATATTGGAAGAATAGTGCGAACCAAGCCATTTCCTTAACGAACTATACTGCCAAAATGCAGATTAGGGCTTCAACGGGCGCAAGTGTTACTCTATTAGAGTTATCTAGTTCTGACTCGGATCAGATTCAGATCTATGGGAATCAAGGGGCAATAAACTTAACGATTGGTTATGCCCAAACACAAAATTTACCACCCTCAGTAGCAGTTTATGACCTTGAGGTCACCTCACCAGAGGGGGTGCGAACTAAACTATTAAAAGGTCGATGTAGAATTGAGGGAGAAGTCACACGATGAAAGTAGACGTATATCCAAATATAAATAATGTTGAAGTGTATGAGAATCCAATCTCTGTACCCGTAGAGGCCACATGGGAGAAGGCTACCTTTACAGTACCTACCCCAGTCGTCAGCACTTTTGATCTTGGTCGAGAGGTTGCGACTGATCGTGATGGAGACTTCGTTCTCCAACTGACCGTAGATGGTGTAAATAAGACATATGGTACAGACTTTACATTTTCGGGTACTGTCTTAACATGGGTGAACGCAACCCCTTTGACTGCGGGTGCAGTGTTGATTGTTTGGTACTCTCCAAAAAGTGCATATGGTAGTGTTCCAGGGTCGGGAGAAGTTACTTCCTTAACTCACTTAAACGATGTGACCATTACGGGTAGTTTAGCGGGTCAACTCCTTGTAAAGGATGGAAATGGTCAATTTGTAAATCGTTTCCTAACTGCGGGTAGTAATGTATCAATCACTTCTGACGCAAATGCTGTGACTCTAAGTAGTAACCCAACTCTACCTATGTCTTTATTGACTGCCAATGTAACTGCTGAGGTGCAGAAGTCGTATCTAATGAACACTTCTGCTTCGGCATTAACAGTTACGTTACCAGCTACGGCTAATCTTGGAGATACGATTCAAATATCTAGGTTTGGCGGTGAAGATCTAACAGTGGCTAGGAATGGGCACAATATTAATGGAGCAACATCGGATCTCATCATAGTGAATCTGAATAGTGTTGTTCTAAGATATGCAGATCCCACCATCGGTTGGTTTCAAGTGATATAATCACAACTTATGTTATACTATGCGCTAAAATAATGGAGGACAGTTATGCCCGCTAATAAAGTCAGTTACCCTACGCAAGAGGGTCGATATAGAGCAGTACACGATATTACTGCAAATGCTTCTACCGATTGGACAGATATTTCTTCAGATGACTTCTACAGTATTGTATCGGGTCAAGCGATTGCTGCTGGTAAAGTCATGGTCACAATTAATATTGCAGTCGAAGGTACAGACCCTTTGTTTATTAAGTTTAGGCCAAGAACAGCCGCCAATGATAGCACCTCATACACAGAAGGTGTGCTCAAGGTGCATAGCGGTTACCTAGACAACCCTGTAAACCTACATGGCGGGACTGTCAAAACTATCTCATACAAAAAAACTAATGCTAATACCTCCGCACAGATCATTTGCGGATTTGTTGATCTACCATAGGGAGCGCATATATGACTATTTATTTAACACCACCATCGGGCGGAGGTGCGGCAAGCGTACCTTCAGCTACCACGACTGTAGAGGGTAAAGTACGTTTAGCAACTACAACAGAAGCTCAAGACGTAAACAACGAAACCCTTGCTGTTACGCCAAAAGCTCTTAATGCACAGATCAACAGTGCGATTGTTGGCGGTATCGAATACAAAGGTTCGATTGACGCTGCTAACATACCCACTGCATTAGTTAATGCTAACCAAGGTGACTTTTATAAGATCAGTGTAGCCAATGCGAGTGTAGCGGGTACTGACTGGGATATTGGTGATAATCTTATCGTTAATACGGATATGGGTAGCACATTTGACGCTGCTAAAATCGATAAAATTGATAGTACAGACGCAGACTTAGCAACCGTAGCAACGAGTGGTAGTTTCGGAGACTTATTGAATGTACCAACTGCGTCTGCCACAGTTCAAGGTATTGTAGAGTTAGCTACAGATTCCGAAACAGCAACAGGTACAGATTCAGCAAGGGCAGTAACTCCTGCGGGTTTAAGCAGTGTTTTGGGTGATTACTCACAAACTTTGGAGGTGATTCCTACAACTAGTCATGTGTCCGCTACACTAAATAAGGCTTACTATATAACTGCAAGTGCAGGTGCGGCTGTCACTTTAACTTTACCATCTGTATCTTCTGCAAGTTCGGGTGACGTAGTTGTGGTGACTCGCAAAAATAGCGGTAACCTTACTATAGTCCAAAATGGAAGTGACACTGGTTCTCTTGTAAACTATGGTAGTACAGGAGGGGGTTCTACACACACTATTAGTAATAATGGGCAAGAGCTATTTATTCGATTTAACTCTGTAGGTAGTAATTGGTTTATCTTTGAAACTGCAAACCATGCAGTCGCAACTAGTGGTGATTACACCGATCTTACGAATAAACCTACGTCAGATGACATAACATCAGATCATACAGGCGTAAACTATACGGGTGCTCAAAATGCAAGTATCACTACACACCTATCGGGTATTGATCAAGCAATCGCTAACGCACTGGGTGGCACTTCAGACAAAATTGAAGAGGGGCAAGCTAAGGTAGAAGTTGTCGATACCGCAGGTAATGATGACGCTACTATTCAATTTTGGGCGGACCCAAATAATGATGGCACAAGCGAAAAGATATGGGAGTTTGATAAGGATGGACATCTTATTCCCGATGTTAATGCTACCTATGATATTGGTAAAGCTGATAAGAAGGTTCGTCACCTATTCCTATCAGATAATTCTCTTCAGTTTGGTGCTTCCAACTCTAATGCAATTACAGGTACAGTAAGTGCAACGAGTACTCACCTAAAGTATAAAAGTGTAAACTTGGCTACTGAAGACTATGTAGATACTCAACTTGGTGATTATACAGAGTCTACCGCACTTGCTACAGTAGCAACGAGTGGTAGTTTTGCGGACTTATCGAACGTACCCACTGCTTCAGATTCAGCACAAGGTATCGTGGAGTTAGCAGATAATACCGAAACCGCAACGGGTACAAATTCAACAAAGGCCGTAACCCCTGCGGGTTTAACGCATAAACTAGGTGATTACACTCCTACTAGTGGTTTATCAACGGTAGCAACAAGCAACGATTATAATGATCTAGACAATGAACCTACACTAGGTACGGCTGCTGCACTTGATCATGGTACAGGTGCTAATCAAATTGTTAAACTAGATGTTAACTCAAAACTGCCTGCTGTCGATGGTTCAGCTCTCATTAACTTACCAAGTGGTAGTAGCTTTAGTACTCGAATAGAATCGGGTGCTACTGTAACTGCGGTAGCAAATGAGTTCTTGTTCTTAACAAATAATAGCTCTTCGGGAATAGATGTTACTTTACCAGCTAACCCAAGTGAGGGAGACTTTGTTGCACTCAGTAAACAAAGTTCAACTAACTCAAGTGCGAATGAAGATCCAACGGGTGGAACATCTGTTGTTGAGATATTTGAGGGAGCTACCAAGCTCAGAACTATAGACTTACCGAGTGGTCAAGGCACTGTCTTTATTGTGTACGATAGCACTACCTCAGCATGGACTTTTCCTACCACTGGGTTAAATGTTGTTGAGGACTCAAATACTTTCGTAACTCCTTTTGCTACCGCCTTTGGGAATAAAGCATATATACTAACTCGTAATGGCAATGTGGAGTTTTATTGTCCACAAGCTTCTCAAGTCATAGAAGGCAGGAAGCAACGTATATATAAGGCTTATGCTGGCACATTAACTATTTTGAGTTATAACGGTTCTGCTACTGAGATTTACGATCCTTTAACCAACTCAAATGTAGCTTCATTAGTAGTTGCAGGCCATGGTTGCTTTGTCGATATTTTGAGAAACGCTAGTGGACAATATATTGTGAGTGCTCCTTTGCAGGGCGCTTTGCTCAAGGATATATCAAATGTAAACATTACAAATATTCAAGCAAATCAGACGTTATCTTGGGATGGTACAAACAGTCAATGGATTAATAGTACAGCTTCATCGGGTGGGGCTTCACAACTCGATGGCTTGAGTGATGTAACAATAACCTCAGCAAGCGCTGGGCAAGTTCTAAGGCACAATAACTCTAACTTTGTCAATGCTCAACTTGCATATTCTGACCTGTCGGGTACACCTACACTAGGTACGGCTGCTGAACTTGATCATGGTACAAGTGCTAACCAAATTGTTAGATTAGATGGTTCGGGTAAACTGCCCCAAGTAGATGGTTCAGCTCTTACTAACTTACCTAGTGGTAGTAGCTTTAGCGCAAGAACTATTTCAAATAATGTAGCAATTACTGCCAACAAAAATGAGTTTATATTTTTTAAAGTCTCGGCTTGGATAACTCCGCATAATTTAACTTTGCCTTCTAATCCAAGTGATGGAGACTTTGTTGCTCTCAGTCGGCAAAGCTCGGATTTGTCTAGTGCAAATGAGGCCCCTCAAAATCATTCTTCTATTGTTGATATATATGAGGGTTCTACTAAACTTAGAACTATTAGTGTAGACGCAGATACGGGTACGATATTTATCGTATATGATGGCGCTAGTGGCACTGGATGGAGGTTTCCTACTACTGGTACGGATGTTACAGAACATACAAGTCAAAGTGTCCTTAATTTTGGTTCTTTATTTGGTGCCTCCTTACAGCTTCTTACTTATAACGGGGATGTAACTTATAAGTTATATGACGCTAGTTACCTAATAGAAGGACGAAGACAAAGGCTTTACAAAACTAGACCAGGTAGTCTTACCATTGAGACTAACAATAGCTTGTCAAACATAATTTATGACCCAAATACTAATACATATGTGAATAGCGTGACGGTTGCGGGTCATGGTTGTTTTGTTGATATTTTTATAAATAAAGATAATCAATATATTGTGAGTGCTCCTTTGCAGGGCGCTTTGCTCAAGGATATATCAAATGTAAATATTACAAATATTCAAGCAAATCAGACGTTATCTTGGGATGGTACAAATAGTCAATGGATTAATAGAACAGCGGGATGGAATTTTTCAGCTATCACATCAAATACAACTGCTCAAGCAGGCTATCATTACTCCTGTGGTGCGGGGGATGAAACATTTACAGTCACCTTGCCTAATTCAGGTGTTGTTGCAGGGCAAGAAATACGAGTAAAGAATGTAGGTACAGGGACGATTACTATAGCTAGGAATGGACATAATATTGAAGGCGCTGCTAGTAATTATACTTTAGACGCTCAATTTAGTTCGATTACTTTGGTTTGGAATGGGTCTAACAATTGGGAGCTTGTCTAAGTTCGTTAACAAAATTTACAGACTAGGAGTCTATTTAAATGAGTCACAATACAGTAAAAATAGGAACTTCTTCCCCTAACGCAACGGGATCAATTTCTCCATCTTTAAGCGACTTGTCACTTGGGTCAGCCGCTTCCTCCGATACTACTGACTTTTTACAGGTATCAAATAACTTAAGTGATGTAACGGCAGCCACCGCTAGGGGTAACCTCGGCCTTGGCTCTGCGGCCGAAAGTGCCACTACTGACTTTTTAAGTGCTACGGGGCCTATTGCACTAGGTGGAAACTTAGATGTTGGGTCTAGTGATATAACTTCAAGTTCTAATGCCAATATTGAATTTGCTCCGCATGGCAATGGAAAAGTGACTATCAAGGGTAATACGGGTGGCAGTGGTCAAATTGTTCTCAATTGCGAGGACAACTCTCATGGAGTCACCCTAAAAGGGCCGCCACATTCAGCAAGTGCAACCTATACACTTACACTTCCTAATGCATTAGGAAGTGCTGATGATGTGTTGAAAACTGACGCTTCGGGCAATTTATCGTGGACTGCTCAAAGTAGTGGTGGTGGTGGAGGATCAGCACCTGTCGTTTCAGAGCAAAATAGCGCTGCAACTCTATCTGCGCCCGCTTCTAGTGGAATACTCGAACAAATTTACACGATAAGCAGCTCAAGTGCTGTAACGCTAACTTTACCTTCTGCAACATCAACAAATATGGGTGAGGGGTTTAAATACCAGTTCAAGCGGCTAGGTACAGGCGCTGTGACTATCCAATGTGCTACTAATGAGTTCATCGACCATAGTGCACAGACAAACTTCTCCATTGGTGCTCAATACGACTCGATCACTCTAGTAGCAAATGGAACTAGTCCAAACGCTTCTTGGTTATTAATTTAGGGGGTTATTTATGTCGTATGTAGCACCCGATACAACAACAGGTTTTAGCACTAAAAGACTTCAAATTGCTGAGGTGGCAATTAGTGGACAGCCCACCGTTAATAATTATTTTACATGGCACAGTGTCGTTGCGGACTGTTTTGACGCTAGTCCAAACATTGATCCAAACGACAGTACCATCCTCATTTTAGACGCTGGTCACTACCTGGGGCGGGTTACACTAGCTATAACTAGGAGTGGCTATACTACATATGAGAACTATCAGTTTAAACTAGAAGCTGATGGAAGTCTGGTGGGCAGAAGGGGGCAAACATCGTGGCATGATAGTCACACAGCGGATTTTGCCGAGGCGGACTTTAGCAGCGGGCAGACCATACGTCTAAAGCTTAAATGTATAGATTACTTAAACAACTACCCTAGTTTATTAACGAATGGGGTCAACGAATCAAGGTTATACTTATGGAGATCTGAACTATGAGTTATTTTTCTAATAAACTGCACTCAATCTCCCCATTTGCACAGGACTATATGTCCAGTTCGTGGCAATCAAATACTCAACAGTGGGATGTGTCTACTCAGACCTGGTTGAACACAAATGTTGGAGTTGGACATGGTTTCACAGGGAAGGGTTACGTTTGGGGGTTAATGTCGGGTGTACTGCATAATTTCGCATGGGCCAACTATACTGTTGCGGATTCTGTATCGGGTGGTGGTGGTGCGGGTCGGAATACGACCTCAACGGTAGATCAAAATTTATGGGGGTTATGTAGTAATCTTGCAAACTCGATGGCCCATGTAGGCGATCACACGTTTATGAATTACGGCTCAGATACCAGCTGGTGTCGTGTTTACTCATACTATTCAACAGCTCATGCTGCTGAGTCTGCCTCTCGTATTAATGTCATTAGGATAGAGCCATGAGTTATGTACCAAGTCATAGAGTAAGTGCATCAGAAGCCCTTGCGCCACCAAACGCCCTTGTTTACATTCCATCTACGACAAATACCTCGTATGTAACAACTGGGAACGTGCCACTAAACACTCCTACTGTTTGGTTTGGCTCGTGGATGCCCTCGATAACAAATAATATTATAACGTTACCTAGCGGTTATTATTATTTTGTTGAATCTGCACAGGCTGTGTATTATGGCACATCAAAACACGCTTATATAAATATAAACGTTTATGATGAAACAAATAGCCAAAACATAGGGAACTTAGGTAAATGTGTTTACTGGGATTTGGGTAGGCAGTCTAACAATAACAGAGATAACGCTGCTTTCGCATTTATAGATTGTGTGAGTTCGGGTATTGATATATCAATAAAAGCTCACAGCAACAATGGTATATACTCAATCAATTATACAGATACCGTAGGTTATGCGGGCCTAGGTAGAACAATTATTTGGAGACTAGATCCTTGATAGATTACAGTGCTTTAGGATTGTTTTATATTTTTAATACGCATAAGAAAAGTTTTTGAAAACTTTTTATAGGGGGGTCTTGTGAGATATTGGAAGCCTTGGTTTTTTGAGAATAGTAAAATCCCCGTATGGTTAAGCAAGTTGACCCCCATTGAGATTAGTGCGATTACTTTATTCTGTTTTGTGTTCTCTAGGAGAGAGATCTCTGAAAGAACTAAACGGCATGAGACTATACATTTCCAACAGTTCCTAGAGACTGGTATTATTGGTTTTATCCTAATCTACTACACAGACTATCTTTTTAAGCTGATCAAATATCGAGATGGCAAAAAGGCTTATCGTATGATCTGTTTTGAACAAGAAGCATATGATAATGACGACTATGAAGATTACTTAGATAGAAGAAAAAGGTTTGCTTGGTTAGGTCGTAAGTAGTTCTGAGATACTAGGGTCGCTCTTATATATAATATATAATATAAGATATACTTTATTATAAGGGAGAGCACTTCAGTTCTCAGAAAAGGAAAACCAATGTCATCTAGTGTTAGGCATACTAGAGCTTCGGCTTGCTCATATAATCTAAAGTCTTCAAAATCTATTGGTTGGTTATCTGCCATGCCCGAAAGTGCAATGGACTGTTATCCAGGCTTAGGGGAAGATCCTAGTAGCAGTGAGTTAGCAGAAGCCGTAGAACAGTTTCAGCTTGAGAATGACCTTATTGTTGATGGGAAGCTTGGGCGTGGTACTTGGGGCTTAATATTAAAAACCTTTAACCATATCGCAAATGAGGACTCCTTTTGGACGATTAATGACCAAAGGGTAGGGGTGCAGACTGACGACAGAGTAAAAATGGTCAATTTTGATCAACCCAAGGGTCTTGACCTGCATAGGTTTGGCCACTTCTCTAGCAGGAAGAGCAGGAATCCACACTTAATCGTTGTTCACTGGGGCGGTCTTGATCCTCATCACTGTTATCGAGTATTCAGTTCCCCCGACAGAGAGGTGTCTAGTCACGCAGGTATTGGCTTAGACATTGATGGGTCACCTACCATCTATCAATACCTCGACCTAAACCACAAGGCTTGGCATGGAGGATGGGTGAACTCTTACTCAGTGGGTATCGATATTTGCCAGCAACCCTCCCTCAAGTGGAAGGATCATTATGAAAAGAAGGGTTATATAGTTCCCGTAAAACAAAATGATACAGGTCGTGGCGATAAACGTGTTCTAAGTCTTAGCCTTGGAGTTGCGCTTGCTACTAGAGAAGCAGTAAAGACCTTGTGTTCTGTTTTAGATATACCGTATCAGTTCCCTATGCACTCTGATGGGTCATACAACCATAATGTTCTTAGCAAGGACTATCTACTAAATGGTTTTACTGGTGTGGTAGGCCATCATCACTTAACTGCCAAAAAATGGGATTGCGCTTGCTGGTGGGAGGATATATTCGATGAGCGTTAGTGATGAGCAGTTAATAGCGAAAAGCGTTCAGTATTCAGCAAGCGGTTTTGTAAACAAGTTTGAAGAAGACTGTAATGCAAGTTTATTGAGTGTTACGACTTTGAATAAGATTAACTTTGAAAAGCAAAAGGATATTGTGGTCTTACACAAGATGGGCGGTGGGGCTTTACCCTATAAAGTAGGCTCTTGGGAACAGACTAGAGAAGTAAGAGGTTCACTTGTCTCAATTGGGGTGTATAAAAAACATAGATAAATTTTATTGACGTTTTGTAGGCAAGGGTATATGTCTTTGGTTAGTCAAGGTTTCGACAAAGGAGAAGACATGGTACGCCTAGACAGTAAAAAAAATAAACTTGTGCTCGATCTTAAGCATGATACAGGTAAGCAACTTGCCGCAATGGTTCTGCAAGCCATTTACTTGTATGGCGCTGAATCTGAAGAGGACAAAGCTATCCTTCGGCAAATGGAGAGGATGATAAAGGGTGAAGAACCTTCAGTGACAGTTGATCTAAAAGATTACTTGAAGGGTGGTAAGAATGATTGAGTTCTCTAGCCTAAGTGCTGAAGGGTTCCTGCCTGTCAGTCGAGTATTTCTTACTAATTATCGAAGTTTAAATATCAGTATGGAAGAAGCTATGCTGGTATTGCATTTATTGGATCATAGTTGGTTTGGTAACAGAGAGTTCCCTAGTGCAGAGTATTTTGCAAAGAAGACAGGTAAAAGTGGTCAAACAGTTAGGGCTTATCTTCGTTCACTCAGTCACAAAGGCTACTTAATACCTATTCGCTCTGAAACAGGTGATAAGACCTTTGATTACAGTCCACTTCTAGGCGCACTAAAGGACTTAGCTGGTGTTCCCGTTGCTGAAGAAGAGAAGCCAAAACCTATGCATGACGAGTCTCCCAAAGATCCACTTAAAGAGCTGATAGATACGTCAATGGCTATGGCAAAAGACAAGTCTAAGAAAAGAGCGCCTGTGCAGACGAAACCCGCACATTGGCGCAGATTGCAAGCGTTTAACGACAAGACTCCCGAACAATATAATGCTAAAGATATGGAGTTTGTTATGGCTCAAGAATGGCGTAAGAAATGGCAGTCTCCGCCCCCACGATTCTTTGGTCGGGATATGAAGCATACCAAGGATCTGATCAGTATTTATGGTGCAGATGTCGTTTCTGATGTAATCACTAAGTGTGTAGCTGACTGGGAGTCAATTGCGCCTAAGTTTAATATTAAGGGCTACCCTAGTATGCCCATATTTTGGGGGTTTCGTAACTCCATATTCCCGTTAATGATAGATGGCGAACTTGACAACAAGCCCTCGTGGGGCAGTCAGTTTAGCGATACAGAAGACACTCCCGATGGGGGTGAGATAGGATGGTAAAATGTCTTTTACTGAAACACAAAAAATAGGAATTGTCGTTAATGATGATCCAACAAATCACCTACACCGTTTATATGCTATGCGGATAGAAGTCGGTGACAGATACAGTAAATATTTTATATTAGACCAAGTAAGAAGCGGCAAAAGAGCTACTCTCAGACGAGAGAGAGTACTAACCGTTGACCTCCCAAGACAAGCAAGAGAAGCTGCAAGAAAGTGGCGTATTCTCAGACAAAATATCGAGGTGTTAAATGAGGACAGTGAATCCAAAACCAAGAAATCTAAATGAGGAAACTCTACACCGAATGAACATAGGTAGACGGTACTGGTCTGCTGAAATGTCACAGGTAGAAGAATCTCCCGCTAAAACTATATTCAGACGCTATGCACAAGACCTTACAACTAACTATGACCAAGGTTGGGGGATTTTCTTATATGGTTCTAACGGTATAGGGAAGACATATACAGCCTGTGCCTTTTTGAAAGAGATACAAAAGAGAGGTTACTCTACCTACTGTGTTCTAGCCGATGTTCTGAAGGTTGCGTACATCGATGGTCAACGATTCGACCAAGACAACTCTGTTGTCCAGCGTGTAGAGTCAGTCGATTTTCTTCTCCTAGAGGATCTTGGGAAGGAGTATTCAGGTAAGGGGAGTGGTTTTGCTGAGTTATGTTTTGAGAATATGCTCAGAAAACGCTCTAGGGAGTGCTTACCTACAATTGTGACCACCAACCTATCTCCCAAAGCCTTTCAAGAGCGCTACAAGCAATCTGCGGCTTCTTTGGCTATGGAATGTATGGTTGCTTGTCAAATGAAGGGCGCTGATCGTAGGAAGGTTGCGGGTAGCGTCAAGACTCAGGAGCTATCTGTATGATGAGGGGTAACATAGCCAACACTGTTGTGCCCACCTTGTGGATTCACTCTGATTGTGTATTGGAATACACAGGGAGGTGGCTATACATTGGTACGAAACAGTATTCTAAGAAGAATGAAAGTTGGTTATGGGGCGTGAGCTACCTTCTTAGACCAGTTATTGTATACATAGACCAAGAACCTAATAAGTTGTTATCTGATTATGATAGCTTGCAATTCACGAACTTTAAAGAGTGTCGTGACACGCTAAGGCGTAATCACCGAGCAGTCGAAATGGTAGTGGCAGATCCTAACTTGGTCTGCTCTGAGACTGTATTATTTACATCAAGTTTGAAAAGATATTGTTAAGACATGGATATTGAAAAAAGAATCATCGACAAATGCGCTGAGTCACCCAAGCTGTATGCAGAAGCGATTGACATGGCAGTCATACCCGAAATGTTCAATGGGATGTATGCTGAGATATGGGAGTTCTCAGTCAACTACTTAAAAGTACATGGTGTTGGGCCGACTGATGAAGCCATTAATAATCAGTTCAATGATTACATTTGGGATTTCCCTGCGCCTGAACCACTGACATACTACGTAGAGCAGTTAAAGAGAAAACACGCCTTTAATCTTACGCTAACTGGTATACAGAGTGCTTATGACAACCTAAATAAGCGAGAAGTAGAGAAGGCAGTCGATCACCTACGTGACGCTCTTAGGAAGATCGAGGACGCTACCGCAAGTGAAGCAGATCTTGACTGGGGTGCTTCTGCTGAACAGCGATATAACGATTACCTAGAGATCCAAAGCAAGGGCGGTATTGATGGTTATCGAACCCCATTTAATACCTTGGATGAAGCTACCCAAGGTTGGCATGACGGTGAGTTTATTCTTGTTGTTGCAAGGCAGGGTGTGGGTAAGACCTGGTTGACCAACATTATGGCCCATAAGAACTATCGTGATGGTTTGAAGGTTCTATACTTCACAAAAGAAATGCCTAGTAATCAAGTTGCACGTCGCTTTGACGCTCTCGAATATAATCTCCCTTACCAAGATCTAAGAAGCGGTAAGTTAAACTCATTTAGGGAAGCTGAGTGGAGGGATAAGGTACAAGAGGGTTTGCCCATAGGTCAGATGGTGATTGTAGGTGAGGAAACAGGCGGTGTCTCCCAAGTAGCCGCAAAGATCGAACGCCATAGGCCTGATATTATTTTTATCGATGGTATGTATCTGATGGACGATGACCAAAGAGCTAGAGATAACTGGTTAAAGATCAGTAATATTTCAAGAGATATGAAGCGACTAGCTAAAAGAGTGATGATACCTATTATTGCTACGGTTCAGTTTAATCGTAGTGCAGACAATGCTAAGGGTGACGCTTCTAATATTGCTTATGGTGATATTGCTAAGGACGCAGATATTATATTGGGTTTATTCCAAGACGAAGACCAACGTCTTGATAAGCGTATGACACTACGTGTCCTAAAACAGAGAGAGGGTAGTAGACCAGAGATCGAGTTAGACTGGGATATGGATAATATGAAGTTTGCTGAGGTAGCCCAAGACCCATTCAAGGCGGTAGACTTCTAATGAGTAAACAAGAAACAGTATTTGACATATTAACCAAGAGCAACTTTAGGCCAAAGTTGGGTGCTGAGAATATTAGTATCCCTTGCCCTCTAGCTCCGTATACTCCACTACATAAAAACAATTATGACAGTAGACCTAGTATGGGTATCAGGGTAACCGATACCGCAGTTTTGGTGAACTGCTTTACTTGTGGGTTCAAGAGTGGACAGCTCTCCTATCTTTATAGCCGTTTAGCTCACCATGATAATAGCTGGCAACCTGCACTACAGGCTGTGCAAGATATGGAGTCTAAATATCTAGGAGATGGACTGAATAGTCTGAAGCATATGGGATATTATAAGCAGTCGGTACAAGAGGATAAACCTTTAGATGAATCTCTGTTTGAGCCTTACTCAAGAAAGTTTGCGCCTTATCTACAAAAGCGGGGAATCACGCTAGAAACGGGTAAGCGTTGGGGTGTTGGTGTTGACCGAGAACAAAAAAGGGCTGTAATACCCGTAAGGGATACACAAGGGCAATTATGGGGTGCTGTAGGTAGGTCGTATAATGGCGCTAAACCGAAGTATTTAAACTACTGGGAGATGAAGAAGGGTGCTCATTTGTTGGGTGCTCAGTTGATAACTCAGGCTAAGACTACTGTGATAGTCGAGGGTAGCCTAGACGCTATGTTAGCAGATCAAGCTCTGAGACAAGCGGGTTACGCAGACGATTATAACGTAGTAAGCATATTAGGTGCTTCAATGTCTGAAGCACAAGCCCATAAAATAGTAGCCTGTTCTAACGCCATAGTAGTTGCACTAGACGCAGACGAAGCTGGTCAACGTGGTGTTACTCGAATAAAAGACTTACTTGGTAGCAGATTACTCACTAGATATGCACACATAAGCTCTGTAAATAAGAAGGACTTTGGTGAGTGTTCGCCAAGTCAAATAGTAGAAGTTATTCTCGGAGCTTCTTTAATATAAATTGTTTTTGAAAACTATTGATTAATACCTATTTTGCGGGTACAAAGAAACCTCCACCAACATAGATGACGAAAGGTTCAGAGATGAGTTGGTATAATAATGACGCTGGGTTCGTACAGAACCAACCTAAGAAATACACCAAACGATTTTGGATGCCGAATAACACAGATCGTTTGATTACATTCATTGATACGCCCATAGTGGAGTTCGATGGCGTAAAAATTCAAACACCCTTCAAGTACAACGAGTACCAAATACAGCTAAACGGCAGTTGGAAGAACTGGTTTACACAACCTATTGACCCTAGCCAAGATGTTCTGAAAGAAATGGGATATAAGGCAAGTAAAGTTGCAGTTCTTACTGTTATCGATCATGCCGAATGGACAGACCGAAATGGTGCGGTACATAAGGATGAGCTTTCTCTTTACGTTGTAAAGAGATCACAACCTATTTGGGCGCAACTCGAAAAGATCATTGCAAGAGAGGGTGACCTCAGTGGTAAGACCTTCAGAGTCCATCGTATGGGAGACAAAAGCCCTGGCAGTGGTTCAATGCTTGAGAAGTATGAACAAAACTTTCCATTAGACCCTAACGTACATAAGCCCTTCAACTACCTAGAGCTTCTAAAGCCAAAGAGTAAAGAAGAACTCGAAGCTTTATTTAACCCCGATATGAATGACCCATTCAAGCAGAGTTCTTCATCTAACTCTTCGGGTGCAGATTGGAGTCAAAGTACTAATAATAGTTGGAGTCAACAAGGTCAGACTCAAGCCCAAAATGCTGGTTGGGGCACTCCCGATCAAAGTCGAGTGTTTGGCGCAACCAGCAATGGATCAAGTGATCCTATTCCCTTCTAAGCTGCCTAGCTCATAGGTTTCTCCAACACTACAGGGGGGCATGGGTGTGCTTAGAATTTAGATGTCCCATCTATCCGCCCTTCGGGGCATTTACCATTAAAAGGAATCAAATGCAGAGTTCTATACTGACCACAAGTTCTCAGATTGCAAATGTACTATCATTTATCGAGGGGCATACCGAGTTTGCCTTTGATACCGAAACCGATGGCCTTTCTTGGGATAGGCGGTGGATAGGTTTCAGTTTTGCAGTAAAAATAGGCGATGTATATACGGGCTGGTATATACCCCTTTACCATGAGAAGGGAGATGATCTATTTTCTCCTATTCCTAGTAATGCACCTCTTGATTGTGCAGACAAGCTTATACGTGAGATTTTTAAACCCGCAAATAAGGTGTGGATTCATAACGCTAAGTTTGATTTGAAAGTTTTACGCAACGAGGGCTATGATGTAGAAAATCTTTCATGTGAGATATTGGACACCATATGTGTGTCTTGGTTGCTTGAACCTGAGCGTATGGGAGGGCATGGCTTAAAGAGTCTAGTGCCCACCATATTACACAAAGATATGGGTTCATTTGAGCAGTTTAAGCTATACAAGAAAAACTCATACGCACCAATAGGTACGATGGGTAAATACGCAATAGAGGACGCTGTGCTTTTATTAGAACTAGCTCATGCTTTATACCCTTGTTTATCCGATCCATTAAAGAAGGTTTTCCATGAGCTAGAAATGCCTTTAGTTCTTATTATGGAAGAGGTGGAGCATTATGGGTTTAGGCTAGACGTAGATACCCTAAAAGAGCTAGGAGTTGCTTTGAAAGATAAAGTAGATCACATAGAAAAAGACTTTAAAAAACTTTTTGGAGATCATGCTCAGATTGCTTCTACTCAATGGCTATCTAATAATCTAGTTGGTAACATATGGGGTATCAGGGGGGAGCTTAGTAAAAATGGCAAATATTCAACGGACGCAAATGCGTTAGAAGCTTGGGCTTCGGGTGAAGTTGTGGGTACAAGTAAAGTTGGCAGTAAGGTTGCCAAAAAAGTATTAGAGTATAGAAAAGCTTCAAAGCTGTATTCTACCTACTGTAAAAAGCTTGTAGATACTGCCGACTCAAAAGGTAGGATTCATGGATCATTTAATCAGTGGGGTACGGGTACGGGTAGATTTAGCTCTAGTAAGCCGAACCTACAGAATATCCCTAGTGGACGTAGCAAAGAAGGCGATCTAATCCGTAGAGCGTTTATCGCAGAAGATGGTTACAAGCTGATTGTAGCTGACTACTCACAAGTAGAGCTTAGGGTTACTGCCCATCTAAGCGGTGATCCTATAATGACTAAAATCTACCAAGAGAATGGCGATATACACCAAATGACAGCAGACGCTTGTAACTGCGCTAGATTTGACGCTAAGGCAATCAACTTTGGATTGATCTATAAAATGGGAGCTAAAACTCTTAGTGGTCAGATAGATAAAACACCAGCAGAAGCTCAAGACTACATAGACAAGTACTTTGAGAACTACAGAGGTGTAGCCGAGTTCCAGGACAAGCTGATTGCAGAATGTCGTAAGCGAGGATACACTTGGACGATTACTGGTCGTAGACGACCGCTTAGAAACATAGATAGTTCTAATTTTGGTCTAAAGAACGCAGATGAGCGTAAAGCGATTAATACACAAGTGCAGGGTAGTGCTGCTGATATTATCAAAATTGGTATGCGTAACTTCTATAGAACACTAAGAGAACAAGGTTATAGTTCTGAAGACTTCAGAATTATTGGTCAGGTTCACGATGAGGTGGTTGTAGAAGTTAAAGAAAACCTTGCTGAACTAGTGTGCAATACTTTGCAGCACGAAATGGAAAATGCCGTAAAGTTAAATGTACCTTTGATTGCTGAACCTAGTATTGGTGACTCTTGGGGAGAAGCAAAGTGAAAGGTTGGGCATTAAAAAGATCTTGGACGGCCTTTGATCAAGAAGCTTTAACCTTTGGCGAAGCAGAGTATCGATGTGAGTGCTATATTGAGACAGATGAGGGCTTGCTCGTTCCAAGAGCATATGAGTCCTTCTCTAATCCCGATGATAGTATCACTCTAGGTGGCCAGTTAAGTGACTTATCTCCCATATCTTTAAGACCCGAACAAGTGCCCGCAGTCAACGCTATGCTAAAAGTGTTTCACGCTCCAGGCACAGGGGCTATATTGTTTGCTCCTTGTGGAAAGGGTAAAACGGTAATGGGTCTTGAGATATTAAGAAGACTAAAAAGAAAGGCTCTAGTGCTAGTCCATAAAAGCTTTCTAGTAGACCAGTGGGTAGATAGAGCAAAGACCTTTTTACCTAAAGCGAAAGTTGGGCTGTGGCAAAGAGATCAAGTGCCTACGGGTGATGAAGACATTGTGATTGGGATGGTGCAGTCTATTGTAAACCCAAAGAGAGATTACCCATCTAACCTGTATGAGATGTTCGGCACATTGATTGCAGATGAAACTCATAGGTACGCAGCGCCCATGTGGCAAGAAGCAATTAGCAACTTTACTGCTAGTTATCGAATAGGTTTAACCGCAACTCCAGAGCGTAAAGATGGATTACATCATGTATTCTATTCACATATTGGTCCGATTGCTTACTATATGGAAGGTCATAAAAGGTTGCCATTAATATGGCGAATCGACACAGAAACGGTGTTTCCTCAGCGATCCTATCTTTTGTATAATGGAGAAGTCAATACTTCTAAGCTTGTCACTATGATCTCACAAGTAGAGCCAAGGACAGACAGAATAGTAGATTTTGCAATAAGGGCCTTAAATAAGGGAAGAAAGGTGCTTATTCTCTCAGAGAGGGTTGCGCACACAAAGGAAATGAATGAGCTGTTAAAGAGCAAGCTGAGTGATGATATGGCTAGTGCTTTATACATAGGAGGTATGAAGCAATCTGAGAGAGAAAAGGCAAGCGAAGCTGATGTGATATGCGGTACATATGCAATGGCGCAAGAGGGATTGGATATACCAGCACTAGATACATTGATTCTAGCTACGCCCAAAACATCCATTACCCAAAGTGTGGGTCGCATACTCAGAGATTCTCCCGACAAGAAAGACCCAGTAGTGGTAGACTTTGTAGACTCTGCTATTCCAATTCTTATGGCGTATTGGGGCGCTAGAAAAAAGACTTACAAAAAATTAGGATATAATTTCTTTTGACATACCATGTATTGGTATCTATGGTGGTTGTGAAAGGAGAGTTTTATGAAAGAACTCATTTACGAGTACCATGCGATTCAATCTCAAATAAGAGGTCTTGAGCAGAAAAAAAAAGACCTAAAGTTTAGGATTGACTTAGCGCTAAGTGCAGAAGACACAAACAAATATGAAGACAGTCATTATAGTGCTGTATTATCTCAACACCAAAGAGTTAAGTATGACCTAGAAGGTATTGAGCACTTACTTTTACATAAAGGTATACCTGTTGATCGCTTTATTGAGACTAAAGTAGACCTAAAGAAAGTAGAATCTTTAATAGCAGAGGGTTATGTAGACCCTTCTGAGCTTGTAGACTTTGCCGAAGTCAAGACAATAAAAACATTAACAGTAAAGGAAACTTAATGTCTAAGGACAAAAGAGAATACCAGCGAGATTACTATGCTGAGAATAAAGATCGCATTAAAGCTCAGAGAAGAAATCGTTACAAAAGCGATGATGAATATCGTGCAGAATTTAATCGCAAGCGAAGAATAAAAAGAAACAAAATGTTACTGCCCGAGAGTTACGACTCTCTATATGTAGAGGAAGAGGTTACAGACGTGTCATTTGATTGTATGATGAAGGTGCTGAGTGCAGACCAAACCCAGTCCTGTGTATGTAAGATGTATACGATGAATGGTGTAGCGCTACAAGTTAGGGTCAACAAAGATAAGCTCGTACACTGGGTATATCTAAAGAAACTGCCTAATGCGAAATATAGGAATGGTAGTAACTGGAGACTCTACACTGAATATGAAGTAGAACTACTGAAGAGAGCATTTAAGCATTTCAGAAAGAAAGCTTCTTTAGATAATAGGAAGTTCACTCTGACCAAGGAGATGACTGCTTATATATTTAAAAAGTTTGACAGCTTAACGGGTGGTATACCCGAAGACAAATTTACAAAAGAAGGATAAAGACAATGAGTAAAGATACAGTACAAGAGAAAGCAAAAGTTAGAGCTGGAGCTTCTATTAAAATTAACTTGGGTAACTATGAGAGCGCGGGTGTTGAAGCAAGTATTGAGTTGCCTTGTGATATACAAGATGTGCCTAAAGAGTTTGAACGTGCTTGGGCTGAGGTTTACAGGCAACTAGATCTAAGAGTCGCTGAAATTAAAAAAGGGCGTAACCAATGAGCTTTAAAGACTTAATAAAAAGTATTAACAAGCGCTATGGTGATGACTGTTTTGTGCAAGCGTCACAGTCAGAAAAGCTTAATACACGTAAGAGGATTGAAACTGGTATATTGTCTTTTGACTTAGCTTTAGGTGGTGGCATACCTCTTGGTACGATTATTACATTAAAAGGAGAATACTCAAGTGGTAAAAGCGCACTTGCTCATAGGATTGGTGCTAGTTTCCAGCGTACTTGTCGCAACTGCGGTAACCCTTTGGTACTGTGGAACGAGATTATACAAGATGGCGCTGAAGTAGCCTGTTGTGATAACCCCGAGCCTATGCGTGTGGTGTGGTTTGACGCTGAGGGTTCATATCAAAATGCATGGGCAGAACGACTAGGTATGGAGAGTGAGAATACTTATGTAATTCGTACCGAGTTTGCGGAGCAGGGCATTGATATTGCTGACTCTGTAATCAGAAGCGGTGAATGCGATTTGTTGGTTGTAGACTCAGTAGCGCACTTGACTCCCTCAGTGGAGATAGAGCAAAGCTCAGAAAAGTGGCAAATGGGTGTCCAAGCTCGATTGATGAACAAAGCTATGCGGAAATGGGTGTCTGCTCAAAATGCAGTTGGTATGAGTCGAGTAGTACCTCCTACTATCCTACTTATTAATCAAATCCGTATGAAACTTGGGGTTGTGTATGGTTCTCCCGAAACTTCGCCTGGGGGGAAAGGTATAGACTTTGCGTCTAGCGTAATATGCAAAGTGAAACGCAAGGGTTTTATGGAAGACAAAAGTGGCTCTGCGCCCTTTGGACAAGACATGGAAGTTACCATGCAAAAGAATAAGACAGCCCCCCCAAATAGATCCTGTCTGTTCAGTCTCTATTTTAGAGACTCTATGCCATATGTAGCTGGAGCGAGTAACTTTGCAGAGCAGCTTGTATCAGTCGGTGAATATTGGAAGCTGATTGAAAAAGGTGGAGCTTGGTACACACTACCAAATGGTGAAAAATACCAAGGTTTAACCAAGACAGCCGAAGCGCTTGCTAATGACGAGCCTGTCATGTTCGATCTCAAGGACGAAGTATGGAGAAGAGAAGTCGATTGGATGGGTGGAGATTCTTATGAAGAAGACTAGTCTTGGATCTAAGCGGCCTATGCCAAATGTCTTTGATGATAACGAACCTAAGTGCAATAAGAGTCGATCAGTCGTACATGAAGATCGTTTGCAAGGGGTTCTTAGGAGCAAGTCTACACCTAACAGTGGGGCTTTGCCCGAAATTAGCTACAAAGGCGATCTTCAAGATGGCTTGTTTGTTTGGCAAGCAAAACTAACAGATAAGGCTCGATTCACAATTACATCTGATGTACTTGTAGAGTTACAGAGACAGGCAAGCTTGAATTCTAAATGGCCTGGAGTTGCTTTGACCATAGAAGGATTACCTAATCACATCGAGAAGGATTGGGTTATGTTACCCGCTTCAGTCTTCGGTGAGATTATTGACTTATACCACCAACACACTATCAATAGTTTTCAAAAACTTTAAAAGGACAGACAATGAACGTACAAGACATAAGCATACAAGATATAGATACTGACATTATTGTAAACTGCCGTAAAAACGTGTCAGTGGACGACTTGGTTGAGTCCATTCGAAAAACAGGGGTACAGATACCTATTGGTGTGTGTCTCCAAGAGAATGGCCGATATGGGCTAATTTATGGATTCCGCAGATATACTGCTTGCAACGAATTGGCTTTAGACACTATTCCAGCAAGAATTGTAGATAACCAAGAGCAAGCAGACTTGCTCGTCATGAATCTTCAAGAGAATGTCAGTCGTAAGAACTTGACTCCGATGGAAGAAGCTCTCGCTATACAGCGTATAGTCAATGCGGGTCGTGATGTAGACCAATTCAGAACTGCGCTTGGTTGGTCGAAAACCATAATTACTCAGCGCCTTGGGTTGCTAGAGTTAAGCGCACCTCTTCAGTCAGCACTTGAGAAAGACTCAATCTCTGTTCGACAAGCAAATACTATTCAAGAAGCAGAGGAGAATATGCACCCTGAACTTATCGAGCTTGCAGAAAATGGCTGCACAGCAAGAGCTTTGAAGGATGAAGTCGATAGTCTTTCTTCTTTTGTACCCGTAGAAGACGATACACAAGAGCTTGTACTGAGCGATGATGATAATGAAGGAGATGACAACTACTTAAAAGAGATTGAGAAAGAAGACGCTAAAGCACTTTCAGAAGCGAACTCTAATCTAGTCAAGAGTAGTCTGCTAGATGTTGGTGCTAAGTGTATCGATGACCAACACGCTTGGTTTGCCTTTCAGATTGCTATTAACAGTATTGAGTTTGACCGATTGCCAAAAGCAGAACTTGGTGCATTAGTAAATGCGATGAACACCCTAGCGGGTGAGCATGGTCTTAACGCTTGGGGCGAAGGGTCTATGCGTAAATGAGCTTAACCAATATCATTAAGAACCTTCACAACTCTGGTGGAAACCCTTCACTTTCTGCGGAGATTGAGAAGCACTTTCTCCGCAAAGCCAATGAGTTTGACCAAGATAGGTTTGAAGATAAACTTACACGCTTCCATCCAAGTCAGATTAGTTACTGGGGTGTGTGCCCAAGGGCTTATTATCTAACGATGAAGCGAGATGAGCTTGGTATTGCCATTAAACGCCCTGACCCCCATCCTACTTCTCTTCTTAGGATATTTGAACATGGGCATAGTATACACGCCATGTATCAAGATAAGGTTCTTGGTCAAGCGGGTATATTGTATGGGAAATGGGAGCTTAATGGGGAAGTGATTGAAGGCTTCCAACCTTCCGAAGAATGGAAGTATGTAGAACCTAGAATATGGTGGACTGAGAAAAGAATATCGGGTTACTGTGATGGTTTTCTACAGATCAATAGTAAGTGGTACTTGTTAGAAGTTAAATCATCGGGAGATCAACCTTTTAGGTATCTAAAGCGAAGTGGTCAACCAAGAGAATATCATACTAGGCAAGCACAAATATATATGAGTGCTCCGCATGACCTTCAGATTAAACCTAAATTTGAGGGTGCGTTTATCTTATACGTGAATAAAGACACTGGCGAAGAACTTGATCTATTTATCAAAAATGATCCAAGCCGAATACAGCCTTTGATGGATCAAATAGATGAAGCAATTGACTCTTTAGAACTGCCTACTATTCCTATGCGTGTCGATGATTGTAAGACTAGTAAATCAAAACGTGCTAAAGACTGCATTGCTTGTAGTGTATGTTTTACTTGAGGTGAGCTATGGTAGATCAAAAAGTAATTGATTTTGGTACTCATAGTAGAGAGCTTCTATCTAGTTTAGGACTTCATGCACCCTCTCACCCTAGCACTGAATTAATATTCCCAAATGATCTAGGGAAGCTGAGTGATGACGAGGTAAGTGCTCATCTATCATACTGGGCAAGTATGACTGCTTACGCACATCAAAAAGTTTCTGTGCTTGAAGGGGCTTTGGTTTTAGCAAAGAGTGATTATGAATTAGAATATGACCTAAGGTTATATAACAAGCCAGGTAACAGTGTTTCAGAACGCAAGATAGGGTTAGGTGCTTCCAAAGTTCTGAGAAACATGAAAGTACGTATCGCAGTTATCGAAGCCGATCTGAAGGTGTTAAAATCTATCCTAGTAGGGTATGATCTCAAGAACTCAGCAGTGAGTAGAGAAATTACAAGACGTAACAACGAGAGGAACTTGAGGGATGGATAATGACACAAAAGAGATAAACTTAAGAGTTGCGGGTCGTAGCGACCCTAGCTCAGTGGCGGGTAGTACCGTCAAAAACATAAATGAAAATAGAAGCGTAACACTAACTGCCATTGGTGCTGGTGCTGTTAATCAGATGTTAAAGGCTGTAACCATTGCACGTTCAATGGCAGCAAGCAGTGGCTCAGACCTTTACTTTACTAGTGGCTTTGCTACCGAAATTATAAATGGAGAAGAGAAGACTGCTATGCGGATCTTCGTAAAGAAAAGATAATGTTTACAGTAACGTATAAAATGCAAATGCCTAGTGGTATTTTGATTTTCGAGATAGATCTAATGATAGAGCGTTTAAATGAGGGTGTAGGCTATGAAGCGCCACTTTTAAAACAAGCCCTAACTGATTGGTGGGAAGACCCTAACTCACCACGAAGAAGCCCTGAAGAGGCTTGTTTGGGAGCGTGGGCTACGGTCACTGACCACCTAGTCGCTAAACGAGAGCACCCTAGAGTCCAGTGTTCTCGGATAAGCGTAGACACTTCAGGACAAAAAATAACCTTTCAACCCACAGAAGACGTTTGGAGTGATGTAAATGTCTGAATACAGAGAAAATGACGATAATGTTGAAGTAGAAACTCTTGAGACTGCTTCTGAAGAGACACAAGAAGAGACACAAGAGACAGACTTTAATCCTACTAATCCCGATCTCACTGAGAATCAGATTGACGATGACATTGTGACCGCAGTGTTACTTGTTAAAAATCGACAAGGGGCTGTGCTGCCAGTGACCAATCTTCAATCCCTGAAGATGGATAGGCAAGCTAATGCACATGAGGTTCTGAGAATGTGTGCAGATGTTCAAGATCAAATCAGTGCGATTCGAGTAGTTGGGGAGCTTGCCCAAATCTTCCAACATCTTAACCAGCAGAGTCTCAGCACAGTGGCTAATCTGTTAAATGTAAAAATGAATGAGAGTGTGGGTGCAACCAGCTCTGAGAGTTGATTGTAATATGCTATAGTGACATACTGTCAATAGGAGGTCACTATGGCAAAGAAATATAAAGATGAATGGTTTATTCCCCCACAGGGAGTACGCAACTCTGCTGAACGAGGTCTAAAGAACCGCAAAAAATATGGTAGGGGTGGACTCTCTAATAAACAGGCTTCAGAGCAAGGTATTGGCTCGGGTGTCCAACGTGCTGTCAATCTCAAGAATGGGAACAAGGTCTCTCCACAAACAATTAAGCGCATGAAAAGCTTCTTTGCTAGGCATGAGAAGAATAAAAACTCTCGTAAGCCCGATGGTACACCTGGTGCTGGGAAAATAGCTTGGGATCTTTGGGGTGGGAATCAAGGTAAGCGTTGGGCTGAATCTGTTGACCGAAAAATGAAAAGAGCAGATGAACAAGCTAAGAAGTCCAAAATTAAACGATAGAAAGTATCTATAAAATCTATCGATAAAATTTAACTAAGAATTTTACGGTAAAATCTATCGATAGATTTTTTCATTTTGGTAACTTTGTATAAAATCTATCGATGAATTTTATACAAGCCGCTTATAATATATATATATATATAAGATAAACTATATAAGAGTAGACAATGAAAATTTATCTGAGTGGAGTAGTGAGGAAAGATCGCTTAGGTCTTTTGATTGAAGCTGGTATTCAAAACGTGGTTATTGACTACTCAGTAGCTAAGGGCTTCTCAGTTCAAGAGTTTGAGCAGATTGCCAATCACTTTGATAGCATAATGTTAGAATATGACCTCTCCAGTCAGTGGTCTAAGATCAAATATCTGTGGACCAGCTCAGACTTACGTCATGCAAAAGATATTGAAAAGCATGGTTCACTAGAAGAAGCACAAACTTATCACATACAGAGAATCACTAAACGTGTAGCAGATTACTTTATCTTTGCTCAGTCTATTCAGCACGTAGTGGACGTGGTATGGACACCCCATTTACCTATTGAGTATGAGTTTGAACCTAACGAAAGTATTGAACAGCAAAAAATAGGGAGACTAAAAAAAGTTTTCAAAAACTTTTCTGACTATATTTACAACTGTTCTCACATAGGTATTCCCAATGATGTTGGGTTACAAGACGTTAAAGACGAAATAAAGCCCCATATTGCTTCTCTAAAGTCGTTTGGGATAAAAACACATAGGTGGGGTAGGGCTGACAAAGAAACAGCTCTCACAGGCCTATTTTGGAGTTCGTCCTCTTCTAACTGGGTAAGTGGGTCAAAACATGGGGTCACTTTTGAGTACGTAGGAAATCTAAAGCTAACTACGTATCATGGGTCTAAGGGTTCGGGTAAACAGATTAGAACTAAGCTCAAATCAAAATGTGAAACAATTGGACTTGACCACAATCTCTTAATGAACGATGACCGTAAGACTGTAAATTTATGGAATCTACATCAATGGAAGCTTTTGTCTAAAGATGTAGATTTTGTTAGTGGGTACTGGTCGACGAGGGAGCGGGATGTGAAAGATAAACAGCTTAGTGTTATACAAAATAACTCAAATTCTCAGCTTGCAACTCAAGACCAAATTGGCTCATACTTACGGAATTGTAATTCATGCTACCTAAGCGCAACTTGCCCAGTATACGAGTCGGATTCGACTTGTAAGATAACGTCTACACCGAAGGTTGAGACACCTAATGACGTGCAGGCTCTACTCAATCAAGTGATTCAGATCCAAGGGGAGAGAGTTCTTTTTGCTTCTATGTCAGAGCGAATTCAGAACGCTGGAATCAACCCCGAAGTCTCCAAGGAAATGGAGACACTTACAAAACTAATGAAAGACGCTAAAGAGATCACCTCCGTTGGTGGGGGTGACGAAGTTACGATTCGAGCTAAGGGGTCGGGTGTCATATCGAGATTGTTTGGCGGATATGGGCGCAGTGGTGGTGGTTCAAAACCATCTACATCGGAGACTATAATAGATGTCTCCCCAATGGAGTCAAAGGATGACTAGAAAATACTTCAGAAACGATCTAGGAGAACTTGTTTATCTACGCTCATATGCACGTTGGCTTGAGTCTGAGCATAGACGAGAGACTTGGAATGAAACCGTCAGTCGTGTAATGAGTTTCTTGTTTAAGGATTCACCCGTCCAGCAAGAAGAGATAGACCTCATCGAAGAAATGATTTTAGAGCAGCAAGTTATGCCTTCTATGCGTTCATTGTGGGCGAGTGGAGACTTTGCTTCTGTTGATAATACTGCAATCTATAACTGCTCATTCCTACCCATCGATAACCTAAGAGCCTTCTGTGAGTTAATATACATCCTAATGCAAGGTACAGGCGTAGGTTTTTCGGTAGAGGGTAAGTTTGTTAATAAGCTACCTACTGTAGCCCAAATAGATGATACGCAGGTCGCTTCCCATCAAGTGGGGGATAGTGCTACTGGTTGGGCAGACGCAGTTTTTTTCGTAGTTACTCATGCGTGGAAGGGCTACGGCTCTATTGAGCTAGACTACTCACTTGTTAGGCCAAGAGGTAGTCGCTTAGTTACCAAGGGTGGAAGAGCAAGTGGCCCAGAGCCATTGAAAGCTGCCATCGAGTTCTTGATTGAGACTATCTACTCTGCTGAGGGAAGACAGCTCACAACCCTAGAAGTTTACGATATGTGTTGCTCTTTAGCAGAAGTAGTAGTCGTAGGGGGTGTTAGACGTTCAGCTATGATCTCGTTTAGCGATCCCGATGATGAGTCAATGCGTCACGC